>Ga0190293_1000001_pt1 | contig 363531 bp, 574 predicted proteins | sample 48693001_MG_FD_161671 | JGI IMG/M metagenome (GOLD analysis project Ga0190293, IMG submission 161671) | Hydrothermal vent microbial mat bacterial communities from Southern Trench, Guaymas Basin, Mexico - 4869-30-0-1_MG | ecosystem: Environmental > Aquatic > Marine > Hydrothermal vents >...
CAGATTTATGACATGGAAGCAGCGGAAAAAGAAAAATCGGAACAAGAAAAAGAAACGCAACAATTAGCGAAGCTTGCAAGATTCCAACATCAAAAAGCACAAGATGCTGAAGTAAAATTATCAATGGAAGGCAAAGAAGAAGCTAAGAATGATGATGGTCAGCCTTGGAAGATAAATGATGCAGATGATGATGATGACGAATTGACATTAAAAGAACTATCTACTTTAATAATGCGCAATCTAGGACATAACTAATGAGCAAGCAAACTTTCAGAGAATACTTAATTGAATTAATGGTTAGCGATGATCCAGCACAGGCTATACAAGACGTTAAACAAGCAGCCCGTAGTCCAGACAGATATAAAAAGCAACAAAGAGCACAAACTGTGGATGTACAAAAAGAAATCCAGAAAGATCCAAACGATCCTCTTAAATCAGACAAACTTCGTCTTGCGAAGATGAAACAACAGATATCGTCACAAGAATCGCGTTTAACACGAAAAGAAAAACAAATGGCTAGGCGTGCAGGTGTTGCACCAGAAGAAGGAAGGGTATAATGAAAGTTGATGAAATATTATTTAATTATGTATGTGAATTTGAAGAAGTTCATGTTAACGAAGATGACGAAATACTTTCAGAAGCTGCTATTAGACAATGGAAACGCAGTGGTGCAAAAATGGTGCAAAAATATCGGTGCTTATCGGGGTCAAAGAAAAATAGATTAGTATCTAGTCCAGGTGACTGTGCAGTCCGTAAAGATCCTAAAAAAGTGAGACATGGACGCAAGGTTATGCGTGCTAAGAAAGGCATGATAATGCGTAAATCAAAAATCGCCAAGAGAAAATCTATTAGTAAAATTCTTACTAAATTGAATGCAAGACTTATGGGAAAAGTATAATACTATATGAAAAGAAAGATACTTATAATGGGATTACCCGGCTCAGGTAAAACTACTCTTTCAAATGCAATCAAAGATATTCTTGGTAATATAATTACTTGGAATGCGGATGAAGTCCGTAATACAATCAACAAACATCTCACTTTTACATTAGAAGATAGAATAAAACAAGCCAAAACAATGAAATGGCTTTCGGATAAGGTGGTGGAAACCAAACATTTCTGTATCGTTGATTTTATTTGCCCAACCCCAGAAACCCGTGAAGCGTTTGATTATGAAAGTGCTTATGTTATTTGGGTTGATAGAATTGATGCAGGACGTTTTGATGATACTAATCAGATGTTCATACCACCAGAATATTATGATATTCGTGTTATAGATGATGGAAGAAGTGCAGCGTTATGGGCAGAGGAAATCGTTGTCCCATTTTATGATTAGTCATCCTGTATTTTAGAATAATAATCTTGAAAAATTTCCTTAGTTCTAAGTACTGACTTCCATGGAATCTCTTTTGTATCAAAATCTTCACAGAGTTGCATCATTTCAGACGTAGCAAAATATGCTTGTATTTCATCAAAAATAACATGATCAGTATATCCCTTACCAACAAGACCTTCATGTAGTAATTCTCTGGATTTATTAGGCATATTTGTAATTACGTTTAACATCTTATTTTTGTATTCTGTATTTAGATAATATAACCCATGTGCAACTTCGTGTTCTAGTACACTTTTGCCTTCTTCATCGTCATCATAAGATGCAATTAAATAAAATTTGGTATTGGTTATTCCTGCTTCTTCTTTTGCTTCTGCTAATAATTTTTTTAGATGAAGTTCTTTCGTCAACAAATTACCTTCAAATACTTTAAAAAACTTATCAACTATGTGTCCTGGGACATTAAAACCAGACCAATCAATGGTATATGTGAAATTCCCCATCGTATTAGCGTATTGATCCATGTAATCTTCGACTTCAAAATACTTACCCCTAATACTCTTATTTGGTGATTCGTAAAATTCCTACAGCCGCATCATTGATGATGTTATTTCGTATTGGGTATTAAAATGAAAATGAATTAAATGTGGAAAGATTTCCTTTGTTGTTATTTTAAATGTCACTACTCTTCTCCAAAATTTTCTGCGTAATGAAACTTTAAATTATCGCCTTCCCTTATAGCTAAGAAATAGTGATTGCCCGCTTTATCTGTTTCCCTACCTTCAAATACTTTTTTCATTTTTTAACCATTCAACATCGTGACTGATGTTCTAATTCTGAAGCAGGAGCGGGATTCGAACCTGCGACCTTGTGGTTATGAGCCACACGAGCTGACCAACTGCTCTATCCTGCTATATTTGGCGGCGGGTGACGGACTTGAACCGCCCTTTGTCGTTACCGAAGGCGCGACCTCCTACGACAGCACATCAATGCTATACCAACCATTTGTTTGGAAGCGACGGTAGGATTCGAACCCACGAACTCGTTAGAGCGTACAGGGTTATGAGCCCTGGGAGATGACCTGACTTCTCGACGTCGCAATTGTTCCGTTTACTTCTTTTCGTTTGTAATATCTGGCACAACATCTGCACCAACTTCACCTGTTTCTGATAGTACGTCTGCATTCGCTTGAATGTAAGCAGATTTTGATTTAAGTGCGAAAGATTTAGGTCCGCTGCGTAATCCGGTTGTGTATGCAGAAGCTACCGCGTTTGCATGTGTTGCACCTGCACCATTATCGACAAATGATACAGTTGAATCGGCATCAAACCCATATGATTGTCCAACTTTAATCGCATCTTGCCCTGCAGCCAAGAACATGAATTCCCAACCTTCTTCTTTGCGTTCGTTAATTAATGTATTGACTTTATCGCGCTTCCATTCCTTGCTTGAATTTTCATGACCATCTGTCATCACTACAACGATAGTTTTGCCATCTTCCGCTTTATATTTTAGGTTATCGGATACCACTGTTCCAATCGCATCGAGTAACGCAGTCATGCCGCGTGGATTAAGTTCATATTCAACAGCTTCGTTAATATCTATGCGGTCGCATACAACATTAATGTAGTTATCGAATTCAACGATTGTTAAGTTAGCTTTACCAACTTTTTTCTGTTCTTCGATAAAGGCATTAAGGCCGCCTTGCGCTTCCACTTGCATGGAACCCATTGAACCTGAACGATCAACGATACAAATGATTTCGTCCGTACCGTTGGACGTAATTCCTGCGTCATTTAGTTTATCTTTGATTTTATCTTTTAAAAGTTCATCTAATACTTTTTCATCTGACATTATTAATTTTCTCCTATCTTATATTGATATATTATCATACCTTTATATGTATGTCAATAAAAGATAGGATACCTATAATTAGGTTTAATTGGTGGGCCGCCTTGGACTCGAACCAAGATCTTATGAATTATGAGTTCACAGCATTAACCAGTTATGCTAACGGCCCGCGCGATACTTGGGATATAAATACAACATTATACATATATTACAGGAAAAGTCAAGATGATGATACAGAATGATAAAGATAAAAAATAGGCTCGGGTATTTTAATGCCACAACTACAATATCGGTGGAGACTTGTAATTACTAATAGTGTACCATTGATAGACGAAATAAAACAACTTCTTATAAGCCAAATAACTGCTCTAAAATTTAATTACCATTTACAGATTTTGGAAATGTTAGTAGAACAAAATGGAAATAATTTACACCTACATACCTTGGTTAAACAATTAAGCAAACTATCAAAGATTAATGATTATGATAAAATTTCATTTATTGTTGAACAATTGGATGGTAATGCGGAAGTATTGGGAAGATTTATGTTTAATGGATGTAAGTTATTAGACCATTGTTATGCTTTGGATTATGCAGCCCGTGGAGCTTGTACACACGAACTTAAATTTTCTTTCAAGGAAACGAAAGAAATCTAATTTGGTGGGTTTGACATTTCCGCTCTAATTGCGTGGTGTGAGTGACCCATTATTAATTTAAGGTTGGCGTCCACCGGATTCTTTAATCTGGTTCCTTTTAAGGCAGTTTGCGGTACGATTTAACGTAGTTGCATAAGGGTAACTTTTAAAACAACACCCTCTTCATTTATATACCGCACCATTCACCATTACCAATTACCAGCATCGCGCTAGACCTTAAAAATTGGTACCCCTGACAGGACTCGAACCCGCATTGTTAGGCTTAGAAGGCCGACCGTTATCCAGTTGACTTACAGGGGCATTGTTTGATTGATATACTATAACACTATTTTACAGGTTTTACAACTGTTACAACGCAACTTCCTGTCCATTTTTTTAATTTAGTTTTATAGTATTCAGAATTTGGCTTTTCCGTAAGCTTACTCGTATAGTATTTTAATTTTCTATCACATCTGGCTTGTCTTTCTTTGACTAAGGTCGTTCTCGTTTTAACTTGAACAGCATCTTTCCAGCTGTCATTGACCCAATTACCTGCATTTTCTTGTTGTAGTATGCGCCCAAGATCCCCAGCTATGACAGGAACTGACATCATTAGCAAAAATATAGTTATTATTTTTCCCATTTTTCTTTTGCCTCTTCAAGTTGATCTTTTAATAACTCTAATTGTCTATTTAAGTATATTGGTACGTGTTTCCTCGCTCGCGTAAAGACAGCAATTTCGTCTTGGACGCCAATAATACGAAACTGAATATCATCAATCAAAAAACTACTGATTGCCCTTTCTGTTTTTTTAAGTTCTGTAGTTATCAACACGGCTGATTGTGTTACTGAACCCTTTACTAAATTATCGACTTTATCCCAATAATACTCTGATAACTGTGTCATGGATACGGCAAAAGCTGCCATTGATGCAAATGCACCGATGATTTTCCATACCCATGGTTTGGTCTCCTTAAGTGTTTTTTGCAATCCCATTTACTTATCTCCATATATGTAACCATATTTATGAAGATCGCCAGAATTTTGGAGCGGATACGGGGATTCGAACCCCGAACTTCGACTTGGAAGGACGCTATGTTACCGTTAAACACCATACCCGCTTAATTTGATTATATTTCTTCTAATTCATACATATAACATTCTATCTGAACTTTGCTTTTGTCTAGTTCCACGATAATATATTCACCATCCCGTGAAATGGTTATCCCAATTTTATCATTTTCAAAATCTGGTCCTAGATTACGCAGTACCTTCACAGTTTCATTGATGTTAGGATATCTGTTCATATATGTATATATTCCTAATAATTTGGTGGTGATACAAGGATTTGAACCTTGAACTCAAGCTTATGAGACTTGCGTGTTAGCCATTTACACCATATCACCAAAACTTGTTTTAAGTGTTATCACACCATAATGAACTTTGGTATGACAATTCCCGCATAATACTGCGCATTTTTTAGATTCTTCCATCAATTTATCCCAAGTTAATTCATCGCGTTTTTCAGACAAACTAAATTCTTTTTCGCTTTGAATAAGGTGATGAAATTCTAAACACGGACCAAAATCTTCATTACATACCGAACATTTTAATGTAGATTTGTACTGATTCCATCTTTTTCTACGTTGTTTTTTGCCTGTGCTCGCCTGTTGCTTAACAAAATCTTTATTATTTTTATAATATTTTGCTTGTTCAATCTTCCTGCATTTTTTACATGATTTTTGGTAGCCATCTTTTGTTGCCTTTGATTTGCTAAAGGCTTCAAATGGTTTTTTAATTTTACATTTCCCGCATTTTTTCATTTTAATCTCCAATTAGTATTTATCATTGGAGATTTTATTTGGCAGGTCGTGAGGGATTCGAACCCCCAATATCCTTACGGAAGCTGGTTTTGGAGACCAGTGCGATGCCAGTTACGCGAACGACCCATTAATACTAAATTAACGATGAATAATTAATAAACGTCGAAGAAATAGCTTTTGTTATAACTCTATACTTTTCAGTTTCGTAAACTTCTTTTCCTTTCTGTTCAAACGCCAAGTCTGTTTCCCTGATATGAAATTCATCATAATTTTCTTCATCATCGTTTTCAGTCGTGGCTCTAACTTTATTTGATGATACGTTACCTTTACTATGTGATTTTAATTTAATATGAATATAATCATATCTGTCTGGTTTTGAGATAAAAGGCAAATCTGCCAATTCGCGTTCTTCGCCTGTAGCAATTTCAATAACTTTTAAGATTTCAAGTTTTGGTCCTGCATCTTCACGCACATCAATATTCAAGTCCTGTGTGATTTCTTCAACATCACTACCAAAACGCAAATGTTCTTCAACGATAGATTGAAGCATATCAAAACTGAAAATTCTTGAACGTCGCGACAAATCAACCACATCTCGTGTAACTTCCTTATCAATTCTGAAGTCATTACAATAATCATTTATGCTTTTTTCGTCTAACTTATGATAACGAAAATGATAATAAACACGACTTGGACGATTTAAGATAAACTCATTAATATCAAACTCCCGATTTTCGGATAGGATAATAAGGCGTTTGGTTTTATCAACGCCGTCCATTAAAGATAGTAGTGCTGTCTGTGAAACACTCCCTTCTTCATCGTAGTTTGCACCCGAAGAATACACCTTACCAAACTCATCAAACATTAAACAACATTCGCCGATTGTTTCAATGAATGAAGTAAACTGTGTTCCAGTAAAAGCTTCTTTTATTAAGAGAACTGGCATATCTAAAGTGTTGATCACTTCATTTGCAAGCATAGACATCAACAAACTTTTTCCTGTTCCCTTATCACCAGTTAACAGAATGCCTGTGGATGCAGAACGATCCCTGTACACTGTTAAACATTTGTTAACACGTGATTCAACTGTGCCATAAATTTTTGATGGAACCACTAGTTTGTTTTTAGTGATTTCCAAATAAAATCCCGTAAGTTGATTAAAACGAACAGTATAAACACCTGCAGGTAGTTTATCCAATGCAACTTCTTCGTTCATTTTAAAAACGTGAACGCTTGAACCGTCTATTATGTATTTTACAGTCATGTTATTTCCTATATGTTATCAATACCAAGTTCTACCAACTGTCAAGTGTAATTTCCAATTAGATGGAAATCTAAATTCTTCACGAATCTCTTTTAACATTGGGCAATCGATTTCGACAAACCAATAATGGTCTGGACGATCCCCGCCTGTGGTATCACCGCTTTGACGGACATGATGTTTGTATTTAAACTTAATCTTCTGTCCATCATATTTTTTCCAAAGATGCATAAGCTCTTGAGGTGGTCGTTCACCGCGAATGATTGAAATGTGCGCATCCCAAGAAGGCATACATAGATCAATCCATTTTTCTTTTTTCACCCACCAACGATAGTAGCGTGTGATTTCTCTATCAACTTTAACGATAGCCCACCAGTCAGTTTTACGTTTCATTCCTGGTCGTGGCGGATCGTATTTGATAATACCAGTACCTTCGTGCCACATAATTCACCGTCCGTCTATTACATAATAAAAATCTAAATTTCCTAACTTAGTGGAGCAGTATAGGATTCAAACCTACAAACATTGCGATCAACAATGCACCCCATAACGTGGGGGCGAACTCATCATGACCTACGGCGGTCTTGTTCAGCTACTCCAGTGATTTCCAATAAATCATAAAACGGTTTTATTAATGCGCTACGTATGCGACTTACAATATGTGTTCTAAATACGACTACGCTGCATTTTAAATTTGGACTATATAGTTTATTAATAGCCATCGCGGAATATGGTGCTTTTTTCCCAGGATCATAGCATTTATAACCATCCCACGCTAATGCATGTCCATTTTTACCATTATATAGTAGTATTAGGGCTTTATTAAATTTTGTTGCTAAGGTTAGGGAATTAATATCATCGCGCATGTACGTATCGAATCCAATTTTCACAAGCGTATTACATACTGTTTCCGAATCAATAGTAGAACCTTTGCCTTTACTCGGCTTATACCCGAAATGTTTTTTACAGAAATTTTTTATTTTGCTGTAATCATTGTTATTATTTAACATAAACAATGCTGCGGGTACACAACCGTAACAATTTTTCTGTGGTATCAATTTCATTTTAATATCTGTTTAATTTGGAGCACATGGTCGGATTCGAACCGACGATAAATCTAGTTTTGCAGACTAGCGCCTTCGACCGCTCAGCCACATGTGCATTTATTTTAATTGATTGACAATCATTTGTTTACCGTATCTCCAATGATCACCAGTATTAATATGGTCTTTACGAACAAACTTACCAGTTTTAAACCTAAATTGGCTCATTGGAAATGCATCCGCAACACGAACAACATATCCTTCATGATCATCATACATGGAATCGTTCCATAAGTCAATAATTAAATCTTGGTCAAAGATGCCATCGTAAAGTACCGGAACGTGTTCAATGTCTACATGTAAGATTGCAAACCATTCACGCGTTTCGTCCCATGATAAGCATTCATTCTTTTCATTCCAAATGGAAAAACCATAAAAATAAGAAGAAAGATCTTTATAGGGTATAGAATGTTCCGCATACATATTTTCGCCACATACGCGCCAATCTTCTGGTATTTCAAAATTGAAGTTCGCCCAAAAGTTTTTAACCCACGCACGACTAATATCACCACCACTATCAACAGAACGCGCATGAACATGGTCGCTATACATTGTGGTATTTTCACCATCCAATTTTTCCGTTACGATAACGCGCTGACCATTGAATGCGTCAATATTAGGCATCATTCGGTCATCATCGTGCATACCTTGTGACCATGGTAAATGGTAAGTTCTTGGGTATTTTACGTAGCCCGTGAACAAAGACAGTACACCACCTTTTCCAAGTATTTTCTGAACACTTTCGTCAAAAAACAGTTCACCTTTTAGGCGCTGTGTATTTGGTAACACAATGTTTCCCCACTTGTCGTAGATTTGATCACCGTACAAGTGTGGTGGTATAATTGGTTTTAGTATTCGACACGCTTCACGAACTTCTTCAACCGATATGGTTGTCATTTCACATGCAAGATGATGCTCTCCACAAACGGAAGCACCATTGTTTAAATAATATCCATAGTCAGGCCATAATCTACGCTCTATGATGTGATGCGCATCGACTGCGGGTTCATCACAAAAAACACAAATATGGTTATCGCGTTCAAAAACACCTTCACGGAATTCATCACGCGACAGTAGTTTGTTCATTTTACTTATCCATTTAAAATTTTTTTTCTGGCTTCTAAAATTGCAGAACGACTAAAGGATTCATCCATCGCATACATCAATATTACACGATCTATTTCATCTGCTCCAAGTAGTCCCGAATTTTTGACCACCGTGACAATGGTTGTAATTTGCTTATCCCATTCTGGGGTATTGTCTTCTGGTCCCATTTTAGGTTCCTTTTTTAAATTCTTTTTCGAGATCGTTTAATTGTTCTCTTCTTTCAACTTTTTGTTGAGCCCAAGCGCGAACATAATTAAAATTATTTACAAATTCAACCGGTATACAAAATTCGTCAGTGAACATATCAACAAGAAATATAAAAACAATACTTTTGCCTGATAATTCTTCTTTGTTTAAATAATTAATATAACTAAAATCAAAGTTATCAATTTCAGTTTTAATGTAATCGGGCGTATCAACAACTTCATACTTGCCGTATATGTATCTTAAAAAACGACCATATGTTTCGGGATCGGTTTTTGCCAGCAATTCTGTCATCTCGTTGACTTCGCTATTAAGTTTTTTTTGCGCTACTTGAATTGTTTCAATAAAAGAACCTATTGATTGTCTATACATTCCACCTATCATTTTATATTCTCTTTAATTGTTTGTTAAAAATTGCCCACATGCTGCTTTAACTTCTGAACCAGCTGAAACTTGTACCTTAATATGTGGGTGCACTTCCATTAACCTTTTAATGATGTCTTTAAAATGGTTGCTTTCATGCATATATGTTGATACTTCACAAGTATTATAACGTAGTATGCGTAATTCATAATCATGTAAATTGTAATCATCAATTAACTGAATTAGAGCATCAACTTCTTCATCTGTATCATTATACCCATCTATAAACATATGATGAAAAATAACATTATACTTGTTATTTTCCGAATAGTCAATTAATGCAGGGATAGCTTTGTCCAATGACATCGCCTTTGGAATAAGTACATCCCTTGTTTTTTGTATCGCTGAATGTAATGAATAAAATAATCTAAAAATACTTCTATTAGGATATACCATATCCGTATTACTAAATTCAACATCACGATGAACCAATATATTATTATGCGGATTTATATCATAATATGCTAATCTATCTTCTAGTCGTTTAAATATATCAAACGTTCTTGAAACGTTTGGGATATCTGGCATTACTGTCGATAAATCAATACCATCAAGTCCAGCGGCTAATCCACTGTCCATAATATTGTACAACATAACATCTGATACTTCTGAAACACGTTGTGCATTAACAAATGCATCACCCATTCCCATCCAGCACAATTTAATGTACTTCGTATTAACAAACGGTAGGTCACCATCAACACTTGCAAAGTTTCTTTCAGTTAACGCTTCCCAAATATTGGTGCAGATATCTATACTAGTTAACTTCTTATATTTCATATTTTTAAGTGTTAAGTAACAAAAATTACATTTCATATAACAACCAGCCGAATCTGAAATAAAAACACTATACTTATTACGATCTGTTTCATTCAATTTAAACGTACCATCTTCTGTCACACAAGTATCACAACTTGAAACAGTTTTGATAGCTGTTTCACTATTGTCATCGTGTACAATCTTTGTGACGGTTTTATCGTCTGAAATTAATAGTTTTTTCATAATATTCCTTTGGTGCCCCCAGTCGGATTCGAACCGACACGTAACTAAGGTTTGAGCTTAGCCCCTCTGCCAATTGGGGTACGGGGGCAAAATTGTAGAAATTGGTATGACAGTACGTCCATTGCTCTACCACTGAGCTACTTCTCCGAAAAAGGATTTGGTGGAGAAGGCAGGGATCGAACCTGCGACCGATGGTTTAAAAGTTAGAAGGAAGTCAATACCATAGCTACAAAATTTTTAGTTAGAATCTGGAGTTGCCCATATCGCGTCTTCAAATAAGACAGACATCATATAAGCAACGCCAATTTCTTTGTCTTCGTGTTTAGGTTCAAAAGAACCCATGTGTGCTTTAATACACTTAAGTGCTGCATTAACCTCAACGTCTTTTTTTGGCACAACATCAAGCGATTTAAGGCCGACAAAAAACATATCATTAAATAGTTTTGTCCATTTAGTTCTATCAGATTTTTTAAATTCTTCCGAAAGGTCAGTCGTCTTAGGCAATAGTTTCGTTGTACCAAATGCTACTTCTACATCTGAAACATCTTGATAACCATTGAGAATTTTCTGTTCAAGGTTAGACATTGTGTATTCTCCAATTAATTTATATCAACATCTTAATATAATTTAACCTAAATGTCAAGGAAAAATTTTGGTGCCGAAGGCGGGGCTCGAACCCGCACGACATTTCTGCCACCAGATTCTTAGTCTGGCGAGTCTACCAATTCCTCCACCCCGGCGTTATTTTGTTCTTTTAACCTCTTCTTTATAGTATCATATGCAAAATCTAAAAATACTAAAGATTCAGCGGCACAATAATTAAGATGTTTTTTATAAATTTCTTTTGCTGTCAAATGATCATTATCATATACCCATATTACTAAAGTTACTTGATATAATACGTCAGCTGTTGTTAATGGTGGTTTTAGTGTTGGATTGCGCAGCTCTTGTTCAGCGGATTTAAGTACCCATTCGGTCACGCCTTCTCGTGTTACGCCTGCCAGCCGTTGTCTTGCTATCTTGGCAACGTGTCCCGCACTTAAACTACATTCTTCATATATTACTGTCTTTGTGTTATTGTATAACTTTTCAAGCTCTACAACATTTTCATTCGCGTCAGCAGGTGCGGTTGTACATCCCATTGCAAAAAATGATATAAGAAATAATATTAAAATGTTTTTCATAATTTTTTACCTTTTGGCTGATCTGGAAGGATTTGAACCTTCAACCTTCACATTCAGAGTGTGCTGCGCTGCCAGTTACGCCACAGATCAATAATTTTGGCGGAAGATGGGAGATTCGAACTCCCGTGCCGTTTTACTGACCACCTCATTTCCAATGAGGGACGATTAGCCTCTCTGTCAATCTTCCAAAAATTTGTTTGTTTTATAAGATGTTTCAATGCGTTCCTTTGCGATATTAAAGTACTTATCTTCCAGTTCAATACCAATAAAATTTCTACTTGTATTTAGCGCAGCACATCCCGTACTACCACTTCCCATTGTATTATCAAAAACTGTATCACCTTTATTAGTATATGTCAATATAAGATATTCTAATAAAGCTACTGGTTTTTGAGTGGGATGTAGGCTACTTTTCTGCTTATCCGTAGGGAACACCTGAACACTTCTTGGATATCGTTCAGTAGACCCACCACCGCTGATTCCTTGCTTAGTTTTTCCGTAAATTTCACCATCAGATTGATGTTTAGTATAACTATTCACTGGCTTGTGCCCAGTAGTCATTTGTGGGTTATAAGTAGGCAATTTGTCATAAAAGACCAATATATTTTCATGGGCTTTCATCGGCATCTTCTTAGCGTTTAGATGACCAGTAGATGTTGTTTTTTCCCATATCCATTCGTACCGAAGCATTTTAAGGTTACTAGAACCTAAAACTTTATCAAATGGTGTTTGTGCGAATAGAACAATAGGACTGTTAGGTTTTGTAACCCTTTTATACTGTTCCCACAGTTCTTCAAGGTTTATTGTAGAATCCCATGAACAGTTAGTTGTTCCATATGGGAGATCGCAAAGAATCATATCAACGGATTTATCAGGTATATGAATTTTCATTGCTGATATGCAATCGCCGTGCAATAGTGTAGGATTTTTCATTAAATGAGTTTAACATAACACAAATGAAAAATCAAGAATAGGAATTGTAGAAATCGTAAAGACTAAAACCGGATTGCTTTGCAAGCAATCTTGGTATCGAACCAAGAATAGAAGGAAGTCTATTACATAGCTACAATTTGGCGGAAGCTGAGAGGATCGAACTCTCACGTCATGTCACCATGACCATTTGTTTTCAAGACAACGCCCGTCGCCAGCCGTCGGGTGGAGCTTCCAATTATTTTATATTATTTACCTGCCATAGATCTGGCATCGTAATCTATTTCAGCGCGCATCTCAGGATCTTGGTCAATTTGCGATGAAAGCATCTTTTCAATACGACGAATATTAGCGCGAATACGGTTCATGTTACCCATAACACGGCTTCTGTTTGTAGTACGAGCTGGACTATCTGCTAATTTATTAACTAAACCTAGACCGCGTTTTGCCGCTTCCATTTGCTGCATTACAGTATCCATTGCCGCCATAACATCATCCATGGTATTTCCACCTTCAACTTTTCCAGGTGCTGGCATTTGTCCATCCTGCATGTCGTTAGCCATCGGTGCAGGTTGGTCTTCGCCTGCTAAACGATCAGACGCAGCATCCATTGGCGCTTCTAAAATCATTTTCATTTGATTAATGACACTATCTAATTCTTCAACCAGTGCGATATATTCTGCTTCTAATTCTTCGTCAACTTCGACACTTTTAACGTGTTCTAATAACATTGTATATTCTCCATACATTACAATTTGTAAAGTATTTATCAGTGTTATAATATTTGGTACCCCCATCAGGAATCGAACCCGGATCTCAACGTTCGAAGCGTTGTATGTTATCCGTTACACCATAGGGGCATTGAATAAATTGCTATAGTTTATCCAGCATTTGTCAGCACTTATATAGGCAGCTTACCTAAAGGCACGTTTTACGGATGGTAGTACTAAATCATCCATTGCTGGCGCAACGATGGCGTAAAGGGCTTTCACGACTACTATAGCAAAATTGGAGGAAGCGGTGGGATTCGAACCCACGTGCCACGTTAAGTGACCCATTCCTTAGCAGGGAAGGACGATTAGCCTCTCTGTCACGCTTCCAATATTATTTTTTGTATCTATTCTTTCTTCCATTTCCATTGTTTAAAGAACCGTACGTAGGGGTTAAACTATGACATGATGCGCAAATTAATGTCAAATTATCCTCTACGTTGTTTTCACTATTACCATCAACATGATCAATTTGCAATGGTATCTTTCCTGTATATTGATTTACTTTACACCAACCACATTCTGCACATTTATTATCGTATTTCTTAAATAAGTATCTTCTTATATGTGTAGAAACACCACCATTAATTCCTATTATACCATTTTCTAAACCTTCTTTCCAATTACCAATATATTCAACATAACGATAATCAGTCCTACATTTCACAGAACAATATTTTTTACCGTTCCGTTTTTCTTCTATTTCTTTACCACAATAGTGACAATTAATATTTTTAGGTGATACACCATGTCGCCTTACACCTTTATTATTAAAACTTGCAGAGCAAGAATGACCACAGAATTTATTCCTACGTTTTTCGTACGATATAGGTTTACTGCATTCCTTGCATATTTTAGGTGACAATCTATATTCTTCTATACCCATTAACATTATCCTTTTGAACTGTTATAGGTATTTATAGTTGTTTGTACTAAAAGTTCAATTAACCATTGGAGCGGATATCGGAACTCGAATCCGAAATTATAACTTGGCAAGCTATCGTGTTACCGATTGACACTATACCCGCATTATTTTAATAAAAATCTGTTTCTTTTGTTCCAGTCTGAACGTATTGATTAGATGATTGTCCACACGTTTCTTCTGCTTGTTCCCTCGCTTCTTCACCTTCTGGTGATTGTTCCCATGCAGATTCTGTGGTAGTGTGTTTATTAAGAAGCCTAACGAATTCTTGAATACCTGTGATTGTTGTCATGGTATTACCACCACTGGTTATTACATCTTGTAATTTATCAAGGCGTTCTCGTAATTTATCATCTGTGGAAATATAGATAGTTTCTTGATCGGCGCGTTGAAGTAGTTTATTTAAGAATTCTTCTTCTTTTTGGAAATTAACGTCACTGTGTTTTGCGGTTACGTCTTGTATCATTTCCAAAAAATCTTCGTAATCCATACCAATTACACCAGTAATATCTTCATATTTTTCATGAAATAGGTCTTTCATGGTTGTGTATGTACAATCTTCATCTTGTTCATTAAGGATATCACTAATCTTCATATATTTCTCCAATACTTTGTAGTATTTATACTGATTGGATATTAACGGCGAATACTTCCACCGTCAGAAGTGTGGTGCCCGTGTTCAAAGAAGTATTTATTACGTTTTCTGAACTTTCCGTTTACCCAAAATCCCCACTTTCTGCGTTCCCTACCAGTAATAAGAAACGTCCAGCAGTGTTTGCTAAGCAATTGGACACAATGTTGGTGTTCAGCAGTACGATAGGCTATTTTTCCAGCTGACATTATTTCATCACCATCTGGTGATTTATCCATATAGGAACCGTGTAGTACGAATGTCATAAAAGACCAAGCATGGTCATGGGGGTGGCGTAGGTCGTCAGAACCTGTCCAGTGATGCAATCTAAAGGATATGAATCCTAAATCAAGAACCCATCGCGTAAGATATGGTTCTTCAGGTATTCCAAGTTTTTCGTTCTAAGTGAATTTCATGATTCGTCCTTCATTTCATTGATTACTAAAAGCGTTGCTGTCTTTAATTCCGTTAATGATTCGGTTGCATTTATCCATTCATCGTCTGTTTCGGGACGAATATACCAGAATTGATTTAATTCTGCAACTAAAATATTTACTTGTAATGTTTCTTTATCGTCACTTAAGGTGATTGAATGATTTACGCCTTCCTCGGTAGGAAACATTTCATGTGCCTTTGTTAAGAAATCATGTAAAGTTTCGATATTTGGCATAATATATTCCTATGTTGATTGGAAAGCACTTTCGGTGTGCGGTTAGTGTTTATCGTGAGTACTAAGTAACGGTGAATGTAAGCTTTCTAAGAACTTACGTTCAGTACGAAGTACAATGACGGGCAACTAACTCACAAGCAAGGCTGTCTAAACAGATCATTAGGTACGTCTACCCTACCATTCATCCCTACACGTTGCAACAGGCTTCAGCCCGAACACCGAAAATACTCTCATTATTGGCGCAAGTTAGCTATAGTGCATACACTACCTATTAACGAACATCTCTATTCGAAACCTGCATTTAAATTGGTCCGCTGGAGGGGAATCAAACCAAGATTTCTTCTCGGGGTTGCCGTTCTATAGTTAACGACCCCTACGTCCACCCACCTGTCTACGTTAAGTTTTGCACCAAAACGTCGTTCTATCATTGAACTACCAGCGGTTAATATGTATACTATACGGTAACTTTAACCTAATGTCAAGCACTTTTTACTAATCTATATAACTTTTTATGTTGTCTTTTAAGTATTCTTGTAAGAAGCACGTAACAATAAGCTTCGCTTCGTCTTATATTAGAATCTTCACCATACCCATAACCATCATATTGTATTTCTATTCTGGTCGTGTTCCAGTGTTGCATGATTTCTGATAATTGATTAATGTAATTATATGCATTTAATAAGGATTCAACTTTACGTAATTCTTTGCCCAAAATTGAACCGATTGTAAAGCCGTCAAGTGTTGTAAAATCAAACGTACCCATTATATCATTATATTGTAGTTCGCTATGAGGCACAGATGTTTGTAGTCTGAATTTAACAGCTTCTGTTTTTATATCCGTAATGAAGTCTTCTAATAGTTGGTTCATATGGATATTTATATTAAAAATCTACTTAGTGATGGGGTTCGAACCCATAATGGGAAATTATGTTTGGCTATTATTCCCAAGGTGGATTTAACCATGAGCCAAGAACATGCTATTATCATTCACACGCCCATCCGTATAGGCTTAAGCCACACCCCTGTATACCACTTCCAGCACACTAGATAGATTTATTTGGTACGCCCGGTGGGAGTCGAACCCACAAAAGTCTACGGTCTAAACGTAGTAGCTGTGCCAATTTACATTAACCACAGGCGCATTGTATTCATTCGTAACGTTCAGTACTTTAGCTTCGTTACGACAAGGACACAGTAACCGTTGCCGCTGTACTACGGTTACATGTTTGGAGCCGGTACGTAGATTCATACGTAGATCATCCGGCATTGTATTGGCGGGGCAGACGGGACTTGAACCCGCAACATCTTGATCGACAATCAAGCGAACTACCAATTGTTCTACCACCCCAGAATTGTGCCACACATTTATCAGACCAACGAGTTGTGTTGGTCACCTGTTCAAGACAGGCGGTTTGCAGCCACCAAAAACCTAAACCAGAACAGACACCCCATCTGTCTTCGTCCACGGGTGATGGACTATAGCAATTACTACCACTTCGGGCAGCAGTAATCTACTGTTTAGAGAATTTTTTAAAATGTTATCCAATGATAGGGATATTGTTTTACGAATAAACGTAAAATCTTTTTCTCAAGTTTCAATAATGGTAGTGTGCCTAATGTTACAATTGTATCATCTTTTTTCTTAAAATGGAATAGCATATTCATACCTCTACTTTTTCAAGTGGCATAACCGTTCCATGTGGAGCACCATCATCATAATGACATTCAGTATCAGGATATGTTTGACCGAATTTAAAACGCATGTAGTCAAACGTTTCGCCGTTCCACGTACCTATCGTAAAGTTGCGAGCTTCACAACGATACTCTGCACCAACTTCAAGTTGATCTTTCGGAATATATTTAGTATTTTCATCGTACATCACGATCACCAGTTAGTTAAGTTAAAAGAAATTGGTACCCCACCTCGGAGTCGAACCGAGAGAACACTACGTTTTAAGCGTAGCCGCTTTGCCAATTAGCGTAGCAGGGCATAACGACCATGTTTCCATGGTCGCAATAGTTAAACTATTGTTAACGATGTACCACAGTCGGTACAAAATTTAGATGTTGCTTTATTTGTACGTCCACACGTAGTGCATTTTGATTTTGCCTTGACTGTAACAGGTTTGATAACTTGTTGGTTATCTTCTGTCTGTCCAAGCATTTGTAACACAATAACATGAGTTTTGGCTTCTGTTGCAAACCACACACCGTCTGTGAACTCCTGATCCGAAACAGACCCTGGAACAGTAAGACCTGCATCGTTTGTAAGAGAAAGAGTATGACTAGCATCGTTTGTTATATTACCAGTTGTGGTAATATCCGCCGAATAATTTACATTACTTCCAATATTATTAGAAGCGTATGGAATATTGTGGTTTTGAACGATACCACGCATATTATTATATCCATCATATTGAGATGGGAATGGGCTTAATACTTTTTCGAAGTTAAATTCAATACGAATTAGTCCATCTTCAACACCAACGCCGCGATGTTGTTCAATAGCATTTGTTCGTTCAATAAATTTAAAACGATTGCCACTCGTAAGATTGTAATTTTTAAGATATCGTTCAAGTTCAACATCGCGATTTGGTTCAATGATAAATTTTGTACCATCGCCAATATCTTCCCCATCAATTTCTATTTTGATGAGTGCACGAACACTATTAAGGTTTTTGATTAGAACTGAATATTCGCTTCCGAATGGAACGTAGACGGTCTCTCCGAATTCACGTAGAACCTTCCCTGCAGATTTTAGAGCTACTGCGAGCTTATTATTATACATCATGATTACTCCAATTGTACGGCGTACAGACTAAACACCTTATTATTATTAAAGTCTGTTAAGATGAAATTTTAGTCCTTATGACAAAATTCCGAAAATCATTTTACTTTATTTATACTTTCATTTTTATCTATTACTATAGACAATCTCGGTTCAGCTAATCCTGTACCGTATACCCAATGGGTATTTTCATGGTGTCTTATTCCATACGAACCTAATTCTATATTATTTGATTTAATATCGTAGCTTTCATCACTACGTGCATCATTAGTCTTTATGACTGCCGTAGGTACGTGCAGCGAAAAGAAATTGTTTGCATCATAAATCATTGTTTCTAAACTATTAGACCATTTCCACCATTCACTTGTGACGTGGATTAGTTCCAACTTCATAAAATACTTTTGATGAGTGTCATCTTCATCGTCGTCACGAAAACACGGCGTAATCGCGCAATATTTTCCAGCCGTTAGTTTGCCAGTTTTCATTAGATGTAAAAAGGATTGTTCCGCACTTCCAACCAAATGTTTATCAAGATACTTACTATTCTCAAGATTAATATTTTGGCGTGCAGTTATCCTTATCACATCTTCTGGCACTGTCCAAGGTACATCAATTAATTTGTAACCGTTGTCTTGGTAGTATTCAACCGCATCGGCGATTAACAAATAGTCAATCACTCACGCGGCCAGCTGATAGCGGGTTCTTTGTGTCCACAGCATTTACATGTTGATGTACCTGCGGCGTTATCACTATCAAAGTACAGGAAGTGTCCAAATACCTTACAAAGTAGTTTCATTGTCTTCCCCCGTCACTAAATGCCCGTTTCGTGGCTTCGGACATTATTTCTAAATCTTTCATAGTTATTTCTGGAAAATATTTTTTCAAGTAACCATCAAGTGCACCATAGACATCTGACAATTCGCACATTGCCATTATCATGTTGTCTTGCTCAAGGGCTTCTTTTAATTCATCCAGTTCTTCTTCTATCTTAGAAATTTCACCGTATTCACCCTTTTTGATTTCTCTTAAATGATATCCCATGGTTTACTTCCTATCAAAATGGCCTATGCTATGTAGAAATCTCCTAACAGGTTCTTCGGCTTTTTCCCATTTGTCAGTGCCATACCGCCAAGCAAGTTCCCAATGGTAGCAATCAAGATCTTCTTTACCATTTTTCCAAGGCTTATTAAAAACCCTTTGGAATTCTTCTTTCATGGCGACGTATTCATTGCACCAACAAACTGAACCACGTCCACAACCGAGACCGTCACAACTTCCATTTACTATTGCCGGAAAATTGTTTTCTTCGTTCATTTTATTTGTCCTCGTTTGGTGCGGGTGGTGGGAGTCGAACCCACATGACCTTTCAGTCGTCGCATTTTAAGTGCGGTGCATATACCAATTTCGCCACACCCGCAAAATAATTAATCAAGCGGCAATTTGAGTAGACCTTTGCTCTTATCACTGGGACGGTCAGGCAGGGACTTGATTATTTTATTAAACTGTTACACCACGTGTAGCTAAAACGGTACGGGCATTTTGATGCCAACGTCCCTTGCCAGCTGTTTCAAGCACAGTTTTAAGATCTTCCGTTGACATTGTAACTGCAGAAGTACCACTTTTACGTGTACCAATGCGGAATTTATGTGGAAGATTTGTACGGATAATACGATTATCCACTTTTCTAGCTCTTACTCGTTTTGGCATTTTCTTAGCCCTTTTGTTGGTTGATAAAAAATATATTATATAACCTATTAAAACAAAAGTCAATAGGTTATTACCAATAATTCCAATTGGCATCCTTTTTGAAAAGGATGAATACGGGTTCTTCATTGTTGCTACGAACAGCGTGGTTAAGAATAGCATTATTCTTAGCACGGAAAGTACGGTTTAAACACTGACGAAAATCTTTAGGAGCGTTAAATTCATATTTGTCAGAATGGTAATCTGCCAAACGTTTTTTGCGTTCCACGGTATAGTCAATATTTACAGCTTGGGCTTCATGTTCGTAATAGTTATACCAATCATCTACAAACCAATACTCTTCCCAACGTTCATTTTTTCTACGGATAGTTCTTGACATACATTTCTCCTTTGTGGGATGTATGATCGACTATCGTAGTTTAAGTAATGCTTCATAAGATTTCTCCTAGCTTTTGTTTCGTAACCTTGGCTTTGATTCTAATTGCCCAACAGTTGTATTTAATATTATAATATATTGAATTAATACTCTTGTCAAGTTTCTCACATATTGGGATAAGTTTTTCTTTAGTATCACAAATTACGTAATGATTCCCACCTAAACCTATTTTCAATTCAGGGGTTTTGAATGATAATGTTACTAATGAAACCATGGTATTATCCCTCTTATTTGGCGGACCGCCAGGGATTCGAACCCCGCACGCTGTAGTTTGGAGCCACGGCTGCTTACCCGTGAGCGCGATCCATTGTTTGGTACCGACGGCGGGGTTCGAACCTGCATGTGTCCAGTTAACCTTTCAACACGTTCGTAGCGTGAGGGTATACGACGGCATTACTTTCTAAGCAAATATTATTTTGTAACATAATAAAAAATTATTTATTGTGTTAAAATTGGTGCACCCGATAGGATTCGAACCTATGTCTCCGGATCTTCAATCCAGCGCTAATCCATCTCAGCTACAAGTGCATATATTAAAATATTATTTTTCTACCCTTAGTCCATCCTTCTAACAGGTAACATTCCATTTCCTCTTTTTTAATCTTGATTGATTTCTTTTTAGATAGTGAATAGATCCAACAAGTCCCATACTGTGAATTCTTTTTACCGATTTGATGGTTGTTGGTTTTATGCGTTGCTCGCATTTTCTTTTTTGCTTTACCTGAGTGTTTTCTCCCTGTCCAGTCTGGCGGTTGTACAACGTTCCGTCCATTCGCATAAGCTTTTTTTCCTGCTGCGCTTATATTCTTGGATTTATTTTCTAACCATATCGGATCATTTTTTCTTAACCATTTTAATTTTTCAACGGCGGATTTATTATAACCACCCACCCCACCTATTGTTATATTCATGCACAGTGAGTCATGTAGTAAATCTTCATTTATGATATCAGATTCCTTTTCTTTAAGTGTTTTCCTGTCAGGTAAAAATTCTAATATTTCGGTTTTGTGATTTTCTTTCCCATGTTTATTCACAGAATACCATAAACGTTTCCCAGATCCAATATACCCGTCGTCTAAGTCATTAGTTGAATGCATTCCGATATAATATTTGTTGTTTATTATATTGGTCGTTTTATAGATATAATGATATTTCTTTTCTTTTCTTGGCATCTTTGCTCCCCTTTGATCTATTTATCAAGAGGAACAAAAGTTCAATACAAACCAACGGGGATTGAACCATCATTGTTGTAATTATAATTTGGGGTGACATTACGGTCTTGAACCGAAATCTTTCTCCTTCACAGGGAGGGGCTTTACTTTAAGCTAATATCACCATTGAAATCGTGCGACTTATGTAGATTACTACGGCGCGTCGTTTAAATTAATTAACTATGGGCGTCAACTCCACAGCCCAAGACAGTAATCGTATTACTTGTCCGAGGCAGTCGCATAGGTTTTATTGGGTTATGAGTCCGTATTATCCTACTTGATGCTACACTTGTGTGCTTAGTTAATTAAAAATTTGGCGACCATGAAGGGAATCGAACCCTCATTGGGCTGATAGACAATCAGCTGCATTACCAGTCTGCTACATGGCCATTGTTTTATTTTTGTGGATAACATTCACAGTTAGGACCACATGATTTACCTTCAGGTACGTTACCTGATTCATAATCTTCAATACTATATCTTTCAACGTCATCCGTATACGGTTTCGTTTTTATTTCACCCGATTTAATCTTGTTAAGAAAACCGAATGTATCATTTGCGATTTCTTGCGCAGTTTTACCTTCGCGGAAATCTTCAAGTAATCCAGCATAATCAAATGTAACATGTACATTCCCACCAGACTGTTCTTTAATTTCTACTAAAACTTCATTAATGAAACTAAGTTCTTCTTTTGTATATCCATCACCGAATAATAAATCAAACATTTTTACACCTCTATCTTTTATCTTTTATAAATGGTGTCACGAACGAGACTCGAACTCGCATCTCTCAGGTTGAAAGCCTGATGTTCTATTCCAGTTAAACTACCGTGACATAATTTTGTATTCCAGACGGGAGTTGAACCCGCTAATTGCTTGCGCAAAGCCAGCTTGAAAGGCTGGTGACCCACCGTTAGTCATCTGGAATATTTTTTTGGCGACTGCGCGAGGATTTTGGCCTCCGTTATTTACCAAAGTGGTCATGACGCACTTTCGCTGTCCATTGTTTGGTGCGCCAAGGGGGACTCGAACCCTATCTTACCGTCCAAGATGATCAAGTCATATTCAGTAAGCCATCTCCCACATTCGTTAGTGGAGTTCTGCCAATTAAACTACCGGCGCATTATTTAATTTGGTGCAGCGAGGTGGAGTTGAACCACCACAGCCAGAGGCACTTGATTTACAGTCAAGAGGGTTCACCAATACCCAGCCGCTACATTATTTTATTTTGTTTGGCAGCCCTATCAGGATTCGAACCTGAAATGCGACATTCAAAGTGTCGTGTGTTAGCCAATTACACCATAGGGCTATATTGTTTGGTCCGTGCGACTGGATTTGAACCAGCATATTCCCGGCTCCAGACCGGGACGATTACCAAGTTTTCGTTACACACGGATAATATGGGCAGTTGGATTTCATACCAACAATTTCTTTCGTAGAGAAACGCTGTCCTATGAAGGTTTAGACTATACCCATTATTTTTAATTTGGTCGGGAATGTAGGATTCGAACCTACGGCCCCTCCGCCCCAAACGGAGTGCTCTGACCAGACTGAGCTAATTCCCGAAATATTATTACTAAAAATTATACATACTTTTCCTATCTTTTCAGGGACCGGTTTTACGGTTCAATTACCCTCTTGGCTGGCACCATTCCGACACTACCGGTAGGTGAGTTCCGTTATATGGTTCGGGGGGAATTTCAACCCCTGCGAATGATCATATAACCCGATTTTCTTGAAACTAACCTGTATCTAAGTGTTCTTCAGGTTAATCTTGCATTTCTAACCACTTTTCACAACATATACTTGTTTTTCATGGTTTTTAAAATTTTAACACTTTCTAAAACATTTGTCAAGCATTTTTTTAACTTTTTTAAAACTTTTTACTTCTTATAACGAAAAAAGGCTGAATCCTTTCGGGTTCAGCCTTTTGTGTTTTCTTTTTGGTATCTACTTTTACATTATCTTAGTAGATCCCGTCACAAAAGGCTGCGTGTGTTCATAGCTGCGCGGATCGAGTTGAAACGAGCCTAGACGCAATGATCCCATTCCACATAATATGGATTGTTGGTGCCATTGATGTTGTATAGATGAATGTCTCATTACTTTACCTTTTATGTGCCTTGCGGCGTTAATTTCAATGTATCTTACTACTATATATAACCGATGTCAATAAAAACTTTTCGGTTTGCTTTAAATCTCTCAAGTCAGTACTATATACCAACCTGAAATGGATGTCAACACTTTTCTAAGAAATTTATTATAATTTTCCTATATTGTTCCTGACAATCGCCATGGTGGATAAACTTGGCGTACTGTGTCATTAGCGATATGAATTCTTCCTTGGTGTCTGGGTGTTGCATTTTGTCACCATATACTAACATAGTTTTTGGTGCGTATACAATAGGCGTATCTTCATTATTCATATCTTTACTACCAACAAGAATAGTATCACCTAATCCCCACAGACTGCAATAGACAGTAACTTCTTTGTTGTTAATAGTTAACTGTCCTACATGCATAAGGTCACCCATAGTTCCATGAGGTTCACCACCCTGTTTATATTTGGTGTGCTTGTCGGATTGTAATATTGCAAGTATTAATGCTGGTACGACAATCCAATTTGCATGTGCATCTATCACAGCGGCTGTTATCGCATCAGTTACACCTCGTGTGTCTTCAAATCCTTTTACATCAATATTTATTTCTGTAGCGTACTGGCCAATAAGGTGTAAGAATACGGCTACTATTTCTATTTCTATTTCAGTGGAACACGCATAATTTATTTCGCATTCAAGATCTAATCCAGATTGCGTTTCAAGTTCTTTATCGCTTGGTCTACATGGATAACCACATTGAAGTGGTCTTGTATCAACTTCCACTTCATATTCAAGTCCACTAGATTTAATGGTTGGAATTTCTTCGCTCGTGATTGGCTGTATACCAATGATATTACCAAGGGGAAAACGGCTTAGTATACGTCGTACTATAACAGCAGCATTGTCCATGACGTTTTTATTTTCTTTGTTTTTATCGGTAAAATGATATTGAAGTTGATTTTTTAAAATAGTTTCTTTGATATTATTATGGTCATTTATATCTTCCATTAATACATCAAGTGTTTCTTTGTACATTATATTATCCTTTATAGTTTATTTTTATTTATTATTAGGATTTTTTCGGTTTTTATCATCCTTGATTTTCTTCAAACGATACCCGTTACGACTCGTATGTGGTATGCTTCTTGGTTTTTCAAAAGACACGCCTTGGTAATCTTTTTTCTTTTTAGACCATTTACCGTAAGTTTCTTTACAATCATTACAGGCAGCAACGATTTCTTCATTCTCTTCATCGTAATATGCGTTTGCGTCAGGAAAGCGAGTTTTAATATCCGCAACCCAATTTTCATAATTGTTATACCATAGAGTCTTCTTGGCTCTAGACTTTGGAGTCTTTGGTACTGGTTTATAATATTTGTTCTTGTATTCAAGAAGATCCATTACTTTCATGTTTTTTCCAGTGCAGTAAGCATTATTGTCATTGGTTTTTTTATTTCATCGAATTTAACACTAGCCGATGAAGAATTAATATTTATAATTTTTCCGCGCAAGTCAGCATATTTAGAATTTATATCTTTAACTTTAACGTTATCACCATACTGTAATATTGATTCAGAAATGTCAGATAATTTCATACTTGTGTTTTACCGTTGACGATCAGGGTTTCCCATCTCGCCCTGTCGCATAGAATAGTCAGTATAATCTTCATATTTTGTTACGCCAACAAAATCAGGATACTCTATTTCAAGATCATATTGATCATCAATTTCATCATGTAATGCCATATATGCATCTTTATCATTTTTCACAATATCGGCGAAGCGCTCTGCAGAAATACCTTTTTGGTATATACCATAGAGTATATAATCACTAATATCACTTTTGCCGATGAGTCGGTTTATTGCAACCGAATAATTATTGAATGACATATTATTTTCATTTAATATTTCAATTATTTTCATTTAATAATGACCTTGTTGATTTTTCCATTCTGTTGCATCGTCGGAATCTTTCCAGTTATCAAATTCTTCGGCAGCATCAACAAGTTCTTTTGTTAAGGAATATAATTTATTAAATTGTATTAAAGGGGTATCATTAGAATCCTGTAACTGTTCAAATTTCTTATATAGATTATTAAATTCATCATTGTCAAGATAAGCACCGGGATGAAGTTTTTCCTGCCATGTTTGCAACATCTCATCACCCTGTTGGTTAAGTTTAGTACTTTTCTTAACCGCCACTGCAACAATTTTCTTAACAAGTTCAGGATCAAACTCGTCCATTGAAGTTCTGTCGTTATTGAACTCATGGGACATTTTATCGTTTATTTGTTCTTCTTCTTCTGCTCTTCGTCTTACTTCACGGCGTTTGGCAAGGTAAGGATCGTGGGTCGGTAAAAATTCATTAAGTAACATAGTAATTCCTCAATTATGCTGGTACGCTATCGTCGTACATTATTAACCAAGCAGCAACACCATGATTGAAATAAATATCATTTACTGTGCTCGCTCCCCTTGTTGGTTTATTTGGTACAGTACGAAGTTTTCCAATAAGCAATGACGTGTATGTTTGATATCCATCACGGAAATTTAAATCAAAAACATCTTCAATAGTAGAAACACCGACACGCTTTTCTTTCAATCCTACGTATCCTATTGTTGCTTTGAAAAGAGATCCACCTGCAATTTTTATTACTTGCCCGGCACCCGTTGCAACTGTTGTAATCTCAATGTTACCATTAAAGATATTTGCAATCAATGTACTTGCTACCTCGGGAGAGCCTGTTACAGGAAATACGGCATTGATAGCGGCTACTAAATTAGTAAACGTATCACCATTAGTTCCATTTATGGTGTAAGTTGTTGTAGTATCATTTAGTGTAATTAGGAAAGTATAGTCTACGCCTGCGGTTAATCCTGTCGCATCGCCACCACTAACTGATTCATTATAATCAACCGTATGGTATCCGGCGCTTGCTACAAAACCTGTTACAGCCGTGGTTTCTGTTAGGGTAGGCGAACCTACTGTACGGTTGGCATATCCCATGATCAAGTCATGTACGCGCTGTCTGTCGTAACTATCAAGGAAATCCCATCTAATGTTTCGTTTGTCGCCCGTAACCGCAGGTGAACCTGAGTTATCTGCCAATAAAACAGCAGGGAACTGTTGTTCGTCCCAATAGAAGTATTCGTTAGTTAAGTAATCTGGATTTGGTAATGGCATTTATTTCTCCTAAAATTATTTCAATGTATTACGTGGGCCGGTGATTGGATACTGTTTACCGACTTCACTCATGTAGCTTTTCAAGGAACGGGTTTCGCCACCATTGGTTAAGAATTTCCAAACATTGGTTGGGATTTTGTGAAGCATTGGTCCCATTAATGTTTGTGCAAATATCTGTGCTTGTTTAATATCATAGCGGGTGCCTTTCTCAAGGTGACCAAGAAGGTCTTCAAATGCGCGCGCTAAATCTTTGTAGAAATAACTAGCATCCTTATCGCGTACATCGAGTTTATCTGCTTCTTTTCTTGCGCTTTCTATTTCAGTGCGAAGAGCCTGTTTAATACCATTTGGTACTTTTACTACTGTACTAAGATCATCGCCTGATTTATCTTGTTTAGAATTATCTTGCTGATCCATAGTTTTTAATTGTGTAGGACTTTCGTTTTTCAATTTTTCTTCTTCCTCATCCCAAACCTGTTCATCGTTGGTAGTTCCATCGGCGACATTGATAGGTTTTTTCTTATCCTCATGTCCGTCATATTGCACACCATAATAATGCATAGCTTCTTCAAGTCTAGTATCCATTATTTCAGTAAGTGCAGCCAGTGCGTTTTCGCGTATCATCGCATCAGGATTTGCTAATTTCAATGCAGCAACTGCAACATTTAATTGGTCGCGTTGAATGTCCGACAAACTGTTGATGAAATCACCAATATCTTCATCTTCTTGCATTTCGCATTCTTCTTGGCCTGCTTCTAATTCAGCATATGTTTCTTCTTCCTCTTCCTTGCGTTTAGTCTTCTTGCCTTCGCCATCAAATTTTCGCAAATCGGAAGTGATCATTTCAAGATAGGATTCCATTCCATCATCGCCACCAGTATCTAGTAAATCTTCTAATTCACCAATAAATCGTGGGACATCACCAGAAAAGTCGGTTGCAGGGATTTTCTCAAGGGCAGCTACTGCAGCTTGAATATGTTTAACAGCTTGTTCTACGCCACGTTTTTTAGCTTTTAACGATTTACCATCGACTTGCTTTAGGTCTGTTTTACGTCGCGGGGTTTCGCGGGCTTCGGTAACTACTACCTTTTCTGTAACTTCAATGCTTGGATCGATAGGGATACCAGCATTAAGACGTAGTTTATTCAGTTGTTTCATTGGTGAACTCCATGATTATTCATATATGTGTATTGTATTTATACATGTTTACCATGAAGTGACAAAAATGCCCCGTACAGGACGGGGCATTTATTTAATTAAAAAATTGCTAATTTAGGCAAAGATTAAGAAAAGTCCAACGACGCCATCCAATTACACAATTTTAACCTAAATGTCAACCCCAATATCCATATATTAGTGGCCGTAATTGGTAGATATATTTGTCATCTGTGAATATTTTAAGGTATTTTATCAATTCTACCAGTTCAGCAGGGATGATAGGAACGATGTAGGCATCCAATTCTTCTTTAGTAGCTACGCCAACCGATTTTAGCATCAATTCAGGAGATTTCATCTGTTTGAGACCTAAATTACGTATAGTATTATGCGCTTGATATTGCATGTTAGTCAAACGAGTAGGTGGTATTGTCTTAATATTGATATATGCTTCCCAAGGCCATAATGGACGATCTATTTTTATTACGCTTTCTGCGATTCCGCCATCTTTTGAATGGTTAGCTGGATCGTAATAATCTATCATATCGTCGTATCTTGTCCAATTTTTAATAGACGTTGGTGGTATAAAAAGTATCACTTCTGGATTACCGAATTCCATATCATAAACGACAGAATGGTAAAGTTCTGTCATCATCGGTTCAATTTGGCGTTTCAATAATAGTAAATCAAACTGATCAAAATCCTCATTACCCAATTCTTCAATTCTACTATTAATATATTCGGTGAATCCATTGCGAGTAAAAGCATTTTCACCCTCGAACATGTAGCCATTTGGATTAAAACGCGGATCGTTTTTTAAACTCCAACTATCTTCGTCTGCTATAACATCAGTCAAACCATATCCAATCGCCTTGTGAATTCTAATTCCCATTACTATTCCTCTAGATCTGAAAGGTCAGATAAGGCTTCTTTTGTTATCATGACCTTCATTTTCTTTTTCATTTTAACAACATTTGGAGGCGTCTTTTTTATTTCAATAAGGGCGTCTTCGAGAGCTTTTTTAAATTCTTTCAATTTTTCATCTTTATATGTGATAATTTCATTAACATCGCCACGTATATTTTCACAATCTTCGACAAAATTTTCAAAAGTAATTTTTTTAAGAACGTCCATAGAACCAAAAACGTAATTCAATGATGGGTCATTTTCATTTTCAGTGACATCGATAACAAAAACACTATCCCATTCGTTTTGTTTTTCTGCGTGTAAATTATTCAACCAATTATTACTAAATTCGTGTATTTGTTCGTGCCAGCCTTCTAATCCATTGGCATCTAAACGTTTATCCCACTGATAACCACCAAGTGACATCTTTCCATCATTTTCACCAGAAACATATTCATATGGTATTTCTTCAGCCATCCAATCAAGTGCAAATTCTTCCAAGCCCCAAAATAACCACATTTCCATACTAAAAAGATTTAAATAATGAAATTTTTCATCAACGAAGGCGCGCGCCCAACTATTAAATCTGTTGTATAATTCATCAGCCTTATAGTCAACAAAGAAATCATCGTCAACTAAAGCAGACTCTTGGTATTCGTGGTAGTACTCATTATATTCATATAAATTCTTATATGATAGAATCTTTTCGTTCCAATCAAATTCATTCAACATGAAACTATTCTTACCAATTCCATGATACGGAAGTACTGTTGTGTTATATTGAAGAATTAGACTCTCCGAATCATTTTCATCCGCCGCTATACCTAAATCTTTATAGACAAATGCTTGAATTTTTTCATCCAACTCACTATGCTCTTGCAACTTAAATAGGTTCTGATCTTCTTCCGTCATCGTGAAGAAGTCGTTATGGTGTTTCATTAATGCTCTTGTTAATATACTATTCATAATTTTACTCCACGAAAATTATAACTTCTTCTGTGATTGTACCAGTAAATGGCATTTTTTCAAACTCGGCGTTAGTGGCTTCTCTTCCTGCTTCGGCCATTCCAACTAATCGTTTTTCGGGGTCGTTTATTGCCCTGTAAATTGCATCAAATAATGCTTGTTCATTATTAGATGTTGCAACACGGTCGATATTGATTACACCACCCCATGGATCGCGTTCTTCTACCACAATACCCAACACTAAAATATATTTCATGTTGTTTTCTCCATTTCTTCTTTAATGTAATCTTCTGCCAAACCAATACCAACTTTTCTATACATCAAAGTAATAGCAGCGAGACAAATAACCCATCCTGTTCCAGTAAACCAAAAACCAGAACCAATACAAAGAAATCCTGCAAATGTTCCCACACCCAAGCGTACCTTTGTCCACCATCTAAGTACAGGAAATAATGGATCGCCACTATTGTCAACTATGGTATTTGGTGTTATATTCGTTTCACCGCTCTTAATCGTATCTTTAATACTTTTCTTGATCGTCTTTTCAAACACATCATCATAAAAAACAACCGCAGCAAGAATTATACTTAACATAAAATATACGACCCCAAGTAGCCACAACATATTTCCGAATATATCAGCTGTAGTAATGAATGGCGTTGGTATGGTGGGGAATAAACTCAATCCAAGAGCTGCTTCGGATGGATCAAATAAAAACGTAAATGTGACAATTAAGAATATCATATTACCAACTATATTTCGTGTCATGTTTCGCATAAGAGTTCCTGGCATTGTTTTGCGTTATCAAAAATTTGTAAAAATTTATTACCATCGGTGTGTGTGTCAACACTAATCATAGTGTAATCGTCCGTACGATATACGTACTTAGGAAGGAATCGTTGTGTATAGATTTCGCGTTCGTAGTAATCACCAACCTCTAAGTCTTCTAAGTTTTCTTTTTCTTCCGCAAAGCGGACAAAGCCAGAATCTTCATCGACATACCAGAAGTAATCACGGGCATCTTCTAGTGGAATTTTCACCCAATCTTCAACGTATCCAAAATATGAATGCATCGCCCGTTCCGAATTAAAGAAATTATCGATACGTGCTGCTGCACCGTTGTCTTCGCTTGAACGACGATTCATTTGTTGCTCGAGTAATTCAACAGCCAACCCCTGTTCTTTTAATGTATTAAGTCTTACCTGTGTTACTACATCATCAGGCAACTCATCAAATATTACTGGGTTATATTGTACGTCAACGCCCGCATCTTCTAATGTCTTTTTAATAATTGATGTGATGGTACTTTTCCCACCACCTGTTGATGCTGCTACTGTAACTAATACTGTTTTATTCATTTTCTTCACCATAATAATTTTTAACAATTTCTGCAGATTTTAAAGTTAAGTTAGCGCACAATTCTTGGTAACTAGTGTCGTCATTTTGTGAACCAACACCTGAAGGAACAACCCAAGATTTTCTTGCGCCGTTCATGAAATATGACAATATACTAAGACGAACAGCATTATCAAGCATATCGTCATAATCTTCATGGTTTTCTTCCCGCATGTCAAATAACGATTCAATTACGTGTAAAGGATAATCTATACCAAGAGTGCCTTGTCCACGATACGCAAGTAAATCACCAACCATCGTTTCGCCTATCGTTCCATCCATTCTCCAAGAACGTCTTCTAAAATCATTAGGATCTAAGGTAAGCAGCTCGTCTATATCTTTGGTAAATTGTGCATATTCTTTTACTAAATCATTATACCCTGTGTAGTAGGTCACATGTTGTTCTCGATCCCAATTTTCAAATGTTATGTTATTAATAATACCATCATATACTTCTTTGCGAATAACAATATGTTTAATACGAACCCCATCGCGCATGTCATGCATCATTTTTTGGTTTATAATAAACAGTCTACCTTCATGATCAAGTTCAAATAATTTATCTACATCAAAATCATCTTTTCTTGCGGGAATATCATGATATTCGTTTTCGCCCACTTCCATTTCAAGAAGATGATGTTGTAGTGATTCTAATAGTGTTTTGAGCGCTACACCTTCACAATTTTCTACAGCACCATAATCGTCGTAATCGCCTGAAAAGGTAAACGGCATCGGCAAATGATATGCATCAGGATGACAAAATGAAGAGTCATCATATCCAACTCTACTTTTCAATAAAACAACTTCAACCTTTTCACCAGCATAAATTGGTAAATTAGTAATTGCACATGTATGATTCCAACAACCCATATTATTCTCCCTTACCCATTTCAGTAACTATTTGTTGATCGCAATCCATCCAGACCCGATTAATATTTTTCAATAAACCAATAGCATTATCTAACCTAACCATTGGTTTTCGTTGTTCTCTTGTTACGATGGCCAAATGACATAACCTATTGCCAATTTCTGTAATAATGCCTTTGCATTTCATTCCTGCTACGTGATACTTTTCACCACCATGAGGAATAACAATTATACTATTTTCATCAACCACATCCCCGTTATCTGGAAAGCATAATTTGCCTGTTATTTCAAGCCCAGATCCTGTGATAATGTCTACATCAAATACGTTCATATACCTACCTTTTTAAGATAATGTTCATGGTGTTCAGGACTACAAAAATGTATTTTGTGTTCCACTAAAGTTTTCTTAATAAATTTGCCACAACATAAACACTTTGGATGTTTGTGTGGCTTTACAGTCGTTTCTAATAATGGAACATCAGTAGGTGCTTCATCGCCATCTTCTTCTGCAGCTTTAAATATAAGCCAATTAATAAAAAGTTCTATTGGCACATCTAATACTTCATTTTGTTTAACGCCCAACTCACCTAAATCTTTAATAAATGCTTCTAATAGATCACTTGCATTAATATGTTTGTTGAACTCGCGTGCATTGTTACCCTTATGTGTTATTATAGCATCTTCGTCTGATATTGTAAAATTACCATCCCCATCAACATTAACAACACTACCATCTGGCAATTTTAAACTTGAGTACGGTTTTACTTCAATATCACCTTCAAGATATTGGGTTTCACCTTGAATAACATCAGATACTGTTAATCCTGATGCCGTGCTAGTTCCCGAAGAACTAATAGTATACCACGCTGCTGTCGAAGCAGTTGTACCAATAAACGTATTATTACTGACAGTAGCATGACTTCCATTATTAATGGTAATCGCAGATGTCATTTATCGTATCCATTTATTTCTTAAATAGTTAGCAGCAGAAGACGTTTCCATTTTCAATGATTGATGGCTCCACACACGTTCAGTCCTATCTATAGTGTCACCCCATTTACTATCCCATCGTTCACTTGTAACTTGACCATTTTCAATTACACGACAATGTTCATGTCCACAATACGGACAAATGATAGTATGATTACCATCAATATCAAAATCAATAGATGCGTAAAAGGTTTTATTGCAGTCGTGACAATGCATGTCCGTACGAATAATTCCTTCTGCTTTCCCATCTTCTGATATAACTTCGGCCATGTTAATTCCTCAATTCACTAACAGCTCGTTGGATCTTGTCAATGATTGCACGCCCCTTACGCCCAACCTGTTCAACACGATGCGCCCATTTATCTTCATGGAAGGTTTCTTTGCGCAGTTTCATAGATTCTGCTACGCGCTGTGCTGCATTTAATTGGTCGGCGGCTGATGCATATCTCATACCATCTTTACCACCAGCGGCCATAATTTTATCCCATGGGAAAGGTGTCTTATCGTGGAATACCCATCCTGCATCTACTTTTGAATTTTTATTACCAAAAGAAAATGTTTCTTTAAAGCCTTTTTCTGGCATGGCATCGCGATATTCCACGATAGGTTCTTGCGCCATATCAAAAATAGAATAAATTACCTTTCCACCTTCTGTGGATTCAACGAATAGTAAACTACCATCATTGTGTTCACCCCAAACTCCCATACATAGGGTATCGCTTTTGGCGCTACCATGACCAGGTACGTCTTGTGTACTCATATTATTTTCTCCTTAGTAACTGTTAACAAATTGTATTTTTTTAATCTGTGGCATTTCTTTTGCCAATACTACAAGATCGATTTCAAAACCATCTGCACAATCATGTGGACTGACATTGGTTACGAACTTATCAATATCAAATGAAACACCCGCATCATTTGGCGGTTCATTGTCAAAAAATTCCCACACTTCGCTCGGTGGATCAATGTCTGCTGCCATACAAGCATCATATATGCTTTTCATCTTTTTAAATGTTTCGTCTGGCGGTACAAAACCAATTACATATGTGCTCATACTCATATTATTCTACCTTTTCGTTTTTAATTAATTTAAGTGCATGTTCAAATTCTTTGGTTTTTCTTGCCAATACTTTTTCGTAATTCTGTCTGACCAATGCAACCATGTCTATAGTCGAGTTGTATGAATGCCTTTCAATATCTTTAAGTTTTTCACGTAAGGATTTCATTTAAAATTCATATTCTTCAATTGAAATAATTTTATGCGCATATGCACCTTCAATGTTTCTAGCCACATTTGCACCCATTTTAATATTCCTTTCAAAACAATCCATAAAGTCTTCAACGTCGGTGTCATTATCTATTTCAATAATCACATTAACCTTTATGCGTTTTTTATTTCCTTTATTTCTGCCTTGATATTGATAAGCGAGTTCATTGTTCGTTTCCCAGTAAAATATTTCCCAAAACCCATATAAACTATATCCAATATGTTTGTATAGTTCACGGATGCGTGGATCATTTTTATCGGCACCTTTCATAAACAAATCATTTAAATCTCTCGCACCGAACATGTCCATCATTTCCTGTTCTTTTTCGGGATCTGCAACCCAACGAATAGTTCCATGCTCGTTGACATAAAGTTCATGTCCAAGTTCTTCGGTTTCTAAAATTTCAGCATATTCTTCACTTATCGCTGCTGCATCTTCCCAACTGATTGGACCTGGTTTTAATTCACTCATTTATTTTCACCTTTTTAATTAAACGGAAATTCTTCGTTATAATTCTCCGACATATTGTAATCTGCTTCCACTTTGATAGTTAAATCTTTACGTGAATGTGAGGTAGGAACATTATCAGGAAGATTAACAATAACTCTGAAAACATATTCGCTTCCAATAGAATATAAAAATTCAACGTCAACCCGTTTAGGATCAACGTTATATTGAACAGCTAACATAGATTGTATTGCACGATTTTTCATTTTTCTACTTCCACCTTTTCATCTTTGCGACCAAAGTTCTTTCCAATGATTTCGTATATCTGCGGCATCATCAAATTTACCTAATTTATTATATGAGATATTGTTATGCAGCTCACCTTCTTCGATCCCCATTGCAATAGCAAGATCTTCAGACATTGTTACGATCCCAAATGCCTCGCCAAGTTCTGATAATAGAACATAAACAACTTTTGCGTGGTCACCATTATTCATTCTATTTCCACTTTTTCATCTTTAAGACCTAATGATTTCCAACGCTTTTTCATAACGTCTTTATAAGAAAAATCGTTGCCAATATACTTCTGCATAACTAAACCAAATTGTAATTTGTCTAGTTCTTTCTGTCCAAGAATCGCATAATCTTTACGTTCAAGATCTTTATTACGTTCGTAAAAACGTTCAACAGTATCTACTAAATGATTATACTTAACTTCAACAAAAGTTTCCATTTCGCTAATTAATTTAATAGCAAGCGGATCATCGTGAAATAAAGAACGCATATCATCAGTAGCTTCTTCCAATACAGCTTCATACAACCGTCGTGGACAGTTGATTGAGTCTTTTGTGTGGTGCAAAGCTAAGTACCAAGTACATTTCTTTTTCACACGCTGACCAGATGGAAGTTCAAACACAACACCTTCAACGCCCTGCATATCATCAATAGAATTAATGTATGCTTCTGGATCGTCAACAGTGATGATTTTAACCCAACGGTTTAATATTTCTGGAAAGTGTTCAGCATCAATATCATAGAAGCTAATGTATTCACCTGTTTTACGGTTACGCACAGCCAATACTTTCAAATGTGCTTCCATGTAAGGCAACACAATTCGGTTGTCTGGTGCACACCATTCCATGATAACAGTACAATCCAACTTTTCAGCGTGAAGCAATTCGTTTCGGAATGTATTGTTTTCATCAAGGCGTAAGTATGCATTGGCGTTTATCGCCTGATCAGAAGTCAAAGAACCCTTTGTCTTAACTTGAAGAACACTATCGTGTAGGTATGTACTGATCATAGAACAATCAGCCTTGTCTGCAATTTCTTTAATCGTAGACAAGTCCAAGTCCATAGTATATGGATTTTCATATAAATTAAAGAATTTCTGGGGCGGTAAAGAAGCCAGACGAACAGCCATCGGATCAAGTGGATCGACCATTTCAAACATAATACCACGACATTCCAAAGCGCTTGGTTGCAGAAACTCAGTATAAGAGGCCAAGCGATAGTTGAAGATACGATACCAAGTATCGTTAGTTTCATCTAAATCGTGGTCACTGAAAAAGAACGCTTCACTGAAAGCAACAAGGCGCATTAAGTCTTCGTATATTTTTGTTTGATATGTGTTCACTATAAATACCTACGTAAAAGTTTTTCAAGATAAACATTATAGGTTATTTTTTGATAAAGTCAAGAGAAATCTACATCAAAACTTGTTTTCAACACCAATTCTAATAAAATCTCTACCGTCATTAGGTTTATGTGATTCATCTAGGTTACAAATTTTTTGACAATTTGAAAAATGTGTTAATCCTACCAATACATTCCAATCATCATTTATTTTGTATCCACCACCAATATTCACCTCAAATTGTCTGTGTCCTGTTAAGTATCCATTCTTTACGCGTCTACCATCTGGATTATCTAAATATCCTATTCCAAAAGAACCTTCAACGAAAAATTTTGTTGATGTTCTTCCGCCTATATTAATTGAAATAATTTTTCCATTTTCAAAATCTTGTTTACCACTATTCCAAGTAGTATATTTACCCATGAAATATAAGTTTTCATTAACATAATATCTAATACCAATCCCAAGTGATTGGTTGTTGGGACTAAGATCATTTGTTCCTGGTAAAGCATACGATGAACCAATGTCAATCGTATAGGTTACAGTTTCCTCAGCAGCAAATGTGGTAAAAGGAAAGATAAGCGACAAAAATAACCATATTGTTTTCATAGTTAATATACCGTTTTTTAATTGAACTACATTATAGGTTATTTTTTTGGAGGTGTCAAGGATTTCTTGGTTTAAATTTATACCATAAGATGATACTACCAATCAGAATATTGAAGGTATAATTGAGAATTAAAGGTAATAATCCTGTTGGTAGGATGTATATTAGGACAAATACTTCACCCCAAAACCATAATCCAATGAAGCCCCATGAAATTCCATAACTATGTCCGTCTTTGTAGCTTTTCCATGCTTGAGGAGCACCACAGATTGCAAGCATGAAACCACCTAACCAACCAATAATTTCTAACATTTCACATTGATAAAAGATCATGCATTTTACGAAATCTGCCTAATCTTTCTTCTGCGATTGCGTAATATTCTGGTACTATTTCTGTACCTATAAAACTTCGGTTATTCTTTAACGCCATTTTACCTGTCGTACCACTACCAGTAAACGGGTCAAATATAACATCCCCTTCATTACTCCATGATAGGATATGATCTTCTGCTATTTTTTCGGGAAATATCGCTGGATGTTTAAATGCGATTTTTTCTTCGGCAGATATACCACCACCTACAGGAACTGTCCATACATTACGATTCTTTACGGGTTGGTCGAGATTAAGATCAACCCGCCGCGAATCAAAATTACCATCTTTATCACGTACGAAGCTTTTGTTCCGTGATATTCTTTTATCGTTCCATTTGTTGGTGCGTTTAACCATGATTGGGTTAAAGGTTTTTGGGGTGCCTTTGGAAAAGACGAACATATATTCAAACGCTTGAAAATATCTAGTGTTGCCACCCGTTGGTACAGGATTTTCTTTTTGGTAAATCATGGTATCGTGTAAGTTAAACCCACAATCTTTGAAGTATAGTGCTTGTATGAAACTATTACCAGTTTCACTACCATCAATAGTTGCATCATTTACTATCCAAACAACAACACCACCTTCTTTGGTTATGTTATATAAATTATCAACAACACGCTCGAATATGTTCCAGTCCCATTTAAGAGTATTTTCATAATTGCGGATATCGTCGTATGGAGGGGATGTTACAGTTAAGTCAATGGAACTAGGTTCCATTTTCTGCATATATTCAATGCAGTCACCTAGATGTAGTGTGAGATTTATAGCATTATTTTCCATAGACGGAAGTATACTGCTAAATTAGGTTATTGTCAATTACAATCTTTGTAATTTTACGTGATAAGATCGTTTGATTCCCTGATAAGAGAATCTACAAGTACAGGAACTTGGATCGCGTTCTTCAACATCCATCTCAAAAGCTTTTTCACCTGCTTGCTTTCTGATCATTTCAATGACTTCTTCCATATTTCTTGCTTCTACAGTATGTCCTTTGCCAAACCTATCGCCAATTTCTTGCACGCGGACTTTGATACGTTTTTCCATTGCTTCGCGAAAAACAGTGGAAGACATTCTCCAACTTGAATCAACACCCTTACGAGCATCAGCTAATTCACCAACTCCCGTTTGAAGCAACTCTTCGTATTGTTGCCAGCCACCTTTTTCAGCAGGTGTTGGGCGTTCAACACCAGCAATCTTGTATGCTTGGTGTACCAACTCTAACGCATTTGACCAATCTTGTTCTTGATCAGCGGCTCCTGCTTTAATATTCTTTTTCAGTTCCTTGATGATATCTTGACCAAGGACGGACAAATCACCTTTCTTAGGATTCGCTTCTGATAGCAGGTAAATACTTTTTAAGAGATCCATTACGATGTTCCTTTGATAAAACTGTGGTATTTTGAAATCGCAGCCTTGAGTGATTTTTCTGCTGCATATGCTCTGTGAGTATTTGTAATATATGTAGATTTGTCATCTTTGTTAACACTTTTCCAAACAGCTGGCGTTGCTTCACCATTATGCCCATGATGCCAAACTGCGTCTGCTTTCATAACTTGTTCGCGTTCTTCATCTGATAATGGTTTTTTATTCTTTTGAAGACTCGCAAATTCGCTTGCTTCTATTAAAAATTCTCTAAACGTACTCATTAGAAACCTATCTTGATTTGTTTTAATTCGTAATAACGACCACCGTCTGCGTATCGGGTTCTATGTAATTTGAATTGTTTAGATTGTATCATTGCATCTACAACTCTACGTATCATTCTCTTTTCATATGGGGATTTCGCGAAGAGTTTAACCGTATTGCGTTTATTTGTTTTGTATTGTTGATAGGCTGCTACCGCATTCACTGCAGCAGCCGCAGTTAATTTCGGATTGCTTTTAATAAAGTCTGCAATCATTTTATTATTTACCGCACCGCCGCGCTTTTGCATTTGTAATTGCTTTACGGATTGGCTAATAGCTTCCATTAACGGAAGTATTTCGCTACTATATTCTTCTGCAATTTCTTGTAGTAAATCCATTTTCTACGTTTCCTTAATTATCGAGATCTAGTTGTTCAATGTTATCTAAAAGGTATAACATACCATCGATCCATCGATCCATACTTTCTTTCTTACTTTCTGATTCCGACACCATAACTACCTGAATATCACATTTACCCTGTTCTATTATTTTAATATCACTAGTTTCACAATCTTCAAGATAACACATGTTATAATATTCACAGGCAGGAGCCATATCAATTTTACTTTCTACTGTAAATGGCTCGTCTATCATTATTTAACTGGTTCTGGTTGCTTTGCTGCTTTTTTCGCTGCTATTTTAGCTTCTATTTTTTTGCGTTCTGTTTCATATGCTTTGTTAATTTTATTATATTCATCTAACGCCTTTTGCAATTCTTCTGAGTATCCCATGAGAACCTTGACGGTCGCTTTATAATATTTCGCAACAACCCCATCTTCTTTTACTTGCGCTTCTGTCATTTGATGAATAGGCAATTTTGGTTGTTTAATAACAGGCGGTTTAGGTGAATATAATACAGGAACTAAAGTTTCCTTTACATCCGTGGTGAATTTTATTGGGTCTGCACCACAACCTACTAATAATAACACGAATCCTGCTAAGATTATTTTTTCCATTGTAAGTCCTTCCTGCCGTCACGGAGATAGTCAATAGCCGCTTTACACGTCTTTGGTGTCTTATCTTTTAATATGTTATTAACTTCTTTATCGGTTTTAACTCTAGCATCGTCTAGGTCTTTTTGTAATATTCCAATATCGCCTTCTAGATTTTTGGTTATATCTTTCCACTTTTTAACTTCTGCATTTCTTTCATCTATTGCAGCCGTTAAGGTTTCGTTGCCAGTCTTGCATACATTTACGGCGCGAAGCGCCGCATCTAGACGTAATTCTAAACTAGGAATGGTTTCCGCACCAAACAAAAAGCGTGTTTCGTTGAAATTTTGGTACCAGATTATAAAAGCCATGCCACCAACCAATACTTCTCGCCAATTCTTTATAAGAAAGCCCATAATTTTTTTAACATTGAAAATCAATCCAAGAAATCCCATTATCTATTATTCCTCAATATACCATTAAGACTATTTATATCATTGGAGTTCTTTCTACTAGTTTCATAAGCCCTATTAGTCTTTTTAGATAGCATTATAACCGTTTGCTGTAGACCTGACACGACATTTTTTAAGATGCGTATCTGCTTGGCCTGCTCTTTGAGTTGTTTTTCTAATTTTACTGTTTCTGTAATCATGGCAGTATTTATCACTATTGATATGAAAGATTACGTTATTATGTTAATATTTGATATAACTACTACCAAATATATAACATTTAGTATTCCAAATACCCATTCCATTCTTTTTGTTTGACACGCTTCTCTGAATTTCTCAATGAAAATATAAGGAATAATGAGCAAAATCCCAATAATGGCGGTTTTAAACCATAAAATTGACCAAACAGTATCTGTTTTAGCCATCAAATAGTCTAATATTGGATACGCTTCACCATATCCATGTTGTTCAATTGCAACCCTTGTGGTTTCAAAATCAAGAATATTTAGTATAATAAGCGAGATAATTAACCATGTATTTAAGTGCCAATTAAAATTACTCTGTGTTGTTGTGTTCATTTTTAACCTCTATAAATATTTTGGCAGCGTCAAATGCGGCAACTGCTACTCTTCTTGCGTGATGTCCGTTGAATTTTTGTTCAACTATTATATTATTAGCATAAATTAATTTAGCCAATTCACTAATCTCATAAATTGCATTTACATCTTCATCTTTATTACTCATGATTTGACGGCACCAACAATGCATGGACTAGGCCAATAGCTTCATCTAAATCATTGACAATAAATGGACAGGCTTCTCGTATCATTGGATGATCGTGGATATTACCCTCTCCCATTATTAGTACCACAGGAGTATTATTTTGTGCAGCCCATGCTATTTCCATCACGGTGCCAATACTTACACTTTGTTTTCCAGTATCGTCCGCAGCAAGATCAAGTAAATTGACCAGTACCACATCTGCCCGATGACAATCAAATCTATCACGAGCGTAAATTCCACGTTGTGTAGATAATGGCCAGTTTTCATATGTTCCTGTTAGATTATCCTGATCTTTAAGATATGGTTTTTTTCGCAACGGCGAAAGACCTTCAATCACGGGATCAAGATTATCAATTACGTATTGTCGCCAATCAGTACTTTCTTTAAAATTAAGACCTGCGATTGGCCCTGCTAAGTATATTAAATAATTTGTCATTCTGTAACCTATATTATTATTTTTGGCAAGCTATTAGCCAATTTGGTATTTCTTTTTTATTTCTTTGAAAATGTGCCACTAGTGCGCAAGCAGCATCGCAATATGGCGTCTTCCCATCGTCTTTTTCGCGATGCCAATACTTTGTCGCTCGGGGGTCGTACCGTTGCTCATCGTCAGTTTCTGCTAGGAATACTTCTTTACCACAGGCATTGCATTTAGTTCTTATCATCGTTTTCTCTTTCTTTTTCGTTCACATGTATCTTTGTGCGACGAATAAAAATCAGGAGGTTGTTTACTTACCCATTTTACGAATTTTTGTATTTCTTCATGCTCCAACAGACGTTCTATCGTGTGATAATGGTGTTGCATTTCTCTTTCAGATATCGTGTGGTGTAATTTATCATGACAGACGATATGTAATGTTATTTTTTCTTTACCTTTAAAGGTAGCAGGTATCAGATGATGCTCATTGTATGAACCTTCTGGCATTGGTCTTTTACATAAGGGGCAAATTTCTTCAGTCATTGTCTTGGTGATGTTTAATAAGTTGTTCTAAGTTATCAAGAGCGTCTGATAACTTATCATCGAATCGTATTCCGTGATAATCGCAAAAAATTTCTACGTTGCCTTTTCGGAAATACCCATCAGGACAACATACCATCATTTTTCCATCTTCGCAATGTGCACCCAGTTCTAATAACGATATTGGTGAAATTGTATCAGGATCAAAATACATGAAAATATATGATGCAGCAGAAAGATTTTCTAGTTCCCATAGTACTTGTTCTTCAAAACATGGATTATCAGCTGATTGTCTTTGCAGACTATCCCAATAATTGCGCCTTGGATTAAGAAGGGTTAAATTTTCATATTTACTAAATCTTCCTTCAACCATCGCTTGCCAATTATCCGCTTTATCCATTTCAATTGAACCAGCAAGAAAAATAGATATTCCAGTTTCGGTACATTGATCAAATACTTCTGGAGCTTTTATCACTTTCATAGTTTTTTAACGTCCTTTATATCCACACTATATTTCGTCTTAACGCCTGAATGAAAACTGTCAGCCACAAGTTGAAAATATTTCCCCTTATAATAAAGCGGTGTTTTATAATCTTCTTTGTTGTTATAAATGCCATCTGCGAGTTGTTTACATACTTCGTTGCGCTTCTTCTCGAGTCTTTCACCGTTTGCCCATAATCGTTTTTGTGTCTCGTATATTTTCTGTTTTTCTTGATCATATACAAGAAGCGTATCCATCAACGCTTTCTTTTCTCTTACTAACATGCGTCGTTTTTTTGTTGCTGCTTTATTAACCATTACCAATCTTCCCCTGCATTCTCTTCAAACCGTTCTTGATTAAGTTCAGCAACATCTAATGTTATTATTTTTTCAACTATATCCAATACCGATTCAGTATATGTAATGTATAAACTAAAATACGATGATTCGAATTTATCAGACCACCAACAATCGTTGGTATCTGTAACTAATTTCATTCCCATAGTTTTTAATATCAGAGGTGTTATTTTACTATTTGGATTATCACGCAATATATTAAATAAGGTATTATAATTATACATATTAAAATTCCATAAATTGTGCTGCCTTTAACTTAGCACGAATTTTCATTAATCTGGAACAGAATTCTTGTTTAGTCAAGACGGTTTCGTTCATCTTACTACGTCCGATACTATGTGTCAAGTTTGCATCACCAGACGCTAATAGAGTCTTTTTTGCTTTTTCGTTGGTAGTGTATAATGTTTCATATGCTTCATCTAAAAGTTGTTGGTATTCATCAGAATCACGAGGGATGGCTTCGCCTTGCCACCAAAGGGTTTGAGTTCTTTGCCAGTTCTTTTTTGAACCAAATTTTTTAGCTTTAAATCCGACTAAAGTGCAACAATGTTTTTGCATTTCGGGATCTTTGAATTTGACTGCTTGTAATAAACCTTCCATGGAATTGCATTCCACACCCCTAAATATAAAGGGTCGTGGCGTGAAATTAGATAATTTTCCACTTGGGCCTGATTTTTTTGAACCTATATCCATTTACGTAACCTTTTGAATTTTATCGAAAAGTGAGTATAGAACAATCTTTAGGTGGAAGTCAAGTACTTATTTGTTAAATACTTCCTCAACGGATAGAATATCAAATTCTGTCAAATTTGTACCTTCTGGGGTATTTACGTTAATAACATCAACCCCCGTATCAAGCAGAGGCTGCTTTATGGTTTTGTAAGAAGCACGCATTTTTTGATAAACAGCTTCACCATCAATCCGCGCATGAGGTCTTGTATTAGAATGCCAATGGGATGTAGATTTAATGTTACGTTCCCCCCATTTCATATCTAGGCCAAGTAAATATATTCGTTTAAATCCAAGGTGAACAGCCGCCATATTAAGTGCAGCATACGACGAATTTGACCCATGTCGCATACTTCCTGCTTTTGTTTCAAGTCCTTGTTGTCCTGTTAGATGCCATCGTTTATCGACTACATCCATTTTCGTCGGTTTAGTAAGATTAAGAACACCCTGCCAAATCAAACCTTTGAAGTCAACTAAATCCTTTTCATGATCCTTAATCCATGGTTCATCTGTACAATAAAGAATTTGGGCATTTGGTAATTTCATGTATGAGTTATTAATGGCTATAACAAATTTACCATCAAGTAAAGACCAATCAAAATCGGTTAGTGATGTACCACCACCAACTATGTAACACGTATTGTTATATTGTAGGGGATTTATTCCTTCGATCATGCAGGCAATCCTATTATCGTAAATTCACGTTCGCTACCGAACGTTTCAGTTATATTAAATCTATTTTCTAGTTTTTTCAACCACCAATCTTTATCTTCTATGATTAAATGTGCATTTCGTCCATCGGCAAGTGTTTTGCACGCAGGTCGTGTAGCGATTGTTAAGAAAACTACTTTTTTTGCTAAATCATGTAATTCATTAAGTACATCGTCTAAGCATTCGGGTTCAATGTGTTCTAATACATCAGTACAAACGACAATATCATGTTGTGTTGGTTTTTGTGAAAATTCTAATATAGCGGGATCGTATTGTGTTATATTAAATGATAGCTTTTCTTGTAATGTGCTTTTACCACAACCATAGTCAAGAACATCCCGCGATTGGTATTTTTTTGTTAAACCATTGATGTGTGTAGCCCATTTCCAACCACCTGTTCCATATGTTTCATTGCTATCATGGAGTTGTTCGTTTAGCTCTTTATATTCTTTGGTTATCGTGTTAGACATTTTCAAACATTCCGGTCTTTGGCATTATAAAATTATCATCTTCGGTTTTGATTAATCTACAACAGACTAAATGTTTTCCTTCGTCCACCCATAGATCTTTTATTTCGTACTTATTTAGTTCAGCAAAATTCTCAAAAAATGCTGGATATGGGTAGTATATGCCAGGGAAGCCGCTTGGTATGCCATGTCGTTTCCAGTATTTTGGTTGCGGTAACGCACACGATAATTGCCCACCAATCTTTAACATGTTATGAATATTGCGCCAACATGCCGCTTGGCCATCCACTGTTTGTACGTGTTCAGTGAACCCGAAATTAGTCACCACATCCACTGGCAAAAGATCGCTGATTTTTTTGGGTGGTTCCCTTCGTATATCCCACCCAATTGCGCCATTTTCTGCATTTATATCTGTGCACCAGTATTCTATCCCTTTGGAAATATACCAATCACGATATAATCCCGTTGGGTTCTTTTTATTACCAAGTTCCAATAGTCGTGTTCCTGCTGGTAAATCGCCAAGTGTACGGAGTTCACCTAATGGTATGTCTGTCATTTTATTTCCAATTGTCCTTAATATAATCTTCTGTTGCTTCGTGTGGTTTTGGTTGTCCATGAAATACTATAATTGCCGTGTCTTCATTGGCATGTTTCCACTGTGGAACTTTCTCGTATTTGTATGAGACTACCCAACTTTTTGGATAATTGTATATATTATCCCTTAGAACGCGCCAAATATAACATTGATCGCCGTGTAATTGTTTCATTACATCTGCGGAAAATTTATTGTGTATATTTTTAGTACTTTCTGATGGTGTCCAAACCATTATAGACGAATTGTGTGCTGCATGTCTTTTATTTGGGCCATAATTTTCAATCATGCAGAAAGGTTCTTGTACGCTGACAATATTGTCCAGTGAACCAACAATCACCACATCTAAATCCAAATAAAGAATTCTACTATCAGAAGGAAATAAATCTGGATGGAATAGTCCTACCTTCTGCCACCACCCCTTACTTGCGTCTGATAATGGCGGTTTTATTTTTATTACACCTTCTGGTACTTCATTGTTAGTAATACAAACAAATTCATGTGGAATAGAAAGATTTCGTTTAACTGAATTCTTTAATTTTTCAACATATTCTACGGGGTATAATGTTCCCCACCATACACATACTACAATTAATTTTTCTGGTGGTGTGCCGACTGTTACTCTTGGTGGCGGCTCTAATAAATCTGGGGTTTTAAGATCAATACCATTTACGGTTAAGGTAGACTGTGTAATCATTCTAGACATATTATTTCCTTATTTTCTATGGGTTGTATTGTATTTATTATCTTATGAAAGTCCAATTTATAAGATAATAAATACTGTAAATATAAAAGGAGATAATAGTGGAATACGATATAGAAACTTGGAATAAAAATAAAGCTAAACCGACTATAGATGTGCCTGCTAACTGGGGGCGTGAAAGATGGATAGCGCACATGGCAAATGAAAATAAATGGACACGTGGTGCGGAATTGGGCGTTTGGAAAGGTCGCACATTTTTACATGTTTTGGCTTCCTGTCCTCAAGTTAAACTAATTGGTGTTGATGCATGGACGCCGCAAGCAGACAACGAAGGACCTGAAAATTATCTTGATTGGCCACATCATGAAAACGAACGTATGGTACGGGAAGGCGCAAAACGATTTGGCGATAGAGCAATTATTCATAAGATGTTTACACATGAAGCTGCGGAATTAGTAGAAGATAATAGTTTAGATTTTATTTTCATAGATGCAGATCATGGAACAGATGCGGTACGAAATGATATTTTAACATGGATGTCTAAAATAAAAGATAATGGTACGATTATTGGTCATGATATAAATTGGCCAACTGTTAAAGTAGTTGCTGATGAATTATTACCTGGATATGTAATTGGTCCAGATAATGCATGGTGTAGAAAGAAAATCGTATGATTAAACATAGAGATTTTTGGCAAGGTCAGCGAGGGTTAAATAATATAAAACCTAAACGTATTGGTCTACTCTGGGAGAGTTTCAATGCCATTGATTTGGTCGTTGACTTCGTAGGCGATAACACCGTAGTCGAAGTTGGATGTGGGAACGGAAGATTTTCGCAAGGGTTTACCCCTGAGCAATATGTAGGGGTAGACTTAAACGTAGATGCTATTAATGTTTCACGTGAAAATTATCCAAAATACCAATTTAATATATTAGAAAAATATTCAGAAATTCCAGCCCGCGATGTAATGTTGCTACATTCTGCTGCATTGTATGTACCAGATGATGAAATTGCAGATGTATTTGCACAGGCAAAGAAACGTATTGTCTTGGCTGAGACTATGGGCGTAAGAGTAATTAAAGATCGTGAACAACCAGAGAATTTGGCATATCACTATGCAAGAACTGCCGATGAGTATGAGGCAATACTTAAAGATTGGAAACTGGTTGATACAATTAATAAGAGAGATGCTAATAGCGGGAAAACGTTTACATATATGGTATTTGAAAAATAATTGGTGATATATGTCTAAAATCGTTATACATATGCGCCCAACTATTCCATGGCATAAACGCTGGGTTAAATTTTTTGTTACAGGGTTTAAAAAACATGGTATTGATGTTGTAGTATCATCATCGGCTCAAGTAACAAGAGGTTGTGATATTGCAATATTGTTTGGTCCTAATATGTGGAAAGCCATTGAATCATCAGGCGTATCATATCTTATGGTTAACCGAAAATTTTTTGGTGTTGAGGAACACGTAGCTGGTGATATTGTTGCAATGGGATGGAATGGTTTTAATGGTCCAGCAACATTTTGTGTCGAAGATGTATCACCTGATAGGTTACGTAAATTTTTAGATCCTGAAAAAGAAATCCAAGAATGGAAATCTGGTGGAACTAATATTTTAATTTGTGGTCAAGCTGACTTAGGTAGGTGTACTAGTTATAGTAACTTAGAAAAATGGTATAATCAAGTAAAGATTACAGTGAATTCACTAGTTAAATTTAGATCACATCCTACGCGTAAGAAACTTATACCATTAGATGAAGAATTAGAAAATGTAAAAGTTGCAATAACATTAAATTCTTTAGTCGCAATTGAAATTCTTATGGCTGGCATTCCGGTAATTTCAATGGATGAAAATAGTCCAGTGTACGGTGTCACAGGACATTCACTTAATGATATTAAATATCCTAATCGTTTAGAATTATTTCAGTATTTGGCACATTGCCAATGGTACTATACAGAAATTGAGAGTGGAAAATTTTGGGAACAGTTATATCCCAAAAGGGGATTACCCCTCAAGGAATATGCGCAGTAAGTTTTATTTTTCTTTGCCGTAATTTAAAAAGTTAAGAGTTGCTAAGTTTTTACTTTGTCCATATTCACGCCCTTGAATATCGCACCATACTAATGCTTCTGGTGTTTCTATTAATTGATCACAACCTTTACAATATGGTATGTCATCAAAACGTTCTTCTTCGTGTGCTTTTCGTAGTTCTATAAATTCTGGACTGTTAACAACTTCTTCAATTGTAGTTGTATCAAGATGTCCCAGTACGCCTTGACTATCTTTCCCCAATACCATACAACAGGCGACCACAGCCGCCATATGACCATCTAAACCACCCGCGCGCACTTGTAATAGTGGTGCGAATGGTCTACCACAAGTTCGTAGTTTAGGTGCTTCTTGTTTTTCGTCGCGACCATAATTAAGTTCAACTTTATCACTATCACTCCAGTTGTGCATTAACCAAATTTCAGAAGAAGCACCAGTATATTCACCCCAATTTTTACGATACATTTCTATTTCATAATCAATATTATCGCGGTCTATGATAAGATGGTTTATGTGCATCTCTGTTGAGGTTCCTTTTGTTAGTTCGACAAAGCGTTTAGCGTTTTCACGAACAATGTTATAGTCACCTTTTTCCATCCATTCGACGTAAGTTTCTTCATTATAACCAATACAAGAAAGACGTAGAATATCAATACCTGCATTAATTAATTCTTTTGAAAGTTTTTCGGTAAGTTTTAAACCATTTGTAAAACTAATACATGTTAATCCACGTTCCTTTACCACACGAACGAAATCAGGCATGTCGCGATTAAGAGTTGGTTCACCACTACCATGTAATGTAACAGTTTTTAAACCATACTGCATAGCATCATCGATTGTTTTTATAAACGTGTCAAGGGAAAGCTTTTTAAGAAATTCTTTCTCACGGCTAATAGACTGTGGACACATTTTACATTTGTAATTACAACCACCATTAAGTTCCATGTCAAGAACATGTACTTGGATGTCTTCTGATACTGGCATATTTTTTCCTTTTATTTTGATACCATAATTTAATCGTTACCAATCTGATGCTCGAGATGGCGGGCACGCTTAATGAGCCAGGATTTTGCGTCATTAACATTTACACCAAATGTTCTCATTTGTGATAACCAATGTTGTTCAATTACAACTACAGGTTTAAATTCTTCAATAACATTTTCACCACTTTGTAAACATTTAACTTCATAATTCTTCTTCTAATGTAGACATATGAAAACTAGTTAGTGCAGAACCTGGTGTACAATTAATAACTTCCATATCAAGTGCTTCAAGTTGTGGAACCATTTTATCGTAGGCTTCAATTAATCCATCCAAAACACCTGGTTTAGATAATCCAACCTTAACACTAGGCCAATGTTGTAGTGGTTTAGGGTATTCTTGGAAATAATGCCGTGGTTCAGAACCTGCTTGTTGTTGTTGGCCGTTATAATCAGGCGCGAATTTCATATCATGTCCAATTAACAACACACGCTTGACACCATAATGTAATGCAAGATTAATACACATTGGTCCACTACCATGATTAATGTGGATAATACTTGGATCTGTAGATAGTCCATGTTTTTCTACACCACCAATATAATTAATATTAAATTGTTTTGCTAGTTTAGGATACCAAGTATACTTAGGACATGATAATTCACGAAGTTCTTTTGACCGTGGATAGTACCAATGCCACCAAGGACCATCACATGAAAGATGGATATCTGTCCATGGCACCCGCTGATATACATTGTTTATTGTGAAAACCCTGCAGTTGCCAGCTGCTTGATGTTGTTTAATAAGATCCAAATGTTCATCTGTTAGACTTGGACCTGTTGCAATTATAACCGCAGTTTCGCCAGCAAATACTGGTTCAATTGGGGTTGCAGTTTTCTGTGCAGGTGGTATTCGCAAATCCGCCAATTCCTTAAGCTCACGTGGTGTTAAATTTTTAACTTCTTCTTCAAAACTCATTTCGTTATCGCCATTTTCGCTGCTTCCTTATGGTATGTGAGGTTGCAATATTCAATTGCTTGTTGTATTTCAGACATGTCCCCAGCTATAATTTTGTCAGTATCAACAAACACCCCACCATCCTTCGCAGCCAGTTGTTTCATGTAGTTAAATCTCCACAAGGTCACTTCCAGTGAATATTTATAATCCGCGTCTTTTCGCTTTTGGCAAATTGAATTCGCCACATCTTCTGGTTTTCTTGTAATAAAAACGTTAAAGGGATTTAATCCACTATACGCTGGATAGTATTCAATACCCGTTTTCATTGACCATATTTGATCGGAGGGAACGATTTGTTTAATTCTATCATGAAACAGTTCAAATATTTCTGGGTTAGCATCGACAGCTCGCATGTGTGCACTCCCCCACAAAGGCTTAAACTCTTTTTGTAGAATCTTTATGTTATTGTTTTCGTATGTATCATAACCTGCCGATTTTACTTGTCTTTCACCCCAGAATATTCCATGCGCGGCAAAAATAGCTGATACCATTGATGAACGACTGCGTGATGTCATCCAAAGTAATATTGGTCTTGTCATTATTATAATTCTTTTATTTGATTGTTATAATCTTCCAGTGCTTTTTTCTCTTGCATTGTAAGACATTCTTTTTTAGTTTCCCAACCATTATGGCGTGGATTGCAACACATTAGACACGAACAAGGCGTTGGTGTACTTGCAACGATTCCTGCAGTTTTTGCTGGCATTTCTATTATACCGTGAATACAATAACTACGATGACCATATTTACCGTATCCCCAATAACCCTGACGGTTATGTTTTATACGTGCACGCTGATGGCGGCGGTTCGCACGAGCCATATTTTTGAACATATTTTACTCCAGACCCACGTCCAGCACCCAACACAATTGTTAGTAGCGGCGTGGGCTTTATATGTTTAATGTTGACATGATATGTTTCTCCTTTCATAAATACGTAGAATATAAGGTATATTATACTATGTTTACTACTATTTATCAACGAAAAAACGACTGGAAACGTGCAGTTAATGAAACCCATAATGATTTTTATGACTATTCTTCTGTTGATTATATAAATGCTAACATAAAAGTTACCATTATATGTCCAAAACATGGCAAATTTCAACAAACCCCACATGATCATAAAAATAAAAGACATGGATGTGCAAGATGTTTCGGTAACGCAAAGTTGACCAATAAAGATATAGACGAAAAAATTATTACTACAAAAAAACCAATACGTCGTATTGGTGATGTGCAGAACGCGATGACAAATTTAAAATGGTTGTGTTTAGACGATAAGTGTGGTGGAACATGGAATGCAGCACCAGATAATGTGTTGAATAAGAATACGGGATGTCCATATTGTAAAATTGGTTACATTTCAAATCATTATGGGATTTTATATTTTGTTAAAATTGTTGATAATGAAACAAAATATGAATTTTTGAAAATTGGTATAACTAAAAAAGAAATACATGATAGGTTTTCTGGAAAACGATTTAGGGTAACGAAAGAAATTTTTATAAAATCTTTGCCCCTTAGTGAAGCATATGGGATTGAACAAGAAATTATCAATAGCATGAAAGAATATGCTTATCTTGCGCCAATGTCATTTGGTGGGAGAACAGAATGTTTTATAAATTCAACACTGGTGGAAGAACATATTGCTGTTTTATTAAAATAGAAGGCAGATTATTATCTGCCTTCTATTAATATTATCGCTGCATAGGTTTACAAACTTTATTCTTCATATCCAAGTACCATAAACGTACTGTACGTTGTTTTGGTGGAATTAACTTAATATCTGGTACAAGGTTTAACTCGTCTTTTGGACATAATAGTTCACGAATTTCTGTATAGTCGTTATTTTCTGGTGCAACAGTATATATGTTATTTAATCGTTCAATAATAGCTTCACCATATACCATTAATAATACCATAACTATTAGAACGGGTACTAGAAAAATCCCAACAGTTATGAATATACTAGAAAATGTAATTACTATTGTAGCGATAATACTATATCCAAACCATTTTAAATATTTCCAACGGTTATTTTCATCAAGATATTCTACCATTGCACTAATTTTATTAACAACATCCTCGAACATTTTTCCAAATAACTCAGTTTTTTCAAGCCAGTGTTTTAATACTACACCAAGATCCCAAAGTACCCCAATAAAGAAAATAATTGCTGTAACGATAAGCATGTTCTGTGCAAAATGTTCTGCTGCTGCCCACACGATAAATGTTTGTATTAGCAATATTAATGGATTAAATGCCATAGTAAAGAACATTAGGGTCGTTTGCTCATCGCCGCTTTTATCGATACGTTTTCGTTTAACCAAAAATGGATTGTCCGCAGGTTTGTTAATCTCATCTAATATATGATATTCTAAACTGCCCCATTTATAAGGTCTAAAGGAACGCCAAAATTTATTACCTTTATAATATCCAGCTAATGCTACTGCACCAGCTACACCAACTCTAAACATGATTAACATTGCTGCCCAAATTAAAACTGGAAGCCATTTTAATGAAAATGCAATCATTACACGGCGGTTATAGTGACATTCATCAACAACTTTACTGCGGCTGTTGTGCCATAAATTTACAAACCATTTCATCCATGGACCTGGTTCTTTACCAAATACATCCGCTGGAATACTTACCGTTACTTCGGTACGATCATGTACGAAGGGAAGGTAATCATGTGGCTGACCTGTATAATAAAAAATAATATCAGTCGCATACTCATTAGCAATGAATTGCATATACGTACTGTGGAGTTTTTTACGACCACATGCTCCATCAACAATAAAACCATATAGTTTCATATCACCAGCTTTAGTAAACCGCACATATGTCATTAATTCCGCAATTGGTACTAATTGTCGTTGCATTTCTTGAGCATCGTCAGTTACAGTAACTAAAAGGATATGAGGGTCTTTAATGTCATCATCTTCTAATTGTTTGACGAGTTCTGGTGTAACACACCATCGTACAGGAACGTCACCATTCATTATTTCGCCAGTTTCACTACCGACGATTAATTCAAATGGGAGTTTGTGTTCTTTAGTTTCCATATTTTTATACCTTTATATTAAAAGTTAACATTGATTGCAGAAATATTAACATAAAAGGGTTAAAAAGTAAAGAGGTTATTTGGATTTTTTAATTAGACGAGCTTTTTAGCATCAAAATATTTTATGGCGCGATTCAGAAGTTGACGATAATCCTTATTATCCAATGGCTTAGAAGGCATTCCTGCCGCATATCCTGCGATTTGTCTACTGCTTTGCCTAAGTGCATTCTCTTTTTCATCTTTAGTTGGGTATATTTCGCCCAAATCTCTATGATGCAAAAGATTATACAATTCGCTCATGAAGTCTTTAATAGACAAGGTTTCATTATTTCGTATCTTTGATTTTATTAAAATTGTTATATCACGTTGGACTTGCGAAAACCGTGCGTTTATTTCGTGTGGTGATGCCAGATATTCGTAATCGCCGCCACCTTGAACCTCATTGCGTTTATTCAATGGATGTGTTGTATCTTTTGCACCCTTTTTGTTTCTTGGGGTACTCCAAAGTGCCCAACCCGCCGATATTGAACTATCAAGGGCATGTCTAAGTTCATGAACAAGTGTAGATTCCATATCACTCATCATATTTTTGGCATTGGCAGGATAGTTAAGTTCTATTGATTTCTTTTCAGTATCAAAAACCCCTTCAACTTCTTTGGCTTCTTTGCCATAATTGACATCAATTTTAATTTTTCCCAATCGGTTAAATAGATCACTTAGTGCTTTTGAAGGAATAAGATCTTTAATAAACCCCAATTCAACATAAGGTGGCTCAGGGGGAAGCCCCCGCTTCACATCTTGTATGTGATATTTCTTTTCTTTTTCAACTTCTTTGCGTATTGTGCGTATCAGGTGTTTGGCAATGAGTTGAAGACGGTGCTCGTCTTTTGTGGTTTCATTTAATAATTCATTAACTTTCATATTATTATTTATGATTTGGAGCTTGATGGCGGAGTCGAACCGCCTTCCGCATCCTTACGAGGGATGGCTTCACCAGCAAAGTTTATCAAGCATTTTTATCGGGCATCTTCAAACAACCATTCGGGCGTATCTTCTATCCAAATATCTGGATTTCCACCATATTGTATACGAAACGCGATTTTTTTAGCCTTTCTATTAGTATAGATTATTCTATCTACTTTATCCCCAAGATTTTCTTCAACTTCTTGATTTTCTTTATCCGCATAGCGCATGGTTACACAAAATACTTTGTGACCTCTTTGTTTTGCTTGTTTAATAAATAAATCCCATAAAATAGGGTCTGCTGTATATGTGTCATCATAATCTAGTGCAATTATCATTATTCACCTACTATTGCTTCAATTCTTCTTTCATATATCAGATTAAGACTGTACCACATAGAATTGCGGTAAGTACGCCATGACATACACTCTTCATTGTAATCATCAATCATATTATTTTCAATCCATTCCCGTTCAGGTTCTAACAGATGAACAACCTTTTCCAATTGTTCATCTGTAACATTACCAAAGAAAGAATCTTCAACGAAAAATTCTAGTGTATATTCATCGCAGCTTGACATTTCTTTTTTCCTTCCACTGATGGTTGTGTTTGCTTTGTGTTTTCCAAGATTTATCGCCGTGGCGATGATAATCATCCCAAGAATCTGGTAAGTTGCCTCCTTGCCGCGCAGCACGCACTTTTGGTGCGAACTCTTCATCATCCCAAGCATGTGCCCATTTACGTTCTTGGTGGGTTTTTATACTACGAAAACCACCCCAGACTGATTTCTTGCAACCATTACGTCTGAACCAACGTTGTTTGTAGAGATTACTTGGTCTATTTTTTACCCATTCACGATAAAGACCAATTAAATGATCGGGTGTATATAATTCACGAAGATGATCATAAACCGCCCATGCTAAACGATATTCATTGTGTTCATGGCAATTTATTTTCCCACAATGGTGTGTATGTTTAACATAACGCCGTTTACAATAACCCCTACCGTAATCGATATGTGTAATACCAGTGCAAATTTTATCATTAATAGAATAACCTACATATTCTTTAATAATATATTCATTTTCGTGTTCAAAAAAATCTTCTAACGACTTATAATAAGAAGCAATGATTTTTCTAGTCGCAAAGGTTTCGTAGTATACTACTTTATAGCGATATACGTAAATACCTGGTTCGTTCTGATAGTACATTGTTTTCTCCTCTTAGTTTAACTAAGATCGAAAACCATGCCCCTTTTGAAAAAATAAAATTATAATATTCATCTGCTTCTTCTTTAAATTGGTTGGTCTGGTCGGATTCGAGCCGACGACTTCTGCCATGTCATGACAGCGCTCTGACCTACTGAGCTACAGACCACTTGTATTCTATTTACTCGTTGTGTTAATTTGTTTTACCCGCTTCCATTAAGAAATTACGAAACATATCGTTGCAGTCTTCGCTTGGAAATCTGAGATCTTCTAACATTTCTGTAACTAACGCAATGCCTACTTCCTCATCACTGTCGCCCGTTCTTCCAACTTCAAAAGTTCTTCCAACTTCAAAAGTACAAATGTCATTTATCAAGACCCGTTCTTCATCAGCATTTTCTACCTCGACAAACACGAATTTGGAAAGTGACAAGTCTTCATAAATTCCATCAAAATCGGATAACGGTCCAAACTCACGGATTGTATCTTCTTCATACAACCCAAGCCAGATCCCATTATCACCATCATTAAATATTAAACCGTATGAATCCATAATTTATTCCTAAGCACAATATCCCGTACGTAATGCATTGTAGTCATTAATATTCTTTGCTAAGCTGACAGCAAGTTTCTTCATTTCTGCTAATGAATCGACAACAAATACATTAGGATGTTTCACGCCAAGCAACTTACTTTTGACCAGTTTGCGTGTTCTTACACTCGTTTTTCTTTCATCTTCGGTTTTTCTATCATCGGTACAATCATCGTCAATCATAATGATTAGATGTTGATTACTACCATTCGCGATATTGCGAAGAATATTTAGAATTGAGAATCCGATTTCGCCAAGTGAGCCAAGACCCAAGCTGTCTTTTAAGACAGGAAACAAAATAATATCATCTTCCATAAGATGTCGATTTTCATCATCAATCATTCCAGGGTGCCAGTTATCGCCAGCATCAGGATTGAAAAATTCAATGTCGTTATTATTGAACGCAGAAATAAAACTGTTGCGCCATGTAATATTGTCACATGTTCCGAATAGTCCTATACATAAATTCTTCATAATAATTGTAAATCCCCTGTGATTTTGTCAACTTCTTCTTTTAGTGCAGGACCAACCGCAACCGCAGTATATGTAGGAACCCCACCAAACTCAGTTAAGCCTGCGTCTTTTATCAAACTGCACACTAAACCTGCATCTATTGCTTGCCTGTAGATGCAGATAAGCTCTTCTTCACTATCTACTCTAACGCAAATTTTAGTGAAAAGCCCTGCTAACCACGAATCCATTTCGGGCGTCATTGGTATAATATAACAAGGCAATCCAATTTCGTCGCGTTGAATATAACCATTATCTAATATAGCTTTCATTGACGCATGGCAGCCTTGTGAAATTTCCTTCCCGCGACGCATCTTTAAATCTTTACGAATTACTATAACTTGTTTAGTATCCATCATTTTTTCAAATATTGTAATTTATCTTCCACACCATCCCATTTTTCAGCATCTGGTAATGGGTCAATTTGCTTCGTAAGATTTGGCCAAATCATCGCCAATTCTACATTTAGTTCTATAAAATGTTCTTGTCCTTCTGGAATATCGTCTGCAGGAAAAATTGCATCAGCAGGACATTCGGGTACACACAAGTCGCAAGCTATACATTCTTCTGGATTTATTACCAAGAAATTCGGCCCTTCATGGAAACAATCTACGGGGCATATTTCTACACAATCAGTATACTTGCACTTAATGCAATTTTCTGTAACAACAAACGTCATATTAACCCTTTTTAATACAATTGTCAATATCTATTAATTGACTTAATAAATCTTCCATCATTGTCAATGGTAACATATTTGGGCCATCACTTAAAGCTTTTTCTGGATTAGGGTGTGTTTCTATGAATAATCCAGATATTCCAACTGCAACTGCCGCTCTTGCTAAAGTAGGAACGAATTCACTTTGTCCGCCAGATGTCGTACCATTACCACCGGGCATTTGAACAGAATGTGTAGCATCAAATACGACAGGACAATGTGTTTGTTCATGCATTATAACAAGTGACCGCATATCAGAAACAAGAGTATTGTAACCAAAAGACGTGCCGCGTTCACAAACCATAAGTTGTTCGTTGCCTGTCTTTTCCGCTTTGACCACAACATTTACCATATCTGCTGGTGCCATAAATTGTGCTTTTTTAATATTAACCGGCTTGCCAGCGGCTGCAACCCTTTGAATGAAGTTTGTTTGTCTACATAAAAAAGCTGGTGTTTGTAATACATCAACAACATCTGCAACTTCATCTATTGGTGTGTCTTCATGTACATCGGTTAATACGGGTATGCCTAATTCGTCTTTTACCTTTTGTAAGATACGCAACCCTTCTTCTATTCCAGGCCCACGATAACTAACAATGGAAGTACGATTCGCTTTATCAAAAGAAGATTTGAAGATAAAAGGAATTCCTAATCTATCCGTAACCTTCTTTAAATATTCGGCTGATTCTAAAACAATCTTTTCACTTTCAATAACACATGGACCAGCAATCAAAAAAAGCGGGCGATTAAGTCCTACTTCAAAGTTACATAATTTCATGGTTTTTTCCCTCATGTAAAAATTTTATCAATGCACTTCTGGCTGCAGCAACGAGATATCCAAACACATTATCGTTTTTCGTTGGATCGAATGTTCGGTAACTTATCATTATTTGCATTATCGCTTGCTGTTTCATGTCTTCATTGTATGTAAGCCTTTTAAAGTGGGGAGGATTTATTAATCGTTCCGCAATACAAACAAACATCCCTGCCAGTGCTTCCGTAATTCTTCCATTTTGTTTAGATTTTTCAATTTCAACAAGAAGATCGGCATTTATAACTTTAGTCATTCCCGCCAACATTTTCACGAACGATATCATGCGCGTCAAGGTCAACCCAATAAATCTCATATACTACGGAATCTTCGAGTGATATAAATTTGTGATAACATCCTGGTTTAACTGTCGTACTTTCACCAGCAGAAATGATAGTTGAATCAACAAGGTCATAATCATTTTGCCAAACATCAACTTGGAATTTTCCGCTTTCAACGAAGAATTTATTGAATTTATGTTCATGTTTATGTTTAGAACAAAATCCACCTTTAGTTGTTTCTATACGATGTACTTCTGAATTACCGTTTCTGAAAATTAATTGAGTCTTACCCCAAACTTTACCTTGTATAGGCATGTAATATCCCCTGTTTTTATTGTTATTATTTGGTGGAGCTAGTTGGAGTCAAACCAACGACCTCTACATTGCAAGTGTAGCGCTCTATCACTGAGCTACAGCCCCAATACTTATTTATTCGTGCAAATGAACAGTAGTATCATCTTTTAAATATACCATCATAAATTATCGCGCAATTTTTTTAATATCATAAATGCAGCAATATCATCATCGGTTGCTTTACGAAATATTCTATATTCTTGACATTCAGGAAAATCAACCACAATATTACCATCTTTTATGTATCCAAATTCAGGCAAGTCAAATATTTCACAAAATTTTGTTAAAACAATTTCACTTATAAGAATATCATCAATTTCAACTTCAATTTTTTTTGTATGTTTCGCGTTTACTTTCATTTCATTACCTTAGTCTGTAAGAATGTGTTTTAGTGTTTGGGCATATTCTTGTGATTCGTTATCTGTTAAATTAAATTCAGCGTTTATTTCTTGAATGATTATAGATATGATTTCATCTGTTGCATCAAGTTCTGGATGATAGCTATTAAGTTCCGTAATAATTTCTGGTCGCCATTTTGCGACCGCGATTTTACCATCAACAGAAATAGTGACACCACCATTATCTTCAATTTTAACATTAAATGTTCTACTCATCGTCATCCGACTCCTGTTCTAACGCTTCTTCCAAACACAGTTTACATAAGTCAGTATATTTTTCGCTTAATATAACTTTGGGTCTAGCGAGGTATTCAAGCTTGCAACTAGGACAAGCTTGATATACCATTTCAGTTGTTTTAGTATTCATAGTACTATCGTACCATTTTATCCTTTAATTGTCAATAATTATTCCCATAATCTATCCATGTTACCACGAAAAACCTGCTTTAGGTTGGTCTTCTGACCAGTCATATGATCAATGATTATATCTTCCTGAAAACGATAAGTTCTAATCTTATCCCCGCGCATTCCCGAACCTACCATATCATGTCTTTCGGTATTTTGGTTGGCGTGCCGCTCGCCAAATATCAAAGAATCCAACATTTTATCTACAGCTGCACGTGCTTCTATCTTATTCTTACTCTGACTTCGGCTATCCCGTTCTTGTTTGATTCCTGTAGGTAGATGAATGCATTTTATAGCAGATAACGTCTTATTTTTCTTTTGGCCACCACAGCCCGTGGACTTAAATAGTTCAAAGAAATAATGATGATCTTCCCGTAAGGAATATTTGGAATGTGCAGAATATTCGTCATCAAGCACAGCTACTGTAACAGTAGACGTATGAACTCTGCCTTTTCGTTCAGTCGGAGGCACTCGTTGGATACGATGCCCACCTGCTTCATTTTTTAATTTGTTTAGATTTTTTCCGATAACTTCAAGGGATATGAAACCATCGCGCTCAGATAAGCGGCTAGACTTTCAGCCTAGTTTAGAAAAGGTTTTTTCGTAAGCAACACAAAGATTGTTCACGAATAATTTTGAGTCTTGGCCACCTTCAGCGGCACGTATTTCTATAATTTTTTTCATTTTATTTTTCCTTTTTGTACTTATCGACTAGATGTTTAATAGCTAAGTAAGATGTTAGATCTATTTCTAATATCTTACTTATTTTAGGGTTTCTTTCTGTTTTTAATAACTCTTTAAATAATTTAATCTTTTGATTAATTTCAAAAATAGTTACACTTCACCAGAAGTTATACCGCAACTAGAACCACCTAACTCCAGTACAATATTGCCTGTTTTTATTTCTATATGTTTCATTCCATTTCTCCTTATTCTAGTATTTATTAATAGAATACTTTCAATATTAAATCGCCCATGTCGGCATCCTTCAACATTTCACCCTTTACATGATATATAGTATTGTCTGTTTCAACGATACCATTTTCTTCATCATAAGCTATAACCAAAGACGAACGCATGTGCCAACCTATTTGGAATCTGCCAGTAGGATCTTCAACAACATTACCAGATAAAATCATAGCTTTGTCAACTTTAACATCCGGTCGTTTTTCTTTAAGCATCTCTATTGGAACCGACAATATATTAAATGTCCAGTTTTCTATAGTTCCACCATCTTTTTTATCGTTGTTCATTCAATCACCTCTATAAAACAAGGCGTGCCTTCGCCAACCCATGCTCCTATTTGATTAAACTCGTAATATTCGACCGCTTCTTCATATGTCATACCTTCGGCTATCAACGATTCAAATATTTTAGTTACATCGTATGCGACTATTGGCTCTTGTCCAAATCTTTGACAAATTCCAATAATACAATCATCAAATCCATCCATTAACATAATTTCTGGATATAGATCTGCTATTTGTTCTGCTTTAGTCATTACGTCTTAATATTCCATACTTATAGCATTTTTCTTCTGTTAAGTTAACATCAATGTCACCACCGCCTTCATTGACAGCCCAGACACTCCAGCCTTCTTCTTCACAGAAGTAATCCCAGTCGTTACATCTGTCTAATACTTCTGATAATGTTAATGAAATTCTTATGACAATTTCCTATTTTTAAAGTTTAATCAATTACCGCAACAATATCTTCTTCGCGCATAACCAACAGCTCTTCACCGTCAACTTTGATTTCTGTGCCCGCGAACTTGCCAAACATGACTTTGTCGCCAACCTTCACATCTAAAGCACGAACGCCGTTATCTGTAATCTGGCCATTACCCACAGCAATAATTTCACCTTGTGCTGGTTTTTCAGTTGCTGAATCTGGAATGACGATGCCACCCGCTGATGTTGTTTCTTCTTCCATACGACGAACGACCACACGGTCATGTAAAGGACGGATCTTCATTTTTGTTTTCTCCTAAGTTATATTAATTGGATAGCCATATTTTCAATTTCATCTTTCATTGTTAATCTTCTTTTATAATTGGTCCTAAAGTAACACCAGTAGGACAATCGTCTTCTTTAGAATCTCGAAAATCCTTATAACTGTTTCCACAGAAGGAACAACGGTCATATAGTTCTATGCCACTACAATTACCACCATAATATTTTTGCTGTTTGTCTTCTGATAAAGTATTAAAATAATCATTAAAACGTTTAACTTCTGCTTCGGCATGTTCTCTCGTCACACCAAAGTGAACCCAACCACATTTATTACATGTACGTTCGTTATAATCAATTTCCATTATATTTGAATCCCATGTTCACTAGTTCTGCTGTAATTTTCCAAGTCTTCCAACGCGGCGACAATTTTCTGACAATCGGCAGCGTAAAAACCAGCAGAATTGATATTATTAATTTCAATAACTTTCATTCCAAGTGCAGTAACAGCAACATCCATAACAAACGCGTCTGCTGGAACACGCGTATCAGGAATAATTTTACAATCTACCTTAGATTGCCATTCACCTATCATACGTTCACAGAACGCGTATACTTGTGGTTCAACATATTCATCTGATATTACTTGACTACCACGTTTATATAAGCTTCCTGTTATAATGTTACCATCAACAATAAACATTCTGTATTCTGTTATAATATTTTTTGCACTAGAAATCATTATTTCTGTGTTTTTATGCAACAGGAGAAATTCATCAATCTCTTCAATTTTACTAATATCTTTTAACCATTCGTGTAATGCATCAATACTCATCACTTCACCCGAAAACGATTTGTTATCATGAACAGGTCTTACAAATACATAATCATATGGTGGTATAGTTATATTTTTAATCAACCCAACACTTGCATCGCCATTTAAAATATTGTCTTTACCAAATCCATCACGCCATTTAGAAAAATCAAAATTTTCATTTAAATACGTACCCGGTGTCCATCCACGGGCTTTGGCTATACGTGTTAACGTTGTCGCACCCATGACCATAATTTTCTGGTTAGTATCAATGAAAGGTTCTTCGACATCATCCACTTCTTGTGTCATGGAATCAAAGTCTGCTGGAACAAATTGATTAGTGAAAGGAATTGGTTTTATAACCAAATAATCAACTTGAAGTCGTTCTAAAGCTTCAATGAATCTAACGTAACCTGCTTCGTTGTATAAATCATTTTGTACTACCCAAAACATATTTTATTCTGCCTTTTTTAAATTTGCCACGCGTTTCGTTTCTGTTATTAGGAATGATTCAACGATTCCAAGAACTTCATCAATAGTATCAACTGTATTAACCTCGTGTTGCTCTCCATCTACTTGCCAACGCACGTTTACAAAATATGAACCATCTACATTTAGTGCAATATCTATGTATTTGTCATTTCCACACATTTTAATGTATTCCAATCCTTAACTATAAAAATGAACTAAACCGTATTGTACTTTAACAGATTTGCACTGTTTTTGCAAGGCGATAAGAAAATCTTCAAATTCAGTAGTGAAATTGGCAACCATTTCGGGGTTATTCTCAAGAACTGTACCACCCAATGATAAGTTATCCAATAAGAACGTTCCGTATTTGCCTTTGGTAAGGTTTTGTATTAACCAAGTTTTATCAGATGAATCAACATTGATATATCTAAAATCATCAATGTCTACAGGCAATAACCCATCGCTGTTTTCGTCTTCACCGTATACTAAATCAATATATGATTCTAGTTCTTCGATTGGATTGTTTGTAGATACTATTTCAGCACCACATTCACTACAAAATTTTTGTTTTGGAGATGTTACACGGTGACCATTTGGACAACTACGTGTAACATGATCAACAGTGTAAGAACGCATTTCTAATTCAATATAAGCGCCAAGGTATATTTCCTGATACATTCCCATTATTCTTTCCTATATGTTATGTTAAACGTAGTTTGGTAATATGTGTAGAAACTTTTTAAATAGATCTTCTGGCATTCCCGTCCCCATGTATTCAAGTAAAGTATATACGTCAATTCCAAGACCGTGTGCAATTGCGCAAGTATTGCCCCGACCTTGTCGAATTGCATACTCCATTCCTTCTGGTGTATTTGGAATATCGCTTAGTTCACAGTTATTAATCATGTTTTTTACCTTTTATATTATTCATCGATTTCTACAATGTTCATTGTTTCTTCGATACCTTTGAAAAGATTGTCATTGAGAAGTGGATTTATCACTTCTACAGTAAATAAAGACGTTTCTACACCAATGTTGACATTATCCTTTAACAGACAAGATACGGATATAATATTTAAATCATTAACAATTTTATCGTCTGTGATTTTTCCTGATGCTGTAGGTAGAGAAACCACCTTATCTTTATCTTGACCTGTCAATATACTTTTTAACATTATCCCATGTGGCGTATCAAAAACATTCATTTTTGCCATCACATATCCATCTTCTGAATATTCTAATTTGACAGTACCTACTGTTTTGGCTAGATCTACTTTGTCAAGTGGTAAAGGTGGATAGTTACCAAACGTGACAAAATTCTCACTAAGATTAAATTTGTCAACGGCTTTTTTTAATTCATCTTTTGGGTAAATGATTCCATTGAGGTTTGGTGTATCACTAGCATATATTTTGGATTTTACTTTCATATGTTTACCTTATGTTTTATATTGGAGCTTAGGATGGGGTTTGAACCCACGTTTCGACAATACCAATGTCGTGTTCTGCCAATTGAACTACCTAAGCAATAAGTGTCATTTCGTTGGCATCGAACCAATCTTCTCCCACTGCGGAATTACGTTACCATATTCAAGGAGGAATCGAACCCCAACAACCCTCGGGCGGGTGTTTTACCCGTTAAACTACAAACAACACTGTTCTTTAATTTTCTATACTAATATAATAAGCCAATGGTGGTGTTATCGCCATGCCGCTTCTTGCATCAAATTCATGCTTTTCACAACAAATAACTTTGTATGGTTCACCTGTATTCTCATCGTACTTAGTTTTTGTTTCGGTTACAACTTCATAACCACCTTGACAAAAACCACTATCACCATCAATGTATACAACATCACCAGCTTCTATATCACTAAAAAAATCTTTCATCGTTAATCTTCTCTGATTATTTTAAAACCTTTAATTTCTGAAAAATCGGGAAACTGGTTCCCGTTATAAATTAATCGCCATGTTCCATCATCTAATTGATCAAGATGGATCATTTGTTTACTGGTTTTAACTGCTGTTACTTTAGATAATTCTAAAATTTCATCAGTACCTTCTACTTCTATTGCACGTCTTGTCATTTTAATATTTCCATCGCTCTATTAAAACTAGTAATGATATTTTTTTGTTTAACTTCTACATTTTTATCAAGATAATCTTCAACCATTTCTTGAATGACTTCATCATATGATTCTAATTTCATTTCAGATTCAGAATCATTAATTTCTTTGATAATACTTGTTATCAATTCATCTGCGTTTTCACAATCTCCCCGTAAAAAAACTGGGCAATCTTCACCACATTCACCACTCATGCCAACACTATGGCAGCTAAAGTTATATTGATCATCCCAATCATCATCTATCATTTCAATATTTCCATCGCATCATCGAACGCATCATGTGGATTATAATCGTCTTCAATTAAACCCCAATCAATTAATTCTTCTATCAACCCTTGTTCTTTTAGCATGTCAACGATTTCATCTTCTATTGGGCAGTCAGCTTCACGTAAAACAGGACAATCCATACCACATCCCCCATTTATACTAATTGTATCACAACTATTCATGTCATTTCCTTACTAAATTTGACTGCATTTTAGGAGTCGAACTGTACCAGTAAATTGCGTTTTATAATTCTGTTACGTATTCTAATGTAATATCTACAATTTCTTCATTGCCATCATCAAATGTGTATATGACTATATTATTTGCGTCCATTGTTACGTCTAGCAATTTTGCATTGGGGGTAAACCCTTAGTACATTTTCGTGCTATCGTGCTTTTACGGTATAAATCTTCAACCGCTTCATGTGTAATTTTTAACCTAAGCATTGTTATTCCTTATTCTTACTTTCACAGCGTGGACATTTTGCACCTGTTGGATAAGGTACACCATGAACTGCGCATTCATAGTACATTTCTGAACCAAACCCAGAGTAATAAGCTTTGTCTTGGGTTGTTTTATAAATTTTTTCAAGTTTAATTGTAAGGTTATTTAAAGTCCTATGGATAAATTCACGATCTTTTTTGGATTCATTCATATATTCAAACCAATCATCGATCTTATTGATAGCTTTCTTATATTCTTCCAATACCAATTTCGTGTTTTTATTTTGTGTGCTCATAAGTAATCCTATTTTATTGTAATTTCCCTTACCACCTTATCGTGGCTAGTTAATACCATGTTAGCATATTTGATAATCTCTTCTTCTGCAGATTTTATATCATTATATCTGCCCATTATTTGTGACCACTTACCAAAAATCCAAATGCCTTCAAATGACTGAATACAATAGGAACCATTATTTTTAATAACACGATATTTAAGTTTCATTTTATTTTGCCTTTGATATCTTTGTTGCAGCAACAATAATGCTTGCTACAAACGAAATAAGAAGAGTAAGAACAAATGGATACGTCCACCAATTTTCAAATACATGGCTATCTATTAATAGATAGCCGAACCAAAAACATAACCACAAAGTAACAAATGGCAATAGCCACCATATATATTTCATAATTAATCCTTCAAATATTCATACGCAGTGAAATACTTTTCAAGACGTTCAAAGTCTTTTTTACGCAAACCTTTCATACGCAAGATACGAGAATTGTGATCTAGATCTTCTCTTTTAACTAAACGTGCGTCAGTATTCATTGCAAGGATTTTAATATATTCCATATAAGGCATACCATCTTCGTGTGTCAGAGCTTTAACTGCGGCAAGAACGCGTTCAGAAAATCCCATAGCTCTAAGATTTTCAATAGTATAATCAGTATCTTCAATTAAATCATGAAGTACTGCTATTGTCATAAGTTCTTCATCATCCATGCCCACTTGAAACATTACATATAAGCAATGTAATACGTAATATTTTCCGCCTTTATCTTTGCGACCTTCAAATGCCTTTGATACTAATGTGATTGCTTTGTCTAACATGTTAATTTCCTTGAGTTTTTGTATTATAACACAATTAATTATATTTTGCAACCTAAATTGATTACACTATTACTTACCATTTCATTAAATAAGATAAGAATGTACGAACCCCAAATCCAGTTCCACCTGATTGGTTTGTACCAAACGGCTTATCAGCAAAAGCAGGTCCAGCAATATCTAAATGTAAATATTTTTTCTTTCCCTCTTCGGTCAATGCATTTGTCAAGAACAATCCCGCCTTATGACATCCTTGGTATTTTGTTCCCATGTTTGACAAGTCTGCAAGTTTGTCATCAACACCATCGAGCATAAATTTATGGAATTCCGCGTTACAGAAAATTTCACCTTCTTTAAGTCCTACGGTTTTGATTTTATCTTTCATTTCATCTGCGAATCCGACCATGCCTGCCGCTTCTGCACCAAATGCCGCCAATGCAGCACCTGTCAAGGTAGCGAACGTATACATTTCATCAAAATCTGGATTTTCTTCTTCAGCCAATACCATGTTGTCAAATAATACTAGGCGTCCTTCTGCATCGGTATTTTTAACATGAACGGTTTTCTTGTTCTTCATAGTAAGAACATCCCCAGGTTTATACGAGTGTTCATTAATCATATTTTCTGCTAAAGCAATATAGGCAGTTACATAATATGGTGAGCCGATTTCCACAAGACCTTTCATGATTCCCAAAACAGTCATAGCACCTGCTTTATCGCATTTCATATTAACCATGCTGTCGGTTGGTTTAATAGAAAGCCCACCACTATCGTATGTCAATCCTTTACCAATTAATACCACATGTTTTGAAAAATCGCTTCTTCGTAATCCTTGCGGCGTGTATGTTAATTTTACGGTCATGGCAGGATGCGGGGACGAACGATTGACGGCAAGGTGTCCGTTCATTTCTAACTTTGATAATTCTGATTCGTCATATTTGGTGACTGTGATATTATCTACATCTGCAAACATATCAATAATTGTGTTAGTTATCGTAACAGAAGTCATATCTTCGGCGGTGCCATTAACCATATCACGCGTAAAACATTGCGCGTTTGCACGGTTAGTGGCTCTGTGTATACATTGTTCTATCACTTCATCGTGAGCATCTTTTAGAACATTAGGATAAAGGATAATTTTATTAAGAATGTTACTTTTTGGTTCTGATTTGTACTTTTGAAAACTATAATCACCTAAAACCAAACCTTCTAAAAACTCTTGACAATTTGCAGGTACTTCAATATCTACAGATTCAATATTAAGATTATTAAGATGTTGCATTAGGTTGAAACCAGATTCCCGCCAATCATCTTGCAGCATATCTTCTTTTTGTAAAACGTAAACATAGCCAGCTGTGGCATCGGTATGTATTTTGAAACTTTCGCCAAGCATTACAATACTTGGAATTGTTTTGACTTTTTCTTTAGTAAGAAATTTTACGCCTAATTTTGATTTTTTTTGGTCATCTATCGCTAATATTAATTTCATCTTACATCCTTTATATTGTATTTTCTCGCGTTACTACACTTCAGTATACAGGATTTAAAAAGGAATGTCAATAATTTTGGTGGGAACGGTGGGAGTTGAACCCACGCCTTTCTGATTAAGAGTCAGATATACTAGCCACTATACGACGTTCCCGTTATTTGGTAGTCCCGCACGGAATCGAACCGTGTGTAGTCTTCTTTGTAAGAGAAGTGCGTCGCCATTCAGCATCGGGACTAGTGTTTATTTTTTCTGGCTATCATTAAAGACTAAAGGTTCACCTTCATCTTTTATAACGGCTTCAAGTAATCGTTTTGCTTCTTCAAAATATTCCATGGATGATTCATCAACGCCATCTGCAGGACAAAAATAAATATTCATTTTCTTTTTCCGTTGTTTCATTTTCGTTCTCCGTTGTTTGGCTCCCTCGGGTGGATTCGAACCACCATAACGCTTTCAAGTATACGCTTGTTTAACAGACAAGTCTCTTACCAGTTAGAGTACAAGGGAATAAATTTGGCTGGCACGGTGGGATTCGAACCCACATACACTTGTTTAACAGACAAGCCTCCTACCGGATAGAGCACACGCCAATAACTTTTTACTTATCAAACCATAGATGTAAAATCCTTTCAACTTCATCTAACAATTCGTTCATTTCTTTAATTAATTCATCTTTACTTTTCATTTCTTTTCCTATCTTTCAATTTGGTGCCAGCAGTAGGATTCGAACCTACAGTGAGTTTTCACCCGCCGGATTACAAAACCGGTGCAATACCTGATTATGCGATACTGGCAATTGTACTACTTTGCGACATTTCAGCCCTCGTCAAATATAGCACGTATTCGTTTACCTAAAGCAGCAGCCTGTTCTCTTACATGTTTAGAACTTTCAAGCTGTTCAGGTGTAATTTCTTTTTGTTCAAATTCTTTGGCACCTTCACCAACAAATTTTAAATTAGGAAACGCTTCTTTCATGTTCATGTTTTTCACCTATATAATATTTTAATCTTTTAATAACTTCTTCGCTGTATTCTTTACCTTTAGTATCTAATAAAGACATTTCAATTTTTAAAAGAATTGTTTTAATATTCCAGTTACTGATTAAACCGTTTTCATAAAAATCGATCCAATCAATAACCATATTTTGTTTTTCAAATTCATCAATAATAAAATCAAGGGGTAAACCATGTGTTTCTACTATTTTAAAAACACCTTTTATTACTTGTTTATTATCTGATGTTATCCCTGAAGTGTCAAGGTGTTTCTTTTTCCTACCGCGTTTGGCGATTTCATTTCATTATCCCCCGTCTTTAGATTCTTCAATAAGGTTTAAATGTTTTCTTATCCATCGCATGAATAATATTGCTTTGTCTTCACTATTAAATGCTGCAGTGCCTGCATCACTTATTGGTACAGGAAATTCAAATCCACATTCAGTAACGTACCATAATTCGCCTTCTTTATAAAATAAAAACTTTACTACTTTACCTTTAACCATATCTTTAATAGACATTTTCTTCTTCCTAGTTTGTGGAGCAGACGGGATTTGAACCCGCCGCAGAAAATCTTGCCAGAATTTCTCGTCCCCTTAGACATACTGCCCCGTTGTTGTTTGGTAGCCCCGTCAAGACTCGAACTTGACTCTAACGGTTATCAGCCGTTTGTAATCACCCATATACTACGGGGCTATAGCCGTCTTTTACTGCTGTCATACAGCACCTACAAGTAGGAGGTCGATTACAACGGTCGCCTATTTTAATATAATCTTTATTCTTCCACTCAGTCCGGTAACTAGTATGGATGTGGGAGGCTCATTCAACCTGTGTACTATATTAAAATTCTTTTATACTAATTACTTCTTATCTGGATACTGTGCATCCAGTTCATCAATGTAAGCGTAAGGACTTTGCCCTGGCTTAAATATTTTGATATTCTTAAAACCATTATCTTCGGTAATAAGACTATCTTTTTCATCAATGGAACCACGATGTTTTGCACCATATTTTCCTTCAACTTTACCAGTCGCGGGATTTAAATCACCCCATTTAATATGAGGATCTCCCATTGGTTCTACTGCATACGTTTTTCCTGTTCTGAAAGAAACAATCATATGTCTTCCAGTATCTTCGGTTTTTTCAAAAAACTTCTTTCTAAATTCTGGTGACAACATTGTCATTCTCCTTTTTATTATAAATTTGGTGGACTGCCCCAGCCACGATCTGGGAACCTCTCGATTAAAAGTCGAGTACTCTGCCAATTGAGTTAGCAGTCCTAATCTTAATATTCTATTCCCCATTCATTTAATGTCGTTTTGACTCTGTTATAATTGTTACCCTTTGCCGCCAATCCAAGCTTTAATAAACATTGTCTAATATTACCAGTTTCTATATACGTTTTAACTATCTGCTCTGCCGTAATAGGTTCTTTAGTTACTTTCTTTTTATTTCTACCACGCCAAGTAAGTGTTAAACTATGACAATTGGGACATAACCCTTCAAGGTTCCCCCTTTCATTATTTTGATTATCCCCATCTTTATGTTCTAGTTCAAGAACTAATGGTTGATTTAACCATCTGTCCAGTTTACATCTATTACATTTATGTTCCTGTTCAAGAAAAACTCGCTTACGAATCCTTCCAAACTTCAAACTACTAAAATCTTCCGCTAGTAGTTTAGTTTCCCAAGTCTTCTTTCGTTTTTCTATCATATTTTCTATTACTATTGGATCTAATAATGGGGTCTTCAATCTCCCCTCCTGCATAGCACTCTTAACGCTATTAGAAATTTTTCTTTTTGTTTCGGCAGTCTTGATTCTACTGTTTGCACATCCACGGGAACAAAACTTCCCACTTCCGAACGTACCATCATGCTCTTTATTGCATTTTATATTTTTACATTTCATATTCGTACCCCTTTTAACTTATTTATATCAATAGTTAAAAAGTGTGCGATTAAAATTGGTGGAGCTACAGGGAATCGAACCCTGGTCTTCGCGGTGCAAGCGCAACGTAATCCCGTTATACTACAGCCCCAAAATGTAGTCCCTATCGCTGACGTACTTCACATACGCTTAGGATGATTACCATCGTCCCAGTTATGATAGGATTTACCTACACAAACTAATCTACTTGTTAAAGAACAAATACACCATCAAGGGTATATTTTAAAAACTTGGTGGGGCCGCAGGGATTCGAACCCTGAATGCGTATTCCGCGCCGGATTAAAAGTCCGGTATCCTAGCCGTTAGATGACAGCCCCATAAATCTTAAACTAATCTTTTGAATAATGCATCGTTACCGTTACATTTTTCTTTAAGTCGATCAATCCATTTTCTATTCTTAATCTTAAACATTCTAACAATTTTGTTTTTCTTGTTGTGATACTTACATACCACCCCTTCAAACGTCATATCTTCTAATGTTCCATTTTTAATAGAAGTAACTAAATCTTCTGTTAACACACCTTTGTATAAAACTTTGGGTATACCTACATCTTCAAATAATTCTATGAAGTGTAACGGTTCAACCATTCCACGTTTATACACATTGACATCAATCAATGTCACTTGGTGTTCTTCGTTCATATCATGCGAGCCAGCAAATGAGCTCTCACCATGAAACTCAAAAAATACTACTACACGTTCCCACTTCTTATTAGAAAATATTTCAGCTAATCGTTCCTGATGTTTTTCTAATATTATATCAACCGCTTCACCCAACATAGGATGTTTATTATCAATCAGTTGATTTCTTGAACCAAATTTATAAAACCCTTTCTTCTTTGACCATTCTGCTCTTATATTAGAACCGTCAAGTTTATCAAACACTACTACTTTTGTTCTTTCTAACTTTGTACTTATTGATGGATATGATTTCATCATAAACCCCTTGTTTTTTGCGGGGCATAAAAAAAGCCCCTTACTTTCGCTTGGGGCTTTTTTGAATTCTTTGGAAAATGTTTTTAAATAACTTTCTTTTCCTCAGTCAAAACCCCACGTTGCAGATTGGCATTAATAGCCACCGCATTCGTTTTAATTGTATTGGTTTTGATTGTAACAAACATTTTAATTTTTCCTAAAATTTCTAATTTCGTTTAAGTTATACAGACTATATATCATCGTGTTCTTAATGTCAAGCATTTTCTGCAAATATTTATTTTTTTGTCTGTATTCTTATTAATGCGGTCATTGCCTTGCTCAATTCTTCTTGTACGCCCTGCATATTATTTTGCTCTAATGCATTTTTTAACGTTCTAAGGTTGCTTAATACCATATCAATTACAAGTGATTCTTTAGATCTTTTTTTACCGTAATCATCACCATATCCAGGCAATCCTTCTGTAATACCAGCAAGTTCCTTTAATCTTCCATTGTCCATATCTAACTCCTTAATAGTTAATACTATTTATAAGGACAATAAAAAAGAGCACGAAAATGGGTTCTGTGGCATAAATTACAGTATATTGCTTATTATATTTGTGTTTCTTTATAGGCGGTTAATCGTGCCATGCCCGTTTCTTTTGTTTCTTGTTTTGGCCAGTACATACATAGAGCATCTTTAACATTTTCGGGTAACCGTTCGTTTGGTTTTACAAAAATGAGAAATTCGTCATATTTACAATTCTCGGCGGCATTTGCTTCATCGTAAAATACCCCTTCACACATCCAAGTATCGTTAACTAATACACCTATGAGCCAAACACCTTCTTTTGTTTCCATATTTGTCACCATTTTTCCATGATTTCGTCTATTTTAGATACCATATCACTATTTTACTTAAAAGTTATTCTATTTGAATCTTCGGTGCTAAAATATTTAACATTGAGCACTGCATCATTAAATAACGCGGCTGCTTCAACACATCTGGCTTTTTTGCGTTTCTTATCAACATAACAAATGAATACATGTTGTATATTATTATATGTAAAAAAATCACCAAGCTTCATCTTCGGCCATATCTTCGGCATCTTTCTAAGGGTATATTCTATATTATGGATTCAATTTTCTTGGAAATTGAATCCATAATATATTCTTTGTCGCTATCTAAAACATTGGATATGACTATAGTTAATTCTTTACGTTCATCCATGATTTATACCCAATTAGCAAGAATTTCATCTACTTTAGAAGCCATCCCTACATCAAAGATGGTATCATATTCTTTGCCCTCTTGACGTTCATAGTCAATGGAATAGCCTCGTGCTTCGGCGTGTAAACGAAGTAGATCAAACATGTTAGGTTTATCAACCAACATGGATTCAATAGATTTTGCCATTAAAATAATACTTCCAGCTTTATTTTCCACGTTTGAATTGCGAAAAGAGCTTAATGAGACATCTGCCCAAATTATTTGATTTGTTTCTAAATCTAAAATCAATGGGATATTATACCTCGTATCACCATCAATATCAAATTTGTGCTTAACTGTAGTAGGTTCAAATACTTTACCACTATTAACCTTATCGCGTCCCATAACACCTGCAAAACATTCAAAAGTATTAAATCCTTGACCAGTATATGAAATAACATTCATTACAACATATCGTATATGATTACGACGCGCAGTGTCAATATCAATATCAATAAACTCTGCTGCGCCATTAGGTGCAGACTGAATATCGCCAGAATGTACGCCGCCAACATCAGATAAGCGCGTATAAGATAACTGGCCTTTGTAGTTCCAATTAGCATCATAAGATACTGCGCTTAAATCAACATCAACACGATCATCTTTATTTTCTTTCCAATATAAGAACATTCTTGTTGCATTATTCTTTGCTAATGGTATATGAGAACCACGGGCAACCGTAACTAAACTTTTGCTTGCATTTCTTTGCACCAATGGCACTAAGTAACCTTTTAAATCTTTGTTAATATAAATATTACCCAAATCTTCAAGTTTAGCAAAGCGTTGTAATAATTCATTAGTGATTGTATTGACGACATTGATTGCAAAATCCGCATCAATTGTATCACGTTCATCTTTAATAACTTGGATCTTCGCCAAGCTACCTTTAGGCATGAAGTAACGCTCGCCTGAATTAATAGAACGATACTTAAAATGCGAAGACAATGTTAACAACATTGGCGTAGGTATTTTTTCTACCAATTCATTAAAAGTCGTTAACACGGGTACAGGTGCATCAAACGCACGCAACATCCAATCCATGCGTCGTGCAAACTCGCCGGGTCTGGTTGCCAAAATCGCAATCAAGTCCCGCTCAGCGATCCATGCATCGGAACCAGTAAGTGATTTAATAGTAACAACAAACTTTTCAACCTTGCTATTAAATGTTTCAATTGTGTCAGCACGATTTCTTAGCGTGTCACATGCATTGAAAGCATTTGGATATTTCTTGGCATACTTACCAATATGTAAAACTTCTGCAAGACGAATCCAACGCATTTTATAGCGAAGCATATCTTCTTCTGGACTATTTACATTGTCCAGTAACCACATAATAACCCTGCGTTCTTTATTTGATAAACGGAAACGTGTAACTTCTTTCAAAGATACATCACCACCAGATAACTGAACAGCAAGACGCAATACGTCTGTTGCCGTTTTGATATAATCAATCAATATGTATGATGCTATGGTGGTGTAGTCACTATGTGAACCGTTCGGATCGTATGTATAATCTACCGCAAGCCCAGCAATCAATGCTACGTTTTCTTTCATGGTAATCATATTTGATACACATGTAAACATGCTTGGATCTTCTTTGACTAACTTCGTAATAATATCACGATTATCTTCTGAAATAGAAGACTTAGCTTCTAATAGATTCGTAAAGATTTGTTTAACATCTTCTACATTAATTAATTTAATAATTTTTAAAGGGGTAATATCTTCCAATACTGGACGATCATTTTCATCCGTAGTTTCATCTACTTGGCATTGACAAATTGGGCAGGCACCAAAATCATCCATATTAAATAAACGCGTATCAATAACATGACCACATGAAAGTGGTTTAATGTCTTCTGGTACGCAATCAATTAAATTGGTCACAAATCCAATAATACGTCTGAAAAAATATTCATCATCATCGGGAATATCCTGTGGGAAATTCTTAAATAATGGACGATACTTTACATGATCGCCAACCATTTTGGATAAGTTTTCGACTAACATTGTATGGAAATTTCTGAAATCGGTTTCAGTTAAGGTACGGATGGCACGAATAACATTACCATCTAGCGTATACCCAAGTTGAGATATATCTAATAAAAGATCGCGAATATGAACTGCTGGTGTTTTCCATGTTGATTCAGTAACTACGACAGACTGTTTGTATTGTAAAGCAATGGCATTTTGTAACACGTTCATATTATTATCCTTTATTAGACGAAAAGAAAACGGGAATTGGACTCTCTATTTCGGGCTACCTTTGGGCGTGAACCCGCAGGTTGCGTTAGCTGATTTAGAAGGAAGAGAATTCCATAGCCGTTTATTTCAAATTTAAGTGTCAGGAATTGGAGACTCTAATTCACATTTAAAGTAGTTTAGAAGGAAGAGAACTTCATAGCTGACGAAAGATATATTATAATAAAGGGGTTAAAATGTCAAGGGTTTTTTACTAAAAATTCAAAAAATTTATAACTTGTTGATTTTCTTGAATTCTTTTCTTAGCCATTTCTATGTATTTTTGTGACAATTCAATACCAATGAAATCACGGTGTAGTTTTTTTGCAGCCAATGCGGTAGTTCCAGACCCCATGAAAGGATCAAGAATGGTTTTTGCTGTAGTTGAAGATATAATTCGTTCAGGTAATTCTATGGGAAAAGGCGCAGGATGTTCATTATTAGATTCTTGTCCAATATCCCAGACATCCCCAAACCCGTTTGCTTTATCTGCTAATTTAAAGTCAGGTTTGCATATCATGTATATTACTTCATATGTAGGAAGGAAATAACTTTTATTGAAGTTTATCCCTCCATTTCGTCGCCAAATTATGACTTGTCGTACAGGGAATCCTTCAAGAATATCATGCCTATCCTGTAATAATCCATTTTGTACACGCCATTTGTGGTTATAAAAAATCGCACCATTTTCAGGAATAATACGGAACATTTCAGTTAAGCAATCACGTTGCCATTGGACATATTCATCATGGGGCATATTATCATTATGTTCTGAATAACCGTCTTTTAATGCTGCGTTTGGCCATTTACTACTTTTGGTGCCAATAGAACTTAGGCCATTCCCAGATGAATTTTTTATATTATATGGTGGGGATGTTACAATTAATTCAATGCTATTATCTGGAATTTCTTTCATTACTTGCAGCGAATCACCACAAATGAAATTATTTGTGAAGTCGGAAGGATATTGTAAAGTCATATTTTCTATCTTAATACGTTACATACAACAAGTCAATATTATTTTTCAAAATCTTGCCTGATTATGTTAATCTAATTTCGTATTCAGTAATTGCATCTGCAAGTGTTGCAAAAATGTCTGCATCTAAAAATTCGTCAGTGCCTGCTTCGGTACCTAAACGGATATCATATTTAACAACCGTTCCTGTTGATAATACATTTGCCCGAACTTGAACAATAACGCCAGTTTTTACTGCACTGTTGCAACTTCCACCTGGGGTAATAACCCAAATAGCTGTTTCTGGTTCATATGAATATGCAATTGGTGATGCCATTGAAAATCTCCTAAAATATTTATAATGTATTTATGACAATTTACTTTTTATTGAATAAATCTTCAATAGAATCAAGATAATCCTTTTCTGGATCTAATGCACGTTTAAGCATATTTTCTTGTTCAGGAGAAAGCGTTGGTTCTTTTTCAACACCAATATCGGATAGAATTTTGATTACAGCAACATCTTGTTTATTCATAGATGTATTTATAAATGCCTACGAAAGGCTAACCTTCCGTAGGACTTCTTTGCGTAAATCTTCGATAGCTTCGCCGATTTGTTTACCTTCCAATCTTTCCTTTTGTCCAGTTGTCAACATCTCAAACTCAACAACAATTCCTGCTTTAAACATCTTCAAGAATTTAAAGGCAATTGAATGAATAAAATGGTTATCAAAAATAATCAACGTAGTTGCTGTTTTATGAAACGTAGTAGGCAATTTCCATGCATGGACTTTGTCTAATACTTTAATAAAACCTTCCGCAGTATCAAAATCATTAGAATGATCCAAAATATCATTAATCATAGTGCAAGACATTTTTAATGCATTTTTAACAGATCTTGGAGCCTTCAATCGTTCAAGCATGTTTAATACTTGTTCAGTATTGGAGCCAGCAGCAAGAATTACCATTCGGTCAATAAAATCACTGAACAGTAAGACAGCCCTGTCTAGTGTTTCGTTGGTTTGAATTGGTAATTTGTTTTCATCAAACAATTCTGGAAACAATACATCAAGGGCATTAACATCATGTAGAACCATAAAAAACTGCATAGGAAAATCTTCCATCACTGCTTTTTCTAATTCAGCGAAAACACGTTCTGGGGTTAATTCATCCAATTCACCAGACTTTGTTAGTTGTGCCATCAATTTGAGCGTATCAGTAGAAACACTAAAATTGTATCGTGCTGCAAATCTTGCCACGCGAAGAACACGTACTGGATCTTCTGCAAACGCATCACTAACATGCCGAAGCAGACCGCTTTCTAAATCCTGCATCCCATTAAATGGATCAATAACAAAATGTGTACTTCGTGTCTCTTGGAATTTTTCCCAATTGTCACGGTTTACCGCCATTGAATTGACAGTCAAATCCCGACGGAACAAGTCATCTCTCAATGTTACAGAAGGGTCAAAGTCGGTTTCAAAGCCATGGTAGCCAGAACCAATTTTCCGTTCGGTACGCGCCAGTGCAAATTCTTGACCTTTTTCGTCAAGGAAAACAGGAAAATCAGCGCCTACTTGTTGAAAGCCGTCAGCAAGCATTTCTTCTGGTGTTGAACCAACAACAACAAAATCCATATCCTTAACTGGCCGACCGAGTAAGGTATCCCTGACGGCACCGCCGACTACGAAAGTTTCTGTGTGAGTGTGAGTTGTCATAATAGGATTATTATAACAAAGGGTTACGCAAATGTCAAATGATTATTGACACCAATCCTGTTTAGTACCACTACCATAGTATTCTACGGCAAGACCTTCATTTATAAGGGTTTTTCCTATATCATTACCACCAACTGATACGTTGGCAATAATCCTTGCGCCGTTTCTACCCCATTTATAGTTAGTAATTTTCATACGTGTATTATAACCTACAAGGTCAATCACACGGTCTCTTACTTTTAGTGCCATTTCAGCTTCTTTAACGCATTTAGCGCGATTAAGCTTGCCAGTAGTAGCATAACTTTTTGCAGGCAGTTCTGGGGTATCAATACCGTATATACGAATGCTTACTTTGTTTAGTGGGGTTGGTAATCGCCATGATAAATCGGTTTTAATTGTATCGCCGTCGTAAACTTCTACGATAGGCAACAACATATAATTTTGTGCCGCAGCACTTGTTGAAATTAAAAATAGCCAAAGTGTAAGACTTTTTCTCATCTTGCTATTACAAACATAGGTTTGCCGCTTGGTGCTTTACCTGCGGGTTTGAATTTGGTTCCATGTGGAAGCATTGCAGTTTTTTGTCCGCCTGCCTGTTGTACTAAGATACCATCAGGAGACATTTTTGCTACGATAAACATACCTGTTTTTGTTTGGATAACATCACCCTGTGATGGGCTTGCAGCAGTCATTTTTTCTTTAAAGCCGCCTCGGGCTTGGGCATCCGCAGCATTTGCCATATCTTGTTCCCGTGCTTGTTTTGTTAATTGCAAATCACCAACATCTACTTCTATTAAAAATTGTTTAAATGATAATTTAGACATATTAATCCTTTAATGCTGCTTCGTTTAATAAGAATTCTCTAAAGGTTATACTTTCTGCTACTTTCGTAGGAAGTCCTTTATGTTTAGTTTCGGCAAAATCACGAATTTCTTTTTCTGTCATGTTTTCGGCGGCTTTTTTTATCGCGGCACTGGGGCATTCGCCGTCTGTTTTACATTTTAGCACCATGGCCATAAACTTTTGTTGGTTTTTTGATTCTGCTGGCATTTTATTTTCCTTCTACCTCGTTTCCTTGAATTTCTTCAAGTTCTTCATTGGCTTCTTGTATTGCATTAAGCATAGCTTCTACAACACCACTAGTGTATATTAAATGTCTGGCTGATTGCCAAGCTCTTGGTTCATCTGAATTTTTGATGAAGGAAATTGCTTTTTCTAAACGCTTAATAGCTGATTTTTTTGCAGTATCCAAAGCCATTCTACCGTAACCCTGAATTAGGATTTCAGATTTTTCAGGATTTTCTTTATTTAATTGGTAAATTGATTCAAGTAGCATATTAATTATTTTCCATAAAATTTCATCTGATTGTATTTATGCGGCAGGTATTTTACAAGTAATATTTTTGCTATTCTTGTAAAGCGATGATTTCATCACGTAGTTGTTCTGCTACTTCAAGTGACGTTTTAAAATCAGGATCAATCAATCCCTGTTCTTCAATTTTTTCAATCATAGCTTCCATATTTTCTACTAATTCTGCTATTAATGTATCTCTATTCATTCTCACCATTCCTTATTTTTAGTGGTTTATTCTTTACTTATATATCTATTGTAATTTTTATGTAATAAATTCTGAGAGAGAAATGTCCCTAATAAGGGACATTTCCGTTGATATCTTATTGTTTGACCCGTATTAGGGACATTTTATCCTAACAATAGTTGATTTCCATCAGCAGTAACAGGTACTACTTCGGCCAGCATCATTTGCTCTTCTGGTAGGTTGCTTTTTGCCATTTCAGCCAGCATTCGTTCATTAAATGGAGCAGATACTGCTACACCATTAACCTTTACCACGTAAAACACGGTATCTACATCATCTGTAATCATATTATCCATTTTTATCTCCTAAAAATTATATACCTATTTACCATAATAATTTTACGAGGTACCTTCTTCTTTAAGAAAATCGTCAATAAAACTTTTTAATATTGTACAAGTTTCCATATCACATAACATACCATCAATGTGTGAACAGCCCTGTGTTTTGTATACAGCACATGATCCTACGGGGTCATTGTAAGATATATAGTAGTTGTTTTCTTCCATGCGGTTTTGTCTTACAGCTTCAGGTTGCCCTAAATTATGTGTAATATTCATATGGATGCGGTACGCTGTCCAAAAATTTTCAACGGACGATTCAATATATTTTATTATATTTGCCCGTTCGGGTATTGTGTCTTTAATTCCCCATCCATCACTCAGCATTTGGTTAATATCGTCGTGCAATTCAGTCAAAAATTGCGTTTTTAGATGTTGGTCATTTAAATGTCGCATATGAATATATTTACATCAGGAAAATCTGAAGAGACCTTCTCAATGATAGGTTTAACTTCATCTTCCCATGAAAGTCCACCTAAACCACATCCTATCTTTGGCATATACACAGGAAGATCGAAAGCTTCTGCATATTCAACGGCAGCGTTTGTACATTTTGCAACAGCATGTGGATCGGCGTATCGTTTACCATCGCTACCATAGTTTATTTGCGTATAACCATTGGCTATAACTAATTTAGGATGTTCAGAACGCATATAAAATTCTGTAAGACCAAGCAAATGCTTTCCTGTACCATTTTCTTTATAAGATTCATAGACGAATGGCCATTTACGCATTATTGCAAGTGCAATTCCACTTCCCATGGCTCCCGATGTATTTACTCCTTGTAATATTATCCCTTCTTCTACAGTTGTAATGTTTTTTGTAATATATTCAATCATTTAATTCAACCCTTGTTTTGTGCTTTATTGTATTATATAACAAATAACTATTTTTGTCAACTTTTAAGTGTAATTGTATAAATACATTTATGTGTGGTGCTGCAAAGGGGGAAAACATGGGAACAAGAATACAAGGTAAAAAAAATACTAAATTTACAAATGACGAAATTTATAAGTTGTGTATAAAATATAATATTGAGTTATTAGATAATGAATATGTTGGTAATAATTATTGCCATACTTGGTTTTGTAAAGAACATAAAAAAGAACAGGTTCAACGTTTAGATAAAATACAGAGAAGTGGTGGATTAAAATGTTGTAGTCATGCAAAAAAATTAGCAAGTAACAAACAAGAACTTGATGAAATAGAAAAACAACTCAATATTACTTTATTATCAGAATATTTTTCAAATAGTAAACCTCTAACATGGAAATGTAATAAACATAATAAAATTTTTAATAGATCGTTGCAAATTATTCGCAGAACCTCACAACCCCCATGTTGTAAATGTGAAGAAAAATTAACCATAGTAAAAAATATAATTGAACCATTGGGGTATGTTTTATTAGATAAGGAATATAGTGGCTCGACGCATACTTGGTATTGCGTCCATCATGATAGAACATATTACAATAGACGTACTACATATAAGGATTTTGAACATGGACAATTATTAAAATGTTGTGCAAATGAAAGAAATAGTGGTAAAAATCACCCTAATTATAATCATAATGTGACAGATGAACAACGTGCAAATGATCGACGTTCTCAAAAAAATAAAACTTGGAGACAACAAGTGATAAAGCGTGATAACTTAACATGTCAACGTTGTAGTATATCGGAAACTAAAATAGTTGCACATCATCTTGAAAATTATTTAGAAAATCCAGAACTACGATATGAACCATCTAATGGGATAACATTGTGTGTCCCCTGTCATATAGCATTTCATTCTATATATGGCAAGGGGAATACAACAAAAATCCAAACCGAAGAATGGATCAACGATTACTAATCAAAACTGCCACCACTGTCACTTCCGCCACTATCATAGCTACCACCACTATCGTAAGAACTACCACTATCGTAAGATGGTTCTGGTGCTGAATAAGATGGTTCTGGGGTAGGAGCTATGTATGGTTCTGGTGCAACGTAGGTTTCACGAACTTCTTCTACTGCGGCGTCAATTGCCGACACATCATCCTCAATGCTGCTTGTTTCTTCAACAACATCGGCAGTAATTTCAGCTGCTTCTACATCTTGTGCATCAAAAACGTCAGTCAAAAGTGCGAGTAATATTAGGTCTTCAATCAGACTGTCATCATTGACACTGTAATAACGACCACCACGACGATAATATTTCGCACGATAGTGACTGGTACTTTGGAAATGTTCTGAGTTTTTCTTTAATTGTTCAAGCACGTCCGCCCTTTTTACCGCCTCGGTTGAAGGTGTTGGCGCAGCAAGAGTTTCTTTCTTCTTACCAAAGCCAAAAAATGATTTGATCCAATTCCACATATTTAAATCCTCTTATTTTATAGTTAACATTATTAATCTGTAATAATATTAACACAATAATAACTAAAATGCAAGCTTAATTGGTTAAAAATTAACAACCTGGTAATTCATCTTCTTTTATTTCTATAACGATTTCGTCTAATGTTTCAACCACAAGATCAATTTCTATATCCCCATTTTCGAATCGCTTTTGCTCCTCAAAAGGGACAGCCATCGTTCTATAATGTTCCATCATGACACATTGTAATACACCTATCGCATCGTTTATTTCACCGTATGATTCACTATAGCACATTCGCAATAAACGTGTAATAGAATAATTCAAATTTCCTTCCATGTTATTCAGATCATCATCTAATTCTAAATCTACTAATGCTTTATGTAAATTATCTATAACTGTATCTAGGGCATCTCTTTTTGATTGTTTAATGTATGGCATGTGTTAATCTCCTATAACTTTCATTGCATCTTCATAATTTGTTATCGCGTGTGAAACATTAGGAATAAATTTATCATTTAATGTATCTTTTACTAATTCCATTATTTCAAATGAACAATTGTCAGGATGTTTAATACTGTCCGCCTCTGGATTTTCTTCGCTTAAAGGATTCACTAAACATTCCCAAAGACCATATGTATTTCGTATCCACATTCCAAATCCAAGATGTTCCATGGCTAAATCACTACTATTAATACCCTTAAAATATAATTTATCTTCTTCTGATAATCTATTAGTAATAATATCGTAAATAATCTCATCACGCGTTAGAAGCATGTCAGAAGTGAGACCAATCGTAACACCTTCTTCATATTCAAAATTTTTATCTTTTATTACATTATTTTCTTTAACTATATAATTTACCACTCATCTTTCTCCAAAATCACACATCATTTTTGTATTATAACGCGTATATTAATATTTTTCAACCAGTTATAGAATTTCCATTGAAGCATTAAATCGTTTATCATTAATACTAGTTTTTAATATCTTAATAACATCAGGCCATAACATACCAACGGTTATTTCAATATCATATACTAGGTTTAAATAAATTCTAAGTTCTTCTAAATTTTCAAAGGTATCAATATCTAACGATGAATCATCTTGACCAATTAGTATACCAATTTGTACTATTGAAAATTGATACGAATCTGTCATTGTCTAATACCATATTCATCTAAATTATCAAAGAAGAAATCAACAAACACATCTTCTTCATTTTCGTTTTTAAAATTGAACACAGGGATTTCCATTTCATTGGCATAAGCAATCGCTTGTCCAGTACCACCCGTTTCTTTCGAGCGGGTTTCTTTTGTGGTACATCCATCTGGTGTCCAACATAAAATAAATTTGCTTGGTTCATCTAAACCAAACCCCATAACTTGTTGCATATTTCTAGCCATGAATTTTTTTGTTGATTGTTTTATATGTTTCCATGATGCACCATATATGTCACCTGCAACTTCAAAAGCTTCAATTGGTATATTATATAACGGTGAATCTGAACCATTAAAACATTCCCATGGAAGATATATTTCTTTTTTGCCATTTGCTTTATCGCAACCATTTTCAAATGCATGATCGGCACCATCCGCAGCACCGCTGCGAAGTGTCATACCTAATTTACCTAACCAATATCCCCATCTTCTAAGACGTGATAATGGTGTTGCTTCCAAATGATCAATCATTGGACCTGGTGTTAAACGAGCACCGATTCCAGTATAAAACATTATTATCTAAAACCCCATCTTCTTTTCATTATCTTCATAATAAGATACGGTTGCTTCCATCATTGACTGTAAACGTTTAGCCGCTTCATTAACCGTTTTACCAAAACATTCCACGGATATGATAAGTTCTTTTAAATGTGCTACAGAAAATCCTTTTGATAACTCGACCCAAGTTTCTAATTCCCGCTGATTATTATTAAGTCGTGGATTTTTGCATGAAAGGTAATGTTTTCTTGCTGCGTCTGTTGGCATTCCAATTTTTATAATTTCATCGAAACGGCTTGGACGATTTATAAATCGTTTATCAAGTCTTTGTGGATAATTTGTCGTTGCAACAAACACAACGTTATCGATTTGCAATTCGCCATCTAACATTGCTAACACTTCCGATTCGCCATATTCCTGAACGATAGCATCTATATCTTCAAAAATACAAACCAATGGACGCTTTGGTTCAATGCGCCGTAAAATATCTAAACCACTAGATGTTAATGATGGGTTAACACAATATACGGTGATACCACCAGCATCAACGATCTGTTTAGATAACTGTTGAACTGTCGAAGTCTTGCCACTACCAGGAGGTCCCCATAGCATAATACCGCGCTTCCATAAAAAACCGTAATCACGGAATATATCTTCGCGTCCCCAAAACTCTTCAATATGTTTTAATACGTGTTCGGAATTACTATCGGGAAGTACAATGAGATTATCTAAATTAATATCACGTTTGGAAAAATACACACCTGATGATGAAGAATGTTTAACAACATATTGCCCCGGTGTAAGTTCATCAACAGCAGATTCGGCAGGGAAGAAATCTTGTCCAGAGGTTGCCCACATTTTAACGTCTATCCTTTTGTCCTTATCCTCGTCTGAAGCTGATTCGTCTATAGAATCAGCACGTGGCGGATATTTCGCACCTGTGGATTGTTTATTGGTGTTGACAATTTCAACAAATTCATCTATATCATCTTTCATTATTATACCTTAATTTATATGTGTTGTATCGAATTTATACCAGCCCATTTTATTCATTTCAGCTTCCGGTAATGATTGGACAGTTACACCAGCGCGGGTACATAATATAGTAACGTCGTCTGGTATAGTTGGTTGTAATTGTTCAGCAAACAATTGCATTTGTGTAGGATGAATATCATCGGGAAATGTTATAACAACAACATCGCCAGCATGAGGACTTAGCGTCTGAAAAGCTATAGTAGCTTTATTATATACTTTATAATCATCTTCCACTTAATAACTCCTTGACAACTTTACTTGCCAATCCACCATCATATTGACCAGCGTAGTTATATTTTAACCACTTCATTACCGAACCCATTAACTTGGGCGAGATTTCATCAAGTGTAACAATACGGGTTTGAACGGCGGTGCGAATATCTTCTTCTGTCATCTGTGATGGTAAATAGTGTGATAATAAATCATTTTCATCCCGTGCGTTCAGATATGAATTTGATTCAGATTCTGCGTAACCCATTAACTCTGTATTATTTTTAACGAATTTTTTAATTACTGCGACAACTTCTTCATCCGTTGTTTCGCGATTACCTGCGTTCTTACCAATCATAATAGCCTCACCCAGTAGAGTGGTTAATAGCGTAGCTTCTACTGTTTGGCTATTTTTTCTTGCTTGTAGTTGGTCTTTTTTGATTTGTAATATAAGAGACATAGTTTCCACCTATAGTTATTTGTAATAAGTATTACATAAGGAAATGCTAATGTCAAGGTTACGAATAGAAATATAGGGAAATACTAATAGTAAAGTTATTACTTACCAAGGAATCAAATCTTCGTAACAACCACCTGTATTGATTAGGTTACGAACTAGACTTGAGCTTACAAATATATTTTCAGGTGAGGGGGTTATATAAATGGTTTGTGCATTAAATCGTCGCGTGAATGTTTCATATGTCATTTCGTAATCGAAGTCGGTATTATTTCTTAAACCGCGTACGATTACAACAGTTTGCTTCTGTTCTGTTATATAATCATTGATATTTCCAGTGAATCCTTCAACTTTAAACATATTCATATGGTGGGATAGTGTATTTCTTACCATATCAATTCGTTTATCGTGTGTAAACATATGTTCTTTAGTATCGCTATTCATTACCAAAACAGAAACAGATGTTCCCAGTGTAGTAATACTTGCTATCTTATTAATGATATCAAGATGTCCGTTAGTTATTGGGTCAAAGCTGCCGGGATATATGAATTTCATTTATGCTCTCCAAATTAAAAGGGGACATGTTTGTCCCCTTTTAATATTGTTGGTTTACGTTGTGGCTTCCACCTGTTCACGCACTTCTTCAAACGTATATTCTTTAGTAATTTTACCATTTAAGAATACAGTTTTAAGTTGTGGATTAGGATAAACACCTTCTCTGTCAGTAAAGTAATTACCATTGACAGCATTTTTATATAACATCAATCGTCCGCGTTTACTCTTCTTATTGGTTACGCCATCAGAAGTAATAGGATCTTTATAAACGTCGACATCTTCGCCGTCAATCTTCGCCCATGATGCTTTCATTGCAAATTGATTGGTATCGCGATCAACTTGTTGAAGCAATCCACCACCTTGACCCAAGACTACATTGTCAGAACTAAATCCATACCCAACTAATGTTGATAAGATATCTTCAATACTTTCAATATTAATACCATCACCTTGTAAAATACGAACATTATTCAGTACTTTATAACCCTTACTATTAACAGTGCTACCATAAGTAGAATCAATTAACATTGCAATTTTTGAAACAACTTCTGCAGGGTTTCCACTGTCTGGACGGATAACCAATTGTGAACCACAAGCCAAAACTTCTTCTTTTAGTTCCTTGCCCCACAATTCACCAACAGCGTTATAGATGTCATATGAATCAGAGACCACTGAAATAATAGGATATTTTCCACCGAACTGTTTAAGCATATTACGATACGCAGCCAATTCGCCTTTTTTCATCCAAGTAGTAATAGAACTATGTTCAGCCGCTGGCACAGACCATGCTAACATGTTCCGTGTGTTGTAGTATTTCATGGCATAAATGATACCAGTAATAGTATCTGTACCCTTGAAATTAAGTAAGTGTGCAGAACCGCCGATACCAGCACTTTCTTTTGAACTTACGCCACGTGCGCCAAAGTCATGCAGTTTAAAATCTAAACCAGCCATAGCTGCTTCATCTGCCGTTTCTTCCATGTATTGACGGATAATCTGTTTAGAAGTCCAACTATTTGACGCAACAGTCATAGGATACCAAACGGCTCTATGAATTGAAGTTTCAATATAAGAAGTCAACCATGGCACATTATCATCAGTATTTTCAATTGTAACAACTGCATTTTTGAATGGTAGCACTGTACCTTCTGCGACTGCTTTTACTTCAACTGGTAAGTAACCATCTAAGTTATTGACGATATAGTCCCAACCTACGCGGTTGAAAGGCTCGCCATGTAAGAAGAAGAAAACTTCTGCTTGGTCGACCATTTCTTTGGTGACGCGCTTGGCTAGATATTTCTTTAGATAAATTTGTAAACCGTAGAAAACAGTACGTTCATATTTTCCACCGCGCGATTCAATATATGAAAACACACGTGTTGTGTTTGGAGGGTATTGTAACCAGTGACTGGCTTTATAAGAATCTACATCCAGTAAAATATTTTCTTCTGGATCAAAAGAATCAAAATCTAATTCGGGTGGGTTTGTTAGCCATTCTTGTGGAAAGCTAATTGGTTGTTCTAATGTTTTAATATTCATAGGAAATCCTCCTAAGTTGTTGTTATCCGCGAAGTCTATCTTCGCGGGTGTTGTATTATATATTACTATAGTATATTAGTCAAGCCTTATTTTGGCTTTGTAAATCCAATATTACTAATGCAAGATTGGCCAATTCTACATCATCTGTAAAATTATGAAGACAGGATTGTTTTGCTTCTGTTGTTACACCATCATTTGAAAGTAACGAAAGCACATGTGGTGATGCTTTTTTTACTCTTGTGAGTAACTCATTAATTTCATCTTCGAATTCAACAAGATCAATCTGTAATTGTTTCATTTTACCCATTATATTTTCCCCTTTTTAATACAAGTATAAACATCATCACGAAATTGTGTATCGTTCAGTCCCCATTCTAATGCAAGACATTGTAATTCACTTGGTAATTCCATAAAGAAGCTTTTTAAATCTGTCTCGTCATAAGACTTTCCACATGCCTCATATATCGCATCATGGAGACCTGCCCCGTTATTATTCGCAAAGACTTCTTTCACCATTGCAATTTTAAATTCTGGACTAAACATTATAACCTTCCTATATTAGCGTTCCCGCTGCCTTTTGTGTTGTAATATAAACATAAACCTCGTCACCAAAGACGGTATCGCTTAGTCCCCATTCAACCGCAGTCATTTGAATACGATGAGGTAATTTTAAAAATAATGCTATCAATTTTTCTTTAGGATGTGAAATTCCACTGGCTTCGTACACAACATCATGGAAATCATCATAATCTTCATAATTTTCAAAAAGCGAATTAACTGTTGGCATCAAATCCATATTATTTCTCCGGCAATCTTGCTAACATTTGTTTTATAATGTGGTAATGATCTTCAAACATTTGATCTTCCATTTTTTCAAACACGTTCAATGGAATCCATTTTGCTTTGTCAGCGTCGTCACTACCTTTAACCTTTGGTAATTCCCCCGCAGCCAACTCAATAATATAAGTATGTGTGATAATCCTGCCGCGCAGTGAACGTTCTGGATGTTCAAATACATGTGAGCTTTTAATACTTCCCTTCAGTACAGGAACAGGAACTTTAATTTTGGTTTCTTCGCGCAATTCACGAAGAGCACCGTCTATTGACCATTCCTTGTGATTTAAATAACCACCAGGCATCGCATATAATCCACGACCAGGCTCTGCTTTACGTCGTACTAATAATACGTGGCCTGCTTGAATTACCACCACATCCACTGTATTGAAGTATGGTTTATATGGTGCTACTACATAATTACGGCGCAAACATTCAATAGCGTTTCTTACTGCCGTTTCCGAACTACCAGTATATCGGGATATTTCGTTTTCTAAGAAATAATCTAACATAGCACTCATATCGTACATGCGATCATGTCCAATTTGAAAATTATATTCGCGTACAAGTTGTTCATATTCACGTGTCAACATGAACGATTTTAAGTAATCATGAATTCCTTTTGGAAGATTGGTTCCAATTTTTCCATCAAAATCTTCGTTTTTGAATAAAGCTTCGCGGATATCTGTCGCATGTAAATCAGCAATATTATTTACGTTAATCGTTTTCCATTGTGGAAACATCTTAAGATAATAAGAGGTTTCATCTTTAGAATATCCAATGATACCATTTTTATCTTCATCGTTAATGTGTGGCTGAACGACTTCTTGTACTTGTTTAACCCACGCAGGATCGTTATACATAACATCACGCAATGGTAAAATAGTAACTCTATCTTGTAATTCATAAGGTAACGATGAATAAATCATCTCAGCACGTTCATGCCATAGCCACGGATTCTTAGGTGTACGTGGTTGATTAGCGGAGCCAATCAATATAATAACTTGATTTGCCATGTTTAAAGCTCTCATGACAGTTTCAATATGTGCATTATGTGCTGGTTGAAATCTACCAATATACATAATGTTATTGTATTCGTATTTTTGGTTCATCTGGAAATCCTCCAAATAGTAATTATGATTAAGTCTGTCTCAATCGTTATTTGTAAATATTATAACACAATTTTCTTAATTGTGCCAATTATAATTAGTGTAAATTTCTGTAGTAGTTATTACATTTTGGTTGTATACAACCATCTACAAAAAATAAATATTTTCTATGTAAACTACTACCACATTCATCACATATACTAATACTACCTTCCTTAATTATTCTACCGAGAGGTGCTATTAGCTCTGGTACGTCTGTTATTGGCTCTGGTACGTCTGGTAATTTTTTTTGTACTACACGAAGTTTTATATCCTTATAAAATAACATAATTTCTTTAGTGTGCCATTCTTTAATTAAATGTTTTAATCGTTCTGTTGTTAGTTCTGCCTTGAAATAAAAACAGACCTCGCGCTCATTATTTTCTCTATCTTTAATAGAAACATTTTTATTGCAAAGAATCTTTAGTTCGCGACATTCCTTAAGAAAATTGACAGCTTCTGACGGTTCAAGTGAAATTTCCGCAGGCACACCACCTTTCTTTTTGGCTTCTGTAATTAGTGAATCCATTGCCAACATCATTTTATTTTTAATCGTCATTAACATCGTTTTGCCTTTTAATGTCTTTGATTTCTTTGGTTATGTTAACGACCGCTGCGACTGCAACATCTCTTATAATAGTTATTGTTTGTTTAATTTCCGCTTCTGTTTTTAATTCCCATTCTTTTTCCGCATCATTAAAGTTGAGAAAAAGGAATACAATAAGAGCAGTAATCAAAACAGACCAAAATAAATTATCAATTATAATGAGTTGAACCACCCAAAGTATTAATATAACAAAACAACCCGCTAAGATAATTGGAATCATTGTATTACCTCATAACATGTATAGCTTTCTCTACAAGCCCATAAACTACCATCAGAATGTCGTTGCATTTTAACAGTATTATATGAGCGCCTACTATTATCAATATGAATAGGAGGTATAGATTCAACATTTGGTGTTGAATAAGAAATATCGTCATTAATACTATTTTTTACGCTATTCCCCGCACCGATAGCAATGATGAAAAGAATTGTTATAATTGCCATAACAACAATTAATTCAATTAATGTAAATCCTTTCTCTTTCATGTCTACCATTTCATTTTTTCCGTTAACACGCTAAAGAAGTTCCAGTCCTTTGGTCTCCAAATTTTAACTTCTTGCGGATGTTTTCTAACTCTAAATTCAACTATAGTACCAGCAGGCTTAGTACAGGTAAATATTGGTTGGCCATCGGCAATAATATCAATTCTTGGAACACGGTCGGTTAGTTCAACCTGTACCGTTATTATATCACGGCCTGTTGTAATAATAGGACGAGAAGTTAATGTATGTGGAATTAATGGAACAACCTGCATGATGTTAGTAGATGGGCTTACGATTGCACCACCTGCCGATAACGTCATTGCAGTAGAACCAGTGGAGGATGATACCAGTACACCGCTACCTAATTGTTTACTAACAAAATGTTCATTAATAAACACTTCTGTTATAAGCGGCGCATTTATCCCATTACCACTAACCACAAATTCGTTCATTGCTTTCATTTTAAATGGTTCTTTAAAACCTTCCCCATTTATAGAGTATTGGCCTTCAAGAATCATTCGTTTTTCAAGGATAACATTATTTTCATATAAAATGTCATCAAGATACTTATTTAAATTATGGGGGATTTCTTCTGTTAAAAATCCAAGCGTGCCTGTATTTAAACCAAGTACGGTAGAATTTTTATAATTAACAGATGCGCGCAATGCACCAAGCATCGTACCATCGCCACCAATAGAAACGATTAAAGCACGTTCTTCAAAACTATCAGGATACCAAAACGTTGTTGGAATCCCACGCGATTTGCCATAAGAATAAACAAGATCTGCCACCCGCTGGGTTTCGGCATCCTCACCTGGTTTACAAAAAATCATTATACAATCAAATGTAGTAGGCATATTCATAATAAATTCCTTACTTGCTAAATTCTAACATTCTTTCTACAGGTTTAATTGCAGCTGCAATCATTTCATCAGAAAGATAATCAATTTCAACACCAGCGGTACCATTAATAGATTCTTGCACCAACTCAAGCGTGTTTTGTTTCATAAACGGACATGCGTTACACTGACATCCTGTATAAGTTGGTGCCAATCTAATGTCTAAATCTGGCCGAGCTTCACGCATATTATACAGCAAACCTTCTTCCGTTGCAACATAAATTATCGCTTGCGTATTGGATGTTTTAGGTAAATCTTTAATAAATTGTAACATCTTACTTGTTGAACCCACCATATCTGCACGCTTTAATACTGGCAATGGTGATTCAGGATGTGCAATTAAGTACTTAGGGCCGTCTGACCATGTTCCCATAGCCTTGTTAATTTCATCTTCTTTAAATTTATCATGTACGTCGCAAACTGCATCCCATACTGTCATATCGTATCCATATTGATAATTCAAATATGCGCCCATGTTTCTGTCAGGTGAAAATATAACTTTATTTCCTTTGGCAATTTCTGCGGCAACAACATCATCAACATTACGCGATGTTACGATAATATCTGCTAATGATTTCATTTTAGCGTCAGAATTGATATACATTACGTGTGTGGTTTCATAGCCAGCCAGTGCATTAAAAAATCGTTGGTTGGCGTCCCATATTTCTAATAGTTGGAAGTTTGTTTGTTCAACTAAAGAGCATGATGACTCTGCGCTTGGTAGGATGACTTCTGTGTCAGGCACGATCATCTTAGCCGTTTCAGCCATGAACCTAACTCCCGCGAAAACAATACGTTCAGGGTTGATTTCTTTGGCTTTCATTGCTAATTCTAATGAGTCACCAACAAAATCTGCCATTTGTTGGACTTCTGGAATCGTATAATAATGAGCGAGAACTAAAGTATTTTTATCCATGTTACCCCTCCACGAAGGTACAAACCTTCTTCATTTTGCGAATGATAGTAATAAATTTACTGTCGATGGTATTGCTAAATGATCCGCCGAATTCTGGCTGAACGAATTCAAAAGTTTTACGTCTTGGATTGTAAGTTCCATCGGGGTTTAATTTACGAATGGTTACAGTCCATCCTGCTGGATAGTAATCACCGGGACCATGACCATAACCGTCCCCGTCCATTAAAGCACTTTCGACGATATACACATGACGATTAAGGTCTTTTGGAAATTTTGTAAAATGTGATGGGCTTTTAACATTGGCAAACGTAATAACATTACCAATTTGTAATTTTTGTGTGTTCATCGGAAATCCTCCAATAAGTTGATACGGGTGGGGTCTATCCCCACCGCTTATATTATATTTATATCATATTGTAGCCATAATGTCAAGCTAATTCGTTACAGATTAATCCACGTGTTTCGGTAAGAACCTGACCTAGCCAATTAGTGCCTTTCCATGTAGTAGGATTAAACGCATCTGGATTATCTTCAGCCAAGCCAACGCCCCAGATTTTATCAACAGGACTTGCTTCGACTAATAAATAATTGGCAGTTTTTTCTAATGCTTCAAATAATTCTTCATTCTGTGAGAATTTTGCAAGATTCGCCCGTAATACGAAATCACGACAGACGGCATTCCAAGCTGCAGGATTAAAGTTTTTAACACTGCGACCAATCATTTGTTGCGCTCGTGGATATTTTATAAATCCTGATTGTTTTGTTTCTGAACCAATACAATCCATAATTTCTGCTTCAGCAAAAAAATCACCAAACATTCTTGCCTTTGATGCCATCATGTATTGTTCGGCACAATTATATTCTATGCCTTCAATTTCAAATGGTGAATAAAACCATTGACTAAATGGTCCACGCCAGAAACATAACGTCATATATTCTTCTGATGTTGGGTATTGATTAACTAATTCTAACGGTGTCATCTTTTATATCCTTTCTAGTTGGGCCGTAGCTCTTGTATTGGAAACGTATGCGTTTCATTGTAAAATCTTCTATGGCTTCCATTCCGTCTTCATTTAGTTGGTCAAGACACGTAATAGTATAAGCACGTTTCGCACCACGCGGTGCATAGTTTAGAAAATCTTTATCTGTAATGCTTTGCATTAAGCGTGAATCTAAAATACCAAATCGTAATTCGCCTTGGAATTGATTTGGAATATTTGTTTCATCTACAATATCATAATATTCTGGCATTGCAGGGCGTTCATCATCTAGTGGACCAGCACCATGGCGTGTAGTATAAGCACGTGTAACATAATTAACAGTTACATCATGTTCCCCTGGAATCGTTTTAAGTATTTCGCTTATATTTTTCATGCCGCAATTTGAGCGTGTAACATGTGGAAAATATCCATAGTCCATGTCAAGTAATAAACCTTGTGCACCTTCAAAGATAAGTGTGTTATTTTCAAAATATGAAGCGTCAACAACTTCTATATGTTGGAGCATAAATTTACAATCATCTACAAAATCGTACATAACTTTATCATTATATAAGATTGACAAGAAATTTTCACCAACGTTATCCATGTTGATTCTTGTTGGTATATAATCTTCACGAATTGCATCTTGTTCCATTAACAGTCTATTTAACATTACATCTTTAGATAAATTATAAGATGTTAATAAATCATTAACGGTTAAATGTGAAAATGTAAGTTTTCGTTCTAGTGTTTCACCGAAACCAACCCCACAACTGCCATGGGCATCATCCCCACGCATCAATTCCAAGCTTTGATTTAATAACATATCGAAAGGTGTTGTTATAATACTTTCAGGATCAATATATATTTTAGGTTCAATCCCAAATTCCTTAACAAATAATTCATATTCTTTTCTAAACAATATTGGATTGCTTACAAAGAAACTACTTAAAAAAGTTGGAGAACCATTAAATGTTCCTGCTCCAAAGTGTGAAAATACATGTCGTTTCCCATCTGGCGTTACAACAGTATGACCAGCTTGTGCCCCACCATTAGAACGAATAACAACAGCATCATTATACTGCGAAGAAAAATAATCAGTCATAAGACCTTTACCACTGTCACCATAAGCAGAATCTATTATAGCTATTACGTTACTCATAATATTCACCTATTGAAATTGATTTATTGTTTGTATATAATTTTCTGTATTGTCAAATATATCATAATTGAATGTTTCAGAATATCCACTTTTAATATATTTTTTTGCTTGTGTAAAAGTATTTCTTTTGTATTTTTTTAAAATATTGCTTTCCATTTTTTGTGGTATATTGCCATCTTCAAACCATTCATTAAATAATACAATAACCGTAAAATCTTTATTTACTTGTAAACGTTTAATTCTTACATCTATATCACCATTAGTAATTCCTATTTTATAAAATGTACACTCATCACTTACAAACTTAATATAGTAAAGTAATCCACCTTTTGTTGGAATGAATCCTCGCCTTGCACAATCAGGACACCCATTCATATGTAAATGGTCATTGGGTCTTTGTGTAAAAATTCCATGAATATTGCATATAATCTTAACCTTTTTATGCGATGCTTTATAGTTAACTAAAGAATAATCATATAAATCTCCATGAACTTCTTTAGCCTCTTTCATAAAAATATCATTTGTTTTAGCACGTTTAATGAAACATCCAGGACACCCATTTCCACTTTTATGATAACAGGGAGGTTGTAAAAAAACACCATGTACATTACATATTATTTTAACTTTGCCCAATGCGCTTTCATAATTAACCAATGAATAATCATATAAATCACCATGAACTTCGTTAGCTTCTATGATAAATTCATCTGTGGTTTTATATCTACCACTACATTTAGGACATTTATCACCTCTTATATGTTGTTTTGGTGTTTGTTTAAATATCCCATGTATTTTACATTTTATATCTACTTTAGTGTTCGTATTAACATATTCAATCAATGAATAATCATATAAATTGCCATGTTTATTTTTAAAATCTTGAATGCATTGTTCTTTAGTTTTTCGTTTCATATAGGTATGTATGGTGATTGCGCAATCACCATACATACCTCCTATAAATACACCATTTTTAGAATCTTGTTACATCAGAAGCAGCGTCAAAAGCTTTTTCTTTAGCAGCAAGATCAGAAACTGCATCACGAACAACTATTGAAGTGTCACCACTCCAGCTTTTCGCAACTTCTTCTTTATCGCGTCCTTCATTTATTTCAATGACAGAAACGATAAGTTCTGACAGTTTCGTATAATCAGATAAAATGATTACATTTTGTCCAAGATGCTCTGCCCAACGTGCTCGTACCGTGTCAGCACCATATCTTTTAGCATAGTAACCTTCTTCGATAATGATGTGATAAACTTCATACATCTTTTGTGCAGCATCGACAGTTTCTTGGAATGGAATATCCGCTTGAACCCCCACATCACCAATAAAATCTTGAACACCGCGTTTCTCGGTTACTGTTGGTGGCAGTTCATCACCAATTGTAAACAAGTAACCTTTCTTACCGCGTTTTTCAAAGCAATCAATTGATGTGTGATATGCCGCAAAGTACATTGGCATATCGTACGATTCATGATCGTTGCCGCCGCCGCCGTGTTCAATGTACATATTTTCTAATGCGTTTGCAATTGTTATATCAGCTTCAAATTGACTAACTTGTAGAGGCGCAGAATCACAAGAAACATCACCAATACCTGCTACCATAATATGTGGATCTGTTACAGGTTTGCGATCATAGATTTCTTGAAATAATACTCCAAGGCCTTCACGAATAAGTGTGTCCGCGATCATGCCCATTGAACCTGTTACATCACATCCAATGATAATAGCTGTTGATTCTGGATTTTCATCAGAATCCCGCGATTCGCGGTTTATGCCCTTTGGATCAAGGTCAGCGTGCATTGAACGGCTTCTGAAAATTTCTTCTGTGCGTTTTGTTTTTGTCGTAGCTGAATAACCTTTCCAGTCTCCAGCATCCCATCTTGATGTTCCCATGATAATTCTCCTTCTTTAATATAATTGACTAATGTCATAATTGAATATAGTAAACTTTCGTTTACCGTAACAACGTTCTAACGTTGCATTCCAGCCTTCGTATTCTTCAAGTGCAGAAAAATTAGAAGGTGTTCTTATCCAGTTTACCATTTCAATTGGAATGTCCTTATTGAATAATAGTTTAGAACCACTTAAAGTAGGATCGCCTAAACATCCAATAGCAACAGCTTTCACAGCTTGCCTATCATAACATGTGTTAGCATTTTTATCAACCAACAGTTCACTGGGTAAAATCTTTATTAACTCAGACGGCATCGCCTTTAGTTTTGTGTTTTCTTTTACAGAATACCACCAACCACCCAATAACATACACGTATGTTCTTTTGGGTTAACAAATATAGTTGATGGTAAAATAGAATTGTGCGTAATCCCACTAAAGTTTAAGAACATGGCGATGTTATATAAAGAACTAACTACCCATGCAGTATGTTTAGGTGGAAGTGTTTTGTTTGGTAGAAAATCAATCAAATCTTGCAGTAAGACGGCATCTTTAGGCTTATTCATTACCACAACATAGCCAATATCAGTTTCGTCATTGCGAACGATACTTGGCATTAACTTCTTGAATTCGTTTTCAAATTTGGAATTTTTATACTTGATGCCTTTCATGGCGCTGATGCCATTAGCGTAAAGGTCTTTGTTTTCACCATCAATCACATATAGTATATATTTGCTACCAATATAAATACGGCCAAGTTCAAAGGTACGGAATTTTTTATAAGTGAACCTAAAAGTCTTGCCTGTTTTTGTGGTATATTTTAAAGAAGCTAATCCGTTCCAAGTATTTGTCGCGATGCGACCTTTGGCGGTTTCGGCAAGTGCCATTAAGTGAATGAAAACATCTTTGGCTTTAGGATTGATATTTGTATCAGGATGCCATTTACCACGCAACTTTTTAAACTCGAGTTCAAAACTATCACGGGAAAATATCTTTTCGGGTGACAAAATGTTAACTTTTAATATTTCTGCTGCTGATAAATCTAATATTCTTGGCATTAGGAAATCCTCCTTACGCGTTCGGTGCGAGTGGAGTCTTTCCCCACTGCATATGTTTCTATTTATACGTGTGTCATTATTCTGTAGATTCTTACACCCTCAAATGCTCTTACTCTTGGGTGAGTCCTTCCGCTACAGAAGTCTTCATTTATTCGCCTACCCACTTACCGAAGCATCATCCGCAGCGGAGCAAATACGAGGTGGTCTTTCCACTATCTCTGAATCTGTGTACACTATACATTAACAATTTTTAAATGTCAAACATTATTTTGATAACTCATCATCTACCCATTTATTGAATGTTTGTAATTTGCGATTACATCCAAATAAACATTCTTTAGATAATGGTACTGAAAATTGCTTCTTTGCATTAGCCACAACATCTGCCAAACTACCATCGGCAATATTTAGACCAGTGCTTGGAACATTATCACGTAACAAATGAGAGCAATTCCATACTTCACCTATTTCATTAATCGCTATTTCACTAAGTTGAATATAACACGGCAATTTATCATTAATCGGAAAACGAATTCTTGGGTCAAATGTTTCAACATCATGCGCAGTGTCAAATAATACTTTTGTTTCAGCATCGTTATTTTCTTCTGTTAATGCACGCAATTGTGGAACGATTTCAGTAAACAGTTCGTGAACCTCAGTATTGTTTAGTAAAAACTCACCACCTACGCCTTTATAAGATGAGAAAAATACAGCATAAAACTTTGGCCATCGCTTGTAGTACATACGAAGAAATTCAGGAATCTGTTTGTAATTTTGACGTGTAACTGTATACGTTAAACTAACGATTGGTCCACCAAACGGAATAACAACATTATCATGTATAAAATCTAAGTTGTCCGTCACACGTTCAAATGCGTTCTTGACTTGTGTGATTTTGTTGAAATATGCAGCATCTGTAGTATCCAACGACACTTTAAGTCTTTTGATAGAACGATATTGTTCAATAGATAACTGCTTCAAATTATTTGTATTAAGATGAAACTCAACATTTGGATATTCGCTAACACATGGGAAAATCTCATCAAAGAATTTAACAACGGTTGGTTCGCCACCAGTAATATGTAAAACACCCCCGCCCATGTCAGAATATTCTTTCACCATTTTATTGAACATGGGGAATTTCATTTCGGACGCTGTATGATGTTCATTACAATATGAACAATTCATGTTACATCTGTTAGTGATGTGTAATGACAGTCTACGTAATGGAGGACATTTGTTTTCACGAACCGCAATGACAGTTTCCCCTGCCCTCTTTTCGAACAAATCCCAATACTTTCCACCTAAATTTAAATTATCCATTATAGTTAAATTCCAATCATTTCTTTAAATTCGTCAATTCCAACAATGCGCGTTCCATTGTCACGCGCTTTTTTAACCTTGCCTGAATTACTATTAGGATCTTTACAAATAAGCATAGTAGTCTTACCACTAACGCCACTTTGTACTTCACCGCCCAATTCTTCAATCTTAGCCCCCATGTCTTTATCACGGAAACCAGTCATGCAAATCTTTTCACCTAACAAGATGGCATTCAAACTAACAGCTTTATCTTCCGCTATAGTAATGAATTCGTTTACATTTGCAAAGAAGTCTATGAATCTACTAATAACCATCACTGCTTGTTCTGCAGTTTTTGTATCAAATCCATCAACACTGGTAATAACATCAGGATCGTTACATTTGTACAACCCATCGCGACCAAATGCCGTTTGTAATTTTTTCATTCTACGAACACCAATCCCGCGTTGATTTGATATTGCGCCCATGATTTTATACAGTGGAATATTTGTTAGTTTTTCATGAAGACCATTGAATACTTTTGTACCATTCTTACCAAGAATATTTACCAATTCAGTTTCTGTGGCTGTAATAATACGAATAACATCGTACCCTTTGTTGTGAAGTTTTTCAATATTGCCCAATTTTAATAATGGGGCGTCAACTTTTTCAAAGAACCTAGTCATGCGCTTAATTGCAACAATGGGTAGGTCTTCTGGATTATCGAGAATCGCATCAACTTCATCACCATCGTCGTTTACGCTCCAATGCCATGGGTATTCGTCCGTTGGCATTTGTGGCTTGATGGCAGCGGTGACGACCCCCATGATGAATGGGATTACATCTCCAGACCTTGTAACGCGCAGTACCGCGCCAGGTCCAATATTGTTTGATTCAATAAATTTAGCGTTGAAGCCAGTTGCCCAACTAACAGTAACACCGCCCATTTCGGTTGGTTTAAGGTTAATACGAGGCTTCCAATATCCATGACTTGATGCATTATATTCAACATCAATCACAGGAATTTCCATGATATTATCGGCAGATGTAATCTTATATTTAACCGTAAATGCGGGATTTAATGTGTCCCGTGTTGGATTCATTTCTGCACGCTTTGCTGCACTAACAACGTCCAATACAATGCCATCAATTTCATAAGGGGAATCTTGTTTACGTAATTTAAGCAGATTGGTTAATTTTTCATCAGTACAATCTTTACCATCATATACAATATAATATGGGACTTCAAATCCTAATTTTTCAAGTTTTTTAAATTGTTCTACCTTAGATAATGTACTGCCTACGATTTCGTAAGCCACGAATTTAACAAAATCATAAATTTCTGGATCTTTTTCTTCTGCATTCATCACACCCGCAACCATGTTACGCGGGTTTTTGTATCGTTTACCGTCTTTGCGGGTAAAAGTATTCCGCAAGTAAGGGAATGAAGCAAATTCAAAAATATTTTCGCCACGAACTGTGATTGTTTCTGTAATATCAGGAAGGTTTTTTGGCACCGAGCGCATTTTACGCATATGTCTGGAAATATCTGCACCTTCAACACCGTCACCACGACTATATGCAATTTGAAATTCACCGGTATTATCAAATACTATCATTCCACTGGTACCATCCAGTTTATCAGAAATAGCAATTTTTTCATCATTAAGCTTCCAATCCGATAACCATTTAGCCATGTCACCGACATATATTTGGTCAAGTGAACCCATGGTAAACGGTAGTTTTATTTTTTCGCCACGAACATCACTTCCAACACCAGTGAAGAATTTGTCGGATGGAACTTGTGCATACACGAATTGGTACAAGAAATCATATTGCGCGTCTATCAGATACGATCCATTATCATCAATTTCATATAAGGTATTACACTCAACCAATATGTTCAATAATGTTGATATATCCACTTCGTCAAAAGTTTGATCTGCAAATAAAGATAATGCTATTTTTTCGTATTTGTTCATAAATATCCACCAGTAATAATATTGATTCAGTAGGTTCCCTACCCTATTAAGAACATTATATATTAATTGGGTTAAAAAGTCAAGACCTATATTCAATTAACATAAATAGGTGATATCAAAAAGGATTTATTAAGAATGTGGACATTTAGAGATTACCTATTAGAAGCTAACCAAACCCCTGAACAAGTCGCACAGACATTATTAAGCCAATGTATGCCATTTGTGAACGCAGTGGGTGATGTTGAGTTTGATACTGTCCTTTATCGTGGAACTAATGCGAAAATTGAAGATTTCTTACCGCGTGAACGTACAAAAGCAGGTGGAGTAACGGGCGAATATTCTGGTGATAGAGGTGAAATGTTACGCAACTATTTTAATTCTACATGTGGCATCAATCTTGATAGTATTATTTTTGCTACTGGTGATCCTGCCCTTGCCAAGACATTTGGTAATCCTTACGTTATCTTTCCAATAGGTGCGTTTAAATTTGCATATTCAAAAAGTGGAACGCCCTTACCACATATAAACAACGAAAAAGATTTAGCAGCCGCAAAGATTGTATGTGGTATTGCGGACGACGTATCCGACGAAGGAATGCCTAACCAAGATTTCCAAAACGCAATAAGAAGCCATAACGAAGTATTGGTATATGCTAAGGGTTACTTGCCTATTAGTCTTTTGTTCTGGAAACAGAACGCACAGGCGATTTTAGAAGAACTGTCCTTTAGATAACGTATTATGCTGCAGTTGGGTTTATTGAACCATCTTGTCCTGGCGCATCAATACCAGCCATACCACCAAATACATCAATAAATGAATTTAGTTTAGTTGTTTTAGACTTTCGTGGATTGGCTTTCCTTTTCTTAGCTGCTAAAATTTTAACCAACACCAGTTTATCCACCGCTAATATTTCATTTACTGTCATTTCGATGCCATCCTCATGCCGACTGTTCCCTGATGTGGATCTACTGCCCATCCTGCACGATCTTCGGTAGCCCCAGGATTACCCTTTTTCGCTTTATCTTTCATAACAATACGAATCTTTTTGGCTTTCTTGGTATTTGTCCCAGTTTTGGGGAATAAATCTTCTACTTTCATGTATTAAATAAGGTTATTACTACCTTGCCTCTCAAAATATTAACATATGTATTTATTAAGAGAGGTGCAATAGTTAAATTTCTATAGTAAGCGTATCATTGAAGTCTTTATTTAAACCATCCTCAACTTTGTAACCACGTGGATTACAAAGAACACGGGTGTCTCCAATCAGATAATCTGAACTACCATGTGTGTGACCATGCACCCAGATATTTGGTTGTGTTTCCATAATATCTTCAAACAATTCAGATGCGTATGCACCATTTAAATCATCATTACGAAATCTTACATTAATAGATTGAAAACTTGGAAGATGATGCGTTACTACTACAACTTTCTTACCATTTTCTTTCTGTTTGGTGATTTCGGGGAAGATATACTCTATTGCTTTGTGATGATCTCTCAAGGTATCCGCAGGTTCCAATTTACGCTTCCATGCTTCGCCTATAGGTCCAGTACGAATCATTTTGTAATCATTCATCCAATGCCTCGCTTTTTCCATTGTCATTACATTGTAGTTATCGAAATTAGTCCACATTGTAGCACACACGAACGCAACGTCATTGATCATAACAGTTTCCTTATCAACAACATAAAGATTTTCATGATCCAAGGTTGCATTCCATAATTTCGCTAATGCTGTTGGAAAATTCGCACGGTAATACTCATGGTTGCCTAAAACCCAGATAACATTCTTAAAACGATCACATGTGTTGTTAATGAAGTCGCGGTAAGTGTAATCTTTTTTTATGAGACCAATGTCACCCGCAAGGACAACAATAGTTTCCTTTTCATTTTCCACTTCTGGAATAAAAAAATATCCAAATTCGAGATGGATATCGCTTAGAATTAAAATTTTCATATGTTTCTCTTAATAAATCCTTAATTTCCTTAGCGTAACATAAAAAACGGCAATATGTACACTAATTTCTTAAATTTAGTTAGAAATTGTTAAATTTTTAAACATGCGCGAACTGACTAATAAGAAACATTTGAATATTAACGGGAATATTGGGTAAATTTTTAGATTTAAACGTGTCCGCTGCGGTTTCGGAAGAAAAAAGAAGTGCAATTTCTACATCTGTTGTCCACAACATTCGTTTTCCAAAGGAACACTGTTCAACACTATACAAATATTTGTCATCCATTCCATATTTAGTTATAACATAAAATAAATTATCATGATCCATGTTACTATATCCTAAACTTACTTTGCGCGAGTTTGTACTAGCATAATATCTGTGCGATTATGTAAATGTTTAAGAATAAAAACATTTAAAGTGCGCTCAGACTTAAATGATATTGCGGACTTTTTATTTTTTGTCCACGTGATAGTATTATTAACGTCGTCGTAATCCGCAACATAGAATATTTTACTATTTTTTCGTTTACCTATGAACCAAACCAAACTACCAGATTTTTTCCCCGCTGCTTTCCGTACAAGGTTAATTTTTTTACGGGCAGCTCTACTTTGGTTGGGCATGTTAACTATTTAATAACATAACAGTTGCGGTGGCTATTGTAACTACGAATGCAACAATAAATATTCCACCTACAACATGACAAAGTACCCTGTGTGGATGACATCCAGTTTCTTCTGGACATATTTCAGCATAATCTAATGCTTCTGCTTCTGCGTTCTTTTCTGCGACTGGTGGTTTTGTTTCCATAACTATGCTCCTATAAAACAATATAAAATTAATAAACCCATGAATGTTGCCCAAGTAATAACAGAAAACATTTTGAACCATAACATTAGTGGACGAAGATCAACTTTACTAAAACATTTCGCCGCACATTTCAAACTTAACCATATAATGGTAAAGTTAACGCCAATTATAGTGAATAATATTAAACCAATTTCCCAATCCATAATTATTCCCCTCAAATATATTTAGTAGTATAATTTATCCTAATGTGATTACAGCATCATCGAGAGCATTTTCAAATGCAACTTGTGCAATAATAAATTGTTTAGCAGCTTCTGATAATTTTGTATTATCTTCTATCTTTTCAGCACCATAGGCAAAATCTTCCAACGTATATGGTGCGTACTCGTAATCTACTTTATATTCATCTAATGTCATGATCTTTTACCTTTTATCTCATCATACCATACAGAAATGCCACATATTATAAGGCCACATATCCCACAAAGTATGAAAGTTATACCCAATGTGATTGGCCAAAAAATAATACAACAAATTACAAAATATCCAAAATAGACAGGAACTCCTATTATTTTAAGAAATAAGAGAATTAATCCCAATACCATTCCGTAATTTATTGATTCCTTCTTTTGCCAATTGCCCATGATTGTCATTATAACCCCATCTTAATTCAACTATATTGCCCATGTTACTGAAAACATTGGCAAAGATTTCTGGATAATTACCAAAGTAAAATATTGCAGAAGGTCTAGTATTTTGTTTCGCTTCTGGATTTTCACCACCAGATACGAACTGGATACGCCGTTGTACTAAACAACAAACTGCACAATTACTAAGATAATCATTAAAATAGCCAGTGTCTACGTTAGCACCAACAAGTACAATACTTTCTATTATATTTAATTTCTTTCTTTCAGTTATAAATTTATTACACCAAATTTTGGAATTAGAAGCCCCATATGGGGGATTCATGAATATTCTACCTTTCCATGGACTATTAAGACCATCATCCTGTTCAGTATAGTGCATACTTGCAGGGACGGTTTTATCAGGATTGGCACATGGATCTAAGTCTATTCCACCTAAGACTTTAACAACCATGTCCAGTATATATTTTGGGGTATACCATTCTACGCTTTCTGATGATAAGTATTTAGCCTGTTCTTTCATATTTTCTCTTTTTTATTTTTATTATGTTATTAATTTAATTATATTGTGTTCTGGCATACGATCCGCACTTAATATTTTTTCGACAACTTCTCTTTTTGTCCAACCTATACAGATTGATTTATTTCTAATCCAGATACATTCTGTTCTTTCAGGCGCAATATCGTAATCGAAAAGATACCACCCTATTTTATCCTTATGTTCGATAACAAATAAAGTATCTCCGTTACCGAGCGCACGAGCTACTAAGCCTTCGTTCAAACTTTGTAAATATGTCATTCTTCTTCCATTAATAGTTTCAGGTTTTTTAGCGTTCTTTCTTCAAGTTGGCGAATTCGTTCCATAGAAACCCCATACTTTTCAGAAAGATCTTTTAATGTGAGGGGAATATCTATGAATTTCCGCCAGTGATTTGCATTTTTCGTAAATTGAAAAATAGCTTACGTTGTGGTTTTGTAGTAGCAACTTTTGATATCTTCCAATTATTCACAACATATTCATATATTTCAGCCTTAATATAATGGACGGCATATGAAGTCAATTTTCCTTTATCTGGCTCAAACCGATGAACAGCTTTCATTAAACCAACGTTACCTTCTTGGATTAAATCTTCCAATGGTAAACCATAGTTTACGTATTTTTTAGCAATATAGACGACAAATCGTAAATGCGCTAAGACCATTTTCTGTGCTGCATCTAAGTCGTCATTATATATAAGACGATTCGCAAGTTCAACTTCTTCTTCCCTTGTCAACATAGGAATTTGTCCCAATGACGCCAAATAAGAACTTAAATTTCCTGTCGTGGTTAATCCTGTATTCATTTAATCCTCAACTAATCGATGTTGTATTACAAATTCACTACCAAAAGAAGTGACAAATTGCAATACATTGGGTTTTTCGACGCGAATCGCACCATATTGCACATCAAATCCACAACTAAAGTCTTCGCCTATGATTGCGAAGTATGCAGAATCGTTGCCATTGGGTTCAAGTGTTATGTCTGTAATACGTGTTGAGGTTGTTTCATCCAAATCAATTTCGGTGAGTATTCCGCCAATCCACTTGCTTTTATTATCAATAAATCCATTCCACATTGGATATGTTTTGCCGTTTATTTCTTTCATTTGTTCTACCTATTAATTTCAAAGTCAAAATATACAGTATTCTGACCTATATGTCAAGTCTAACATGCCTTTGTGTTAGAACTCTTGACATAGCGTTTGGTTTCTGTTAGGGTAATAAAGTTAGTAAAATATATTGTAACATTATCACAACATAAGGTATAAACAAATGACTAAAAAGAAAGATATTAAATGGAAATACATGAAGTTAGACGGTGCATTAAACCGTAACTATAAAGTTTCAGATCAAGGCGACATCGTTGCTTCTACAACAATGAAACCATTAACCCAGAGCGACATGGGTAAAAAATGTGCAAAGAATGGCACAGATTACAAGAGTGTAAGTATTGTAGGCCGTAAAAATGGAGTTCGAGTTCACCGTATCGTGTGTGAAACTTTCCGTGGTGCTCCAAAGGGCGATAGAACCCAAGTTGGCCATCTTGACGAACACAAAGATAACAACGCGTTATCTAATCTAAAATGGATTTCGCCAACAGAACGCTCCCGCGCTTATTTCGCCAACAACACCCTACCACGTTACACAACCGCTGTTGTTGTCCGTACTAAAAAGATGATCAACAAAGGTTTAACAAACGATAAAATTGCCCAAAAAACAGGCATGAGCGATTCTAACGTATCTGCGATTAAATTAGGCATCATCCATTCAGAAGTTAAACCATATACATCAAACCAGTTCGGTTAATATGTTAGCATCGAAAGAAGAATACAAGGATTTGTTAGAAGAAACTAAGGACAAGGATTTGTCCGCTTTGGATGATACGGTTAAAAATACTGTTTCCAATATCATTTCCCGCGCACGAGAAAGGCGCAGCGATGGCAAGGAAATTTCCGATCCTTTATTGAATACATTAATTGAACAGTTGAGTAAAACAGTTAGGAATCGTAATAACCTTGAACATTTTCTTGAAAGTATCGCATGGTATGAAGAATATACTAGAAATAGGTAATTAAAAGCTTGCATTTTACAAATATTTAGGTTACAATGGTGTATATTTGATAATTAGGATATTTTATGAAACTTTTAACACACATCGGACTCATCTTACTGTTACTATGTAATGTAGCAACTGCCGAAGAATTTTCAATTGGTATTAAAGAAGCTAAACCCCTTGCTTATCAGGAAAACGGACAATGGAAAGGTATTAGTGTTGATTTAATTCAAGAACTTTCCAAAGAAATGAATTTTACTTATAAGTTCGTTTCCGTTAATAACATTACATCTTTAATAGATGCATCATCTAATGGTGCTGTTGATATGTCAATCGCTGCAATATCATTAACCCCTGAACGCGAAGAAGTTATTGATTTCTCGCACAAATACTTTACCACATCCATTGGTATCCTATCGAATGTAAATGATTCTTGGATAGACACTATATTATGGGTAATATCAAGGGTTGCATTAATTTTAATCGGATTTATTATCTCACTTTATGTAGTAGGCTATATCATTGATAAGGTTGATGGTAATGCCAATATTAAATCGCCACATGATGGTGCATGGTGGGCATTAGTAACTTTTACTACAACAGGGTATGGTGATGTTGTTCCGAAGACGAGCGCAGGTAAAGTCCTTGCGTCCATTTGGATGATAGCCAGTTTATTTTTATTATCAGCGTTTACAGGTTACGTGGCATCGGTTTTAACTGTTAAAAATTTAACTGATACGCCAATGACACTTTCCACTCTATATAACGCTAACGTAGTTGCCGTTAACGGCTCTACTGGCCAACAGCGACTAAATGCTCTTGGTATTAAACACATTACGGTACCTGATCTTGAAATGGGATTAGAATTATTTAAATCTGGCAAAGTAAATGCCGTAGTACATGATGATACTATGTTAAATTATGCAGCAAAATCAATGGATAATGTTCTAGTATCGTCTATCGCTAATAGCGAAGAAGATTATGCAATTACATTACCACCAAATTCCAAGTTGACACGCCGTGTTAATTTAGGTATACTACGCGTTCTTGCTTCCCCTACGTGGAAAGCGATTCGTTCACAATATAACGTCCTACAATAGGAGATACACAATGTTTAAGAAATTAATCACTACGTTTTTAACAGCGGCCATTGTAATTGGCTTTACTATGCCAATTATGGTTACCGACGCAGGCGCGAAAGGCTTTAGAAGTAGTAGCAGCTTTTCACGTTCAAGTTTTCGGTCATCAAGTTCCGCAAAAAGTTCTAGAAAGATGTTTTCATCATATAGATCAAAATCAAACAATTCATCAAAGAAACGCTTTTCTACATCAAAAGCAAAATCAACTTCTTCTTCAAATAAGAAGTATGCCACCAATAAGCGCGTTTCCAGTAATAAATTTACAGGAAATAAACAGACTTCTGGTTATAAAAAAGTAGGGGCTGGAAAACAAACCCGCCGAGCTAAATCAGCCTTACGATCACAACGTGCCAAGTTTAAGAAGCCTTCTTATAGTTCAACAGGTAAAATATCATCTGCCAAATATAAGCAATCTTATGGTAACCGTGCGTCATATCGTCGCGCTTCAAGCTATGATCGTAGCACCTATCATACCCGCCGTAACCAATATTATGGAGGTTATAGTGCACCTAGATACGCGTATTATGGTTCACCGTCGTATGGTATGTGGGATACAATTTTCTTGTACAGTATGTTAAGTAGCATGAACAATAATAGTAACGCTTCACAATTCGCATATAATCATCAAAACGATGCTGACTATCGTCAATGGCGTCGTGAAGCTAATAAACAAGCGCAAGAAAATGCTGAACTTCGTGCACAACTTGCACAAATGGATGCAGGTGCTTCTAAATATAAAGGTAACCCAATCAATGCAGATTTCATCCCTACTGGGGTTGATGCCGATGTTGCTATGTCGCAAGAAGTACTTGCTTCACAGAAACCAAACTTACGTGTTTGTGTAGGTAGTAAGAATGGTACATACTTCCGTGTAACGGCAGGCGTATTAATGCAGGGCATTAATTCTGTTAATATTATTCCTGTTATAACCACAGGTACTGGTGAAATTCTTGATAACGTTGCATCTGGTAAGTGTGATGCGGGTTTTGTGCAAGCTGATGGTTACTGGAACTATGTTGAAACAAACCAAGTCACTTCATTACCATTTGAACGCGTTAGTTCACCTTATAAAGAAGCGGTTCATTTAATTTGTAACGCAAAAGGTCCAACTGCAATTAGCAAACTTTCTTCAAAGAATAAAGTTTGGTTCCCTGCTAAGTCAGGTGCTGCTGAAACATGGAAGAACTTCATTGGTGAAGACTCTGACTATGGAAAGATCCAAACTGTGTTAACAAACAAGTCTATGACTGTTGGTTCATATGAAGAAGCTATCATGAAAGTTGGCAATGATAAAAATTCTTGTGCAATGTATGTTGGTGCACCAGGCGCTTCTAAATTAGTACGTAATATCGATGCAGCGGCAAAGAAATCAAATCTCGTATTGATTGATATTAACGACAATGACCTAAATGATACTACCGATCCATCAGGTTCATCAGTTTATAAATTTGGTGACATTGATGCGTATAAGCAATTGAACCGTCAAGCAAGTTGTTATGGTTGGTGTTCAGGTGATATCCAAAGTCTTTATGTTAATGCTGATTTCATTGTATCCAATAAGTGGAAGAAAGTTAACAGTACTACATATCCATCATTAGCAGTTGACCTAATGGGTATGCAACCTGAAATTGAAACTGCAATTCGTTATTAAGGAAATATAATGTTATCATATTTGAAAAAGAAACTCGGCATGGAAAAGGAAGTTCCTGCCGCCGAACGGTTTTATTCACCACTAAGGATTGGTTTGCATAGTACTATTGATATGTCTACTGTTGATTGGTTAATGGCGCAAGAAGGATTGAACAAATCCATGAAGCTTCCCGTACCAACATTTACAATTCTTGCAATCGGTGAATCAGATGTTGATGGTGATACAATATACAACATCTACATGATCGATCAAGCCGATGAAGAGTTTATATTACAATTATTTTGTGTAACAAAATCTGGTACAATGAATGTTGTTGAAGCCACTTTGTTTAAACAAGTTGTAAATATAGTTCCATTGACTGAAAGTGATTGGTCTGAAAACATGGATGCAATTGGATTCAATACTATCGAATTGGATGACAATACATACAATAGATTGTGGTCAGAAGATTATGATGGTAAAATTGATTTAATTGACTTTAATGAGAAAGTTGTTGAATCTGATAAGATAACAAGTTATACTAACCACTACATGCTGTACAGCAGAAAGTTCATTGGTATTACTGGTACAGAAGAAACAGAAATGCTGCTCGCTGGTGTTGAAGAAACAGACGAAACAGCTGAAATCACGATGATGTTGGGACTACCTGTTCCATTGTCAAATATTAATATACAATAAAGGATACAAATTATGTTAGGTAAATTTTTTAAACATTACGGTAAAAGTAAGATCCAACAGGGAATCCAATCATTAAATGATGCTATTGTATCATTTGATCCAGAAGGCGCTACAAGCGCAGCCATTGCTGAAATGGAAGAAAATTTTGATTCTATTAATAAAGAATTTTCTAAAGCTAAACAAGAATGGGCACGTGAACAGAAAGAAGCAGATGAAATTGAAAAGCTTCGTGACCAACGCATGGCTGCAGCAGAACATATTTCTGGTCAATTAGAAGCCAGTCCAGACAATGCACAATTAGATGCTGCATTGACGCAATTGCTTGATTCGCTGGAAGAAATGGCCGACGATATTACGCGCGAAGTTGAAGAAGCTGTTGACGCTAAAGAAGTTATGGATGAACTGGATTTAACTGTTAAGATGTATGCTGATAAGTTGAAGTCTGCACGTTCTGATATGAAGAAAGCAGCTAATTCAATGAAGAAAGCTCAACGTCAAGAAGAACGCGCTGAAGAAAAAGCCGCGCGTGCTGCACAACAAGCAGGTATTACAAGTTCTGCTAATGGTTTATCATCCGCACTTGAATCTATGAACCGTCAAGCACAAGAAGCACAAGCCAATGCCGATGCCGCAAAACGCAAGGCTCAACTTTTAGGTAAGTCAGAAGTTGAAGAAAACGATGCTATTGCCGCAGCCATGGCCGCTGTTTCAGGCGAAGCACCAAAGCCAACGTCTGCAAAAGATCGTCTTGCTGCGCTTCGTAAGTAAGTAAAAACTGATAAAAGGGAGGCACTATGCCTCCCTTTTTATTTCGAGGAAATAGAATGGAACACTTTAATAAATTATCACCCAGTGAAGCAGAACGTCTTGCTATATTGCTTGAAGAAATGGGCGAAGCACAACAGGCCATTGGAAAGATATTACGCCATGGTTATGAAAGCACACATCCTGATGGTGGCGAAACCAATCGTGAAATGCTTGAAAGAGAATTAGGCGATGTTCACTACGCCGTTGTTAATCTTTATGTATGTAATGACATAAACGAAGTCGCTGTGCATGAAGCAGCTCGGGAAAAATCTGAAAACATAACGAAATATTTACATCACAATGAATAAAATTACAACCACTATCAAAGCTGCCTTCGCTAAATATTTTTATCCAATTACAGCTACGGTAAATTGGTTCAAAAGATTAAATTATATCGTTAATCATTACGATCAAGACAAGATTGAAATGATAGGTAAATTAGAATATGCTGAATCAAACGCCGCTGAAGCAGTACAATTAATTAAAGAACGTACTAATATTCATGCTGATGTTGATGTTAAGTTAAATACTCCAACACAAGTTATTGCCATTGGTCGTTACAGGAATCATGACTATATTCAGGTATTTTCTATACATGCTAATGACTTTAGTGAATTAGTACTTCGGCTAAAAAGCATGGAAAAATATGGCAATCTTCAACGCATTGATTCGCCTATTGAATTACGTGGTGTTTTTGAACGGGATGTTAGTTGGTAAATTATAACTTACTTGTTAATTTATCAATAGTTGCTTGTTGTTCTTCAATCTTTCCTTCTTGCTGCAATAGAACGCTATTGACTTCAACTAATAATTTAATCGTCGGCGTATTAAGCTCTGAACTAAGCCCCATTATATGATTAGTTATTCTTTCTGAAATTTTATTAAGACTCATAAAGTTTAGAAACCTCATAACACCATTGACACTGACAAACTTCACCATCATTATCATAATAAGCGCCTGATTTATCACCACATTGTGGACAGTTAGCAACGTCAAGTAAAGTTTTAGCTTCGTTAAGTTGTTCTGTTTGTTGCAGTAATGCTTTCTTTACTTCTTCATAGAAACCAACGTCTGCAAACTTACGTGTTGCCGTCGCGTATTCAATAAACGCATCCAAACCATTTAATACTTTATTCATTGTATATTCTCCATAAATTTTATTCTTCTAAAGCCCATAGTAATCTGATTATTTCAACGGCTGCTTTACTTCTAGCGGTTGATTTACTAGGACACCCGCAATCGCATGGTTCCCATAAGAATTCATCCTTATTATCTTGTACAATTTCTACAATAGCTTTATGTATTTTAAGCTCTTGTTTAAGTTTAATATTTTCTAGTTCAAGATCTGATGGTTCAAAGTAATCATCAAATGTTGGAATTTTTGGCCATTTCTGTTTATCATTTTCCATATTATAACACATCCCAGAAAGTAATCCACCAAGCTGTTCGTTGGCTTCCTTTCTTAAAATGTATTAATCCATCTTTATAATACATTTGCATTGGTGGTTCAAATGGCCGTTTACTGTTTGCTATTTTTACAGCAACAACAACTTTATTAATTAAGGTTAATATTACCATCAAAGACATGAAAATTGCAAATATTGCAATAACATTTTCACCATTTAATATTTTATCCATTATATATCTCCCATGCTGCAGTAATAATCGCATCTTCTCTGGAGATTTTTGATATTACACATCCTGATACATTATCCAAGACATTAGCTTTATAATTAACGACCCATGTATTGTCCATAGGGAGTTCATTCTGTTCAATTTCAATATATTTAAATAAATCAAATAACTTTAATAATTGATCATTGTTTGTATAGGGATCTGGCATTGATTCAAGGCAATAAGTGTAATGACCAAAAACTCTTGGTTCATTTGTCTCAACAAATACATCTATATCGCATACACATTCTCTTAGATACACAGGCCAAAGAATCGTGCGTTTATCTTCTTTCTGCCATGGATCAATTACTATTTGCCCAGATTCAAAATCTGGCGAACATAATGCAGTACCAAGTATTTGTAATCCTTGTGCTGTATAAATTGTTTTAAGTTTATCTATTTGCATATTGTTATCTAATAGTTTAATTTTTCCGCAAGAGTTTTAGCATATTCAATTTGTTGTTCAATGTCTTCAAAGTCACCATTAACGTAAAGACGGACATCGTGCGTGAAGTCTTCTGATCCAATAAAAACTTCACCGCGCTCAGAACCAACTTCCCATTCTTTTGTTTCATTTCTTTTCTTATTCATTTTTAACCCTTGCTATTTTCTCAAACATTTCTAGGCCACAATTTTGGCACAGGTCAACTTCAACTGTATTCATATCACCCCATACTGAACTGTAACCACCTGTAAAGTCTATATGAATAAACTCTTGTATATTCATAATATCATCATATACTTTTTTACATTTATCACATTCGATGGAAGTTATTTGTTTATATGTAGTTGGAACATCTTTAGTGTGTATCATAATGTTTAATTCCCCTCTTCCATATCTAACATTATTCTAATGTAAATATATACAATTACTACTACCCCTGTTGGCACTATAGATATAAGTACAAGTGACACCGGCATCTCATTCCACATATGAAGAACTACCCCATCGGCTCTACTAAAGTATAATAGTGTTGTTAAAAATACACCAAGACATAATATGATAAGGATATCAACGCGTTTCATCTTCAATCCTGAAGTTTGCACGACCATTTTCTACAATATCATCGACGAAATCTAAACACATGTCAATTTCTTCTGGTGTGGCATCATATAAATCATCTGAATATCTAATCACCTCACGATCAATATATCCTTTATCAACATAATGTAGTGCTATCTTTTTTAATTCTGCTTCGGTCATAATTATTATTCCTAAAAAGATGACAAGATGTCGGTGGCTTGGTGGTAATCCTGCAAGTACAAGCCCGTTAATGCTTCCATCTTGTGCTAGGATGCCAACATCTTGTCAAAACTGGCGGACGGGTAGGACGTTACCCCTACTGCTCTCTTTCTACTGAATCCGATTCCCCGCTTAAGTTCAGGGTTCGCGCGATGGACTTGCCCTCGCTGCATGTCTAACTTTCCACACTGCCGTCCATAAAATATTTTATATCTTACCATACTATTAACTACCGTGTCAACTACAATAGTTCTTGACAATTAGGTTATGATTTGATATAGTAAGGCTGTGAAATAAACATTGAATTAAAACGTAAAGGTCTTAAACAACATATGCATATTAACACTATACTAACAGATAGAACTAATCTTAACAATTATTTGTTCATATCTTTAATCGTGATGAATATTTTTGATTTTATTACAACCTATATAGGTATTATGTATTTTGGTGCAAGAGAAGTGAATCTTGTTATGGCTACAGCCATTGAACTAGTCGGCACAGTATGGGCAATCTTTGGGGGTGAAGGCATTGGTTTTTGGATATATCTATTATCATTATTACCATACAGTCAAAGGAAAGACGTTATGGGTAACTCCAAGAACAACGTGGTTCCTTGTTGGATTTAATATAATGTTTTTAGGTGTGGTTATCAATAACCTTGTTCGTATTTCGATGAAAATGTAAGGAAATAAAATGGATAACGGAAAATATATTGTATTAAACAGTAATAACATCATCATCTTTGATGCTACTTTGTCGCATAAAGAAGTTGCGGCAGGTTTTACTAATAGTGAAGTTACATCTGCAGGTTTCATTGTGACTGATGTTGACAGCGATGGCGAAGTGCGTGTTCAATGTTTCGGTAAAAGTGTTACGTTAGGTGGGATACCTTCTGATCCAGAAAACGATACCAGCCTTGCTAAGTATGCAATTGGTCGGTATTAATACAATCCTTCGCTAAATAATTCGGTGTCACTACCATTACGATCAGCATTAAAAGGTTGGCCCGATTCTTTAACAACTTGAAGGGCTTCTTCCCTTGTCAAAAACTCACCAAATTGATTAATGAATTCTTGTTCCCAACGTTCATTTTTTCTTAATGGTTTGAATTCTTCATCCATGTGTTGAATTTGGTTGCGCATAACACTATCAAAATGTCTTGCACCGCAAAGAATCACGTCATTAAAACGATTCGCAGCACATACAACAATTTGTTGTGGTTTTATAAGCCCATTATCTGTCCAGTAATCACCCATTAAATTTGTTTCATCGTTTTAGTTGACCATGCCTGTGCTAAAGCATTTACCTCATTTCCTAAAATCCATTGACCTGTTTCCACAAAAAACCAAGTACTGAAAAGTAAGGTTTTGCGTATTTCTACGGTTCGTTTCTTTTTCCACCAGAATATACCAGTTTCAATGTCGATTGTAGCATGGAATACTTCATTACCAACATTATTCTTTGTAATGGCTGTTAATTCAAAATTACTAATTTTCATACTGCTTCCCTACTACCAAGTTAATGTGCTAATCCAAATCTTAGCATCTTGGCCTGTGATTTCCTTAAATGTTTCTTTTAATCTATCAATTTCCCCTTGATTCCATTGAAATGGATTGGGCTTGTCTGTGCCACTAGTAGCATAGAAAAAACCTATAACAGCAAGTGGATCGTTACGACCTTCGTGATAAGGTGCACACATTTGTAATTCTTCATCTTCAACCAATTCGTCTACGTCTACGTTTTTAAAATCCATACGATGCAATCCTACCATGATGGCAGCTTGGTAATCAACTTTCATTATTTAATTCCTGTACTTTGTTTTAGTAATTCGTATGCCAATGTTTCCAATGCAGTCCATTCTTCCATTCCAACCTCAACTAATAATCCTTTAAGTTCAAGATCATTAATGGCTTGCCTGATTAAGGTTGGATCAAAGACACCAGATAGTTCTGATGGTGTTTCACTTTTTAACACTGTTCGCATTTGTTTTGTTATTTCGGCCATGCTTATTTTCCTTAACCCTGTTGATACCCGGTGATACTATAAGTAGGCAATATCCAATAATTCCATTCAAATGCTTCGTATTTACCTTTACGGTCGCGACGCCGGAACCAAACAGTTGCAGTTTCATCGGGTTCCATTGTTGGAAATATTACTTTAATGCCACCTGCGCGCAGTTCTAATACTTCTGCTTCTTCACCGCGACACAATTTACCATCTTGGAATACCCAGATTATATCACCTTTCTTCATGTTATTACCTATTAAGTTAATAAGTCAATGGATATTTCATCCGCGACTTCTGGTACGTGTTGCTCTTCTTCAAATTCAATTTGTGAAGTATTACATGCACCTGTTGATTCCAAGAAACGTTTGATGGTATAATCGTCCCCGCGAAAGCGGACACGATTGCCCACTGTTACTATTTTACCTGTACTATCATAATGCATTGTATTATCCTTATGTTTCTTTGAAAGTGTAGCTTAACACAACTTAAATCATAAATCAACCCTTGACTTTGCAACCTAATTTTATTATAGTGTGTACCTTAAATAAAAAAGAGGAAATAACATGGGATTTTGGAAATCATTAGGATATTCAATATCACTAATTATAGGTTTACTATTAGTGGTATTTGACTATTTTTTAGTAACGCCAATGAAGGCAAGCACGGCGGTGCTACAACTTGAAGATTCAGCCGCCTTATATGCTATTGGTGAAAAGGCTGCTACGTCAAATGTAAGTACTGTCATCTTTGTGGTTGGCTTACTATTGATTACAGGAAGTGTATATAAACTATTAACAGGAAAAATCAAAAAATGAAAACATCAACAAAACTATTATCAATGCTGGTACCAATCGCCCTATTAACAGGTTGTCTTGGACCAGCAGAACTTCCAGTTACGGAAGAGATTAAACCAAACGAAACGGCTTTCGTGATACCCTTAGAAGGTGCGTCAAAGTCTGGCCAAGGTAAATTTGATTCAGTAGATTTCTTACAAGAAAAGAAAGTTGCTGCCAAACGCATCTATATTCCACTTAAAAAGATTTCCACTGGTAGAATGTGGTGGAGTTATAGATGGATTCCAACAGTACGTGTTATTAAAGTTGACCGCGCCCCTGTTACTTTAGTATGGGAAGACGATAACGCGATTAAAGTAGAATCAAGAGATTCTATTGGTTTTGGTGTAGGTCTAAATATTACCGCCATGGTTAAAGAATCTGATACTGCCAAATTCTTATATTACTATCCGTCAGGTGATCTTGATATCGTTCTTGCTAATATTGTTCGTTCTAAATCTACCGAATTATTAGGTAATAAGTTCGCTAAATATGACCTTGAAGGTGGTGAGATTACAGATCCTGAAACAGGCAAAAAAGTACTTGTTGAAGGTGCACGTCAAAAGAAAGGTGAAGTTGTCTCCGAAACTAAGGTAGCGTTAATTGAATACTTTGTTGAAACTGGTGTTACTATTTCTACTTTTGGTTTAGTTGGTGGACTGTCTTATGAAGATAATGAAATTCAGATAGCAATTAATAAAAACTTCAAGTCTGAATTGGATATTAAGAACAAGGCGAATATTCGTCTGGGACAGGAAGAAACTAATGCCAATTTGATTGCTATTGCCACCGCTGAAAAAGAGGCGGCTAACCAGTTTAAACTTGCCGCAGAGGCGCGTACTAAACAGGTTCGTTTAGAAATTGAACGTATGGCAGCAGAAGCTGATCTTGCTCGCGCTAAACGATGGGATGGTAAGCTACCAGATGATATGTTGATGTTACCAGCAGGCGCAGATCCTGGATTCATATTGAATTTGAAAGGCAAACCTGCCAAGTAATCTTATCCTTAATAACCATAAAAAAAGGGTGCCTTTAAAGGCACCCTTTTTTATTGCTTGACAATTAGGTTACAATTTGTTATAGTGTATACATCTTAACAAATGAGGTAAAAATGATGCAATTAACTATTATCGGATACCGTCCTAATAACAACGAATATGCTTGTGGTTGTCATGTAGGATCTTCTGACTCAGATTTTCAAATCAATTACCCAAAAAGTAAAGTTTCTGCAATTAAAGATCTTGCAAATATTTTATTTGATGACATGTGCGGTGACTGTGATGATGCGCCATATGAAATTACTATTTTAATTGATGGCATCGAACCTTCTAACAAAGAACAAATGGATATTGTTGAAAATGTTATGGAACAAGCTAAAATTCGTGCAAATGAATTATTTACCGAACATCAACGAAAAAATGATGAATATAACCGACGCATTAAGGAAGAAGAAGCTAAGAAACAGCGCGAACGGGATCTTAAACAGTTAGCTGAACTTAAAGCTAAATTAGAGGTTGAATAATGGGCAAAATTAAATCCACTGAACATACAACAAAACGAATCATAGCCATGGTAGAATCTGGGGAGTATGATCCTGCTGTCATTCAACATATGATCGATTCTATTATAGTGAATCGGGATCAGCGCATTCAACAATTGAAAAAGAAAATACAACCAAAAGAATTTAATATGTCCATAAAGATTGTCACTGGAGCATTGCGAGCATGTATTAATGATCATGGTCCAATTTCATCAAAGTGGATTGGTTCCGCAGCTAAGCGAATTTATGGCAATTGTCAGCAAGCTGTCAATGAATCCATTCCCGTGGTAAGAATAGATAACCCTGCGGTTAGTGTTGTCTACGATCAGACTACTACCCATAAATTGACAGTGGCACGAGATGGTAATATCAGGATTAAAATAGCTAAAGGGTCTTCTGATGCGGTAGGTGATTATATTATTGACGCATTAAAAAAGGTAGCAGAAAAAGCCCTTGAGTTAGACATGGGTACGTTACGTGGTAGTGTTGATAAGAGCGATTTACATAATAAAATCACTCTTTACACTAATTCAAAAAAAGAATATGTTACGTTCACTTATTAAATCCTTGACTTTGTAACCTAATTCGGGCATAATATACACATCTTAACGATAAAGGAAAAGACAATGTTTGATGAAAAAGAAGAGAAACATGAAAGCTTTGGTATGATGGGATTTTCCCGTGTTCAATGTTCTGGTGATGGTCAGGTTCTACATGGTTCTGATTTGAAACATAACACCATAATCCGCATGACTCTTTCCCATGGTACAAAGAAACGTGGTCTGTCACATGACTGGTATCATGCAGAAGACACAATCGTAGAAGTTGAAATGTCACAGAATCAATTTTCTGAAATGATTACTTCTATGAACATGGGTTCTGGTATTCCTGTGACCTTGAACTATACAGAAAAGGATGGTCGTTTAGAATCCCCTGAATTTGTTTCTGTTGTAGAAATCCATGAAAATGAATTTAAACAACAGACCAAAGATACTGTCAAGGATATGGAAGACTTGCTTACTGCCATGAAAGATCTCTTATCAGGTTCTGGTACTGTCAAGAAAGCAGACCGTGAAACCATGATTAATCAGGCAGAAAAAGTTGTCCGTGAAATCGGTTCTAACATGCCTTATATGGAAAAATGTTTCGCTGAATCCATGGACAAAGTTGTTACTGATGCCAAGGGTAATATCGAAGCATTCTATCAACATCGTGTTATTGCCGCAGGACTTGAAGCCTTAGAAAATGGCAATGAACCTAAGTTAATCGAAAAAAACTAACATGTATAGTATATTATCTTATATCGCCATCTTCATAGTAATAACGATAGGTATATTACTACGTCGCAGGAAAACCCGCGTGCGCAAAATTATAGTTGCATCTTTCAATGAAATACTATATAATAGATCTAGCGTAAAATTGTTTCTTCAAGGTAAACTCAAACAACCCGATGGAAATATCACATTGGATGAGTTCTATGAACAATGTAAGAAGAATAATATTGAAGAATATATGCCAATGGATAACGAAAACAAGAAATATGTTAATAGTATACTATATCAACATCTTACTGGAAAGATGTTAATTAAAAAAGAATAATCTAAAAAATAATAATTAATAATTTAAAAGGAAAATACAATGAGTGCAAAAGAAGTTAAGTTTGGTAGTGATGCCCGTGACCGTATGTTAGCGGGTGTTAATATTTTAGCTAATGCCGTTAAAGTAACATTAGGACCTAAAGGACGTAATGTTGTTTTAGACAAAAGCTTTGGTGGACCAACGATCACTAAAGACGGTGTTTCGGTTGCGAAAGAAATCGAATTAGAAGATAAGTTCGAAAATATGGGTGCGCAGATGGTGAAAGAAGTTTCTTCACGAACATCTGATATCGCAGGCGATGGTACAACAACAGCGACCGTACTTGCACAGTCAATTTTAACCGAAGGCATGAAAGCTATTGCGGCAGGCATGAACCCAATGGATTTAAAACGTGGTATTGATAAAGCAGTTATCGCAGCGGTAAAAGCATTGAAAGAAATGTCAGAGCCGTGCGCAGATGATGAAGCAATCTCACAGGTAGGTACGATTTCTGCCAATTCTGATAAAGATATTGGTGATATTATTGCTGATGCAATGGGTAAAGTAGGTAAAGAAGGTGTTATCACTGTTGAAGAAGGTTCAGGTTTTGAAAATGAACTAACTGTTGTTGAAGGTATGCAGTTTGACCGTGGTTACTTGTCGCCACATTTTGTCAATAACCAACAAGACATGGCAGTAGATATGGAAGCGCCTTTCATTTTGTTATATGACAAAAAAATCTCAAATATTCGTGAGTTACTTCCTATCCTTGAAGGTACCGCCAAAGCAAATAAACCGTTGTTAATCATTGCAGAAGATATTGAAGGTGAAGCGTTAGCAACACTCGTTATCAATAACATGCGCGGTATCGTAAAAGTTGCAGCTGTTAAAGCACCAGGTTTTGGTGATCGTCGTAAAGCCATGTTAGAAGATATTGCAGTCTTGACAGGCGGCAAAGTCTTTTCTGAAGAAGTAGGTTTAACTTTAGAAAAAGCAACGATTGAAGATTTAGGTTCGGCGAAAAAAATCATTATAACTAAAGAAAAAACAACATTAATCGATGGAGATGGTTCACCCGCTGCTATCGAAAAGCGCGTAGATCAAATTCGTGCACAAATAGAAGAAACTTCTTCTGATTATGATAAAGAAAAACTTCAGGAACGTGTTGCTAAATTAGCCGGCGGTGTTGCAGTCATTAAAGTGGGCGCAGCAACAGAAGTTGAAATGAAAGAAAAGAAAGCGCGCGTTGAAGATGCATTACATGCGACTCGTGCGGCAGTAGAAGAAGGTGTTGTACCCGGTGGTGGTGTTGCGTTAATTCGTGTCGCTGGTGGATTAAGAGATCTTGAAGGTGATAACCACGACCAAAATATTGGTATTGACATTGCACGTCGTGCAATGGAAGAACCTATGCGTCAAATTGTAACTAATGCAGGTGATGAAGCTTCTGTTATAGTAAACAAAGTTGAAGAAGGCGAAGGTAATTTTGGTTACAATGCGGCCAGTGCAATTTATGGCAACATGATCGAAATGGGTATTTTAGATCCAACTAAAGTAACGCGTTCAGCTTTACAAAATGCGGGTTCAGTTGCAGGTCTTATGATCACAACAGAAGCCATGATTGCTGATTCATCAAACAACAATGATGGTATACCAACGATGCCCGATATGACAGGTATGATGTAACACAGGTATAAACGGGAATAGACAATGGACACGATGACAACAAATGCAGCCAAGATTTTATTGGCAGCAAATTACAAAGGTGCGGAATACTTAGGTATGGATGGTTATATGAACCCGTGCATCTACGTAGGCCGCGAGCCAATTGTCATTGAAGCTTTATACGATACTGCCGAAGGCAACGAACAGGCTGATGTTATTGAAAATTGGTTAAAAACTAACTGTTATCAACTATGGTCAGATATGATGCCAGACAGCGGTACTCGTATTGAATGGCTTAAACTTTGTTTGGAACAGTTAAAATTTACAGTGCATGATTAATTATGAATAACGTTAACGCCCAAAACTACTGCGATGATCCACCTGATATCGAAGCTTGGTTTGATAAAGGCATAGAACAAGGTGCAACGCACATGTTTGTGGTGTGTGAAAACGTAAACATTAGTCCTGTTTATACAATACCCCCTAACGACATTAGTCCTGTCTATGTAATACCCCCTACCGATTTTCATCGTATTGAACAACTATGTTGTATTGCTGGACATATTATGAATCTATATGACCTTTCACGACCATTTAAAGAACAGAAAGGAAATTATGAATAGTATTGAAGATTGTTTAAATTGTTTGGTTGAGACTTTTAGTGAATGCCACGATGTCAGGTGTGTTCCCAGTGTACTTATAGGTGGTGGGTTTGTATATCGTGTAACTGTTACTAATTTGCCCAACGCAAATGTTTATTCTTGTAGAGATACGTCATATTTAAAAGCGTTCATTGGTGTCATTGGTAAAATTAAATTAGATGTAGACATGTCCACATGTCGGACTTCAAAAGATGTTTAAATAAATTTACGGACGGAGAAGCGGGGTAAATGCGGACATGGAAACTAAGCTGACTTGGAATACCCGCCATAATTGTGCATGTCGCGGCCATTTGAGCGTACAATCTTAGGCAAGGTTAGCGATTGGGTTCGAATCCCACCCGTCCACCATTTTAAATAGAGTGATGTATATGAATACAGATCAAACCATAATATTAGCAATCTTCTTATCATTTGTTCTTTTTGCAGGCAATCCTGATTTAATGGACGTGTTTATACAATGGATAATAAAAAATCATGATTAAACGAATCATTCCTGAACACGATCTTTTGGCATTAGAAAATGCAAGGGTTAAATTATATAAATTGTTTCCTGATTTGGATCCTGCTACTATTATAGAATTACATAGCATAACTGCCCCAATGTGGAAAGTTGCCAACAAGAAATATCCTATAGTAACGGATAGTGATTCTTCTGATAATGAAGAAAAAATTCGTACTTATGAAGCGTTTTTGCATAAATTGCAGATGTTTGTCCAAGTGACACTGGATAAGAAATCGGTTAGCAAATTAATATCAAATGCTTGTGATTGGAGTTATGCTCATCGTGTAGGCAATGGTCAATATTCAGACAGAGAACAACAAGCTATTATTGACAAAGTATTTAAGAAATTAACCGATACTTAACCATATGCCCATAACCAATCAAACTGCAGTAATTCAAGCACTTGCTAATATAAGATTAGAATCCCTTATAGTATCAGACGATATATTAAGATTGATTGAAAAGGGGATGACTGATGCCGTTATTGATACTACATATATTTTAAATTATCTGCGCAGTTAATGGGCGATTATGTATAAATAATCAATAACAATGAGGAATTGATTATGAAAGTATCTGATATCTTAAAAGAAGCTGTTATTGATATTACTCCAGAGCTTAAACAACGACAAGATGACCGCGAAGAACAGGCACGCGCTAAACGTTCTAAAGACCGTCTGGCCAAGCAGCAAGCCCGTAGAAAGGACAAAAAAGATCCAGATGAATTGGGTACGAAACGCCGTTCTAAACTAAGTCAGGTAGACCAGTTAAGGGATATTGCCAGACAACTTCGTAACCAAAATACTTAATCTACCACCATCATTGCATCTTCAAAACTGTCCGTTTTGTCTTCTGGAAGCATAATATATTCTATTGATAATTGTTGTTTGCCAGTGCCGCAACTAAAATCCACAAAGGTCGCTGAACAGATAAAGCAGCTCTTATCATTAATAATATTACTAAGATGCTGTTTCATTTTTGTTTGATTTTCGGCAGTTGCATCGTTTGAATTTTTATTCGCCATTCTTCAAGCCCTTGATTTTATCAGATAAATCCTTTGAATATAGGTATACCCACTCGCTTTCATTTAATGGATGATTTGTCATTGCAATCCAATCGTCTTGCATCACTACCAGAACTGCTTCAATTGCCGCGTTCCATGCTTCGGGGGTTGTGGAGTTTGGCGCGCCACTGTATTTTGATTTCCACCATTCTTTAAATTTTAGTTCACTTTGGTCATCCAGTGGCTTGTCTATTAATATTTCTATCATCTTTCTTTTCCATTCTGTTTTTAATGGGCGTTCGTTTTCAAGGATATCATTACAAAAATTAGATAATAAAACAAAACATTCACTTTGTTGTTCTGGTGGTTTGTATGTTGCATTTGTAATATGCCAATCAATATCATCCTGCCAATGTTCTGGAATAACTTCTTTAATTTGTCGTGCTACTTCTGCTGCATGTCTCATATTTTATTCTCACTTATTTTATTGCGATAGTGTTATGAAAGTTTATAACAACGATTTTCATTATTCGTCTTTCAATTCTGGGTTTTCATATATATTGCCAATAATTTCAAAATCAAAGTCAGGTATTAAACCACACCCAAAATTTATAAAGTTGAATATTGGAATACCTTGTGGTTGTATTGCACTTCTATCTTGTGCTATACTAACATCAACATTTCTATAAACACACCACGATCCGTTAAAATTTCCCATTCTAACTTCACCCGTCCATGTTTCTGGAATTTCTTTATTATGTGATTTATTGAGCACTGTAATAATATCACCTGCATAGATTGGTGTCTCAACCTTGGTTTCTAATCCAGTGCACAACATTAAAATAAATTCATCGCTTTCGCGCATGACATTATTAGCATAATCAAGAACATCAATACGACCATTTAAGTTAAGTTTATAACCATCCGCAAGTTGATAAATCATCATATTAAAACGTTTATCCCATGCCCTACATTTAATATTCATTTTTTAATCTTCTATTACTTGAATACATCTAATTTGACCTGGTGGTATCCATACTCTACCATCGGAACCATTGGTAAATTTAAGACCAAAATTCACCCAAAATCCATCTTTTAAATCCTCAAAATTATCAGCAGTATAATCATCAATAGGCAAAATATTAGGGTTAATAGACGCTTTGTAATGCTTGCTCATTCTTCTTTCTCCATTAAATCATAAGGGCAACCGTTTTGCATACAAACATTTTTGTCCTTTAAAGACCTATCACCACAATGGGCACATCTAACCCCCTCCACTTTATTTAAAGCCCATGTCGCATCTTCATAAGGTTCTTCTTTTTCGTGGTGTGTATCTTGTTCGGGATATTCGCTCATGTTTTACTCTTTATTGGGACATCATAGGTGTGTGGATATAAATAATTTCGATTTTCGGGAGGATATCCTGTGGTCATATGGATAGAATTATCTGTAACATTCTTATCTCTTTTTTGTAAGGCGTTAATTTCACACTCGTATCTTCTTAGCCGAACTTCCGCATAATTAATCAATGTTAATAAATCGGTTTCATCATCAAATTCCGTTAAGGTTTTTATTAAACGAAGCTTTGCCGCATTTAAGTTTGGCAATAATATTTCACTAACATTACTCACCGTTTTATATGTCTCAATAAGACTATCCCGTTTTTTGATTTCGTTTAATAAAATAGAAATCAATGATGTTTCTTGGTTCCAATCAGCTACGTCTATGCTTTCTAGATATTTCGCAGCTTCATCTATTACGCTCATATATCACCTTTTCTTGTAGATCTTCAATAGTCGCGTCGGAAAACCCAGTTTCCCACCCTTTACCAAAAATAAAAAATTTACGTTCAACCTGAAGCACTAATACCGGCGTTTTACAAAATCTATTTTCGATTCTATATTGCGTCTTACCTGTTAATATAGATTTCATCCTATTGGTTTCCCAAAAAACGGCTGTTCCTCAATTTGATGAACAATACGATCATGTTTAACTTTAGCATCAAACACATGACCGCAACAATTACCAATAGTTCTCTCGCCTATGCCGTAATACGGTGTTTTTGCTTCTTTCCCACATTCGTCACAATAGACTCTGGTTACTGGTTCTGGTTGTGTTACTCGCATATATCACCTTCGTTTGATATTTTCTTAAATTTCGTTGTTACGTTTTTTCTACTTCCTGAATAGTAATAACTCGACTGTCATATACATACTTTTCCACTGATTCGCCGTCTTGTAATGTTGTTACTTCTGTATCGGCATTGTCTTCGGTAATTACAATCTTTACCTCGTTGTTGTTGGCACAACAGGCGTCAATCGTTACACTGGTTGTCATCTTCTGATTCCTTTAAAGGTTGGTTAATATTTAGAATGATACTTCTGTTCGTTTTGTTTCCCATGTCACCATGTCACCATCTGTTTTAGAGATGGTACCATTGTCTGATTCATTATTGATTAATGATCCAACTTCTTCAATTAAGGCAGGGGTACAGGACAAGTCCAGAACTTCAATTGTAATGGTTACTACTGTTTTTGTGGCTTTCATACTATTCTCACGTATTAGGTTTATTAATTAAACAGGTTAACATAACGCCCCTGATTTGTCAATATTACTGCCGAGAGTTTTTCGGTTTACGTGGATGCTTTCGTCGAATTCCATGATAAATATCCACGCAGATACGCAGGCCAGCCAAGCCAACCAATAACATGATAATATAAGGCCACTTATCGACCATACTTTTCTTCAATTGCGTTTTTTACTGCATCACGAAGTGTATTGCCTTCGCCTTCTATATAATAATTTCCAGTTGGATCATCTGTCATTAATATGTAGACAATGCATGTTTTTTCTTCTTTATCGCGTTCAACTTCCATATTAAAATGGTCAAATACTTCCAATAAAGTATCGGCATTGTCTAATGTGAAGTCTGTGTATACCCAGTTACCACCATTAGGTCTAGTTCCAATTTGAAATACGCCATCTTTCCAATGGTAGATCATATATCCCATGTCTTCTGCAAGATATTTAAGATATCTATCGTTCATAATTGATTGGCCAATAGCGCAGTATCTTCTTCTTTGGATTCAAGACCAAGGGATTCGCTTTCACCATAACAATTTCCCGCTGCATCAACAAAGCCTGCAGATATCGGCGTTCTTAAAACCCGAGTCCAGTTCCCGTAAGTCTGGTTTTTCATACCTTCAAGAGATTCCGCCATAACATCATGATTTACGGAATTTGGAAAGGTGAAAATCTCAAACTCATTGTCTTCGTTGATCATACATATATATTTCATTCATCCTCCCGGATTTTGTTTATCTTTAGTAACAGTTTTCTTAAATGTTGTCGGTCGTCTTCTGTTATATAATCAGATACCCGCTTCATGCGAGCAGACTTAAATCCACACGATGGACAACATTCTTTAGTATCCTTATCAGGTGGGTAATGTGTATCATACTCATGTGTACAATTATCACAAATCATCGTTGCAGGATACCCATAATTATAATTTGTAGCCATGGTTATGCTTCCTCCGTCGCCTTATGCCAAAGTCTATTCCATAGATATTGATCATCCTTGCCTTCTTCGGTTATACATTTTCCATCTTTAACCATCGACACGAAAAGAAACTTCTCACCGTTAACGTGGTAATGATTCATCCCACATATTGCCCATTCATTTAATGGAGAGTTTTGCCATGGCATTACTTTATTCATTTCTATGTAAATTATCCATCAATTCTTTCTTTATAATATCCCGCCTATCTTGATTACATAATCTGTGGAATTTATCAAGGTCGTAACCGCTTAATATACCATCATCGTCGATTAATTCTTTAAGTTTAGTTGCTTTGTTAGGACAAGATATGTTCAATAAGTCAGCAGCAAACTTGTATCCCGAGGCGTCTGTTTCACGCGCGTCAGGCGGGGGCATTGTTATTGTGACAATGACCGATATTCCAACCATAATGAACAGTAATATTATTTTAGTTACAGTATTCATTTTTATGTCTTAACTTTTAATGTCAATTGTCTTTTTGGAATAGACATATAAGTAGGATTTTTATTAGTGCCAAAATTAACACGCACTAAACCAGCTTTAGTTATCTTTTGAACAACCCCAGTATGTGAAATATTGGTTAGTGGGGAATAGACAACTTCCCTGCCCTTTATAAACTCTTCGTCTAAGGCATTAATTGCCGTAAATAATTGGTTTCTGCCAACACGGGTATAGCCGTTGGGCACACTCGGGTCTTCGTGCATATCCTTGAAATTCGCAGCTTTTTTAATCACAGCTGCCTGGTTTGCCATCGTATCAAGCAATTTGATTATTCCCTGTTCAATACTATCAGCAGCAGGACATTTTATATTTTGTAAGCGCATTAGGGTTTTGAATTCAAACAGTAATGTCTGTGTTTTCTTGGTCATTTTTTTCTCCGTATATTTGTTGTCTGGTTAGTCGATTATTCTGACCATCTTTCGGCAAGTAAATCTGTACCAAATTTGGAAATTTTTTGCCTAATGTGATGACCATTACCAAATATACGCTTCTCGCCATTTGGAGTCTTCGTATATTCGAGTTGTTCAATTAATCTGGAGGCTGCGTATAATGCGTTGCTTAATTCAACCTTTGCAGTTTCTAGATCCATTTGTTCAAGTTCTGCCCTTGTATAATTTACCATTACCATTCTCCATTAATCCACTTGCAGTTAATCGCCATCTATATGTCTGTCTCTTAACGCCTCAAAACATTTCTTTAGTATTCTATTTGTAACGGGCAGATATGCGTCGTTAGTTAAAACATCGCGTAATCCTTCTTTTGTATTTTTAGCGAAGATATAACCATCAGTGATAGCAACTAAAAACCATCTTTCATCGTTATCCTTGTCAGATCCTGCAATATATCCAATTTGAGCAACAGTCGTAGCAATATAATCAATAGTATGGTGTGGTTTTTCATTATTAATGAAAGTCACATAACGACCAGCTTTCACATCACTCGTACCCCAAGTAATTTTCATTTCTCACTTCCTTTCTTATGTAATTTAATCCACATATCTTTAGGATGTAGCCTTTCCCAGACAGGCATTGGCAATCTATCACCCACCACCCTGCATAATAAGCTGTCTAATTCCATATGACGATCCCCATCGTAGAATGGGGCAAATCTAATCAGATAAGCCCCATTGTCTTTAGGTAATCCAATATTTTCCACTGTTCTTTGCATAATCATTAGGTTAACATATTATACACTCTTTGTCAATTATGATAAATAGAATCACTAGACAATTGGAATTTAATCATGACGCAAAGATTTAAAGAATATCTTATAGAAATACTAGACAAGGGCATCCATTTAGATGACGTTAAAGATGACGAAATTGATGATCTTGACCATAAGGCACCTAATCCACCTAAAGGTATTGAAGATACAGCCGAACGTTTTATGCATCTACAGAACAAGGTGCTTGCCATGATTCCACAAGATGAGTTTCCTGAAAATAGCGAAGAAATGATGGCTCTTAACCGATTAATATATGATAATATCTTAGAAATTCGCACAGATATTCCTAGAAATGTTATCACCCGTTGGAAACAAATGGCACCTACCCGCAAAGCGCGCGAATTAGAAAATCCTTACAATTATACTTAAAAGCCACCCATTTGTTGCTTCTTTGATTTAAAGAAACTAATACGTTTCTTTTTAATAGGGAAGCAACTCATGTCTTTCTTAATAGGTATTAGTTTCTTAATAAACATTATATTGTTTGCGTATGCCCTTCTGAATATCCTGAATCGGGATGCTTTCCATCATACCATTCTGTGGTTCTACCATCCCGCTTATGTTCATATAATGAACATTTCTCACACTTATGTTCTAATGGGAGCATAAAGAAACTATGTGCGGTTATTTTCCATTTGTGCCAACCTAACTTACATAAAATATTCATTTTTTTATTTCTCTTTTTCTTGAGGCCGTAATGATAGTTGTTCCATTTCAGTTAAATCACCGTCACAATCTTCATTATTAAATTGTTCTTTTGCTTCCTTTTCAGCATCTTCTTTTTCCCATCCATTAACGATTAATTTCAAGGCAAAATCTTCTTCATTCATCATCCGTTACTTCCATTTTCTTAATATACCATTCATGGTTCATTATCCTATCGTTAATTAATATGCCCGGTTGTAACCTAATTATATCAGGGTGTCAAGGTCTTAATATTAATCAATACAGGGTTTAATCTTATAGTTATACGATGCCCTTTATCTGGACGCGTTCCATCCGAATTCATTTGACCTAATAACCACTCTTTTCCACAGTCTTTACAAACTATGACATTGCATATTCGTTTATTACTGGGGATATGTTCACCTTCAATATATTCAGGATATTTTTTGGTCATACATCGTCCCCTTAAAACCTTCCATATTTTTTAAATCTTTTATGTAGGTCATATTTTAATTTCATCAGGGCAAACTGAAGTCCTGCGTAAACAATTAATCCTGCTATACATAACCAATGAATCAATGGTATAATTACTTCCATTATAATGCCTCATTTAAATTGACTTCTACGCCATCAATTAATTTCTTAATATCATCAACTTCTTCCTGTGTGAATGGTTTACACACTTTAAGCAATTCATCAAAACTTAAATTAACAATTTTCTCAAATTCTTCAAGTTTATAAAAAAATTCAATGGTGTCATTTATTGCAGTTATCCTCTCATCGTATTCGTCAACACACATTTGATGAAATTTAGCATCACCAATACGTGGGTTTTCATCCCTGTATTTTTGATGACAATCGCGCCACTGTACATGTGTTTCGCGCGAATATTCAAGATTAGGCAATAATGCTTTTAATTTCACAATAAAATATTTAGGTTCATTCATTATATCAGTTTTCCAAAAATTCAACATAAGGGGCGAAACTAGCAACGTAATTCCCTATAGGTTTATTCCCATCTTCGTTACATTCTTTACATACAGTCATAGAAACAGGTTGACCCATACAACCACATTCCCTGCCATCACAACACCCTTGTAATATGTAATGCTCATCATCACAATAACTACAGATTGGTTTATTCATCCTTATACATTAGTCTTTACCCTTTACTATGTCACTAGATAAATCAGCTGCCCATCTTTCAATATCTTCGGGCGGCTTAACTTTGGCAACTTCCTTGGCTAACTCTATCATACTATCGGATAATGCAAAAGCGCCGCTGGCCTCATCTATCTCTTTTTTTGTAAAACCAAGCGGCTCAAGAACGTCATAAATTGTTGGTAATTGATCTGTGTCTTCATCATAAAAATCCTGTGTAACATTCTCCCAATAAGGGTCATCACGATCAGTCATTCTCATGATAAGCTTTAAAGATTGTTCTCTAGTAATATTAATTTTTTTCATATCTGCTTATTATCCATCTAGTTTCCATTTTACAATTCCCTTCTGCACTAATTGACATATTAAATTTGAATTGTAGATTAGGGTCAATTCTTGCCCGTAAACATAATTCTTTTGCTTCTTCATTTATCACATGAACGATCATATCTTGTTCTGCTTCGGTCGGAATCCTATCATGTAACTTTAAAGATAATGATTCGTCCATAAAATTCGCAATTTTTGTTTCTATTAATTGAAGTTCAACAATTGAAAACATAATCACACCACTTGCTCTCTTTTGGCTTCACTGGTCTGTAATTATTCACTGTCATCCCCATTTTCTAATAAATGCTCAATGAGCTTGTCCTTGGCTTCTATTTCTTCCTGTAATTTTTTAATCTTGAAAGGTGCATTTGCTATAAATTCAGCAACGGCTTCCCTTTCATCTTCTGGAACATCATCATGAATAATGGCGATGTAATGGGCACCCCAATTACAGATACGTCCAACAGAGCATTCGTCAATACAATCGCCATCAGGATCTTTATAAGTACATGATGATTGCCAACCTGATAAAATATCATCAATTGAAATATGTATTAAATCACTCATAAACCACCTTTGTTATGTTCTATTACTTATTAATTGTGACGCCATTTTTAATTGTTCTTGGCATTTACAACAAGATAAATAAGCATCACTGCGACATTCAACAACGCCTGCGCCGGTTATTCTAATACCTTCTTTTTGAGGACATTTCTTTTTAGGATCTTTATCGCAATTCGTATTCATAATCGTTTCCTTATCTAAAACTACTCATCCTAATTTCCCCATTGTAACCTAATTCTGTTTTGAATTATAATTAGGATCACGAATATTTCGTTTTAATGCTTCAGTAGCTTCTTCAGGCGTGTTGCCCTGACCATAAAATGATCTGTTGTCTGAAATCCGTTTTCCCCAACATCCCCAATAGTCCTCTTCCATGGCTTGACAACCTTCATCCCCTTGAACGTGATATGGTGTATCAAAAATATAGTCATCTAAATTTACAGGGTCATTCCTGTCATTATTAATATACGTTATGTTCTTATGAAGTTCTGTGGCAATTTTAATTTCATCTGCGACACCCGTCGATTCTTTCCATCCGTCAAGGCACAATACATAGACTTCCTTTGCACTAGCAATCATCGTTCTACAATGATTCCGCCAAAATGCATAATTCGTTGGTAAGGTATGGTTTTTAGTAAGATGATGCATAGCAACGATTGTTGAATATGCAATTTTTCCTTCTAATGTTAAATTAACAAGGAAGGTTTCTGCTTTTTCTACCCGTTCCTGTACAACAACAGGATTATCATGGGTATATGGACTTATTACAAATACATCATACATTGGAATCAATCACCTCTTGGTATTGTTGCCACCAGTGCTTCTACCGCACTTACGATATCGTTTACTTCAAAATCACGTCTAGTATCACCTAAGATATATCTAATTCGGTGGATGGCTTCTTCCCATCTGTCTTTGCGAACAACCTCACCGTCGCCACGAAATTCATAATCCGCAGGGTCTTTGCCTTGAAACTCCCGTTTCCTAAAATCATTTTCTGTAACTTCACGTTTATCAGTTGATTTCATTTAATTTTCCTATATTGCATCAATGTCAGTGATATCAGTTTTTTCACTGTCAAAGTTTTCACTAACATATTTTACATCCATAAATGAACACGGATACACATGCATAGTAATAGTGTTATGTTTAGTTTCGCCATGCTTTTTAGCGTATTCAACCGCTTGCTTTAATTCTTTTAATGTTATATTAAATCTTTCTGGTTTATTCATTTTAACTACCTTGCTTGTCTTCTAAAGCATATTCCATAGCATCTTCAAATGCACATCCCGAATCATTATATTTCAATATATAATCAATTCTATACTTGTCATAGGAAGTTATAAGGAATAGTTCACGGAGTTCTTCTTTTGTAACCTTATACAATAGACCATCCAGCACAAGGTATTCTTCACAGAATCCTTGTAACAGCTTTTCTGTATAATCTCTGTATCCAGATAGCTTATGCCCTAACTTCGGTTTAATAGAAATCAAGACACTCTGACACAATTCTTCCAGCGTTTGACCATTATGTTCAAAAGGAATAAGTTCTAAAGTTCCCCGTACAAAAGCAGTTGCCATCAGTTATCTCCAAATTTATTAATAATACAACAATTGTAACCTAATTCACTATTATGTCTTTTACATGAGGAACATTCACCACAATGTCCTTTCTTACCAGATTCACGGTAATAAATTAGATTCATTGCGTCTTCCTTGTTTCGCGTCTTATGTTAATTTTCCATTCGTTAGAATTTAACTCTGTAACGCTAGGTCTATAATTATTACCTGTTTCATCAGCTATAGTATTATGCAATAAATGGATATACTGGTGTGGTTTCCAATAAGATAGTGTAACTTCTTTTTTATCAAAAACTAGTGTTAACGCTTCATCAAATTTCATTATCGTTCTTCTTTGGTTTAGGGGTGTTATAATAAAGCTTCTTATTACAATGAATACAGTGTGTAAAATTTACAACACCAAAAAATTCAGAATCGTACTTCTTATCGCTTTCGTGCCAACCAATAAAACATAGTATTTTCGTAGGTAGTTTCATCTTAATATTATAACCTAATCCTAATAAGTTGTCAAGTCTTGCCTAACTCATCACGGTTCGTCCTTATTGAAATATTCAAACGCAGCATTACATACAGCTTCGTTGATTGTTTCTTCTTCTTCATACATTATTTGCATTAAAGCACCCCAATCATCCCAAGTTAAACTTTCTTTCAGCTTCTCCATTATCTCAACCATTTGGTCGTTGTTTGTTAATGGGTAGTATCTGCTGCCACCAAACGTTGGCGAACCTAAATATAATATTCCGTCCGTAGTGATATAGTTAGGGAAAAGTTCCATCCCTTCTGCAATCACTTTTAACTGTTCTGGTTTCATTCTATGCCTAACTCATTATCGTGCCTTTTGCACGATGAACATTCACCACAGTTTCCTTTCTTACCAGATTCACAGTAATAAATTAGGTTCATTATTTGCTCATAGTATATAAAATCTTTCAAATCGTTAATTAAATCTACCTTAGTTTTCCATTCGTATGGAAATACCAATGGCACAGTGTCACCATCACATACTAGATTATTCATCGCATCGTAAACAGCATGGATTTCGGTCTTGTAGTGCCATGCAGCATCGTATTTAATAAAGGCAATATTGACGCCACAATGAGTATTAATATTGGCGATATAAGCCACTGCAGTAATCCAAAGGGCAGGTTGAACATACATCGTTTTAGTTACCGAAATAGTATTGTATCCAAAACTATGTTCATTAACAATTTTCCCTTTAAGGTTAGCATCGTTAATAATACATCTTAATTTTCTAATGGCGGTTTTTTCATGTCTTTGTTGATTTTCATTATTTTTCAAATCAACATACATAATGTCAATATCGCCTTGGGTTAACAATTCAATAACCAGACAGGTACTATCCGTTCCACCTGACCATAATACTAATGGACGTTTATCACACATTAATTACCTCCAATAGGTAATAATTACATCCCAAAATGTAGAATAGTTCTTTTTGTTCCAATGGAATGTTCATACAATAGCCATCGCGTCATCAAAATTGTTTGAACCCATATTAACCATATCAAATTGTGCTGCAACAAATTCTATTGCAAATTTAGTGGCAAACGTACAATCATAACCCATTGGGTTATCATCAGGTTTAAGTGATATGACTTTTGATTCACCTATTGACCATATCCGAACCCTATATTCTTTTCCTTTAGTAAATCGCCTATTACCAAATTGTTCATTAAAATGGTCATATTTTGCTATAAGAATATCACCCGTTTTAAGGTTTTCTACTTCTGCTCTTAACATATTATCCTTTTACTTTTTGTACAAACATTTGCTTAACTTCAGTTAAGTGTTTAATCCAAACATCAACAGACTCTTCATTTAAAAATGTGATATTCAACACCTCAATATTGGTTGGCATTTCACCGCCTTCGACGGGCAACCCAACTTCGCCCTTACCATTATTACCAACTGATAGACAGGGAACATCGCCAAGCAATCCCGAGTGGACTGCAAATTTTCCTTCACCACATTCAATTCTTAAACTTTCCACGGTGTTTTCAGGCTTATAGCGTACGCTCATATATGATAATTCTTCACATGCTTCTTCAACACTTTCGTACATATCCCAATCAAAGTCTTCCCATCCTGTAAATGTATAAACCTGTAATTCTTCACCATATCTTAAACTTCTCATTCCAATTTCCCATTGCGCTTGTTAATTAAATATTAATTGTAATCTAATTCTTTTAATGTGTCAAGGACTAAACATCGTAGACAATTACACGGCTTTATATTAATTTTACAATTTTTGATTCTATTTTTTCTACGCATTGTTTTAAAACATATTCAGGATCGCCTATATTATCCATTATAATAGCTTGTAATGTTGCAGGTGCCATATGTTTATTAAATTCTATAAACGATGGTATTACAAAATCAGGATAAAAATTATCAAAAAATCCCTTAAAACAATCATGTGTTAAATATCCAATTTCAACACTTATATTGAACCTACCTCTGCGTGTCAGTGCAGAATCTAACTGGTTTATGTGATTTGTAGTCGCAATCAATATTCGACCATCAGATGCCATTATACCATCTATTACATTTAATAATCCAGATAATGATAACATTGAAAATTCCTCGCTATTTTGTTCATCATTGCTATCTCTACTTTTAGTTACTGAATACGTATCAATATCTTCTATTAATAATAAAGAATTTCTAGGTAAAAGAGCGAGAGCTTCTTCTAATGTGTCATCCCTTATACCAGATAAACTTAAAATGTACAGGGGTTTTTCAAATTTATCGCATAACGCTCTAACTAAAGACGTTTTCCCCGTACCAGGCATACCATATAAAATTACCCCTGTGCGGTAGGGAATCCCATGTTTCATATACCATTCCCGACTATTTAAAAACGTATCTATATGTTCGACTATTTCATTTTTCGTTTCTTTTGGTAAAATAACTGAACTGAATTTTCGTCGAGGTTGTCTAGCGTAAGATTTCCAATAACCATCTTTGTTGCCATTCCATTTGTATATTTGGGTCAAGTCCTTATCTACTTTTTTAGGGGTAATTTCAATAAGTAGTTGATGAAACTTTATTTGGGATCTTCCAAATGTAGTTAAATATATAGATTCTTTAACTTCTTTCGTATTATTGGCGTCTTTTAGTTCCCTGACAAATCTAAATGGTTTCCCATCAAACATGAAATAATGAGTACCATATCCAGATGATATATCTAATCCACGGTCAGATGTATCACCATACCAAGAATAAATTTGATTTTTTGCTACAAGAGTTCTGGATTTTGAACTTCGGCCAGTAGTATGGTACCAACGTAAAAAATTATCATAGACATCATCTACGTTGTTTAATGTCAATGTTACTGTCGTTTGTTTTACTACCATTTCCCAAATTGATTTTGGAATTCCCCGTGCAAAAAATGAAGCTGACCCTAATGCCCAAAGACTTATTGCGCCTGCGACCATAGGATTTTGTTTATTTAACCATACAAACAACGAACTTCCAATTAATTTAATATTGTCAAAACTCGTATAAGTGTAATATATTAATAAACATATCATACTTAATAACAATACAATGATTACGTTTATACGCGAAAATAACTTAATTTCATTTGTCTGCATTTTTAACACTGTACTTTCCTAAAATCGTTTTCTGTAGCTGCGGTTATTAGTCATTTTAATGATTTGAATCCTATAAACCCGCCAAGGAGGAGACCAACAATAGCACCATAATTACCAAAAATGGAAACGAAAAGAATCCCACCACCCATGGCTGTTGCTATTGTTGTATTATGTGATAATTTTGCAAAGAATGACATGTTTTTAACACGCTTCGCCTGTCTTAGCAGTCCAACTCCGTGCCAATGTTTCCACCTCTACGTTTGGTGTAAATTTGCCCGTTTCTACAAAAATCCAAAAACCTGCGTATGGCTTCTGAACTTCTAGGCGGTTTGTCTTTTTCCACCATAACATCCCTGTTTCTACATCTACCAAAGCATGATAGATATAATTTAAATAAGAGTTGCCCGTTGTTTTCGTTAATTCAAAATTTGTAATTTTCATTGTATCCCCCTTTTATGCGTTAAGTGTAAGTTAATTCAGGGATAATGTCAAGACTTTAACCTAAAACCGCTTCAGGTTTCTAGACAATACCACTGGCCTCGGCTTCAAGCAATACCAATATTCCCTTAGCCGTAATTGTAGGATGTGTCATGAATGCCTGTAGCCGTTCACTGCCTATATCAATCAGGTCGAGGCTGGCCAATGAAAAAAGCTCGTCAAAGCTACAATCTGCTTTTTTGCAAATGTCCGCACCTTCCATGTCAGGCGTATCCCGTATCACACGAAGGGCAATAAATTGTTCATATCCAAGATTCATTATAACCCCTTTAAATTTAGAATTTGTAAAACAGCGAATATAATAACCTAATTGATATAAGATGTCAAGGCAAAACTTCATTTGACATTCCGCGAAAACGCTCTAATAAAAATAATAAAGAAGCCAACCCAAACAAAAAGTGCGCATGTCTTACTTTTGAATTCGCTTCTTTAATTTCGCGTTCTTTGATACTACGTTGTTCTTTTAATTGTTTCCATTTTGCATAACGTTCTGGATTAGATGTTACCCACTTAAATTGATTATGTGATATTGTTGCGCGTTTACTATTGCAACCATTACATGCACAAGCTATATTAGACTTATGAAGCGTGCCACCTTGCGATCTCGGTAATAAGTGTTCTATGGTAGCAGTACGGTGAAATACTTTATGAAATATTTTACGATCAGTCTCAAACCACAAATTCATTTCTCTTTCACACCAATAACATTTACCATCTTGTTTTTCGTATAGGTTTTTAAGTCGGCGCATATTACTCGACATCTTGAACGTTTTCTTACCAAGTTCAATCTGTAACATGAAATCACGTTGAAATGTAATACCACACATAAACTGTACCCCTTTATTAACTTGAATACATTATACGTAATTGTAACCTAATTGTCAAATAATATTTCACAGTAAGTGTCATAATAAATTCAAAATATAACCAATATTTTCTTTTTGTTTGCCTTCTGCCTATACGGCAGTGAACAACTTTGAAGCTATCAAGCTTTTAAGTATTAACTTCTAAGCTGCCTATACGGCAGTGAACCTAATAATGTAGCAGTAATTGTTTTGTCGTTCCTTCTAAGCTGCCTATACGGCAGTGAACATGACACAACAGCGAATACACTCGTCTATGTTTCTTCTAAGCTGCCTATACGGCAGTGAACTGATAGCCGCATACCTAGTGGGTTTTTTGAAAGCTTCTAAGCTGCCTATACGGCAGTGAACATACCATTGGATAGTGGAACGGAAAGAGGCACCTTCTAAGCTGCCTATACGGCAGTGAACCTTCCCATACTTCCAACACTTTTAGTTTCGCACTTCTAAGCTGCCTATACGGCAGTGAACGATAGAACCTATTCCAGTTATTCCAGTTAATCCTTCTAAGCTGCCTATACGGCAGTGAACATTAGTTACCCATAGGTCTTCTGCACTTGACGCTTCTAAGCTGCCTATACGGCAGTGAACAGGGTGAATTTTACTAAAAACTTAACCAAAACAAACGGTTATAGCGTTTTATACTATTTGACCAATAAAAATCATGTGATTCATAACGTATTGATAATGTTAACATTTTATAAATAAAATATTTCATTGGTCAAAACCAAGGTATAGTGGCATTTTTACTTAAACCAAAGCAATCAAATTGTCCGACAGTTTGAACTTTTGTTAATTCTCCAAAAGTCAAATATCTGCGATGTTTATGTTTATTAGAATTACTTACTAATTCCATATATGGTTCATCAAGCCCATGGTTAAACATTTTATTTTTATACAATTTTATATCAGCAGTGGATATTGAGTTTCTTTTAATTAACCGTCGTAATTTAGCTTCAGTCATATTAGATTGCTTACGAGAAATTATTCTATAAAGGCCGTTATCTGGTACTTTACGTATAATACCAATTAAACAATATTGCGCCAAATTGCCCAACCATTTAGTATTTTGGAAGTTTGTTAGTTCGTTTTCATTACCATGAATTCTTAACGTTTTCCCAAGTACTATATTATAATCAGGGAAACTAACGCCAATATTAGATGATTTTAACGAAAACAATCTCCAATGAAATTTAGTATAAACTTCATTAAGTAATACATTTTGACGAAATTTCTTATTAGGTTGTATTAATATATCGATATAATGTTTCATTAGTTTCTCCTTGGACGAGTATCAATATTAGAGACATAAGCCAAGCCTTTTTTACCCAAAGGGAAACTTGACACGCCAGCATTTTCAATCATAGTTTTTATTTCTGTTGCGTCTTCACGATTAATATCTATATAAATTTCAAGTGTTCCACTGGCTTTGGTTAGCATTGAAACTACTTCACCTTCACCTTTTATTCTTTCTTTTCGGATATACGGATTACCATATATTTTCTTTTTTTCCCCCGTGGTAAAACGATCCATAAAATCTTTTTTTGTAAAAAGACGTTTAGATATACCAGATATAACGCCTGTTTTGGTAATAGCGGTAGATATATCAAATGATTCGGAAAGTCTATTTAATTGCAAATAAATGGCAGAACAATATACATTTTCAATAACAATTTCGCCTTTATTATTAACATAATTAGTGTCATTAAATTGTGTATCTAAATATTGTATGACTTTTTTTGCCTTACCTTGAACTATAATAGATTTAATCTTTCTTAATTCATCAAACTTTTCACAAATTACAATCGGATCAAGTTTAATTAATTTGTCTACTTTGGTATCATCTAAAATGAAAGAATATAATTCATCAGTATCTAATGCTAATACCCCCCATAATTCTTGTGAATAATCTGATTGAAAAATAACGTCATCGGTCTTAATCATCCCTGTAAAAGAATTTTGATCAGTACTGCCTGAAATATTTCGAATATAAGTCATTTCATTAGTTAATTCTGGATTATCCATAAATGTAACTAACTTTTCAATGTCTCGGAAATAATAATCACTTGTGCTACGGGAATGGTATAACTTTCTTTGATCACCAATAAGACGATTAATTACCCCCATCACAGTATTCAGTGTGATTTCCCGACGAATAAAATTCTTCGAGGTCTTTAAATTGGTCATTGAAGCAATAAATTTACGCCCCTTTTTAGGTAATGCCACATTATTGTCGCCATCCAGAAACGAATTTCTCCACGATGAATCATAATTAATTAATATTTTCATATAAACACCCTATTTGGCGTAGAAATAAGATGCAAATTCAGATTCAGGCATCTCCGAGATTTCAGCTTCATTGCGCTTAATACGCATCATTTTATTACTATCATTGTAATCAATTAAAATTTCATCAACATACATATATGATTTTGCTTGACGGATAGATAGTTCACTGATCATTTGTAAAGTGTATTCAATTAACGCTTTTATTGCATCATTATTTAATAAAATACCTACTTCACCCTCTTCAAATATTGTACCTTCACGCACATAGTTCTCATGAAAGATAGCCATTGAATTTAATTCAGGATTAAGTGATTTAATATAATTTTGAATAGTTTTCGCAATTGTTTCACCTTCACCCTCTTTGATGGTCATGCTTGCCCTGCCAAATTTATTATCAAGTGAGATGAATTGTAATTGTTCGATACTAATGGAACCGTAAGAGAGATATTTAGTATCACCAAACGTAGTCTTTGAAAAGAACGAAGAGCTATCACGCTCACCAGCTTGTGTCATTTGTTCAAAATTTCCATTGCCTAATTGGTCTACAAAATCTTCCATTAATAACGGGCTGGTTCGTTTACGTTGACTAGAGGGTACAACGTAACCACGAATTAATCCTGTCATAGAGGCAAGTACTTCTAATAAGTTATTTTTCGCGGCGTAATGCAAGTCAAATGCTTGATCACGAAATAAATGATGTCTAACACAGTTTTGACTAATATATAAAGGATTTTCTTTGAAATCAATATCGGTAGCTTCCTTTTTATATTTGTAACCTGTTTCATCTTTGATCTTTCCTGTTAAATTAGAATAACCACGCAATTTTGGCATTGTATGATTGTTAAAGGTTTTCCCATCATTACCTGTTAAGGTTGTTGGTCCATTCCAATTAACAACACCGTGTCCTAACGCCGTAATCTTAAAATCAACACTTTTGATGCCTGTTACTTTTTTCATTTTTTCACCCTATTAATATATTTGAAATTGAACCAATCGGCTGCTTGTCACAAATTGCATAATAAATAGCTGATTGATGTGCTTTTTGTTCGCCACCAATGGCGTTCAAATCTTCTTTTGTGTAACTTAGATAAATTGGTGTATCTGGATTTCGTGCAGCATTTAATAATATATCTTCATTATACGTTTTTTTCGTTTTTTTGATATTATGATGTTTAGTTAACATATATGATAACAGATTATTCTCAGCATTACCATACCCTTTTATTAACCCAACACTTGCTGTTAATCCTATTGTAGTTTGGGTATGATCAGTGTCTTCTGTATAAGCATACTCATTTGGAAATTCATATTTTTTCGAATTTACTACGCGGCAAATTGCCATTTGTACAAATCTGTTATCACCACGTAAAGAATTATTTTTAATTTTACTCGTCTGCTTGTTTAATGAAACTTTTTTATGAGGGTAAAATAATGGATCTATTATATTTTGGTTTATAAGTGTTGCACTGTCTTTTAACATTAATAATAATTCTTCTTTAATTTCGTTTAAAGATATTTCGTCCTTATAGAATTTTTTATATAACGCATAAAGATAATTAATATCAACAACATTACTGTTAACATTGGAACATAAAAAATTATACCATGCTTTAGTGCTTTTTAATAAATTCTGCGTTCTTAAAAACCAACCGGTTTGTCCATTATCTATATTTTCAGGTACTACCGTAAGGTATTCATTGATTGTGTTATTTTTACCAAAACGATCTAAACGACCTAACCGCTGTAACCAATTCTCTGCGGTTGTTAATTCTGTTATCATGTTATCGCAGCTAATGTTTAATGAGGATTGAATGATAGGTCCACTACGCATTATATCGAATTCACTATTACCACCTTCCTTGAAATTATCCATAATCGTATTAAATAATGAAAGTTTATCAGCTTTTTTGAATTTAGAATGAAACAATATACCATTTTCTTGATGCATATTTTTAATAAAACCGAGTTGTGCAGTAATTGCGGTATTACTAATCACAAACGTATTCTTTTTGAATATTTTTTGTGTTAATAATGAATTATTCACATCATCAATTTTAAAATTTACACGATATTTAGATTTGTTAAAGCTTTTAATATCAAATATATCACTTGAATCAATTTTTAAGACTTTATTCACAAAATAGTAATTGGGTGTAGCAGATACCAATAATGTATTTGCCTTATCTCCTTGTAACTTTTTGTTTTCAATTAGTTCTGCAAACAACAAATTAAAGGCTGGCATTGTAATTAATTCATGATATTCATCGAAAATGACATGTGAATTCATTAAAGTTATTAATGCAGTTATATCAGAATGTGTGGTAATTGTGTTTATCGCGTGATCTATCGTAGTAATAACAATATCCCCTGTGAACATATTATGTTCTGCGGTTTCCTGCTCAATGCCATTAGTTTTTGTATTTTTGTACTCACCTGTATAAATTTCTATTCGACTGTTTTTTAAATAATCCAATTGTGACAGATCGTGATATAGTCCAAGACACACGTTTACCCGAGGAGCTATCCATATAATTTTCTTAACATTACTGTTGAATGCCCATTCTAGGGCAATTTTAGTTTTACCACAACCCGCTGGCCCTTCAAGAACTGCAATATCGTTAACATCTTGACATTGTTTTGCCACTACCGCTTGTGCTTTGTTTTGTTGACTATCTGGGTATAATATAGTAAAGCCTTCAAGACATTGCGCTATTTCAGTTTGAAGCGTACTATTATTATCCAAATGTTTATTGGTTAAAAAGTTTAAACTTTTATCGTTTATACGTGTTGTCAATTCACAAGCTGAAAGTGTTGACACAATTCTATCAGCAGTTATAATAGCAGCCCTGATGATATTTTTATCAGCGTTTTCTTTAATTTCCCTAGTATAATCATCAATAATATCATTGTTTTCCGAATATTCTTTATAAAGGAGATTTTGTTTTTTTAAAGCGTATACAGCATCCTCAGTTATATCCGTTACTCGTTTCGGTAATTTGATAACATTATTAGAATAAGTTAAGAGTGAAGAATTTACACTTTCCAATATTTGACTGGCTTCTTTTAGAAATAATTCCATATTCATATCAGCATTAAAAGAATTATTGACTTTATTGTAAATTTCAGCTTGATTTTTGTAATTATTCTTTCTTATAGGTTTACTGTGATGCCAGTAAATACCATGTGTCGCATAATCAAATTGTTTTGGATTTAATCTTTTATCATTTCGATCATTTAGTAAATTAAATAGAAATAGTGAAATTTCGTTGTGTCTTGGATGCTTTTCAAAAGAAAATTTGCCCCTGTTGATATGTACCCCATCATTAACATCCACTGCTTTTGAACGAGAGTTTAACCAGTTTTGAAATGCAGGATCTAATTTACCGATGTCGTGGAAGCAACCCGCCACCAATGTAGCATATGCTAATTTACTATTATTAGTAAGTTTATTAACAATATCATATCCAATCCACCCAACAGCAAATAAATGATCGGCAAGTAAATGTTGTTTATCATTAGCATAATATGATATTAAATTATTGGTCACTATTCTGAGTATCCTACTTCTGTTTAAGTTGACAATATTATAACCTAATTCTAATAAGTTGTCAAGCCATGACTAATTCATTTTCAACTTGTTTTAATTTCTGATGATTATCAATGCGCATTAGGTTCTTTTCAGACTGTACATATACACCGCTTTCAGAATACCTTCCACCATACCTATACAATGTAAGTTGAAGAACATCTACCTCCCACAAATCAACAGCTATTAAATCGTCTAATCCACCTAAAAAATTACCCACTGTCACACACTTACCAATATTTTCAGGGCGTCCACTATTAATCACTAAGGCCAATCAACCTTTTTCTATTTTCATTTTAACTTCCTTTATAAACAATACACAATAATATCATATATTACCTATTAAGGTCAAGGATTAAAGAATAGCCATAGCATAGCCGTACCTGTCAATTCCCAACATTTCACTTGACAATTAGGTTATAATGTTATATGATTACTACATACCAACTTTTAAGGATTAAATAATGCCAGCTTATAATATATCTAAAACGTTAGAACTTGTTGCTTATTATGACGCTGATTACGGTTCGCCCACTATTCGGGAATTGTTTACCGCAAGTTTGTGTTCAGGTATTAAACCTTTCATGTTAGATAAGAATACTCCTGCCTTTGATTATAATGAATTACTTGAAACTTTCTGGATTCATATGGTTTATCCAGTATCAGATTCATCATTACAAATTCATATTAGTTCTATACTGGACAGTCTGTTCTATGCCCATTATATTAGTGGGAGTCAAGATCAAGACGGTAATCTGGATATTGATAGTTGTGATCTTCTTGAAGTAGGTGAAGTAGTAGCAGAATTACTTATTGAATTTTGTGCATGTAATGAACCTTATGTAGTACAATCTACAGATCATCATCAGTGGTTCAACCATTAACCACATGATGAATAAGGGTATTATATAACATGGTTAAACGTAACTCTGTATTTAATATAGAAGTACCACATTTAGCGATGCTTTTATTTGAATTGTATGAATATGATAAAGTTGATATTGATGCTTTTGCTAATGACGTAAAGAAACATATATTGCCAAAAAATGACAAGACTAACATTAATGATATTGTACATAGAATTAGAAATAAATCACATGTAGATAAAATAGATTTACCAAAAGGATATTATGTAAGATCTGATGGACAATTAAATACTTTTTGGTTGGATAAATCATACACGTATATGCAATACGAAACTAGTAGATGGGGGTATAGTTGGACGCGAAAACAAATACTACAAATAAACAATTTCGTTAAAAATAATGGATGGCAGATAATTACAGTCATACTCATTATTATAGGTATTATTCGCAAATAACCTAATTCTTATAAGATGTCAAGCCTTAAAGACTTCAATTCAAATTTCGTAACTATCATATAGTTGGGTATGTAAATCCTCCAACATAGAAACCATACAATCTAATCGGATATCAGACTTTGATGTTTCACGCAAGGTCTTGACATCCAGTAGGATTTCAGCACTCAGCACCCGCTTGTTCTTTAATGTAGTCACTTTAAAGAATGTGCTAACCAAGCCACTATCCCTAACATATTCATTATGCTTCAAAAAATCAGCCGCTGATTTTTTGTCTGTAAAATTGACAATAAACCGCTTCCCGCTTCCCTCTACATAATTACAGACATCATCACACATAATTTCGTTTAAGTAATATAGGTTAGCATAGTTCTCACGATGGATATCATTCAAGGCTTTTTCCACTGTAATATAGGGGGGTATGTTAATAGGAGTTCTTGTATTTTTAGCAACAACGTTCTTTGGTTTAAACTTATATAAGAAGGGGAAATGTCCTATGATTCCCAATAATTCCGTCTGGCGAATAATTAAGTCTTTGGCAACTTTGAATATGGCTATGTCAAACCATTCAGTATGGCCATCGCCTTTATATATCCTTGTATTGTATTCTTTGAAATGTAGATGGCAGAAGTTTTCTACAGCTGTCGCGTTTTCGCATTCAAACATATAGGTTTTATCATAGTTAATTTCCCCAACTACGGTGACTAGTCTTGATCTAGGGTTATTAGAAAACCCAATCTTGAAAGCGGTTTTTTCAACATTAGGGGCAAAGTATAGGTATGACATATCCTTAGTATATCATGAAGCCTTAAAGACTTCAAGTTTGACAATCACAATATTCCCATGGCATAGTCGTACCTGTCTTTCGTACTGTCAAAGACTTCCATCTCCAAGGCATGGGTCAATTCCCGACTACTCTTTCTGTCTGTCAATACATAGACCGTTCCATTTGTGCCCACCCGTACAGGATACGTCTGTCCCTTAGTAAACAATACTCTTCCACTTCCCAGACTGTAGTAGTCACATACAGCTTTTACCCTGTCACCTGTCTTGTATTTCATACAATAAACACCTCTAATACACTTCCCAGTTCAAACAGTATTTCATTAACATTAGGAAATAGCCATGTATTTTCCGCCTGTTTATTACCATAATGATTTAACATGTCAAATACATGACCTGAGAAATCTGGATACCAATGGAAGATTTTAACAACATCTATCTGTTTATCCCTTAGTTCTTTCATAAGGGTACTAACACCTTGCTTGTGTATCATTATGGAAAGAAGGTTAGGGGATTGTACGCTGGTCTTATACAGTATCAACAGTGGGTCAATATTACGATTGGCTTCAATACGATGTTTAATATCTTTGCCTAAGAAGTTCTTCCAGCCCCCATTGACATAGAAAGAAGGGTAACGTCGGGCAGGATTTTTAGGGATTCCTTTAGGGATTAGACCATCGTCAAAGGCTTCTTTATACTGATCAACGTTTTTAAATTGCATCGTTTGTATTAGATTTACCGCCTCCCAATATTTCATAAGATCTTTTTCACGTACAGCTTTAGGACTATCTGCATCGTAAACATTGTCAGTTTCAAGGAATGTTTTCCAGTCTATCCATTCAGGATATACCCTTTCTGGTCGTGTGGGAATACCCCCAGGTTTATAGTCACGTACCCATGCACGATACTGGCGAAAGGTTTTAATCCCTGCCATATTAGTTAAGTCTTTACACATATGATAAGGTATCCACCTCCAGTCCATGGGTTTACTCTTTAGGACTATCTTAGGGATGGTTGTTTTCTTACCCATTATCAGGATTCCATGTATTACCTTTTTGAAGGTTTTCAGAAGCGGTTATAATTTGTAGGTTATATTCAACATGAAGTCCACAGACATTCACACCTTGTAATGGAACAATATGGTCAACGTGAAATATTTCATTACCACCAGCGATTCTGGTACAAATATTTAAATCTTGACAATCTTCATAAATGTCATGGATTATTTTTATATTTGACCATATTGGTCTGGCTTGTATTCTCCATGCTCTACGAGAAGCACAGTATGCATTATTTTGTGCTTTATTATTTTGTCTATATAATCGTTGTTGTTTATTAAGATGGTTTTTGTTGTGTTTTTTGTATTTTCCACTACACAATTTTATCTTATCACGATTACATATATTATATTCTTTATTGTATTCGGATATTTTTTCGTAATTCTGTTCAACATATTTTTTATGTTGTTTGTTCACTTCCTTCTTGTTATTCTGATACCATTCTTTTTGTTGCATCATTAAATATTCTTTATTCTTATTTCTATATCCTTTATTGTATTGTGCTATTTTTTTCTTATTATTTGCCTTATATTGTTTATCATATGTTTTACTACATCCCGCACAACAACCATTAATCACTCTTCTTTCAGTAATATGTCCTTGGGGACATTCTTTTCCTGTAAAGTACCAAATTAAACCTGTTTCTTTTGCTTCTTTTCTTGTTATCACTTTCATAACAATATTTATAGTAAAAACAACAACATGTACCTTTTGAAGTTCAAAAGTGTGTGCAAGAATTATTATTGTGGGAAATTATGGTAAACTATGGGACGATTGTGTGATGATAATGTGACGATGATGTGATGATTACTCTATTATCATAAGGTTTTACTTATGACGATGATGTGATGATCGTGTGATGATTATGTGACGATTGTGTGATTTTGTGGATAAATTGTGGATAACTATTGTCCACTCTTAGACACTGTTTAATAATAGTTGGGTATAGCTGCCCATGTAAGCGTCAAAGTCTTCATTTGACAGTTTTTCACAGTGGGAAACCATTTTCACCATTTTTAAAACTTCAATGATTTCAATAGGTTAACTAACTTTGTACCCGTTCGCGACTCACTTTTTAAAACTGTGGAAATCGTATAAAATCGTGTAACTATTGACAATGGTTAAAAATGGTGTTACACTGTAAAGGACTGTGTCCGAAGGACGCAGGTGCGCTTCGCGTGACTGTCTCTTTAAAAATATATTTTTGTATCTTTAGGTTTCTTCACTGCGATTGTATTATCTAATACGCCATTGATATATGTCATCCCAGTCATTGTGGTTGATGTCGACATCAAAGCTTCGGTGCCTAAACGTTTATCCGTGAAATCTTTATTAATAAAATCCTTTATCTTTTCATCAGGGGAATGGTGCCGTGTCGCCCTGACTAATTCTTTACCTAATGTTAAGGTACGTTTCAACAGATTGACATTGCTACATTCAGAATAGAACAATGCTTTGGATTCCTGAATATATTCAACGCATGTCATAACTTCTGCAGTTAAGGTTACCTGCTTCTCTGCCCATTCATCTGCTTTCCATTCATGGGCGTGTGACGTTTGTGTGATGACTAATAATACTATTACTATTACGAATAAACATTTCATGATTGTCTCCAATATTGTATGCATGATATTTAAATTATTTATTCACACGATATCGCTGTTAAGGCGAATCCTCCACGTGCCGCATACCCTAGATAACATTGGCTGTCAAAATCAAATTTGATATAAATGGGTTGGACGCCCCATCTAGTAAGTGTAGCCCGTGTTGAAATGATTTCCGTTATGTCGGCACCCTGTGGAACATTCCGTAATGCCTGTTTGTAATGTGGTGATAGTAGGATTTCTGGTTTATCAGCTGCATGAGCCTGATTAATAACATTTGATGTTGCCATTAATATGGCTAACCATAAGGCGAAAAGTATTTTCATTAGGGATTTCCTTTAGTTGGGCAGTTAATATTAGCGGATGTTCCTTGTTTATGAAAGCGGCTTTGAAGGAAACATTGTCCCCTGAATTTAAATATTATATAGGCTAAGCTGGGGTTTTTAGTTGGTACCCATTCAATGATTGTAGCACCCTGTGGCAATACTTGTTCGGTATATCTATCAACCACTTCTTTCTGACTTTTAGGCATGTCACTTTGTGCCATTAGACTGACAAGTAAAATGCCGAAGAGTATTATTAAAACAATATGTAATAATTTCATAAAATCTCCTATGAGTTAGTAAGCACTGGATGTTCACAGTTTTCAAGTGCCCAGTCTGTCCAATACTTTAACCACTGGATACGTGCCCAAGCGCCGCCTAGTTCTGTGTCAAAAATATCAGCATCTGGGTCCAGAGTTTTGGCTTGCATTTTTAAGCGATTGTAAGCAGTGTCAATGGCTTCCTTGAATTCCTTATTAATAGGGAACGCACCAGGATGCCCACCACGGATGTTACCAGAAGAGCCGTCCTCAACCATATAATACATTGCGTGCAAGATCTTAGCATACTTACAGAATTCGTACCAGCTGGTATATGATGGCCAACGTTCATTTGTATAGTCCGTAGGTTCCCCAAATGCGGGAGCATCGTCCATACGAACACCTGCTGCAGTAATGCGACAATATGCTTCTAAGCCGTCTTCTACATATGATTCAATATTAGCTTCGCCAATCGTTAATGTGTAACCCATTTAATTCTCCAGTGTTAATAAGCATTTATTATATAACAATAGGTTACGATTGTCAATGGTGATTTACATTAGTAGAAGATTTTTCTATTATAATTTACATGGAACACCATTACAAGTATCAACACCTTCCGCATCACATTGGACAAATTCACTCGTGTGGCCAGCGTTTGCATTATACATATACAAAAGATGATGCACGAATTCATGTCGTAGCGTTTCCCTGTCCGAATGACAATTGCGAGGGATAAGGTCAGTATCAGTATTGATAAAGATTGTGTCAGGCTGCGTCGTGATGCCGCTGGCCATGAAAACTCCCCAGCCACCAAACTGGCCATTGTAGTCTTCCTTAAAACTAATGTACTTAATTGTTGGACCAGTACCAGATAGGCTTAAACAAGATTCTACACTTTTGTAAACGCTTTCCATTTCACCAAATGTGATAAAAGCTTCGCTTGTTGGCGTTAGTGTCAACCCTGTACTACCAACCATGCCATTTGTATAATTGTGTTTGGTATCGCAACCAGGATATTCGGGTTCTTCACAGCCAATAAGTAACATAATAGGTAATAATAACAATAGCGATAAATGCTTCATACTTTACTCCCGTTGTAATATTTGGATTTAAAAATGTATGTTAATAAGCATTTATTATATAACAATAGGTTACAAAAGTCAAGAATGTTATGGCAGACACAAAAAAGCCGCTTAAAGAAGCGGCTTTTTAATATTAAAATATTCTTTATATTAGAAAGAGTATTTTGCACCAAGGTTTACAGTGTCAAGATCGAAATCTGAAACACCAACAGTAACTTCGCGGCGTGTATATCCAACAGTAACATCAAGATTATCTGTAACACCAAGAGCTAAACCTGCACCATATGCAAGACCAGTATCATATATTGCCCCGCCGCAACAAGCGAACTTATTGCGTGCATAACCAACACGGCCAGTTACTTTAAGAGGCATACTAGCAATAGTAGCAACGGTAGGATCAACTACAGCCCATACAGCAGCAGACTGTGCAGTAACACCGTCTTCTTTACCAATATAGTCATAAGTTACTTCTGCAGCAAGCCAAGAAGTGACATCATAACCAACACCAACACCACCACCGTTAACGCTACCGCTTTCGTTGTTGATATGGGTATTAGCAACATTACCTGTTACATAAAAGTCAGACGCCGAAGCAGTACTAACCATACTAACCATTGCGATTACTGTTAAGACGATTCCAAAAATTTTCTTCATTTGTTATTCTCCATTGATTTAAAAGTTTTATTTATCACCACAATAACGTATATTGTAATGTGATTATGTATACTACACGAATAATCTTGGGTTGTCAAGGGGGATGTGATAATAATGTGACGATTGTGTGATGATATAGGGGTGTGATGATTATGTGATCATTGTGTGATCATTGTGTGATTGGGATAACTGCATTATCGGACGATAACGGGAGCATGTTATCATCCTGCAGGTTGCTGTTCTAATCATAGAACCCCTAGTAACTATGTTATTCAATAGGGACAGTGTTACACAGTTGTCAACAGTTGTCAACAGTTGTCAACAGTTGTCAACAGTTGTCAACAGTGGAAGACAGTTTTTAATGGTGACCATTATAATGAGCATAACACCCCCTTGTGCCTATTATAATAGTCATTATGGTCTACGTGTGAACCATAAGACATCCTTATGTACCGTGTGTAGACCATTTGAAACTGTGGAGAACTGTGGAGAACTGTCTTCCACTGTCTTCCACTGTTACCATAATAATGGTATATTAGTCAGTTATTGTATTAGAATACTATAATAATGGTATATTAGAATATTACCATATACTGATATATGCACCCAGGGTTGACGTGCCCCCATTATAGTATAACACATATAGAAAGCTTGTCAAGTCTTTTTTTCATCTTTTTGCCTGTGGATAACCTGTGGATAACTTATCGACCGCCCAGGGTGGGCGTACTATTATTATAACAAATTAGGTTACAAAAGTCAAGCTTTATTTCATTTATTTCTAAAGTATTCTGAAATGTTTTGGGGGAGTTTATTTAATAGGTATGTAAGCGATACGATCATGAACAATGCATATGTAGTCCCAGACAGTATTGCCCAGCCTATGCTATCTGGTAATAGGTGGATTAATACTTCTACTACAACGAAGTACACATGGCATCAGGTATCTGCCCAATGTATCTGTATTGAATTACTTTGACCAAAGCCTTCGTAGCCGTCTTCTATACACGCTTGGATATCAGCGGGGGTATAGTCTTCAAAGTTAGATAGTCGGTCTGACATCGCATCTATGAAAGCCCGTTCAGCAAGTACTACGTCATCGCGTGTAAACCTTTGAAGGCTTTCAACCATCTCACCTATAATTACTATTACGTATACATAATTACTCATAATTCTACTCCCATACCTCGAAGGCGATCTTTAGTTAAATATGTTTCCAATTATTCCTATTAACGACCATTTTAATAGCACTTCTACTAACACTATATTCTGTCCCTAGTTCTTCTTGTGTATAATTTCCAGTTGAATATTTTTCACGTATTTCAAGTACTTCGTATTCATTTAATATTCTTTGTGGGTTTATTTCCCCTTTGTTACTTCCACCCATTGCACGACCTTTGTTTACTTTGTCATTGACATTGTCAGCATGGGTGCCAAGCCATAAATGCTCTGGATTAATACAACATGGATTATCGCAAGAGTGGCATACAATTAACCCATTAGGTATTTTAGATTCATTATAAAGTTCATAAGCAATCCGATGTACTCGTGTTGTCTTATTATTTAAACTCATGATCGCGTAACCAGCCTCGTTTTTATAGGCTTGCCATTCCCAACACCCAGTATCTTGAACTGTAATAATATTTTTTTCAAGTCTTTCTTGTAATGACCATTCTCTGTTATATACCAATGTTGTTTCCTTATAAAAGTGGGGACATTATTACATGCCCCCAGTATCATGTCAAGAACTTTTGTAACCTAATTATTCAGTGAAGTCTACCATTTCATAAGTTTCAATAAACTCATTGATGTTTGCTTCCATGTAGTTACAGATGCGATCTGTTATTAATTCATCACCGTGACTACTTTTACGAATTTCATCAATGACAGCAACAATAGCATCGTGGGACATTGTTTCATCTTCGTCACTGGGTTCTAGATCTGCAAGAAAGCAGTCATAGCTTGGCAAGCCATCCAATGAATAAGTTGTTACCAGACCAACAGCTGAATAACCATTGTCACCAATGTCATTGCCGAAGCGTGAGCCTTCTGGTAGCTTTCTTTGTCCGAATCCACTGTATACTTCGAGGGTGTTTTTATCAAGGTCTACAACGTACGCCCATTCGCAGAATAGTCCATCTGTCGCAAATTCAATTTGATCGGCAAGTTGAACAGGTTCAGTAGCGTCTTGAATAAATTCCAAAATAGCACCACCCATATCACGAGAAAGTTGCGGATGTACTTTATTGAATTTTTTAGAAACCTCCATGGTTACCATGTCACTATCGTCAGCACCAAACTCTTTCCATAATGCCTTCTGTTCCTCGGTTGTAATGAAGAATGATTGTTTCAAGTTTTCAATAAACTTTTCTTTGTCCATTCTTTTCAAGAATTCTAAAATGATTTTGCCTTGACCAGACGGATAGCCGTCCCATTGGCCGTACTGTGCTACACGGTATTCGCCATTCAGCATGACGCATGTTAAATTACGTGTCCCCATAATTCTTACCTTTAAGTTTGTTTAAGTATAAAGAATTGTACCCCAATTAAGGGGTACAGTCAAGCAATAGATTAACGAAGCCAGTATTCAACGCCATCAAAATCAACGCTGGTATAATCCATTTGGATGTCACTTGCAACGCCTTCCCAATCGATATTGTTTTCAATATAACTGGGAATGTCTTGTGGTAAGTCGCCTATGTCTTGAATTAAATCTTTGGCGTATTCTTCAAAGTAGGAATCACGGATCAATGCCGTACCATATTCCCAATCAGGGGCATAACCTTCAGCATCTTCTGCTAATGATTTAATAGGTTCCAGTTCTTCATTGGCTTCTGCAATGTCGTTTTCAATCGTAGTGATATTATCTTCAAGTTCTTGAATTTCAGAACGAAGTGAATCAACCGCGTTTTCAATTTCAGCAATTTCATCAGCGTCGTCTTCATCGTCAAGTTCCTGCGACTTATCTTCGAGCTCATCAATCTCAGCTTCTTTGTCTTCAATTTCAATACGATGGTCGTTGGTGTCTTCTTCCCAACCACTAATATCTGATTCAAGTTCATCAATACGTGCAATGACATCGCGCGAATCAATGATGTCTTCTGAATTGTCTACTTCGTTTGCCATGATATTATTTCCTATATTTGTTAACGATAAGTAATTATAACCCATCCTTGGGTAACTGTCAAATATTAATTCTTAGAAAACTTAATAAATTCATCAATATTTTCTTTAGCAAAGAGTATGATTTCGTTAATAATAGTGTCGGGGGTATCTAACTTATCCTTAGCGCAATCAATCATATCAATAACATCTTGACGTTCTTCGTCTTCATCTTCGTCAAAGTTATAGCCCATTATATCTTCGGCGAATCGTTTCCATTGTTCATCATCGTTGCTTAACATGTTTTCAACTTCACCATTTGCAATGATGATGTTACCAGAGAAGTAACCACCTTCTTCAACTACGTCAATTTCAAATTCCAAAGTTGGATATAGTTCTGCCAACTTTTCAAAAATTGGATCGGGTGTTGACCATGCAGTTTGGAAAGCAAAACAATTTTCACAATGATCAGCAGGGCTATAATCATAAGCACCCCACTTAGTACCTTGATTAGTAACTTTCCAATCATACCAGTTATCGTGACCATAGGATTCGATCAAGCGTTTAGACTTCTTTTCCCATGCTTTATATTCTACACTGTCAGGTGAAGCTTCTTTACCATCTACCCGTGGTGGGCTGTTGGGCGCGCGCGTGCCAGCCAGCTCTGCAGGGAATGGAATAATTGTATCGAATTCAAAACAGTCCTTACCATTTTCGCCTTTGGCGGTAACGTGATTATCGAAAAACTTTTTAACTTCTGCATCTGTGCCATTGACAGACATAATATGGTAGACATGATTTGGCATAATTTTTACCTTTAAATTTGGTTGTGATGATTATGTGATTGTAACCTAATTGTGATAGGTTGTCAATAACTAATATTCAGCAGGTGTTACGTCCATTGGACGATCAGTCAATTTACGAGCCTTACTATAAATGTCACGGATAGATACACTCTCGCGCTCGCCCTTACTGTTAATAGCTTCGGCAAAACCAATAATGTAACGCAATTTTTCTGCCCCTGATTCCATAAAGATCGCAACCTCGCCATCTATTAAATGTTCAGATACTATTAACGGTAAATCTATTTCAGTTTCATTGTCATCTTCTTCATCATATGAATATGTAGGCCATCCAGCACCATCAGCATCATTGCCGAGAATAACAAAACCATCATCGTTATTTTGTTCAACCTCAATGCCGGGAATTTCTAACATTGCCGCTAAAAATGCTTCATCGTCTTTTACTTTGAAATAATTTGTTCTGCAATTTGCATGATAATTTGCCATGATATTTTCCTTGTGATGGTTATGTGATTAGATAGATTCTACCATATCATTAATGATAGTATCAATTTGTTCAGTTGTCAAACCTTTAACAGGTACGCATCGTTCGTAAGATACTTCTAAGCCCTTGTCGCGACCATATTCAAAGTCAAGGTTAGTACCAGCAAGGAATAAGATTTCGTCTCCACCTGATTCGTTACGGCCATTATCAGCAGAATAATACATTGCCCGTAACTGATAAAAGAACGTACCGCCTTCGGTTAAATAATCGCTTTCTGTTTCACTTAACTCTTCGGCTAACTCACCCAGATCCATATCATATAATGAATGATAATTAATGACATTAGGATTTGGATTCTTAATTTGTTCAATCAAGTAATAAAAACCAAGGCTTTCTGAATTTTTCTCACAAAAAGCTTCGAGGGCATCTTGTAAAGACTGTTCAATTACTTTATCGAGTTGGTTAGATACTTTTTCATTAGCTGACATATTACCAGAGCTAAATCCAGTATGTAAGTCTGTAGGTACGGTTAGATCAAAGCCACCGTTTGTAAATGGAATAAACCCATCATATCCTTTATGGTTAATGGGTTGTACTTGTGTATCAATACAACCACCATAATTTTCTGGTAGGTCATCCATCGCATCTTGAAACTTTGTTTCAATGTGTGATGATAATGTGACGGGTACATTCATGAGTTGCATATCTAATTACCTTTATTTGTTGACGTTAGAGCTATTATTACATAACCCTATATCTTTGTCAATAACTTAATTAAACATTTCAATTTGTTGTGGTGATTCTGTGATGTCATACTTTATAGCGGACTTAATTTCACTAATCATATGATCAGCATTGTATCCAAAATAGCCCCAGCAAGAATCGATGTCTTTTTCTTCACCAGCATCATCTTTAACGATACTAAAACCGTAAACTTCGCCAGTAAGATACTGGTCATATGTTTCAACTTCACCAGTAAGATGCGTTGCAACCTTTTTGCGCCATTTTAAAGAAACACGCTGAAGGCTATATTCTTTACGAATATCTTCATGAGATATATAGATATACCCTACGCGGCCAGAATCCCAGCCACATGAAAACCCGCCTGTGTTCATTGTGATACCTGAATGATCATATAGGTACAATGGCAATACTACATATTTCTTATGTACAATTTCCCAACATTTATCGATTTGTTTATCGGTTAAATATTCATAACATTCTTCATCATACAATCCAGACAATTCATGTACCATTGCAATTGGGGTTTCAAAATCATGTTTGTCGCCAAGATTATAACGGTTATGAAAACAGACCATAGTGCCAAGGTTATCCCACTCACGCGGGCTTTCTGACATATCATCATGTTCGATCTTGATAGTATAATCCCCGAATTCAGTAGTTTCCATATAAGGAATGTGTAATGCTTCGAGATTTAATGTATCGTGGTTCATGGTAATTACCTTTTGTTTGTTGACGTTAGGGCTATTATTACATAGCCCTGTTTGTTTGTCAATAACTAATCGTGTTGTTTATCAATTTCATTTTGTAATTGATTAAGTAAACCAATTGTAGTAACTAAGCGATCAATAGCATCACTTGTATCTTTGCGACGTGCATGTAACATAGTTTGTATTTCAATATCATCCTTTTCTGATAACATACGCACTTCATCGGCAGTAGTAACAACATCCTCTAATACTGTATCGTCTTGAAAATCGCACTGCATTTCTAATGCGCGCATTAATGAGTTCACTTGTGATTGTGTGGTAAGAGCGAGCGTAATAGTTTTCATAGTCTTTACCTTTTGTTTATTGACAGTGGGCACATTATTACATAGCGGCATATCCTTGTCAACAATTAATTTGTATATTAGTATATCTGAATATTCTAATATACCTGCCCATATTTGCCAGTTCTATGTAGACTTTTCGCCTTCGGCTTTCCTTAGCTTCTGTAAACATTATAGCCCATCCTTGGGCTACTGTCAACAACTATTTCGTATAAGTTTCCATAATTATTTCAATACATTCTTTCTGCATACGTGGTGTTAATACATATTCCAATATCATAGCACTATCGATGATAGCGTCATACAGCGCACCTTCTGTTCGTGTTGGATCATAGTCCCCAGCGTCAGCCATTTTCATTATATGTTCTGCCACTTCGTCTACAACACCTTCTGCACCAACTACATAACCATCGACACTGTTTATTTCCACAAATTGACATTTATCAATATGCCAACCATCAAGGTTATACATGATATGGTTTATCAGTTCATCATCCCGAAGAACGGTAGTACTTACATCCCATGCAGGATAGTTCATAGGGGTATGTGCAATTTGTAGATACTTTCCGTTCTGTCCAATTTCTGCAAACAATACTACGCTTCCTTCTTCACTACTAAAGGCATTGTTGCCACGTTCTGTAATATCTAAGTTCATAATGTTTCTCCAATATTATTGTAAGTATTTCTTTGCGTGATATGTTGCCATGCGTGCCTTGTTACGTACTGCACGCTCTTGTTCTCGTACACTTTCAGAAGAAGGTGCGTAAGTTAATTTGAATACCCATCGCGGGGATAAGAAAGCAATCCACGCGTTAAGTAAATGTAATGGTAAGTAATAGAATATTTTAATCATAAGTAATTGTAACCCAATGTGTTAGGGTTGTCAACAATTAATATGGATAAATATTATTATGGATATTATAACAAGAAAAGAAGCGAAGAAATTAGGATTAAAATACTATTTCACTGGAAAACCATGTAAGTATGGACATATTGCTATTAGGCTGACCACTAACTGGGATTGTTTGGAATGTAATAAAAAATATAAAAAGAATTATTACTATAAAAATAAAGAAAGTATTATTTCTTATAATATTGCATATAATAAGAAATTGTGGGAGGAATGCCCACAAATAAAAAGAAGTTATGATAAAAAATACCGCGAACAGAATCCAGAAAAGCGTATAAAGTATTTACGTAAGCAGAAGAGTGCAATACCCCAATGGCACGAAACTGATCTTGTAAAACAATTATATCTTAAACGTGACCAATTATCTAAACTGTGGAATATTTCTTTACATGTAGATCACGTAGTACCACTACAAGGCAAGAATGTTTGTGGTCTTCATTGTTGGGATAACCTACAGTTATTAGAAGCAAGCCTCAATATATCTAAACATAATAAATTTAAAGAATAAAAAACACCAGCCGAAAGAGGTGGCTGGTGCTATGTGTGCCAATAATAGCACTAAAATTGTTCTGTTTGACAAAGCAGCCCCCAGCCAATACGCTCTTTGTCCGAAGAACCTTTATAGTCCCCCTTAGCCACCTACAACCACATTCTACGTAACGTGGTCAAGCGTTCGGGCTTTTATCCCCAAAAACCGTCTTCCATTGGTTCCATGTTTTCAAAGCAACCATCCTGTGCGAAGTCCATTAACTCTTGCTGTTCTAGCAAGTGGTTATTATCTTCGTCAAAATCGTACTGTAAATCAAAATCTTCTGCGTAGTCGTCTTCCATTGTATTGTGCCTTTTAAGTCCGTTGACAGTGGAATAATTATACATGTTATTTAGGTTATGTCAAGAATTATTTTTAATAAACCTTAGTTGCAATTACCTTATCTGTGCCAGTATTAACAACAGACACAACTTTTTTAATCATGTCCTTGACATTATCAAAATCCAACATTAACTCAGGTAATGGTTCACGAACCTGCATATTTGTTAAACAATGTGCAATGCGCGTTATAGCTCCAGTCAATGAATAACTAATCATTTGATCATCGTTCGCTTTAACCATTAATGTAAACAAGTTACCAAACGGATCTTTTAATGAAAGTTTTGCAAGTACAGTTGCCATAATGTGTTACCTTGTTTGTTGACGTTAGAGCTATTATTACATAACCCTATATCTTTGTCAATAACTATTTCAGGATTCTTTTCAGCCCTTCAACCACCAGCTGATATTGTTTAGCTAATGTCATGTCAAACAGTCGATCAACTGTTATAAAATAATCCGCATAATATCCAACTTCTGTTACGCCTAATGGTGCTAGTTCTTTTAAGATACATTCAATATCTTCATCGTTTTGCTCGCTTGTGCGATTTATCACACAACCATCAGGCGTAGATATTACGAAACTTCTTATTTCATAACCATCGACTTCGTTCATAACTTTGTTACTGCTACAATTTTAGCATTCTGCGCGCGTAAATATTTCGCCTTTGCAAGTGCTGGGGTTTTACTTGCTCCATCTGGTATGGTGAAAGTATTTTCAACTTTTAAATATGGCGCGGTTGGTTTACCATCACGAATGTCTCGCACAGTATACGCTTTTACCATTACACCATTTTCTTTATTGATTGTTCGATGAGCGGCATACAATGTAGCGGCATATGAATCACCAATATTAAAAGTATCTTTTAAAATACTAATTGCATTCTCACGCTTGGTTGCTGTTTGACTATCAAGCACAGTGAATGCGCGTTGCCGTACCGAATTTGGATCTTTTTTACGTGCCATTTAAATTTCCTCTTGTTCGTCGTCTGCTTTACCATTGATAGTACAAGGACGAAACTTATACAATGGACAATTCTTTGAAGTACAATCTTCAACTTGTTTACGCCAACTACCACACCCCAATGCTTCGGGGTCATAGATACATTCACAACACATCGCATTGATGGCTGCAGCGCGCCCCTTTTTACTACGGAGTTTATTCATTACTTTTTCTTTCTGATCTGTTTTCATATTTGTTACCTGATCTGTTTTAAGAAACTTATGTAAGACCAGTGACACGACATGAATACCTAGTCGACTCCAGCTATGCTGGCTTGGTTTCATCCCGTAGCAAGGGCATTCCTAGTTACACTTGCCGCCTGTTTCCAGACTGTTGTTTTTCAACAACTACCACTTAATCTTACATAAGCTCCCTACGTTGAGAACATTATTACACAACCGTAGTTCTTTGTCAATAACTTTAAGCCCTTATAAGTGCTCTTATAGTTTATTACCCTGCGCGTCAGGTCGCGTCTATAAGATCGGCGTGGCAATTTGACGCCGATGTTTTACTTTTAACATACATTGTATGTTCTTCTTATAAGCAGCCCCTAACAGGATTCGAACCTGTGAGAAGATAATACAATAACGATGTTTTGGGGACATCAAGACAATTACCCAAAATCCTTGTCTACACACTACACTTAGCGCAATTGTATGCAATGTATTATCTAAGTCGCTTCTTCAAGTGACTCCCTAAGCCGACAGGGGGCTAGGGGCATAGATTTATTCTGCCCACCTCACGACACTGGGTGGCGATGCCGTAACATTCCTACATGATTGCGTTCCTCTTTGTTTGTTGACAGTGGGGATATTATTACATACCCCTAGTTATTTGTCAATAACTATTTTAATACATTGTCCTGAAACACCACATAGTTATCCATGCCAACGCACCCGATAATAATATAATGTCGCGTGGTAGACGCAGGTTAATCTTTTCGGTAACATGCACTGGATTAAGGAGTAACATAAAAACATATATCGCCATACTTAATACCCACCACCCAAAACATACGAATGTCATTACTTTTGGATCTAATAAAAAATCAAACATGTTATTCTCCAGTTAAGAACCCATAACGAATTTATATATTTTTACACCCCGTGGGGTCTTAGTCTTACGTGGTGCTACTGCTTCCAAGAAGATATGATGATAATCACCGGTGACCTGAATCATTTCGTTAGCGACTACAGCAAGGTCTAACCAAGTAGGATTTTCTAATACTTTACTTTGGTATGTTTTACCTTCGCCCCAAAATTCATCGTGTTCTTGTATGACCATAACCTTACCACTAACTGCAACCTGTTTAAGATTGTTTAGTGGGTTGTCAGTTGTCTTAGAAGTTTTGTACGCTGAATAAGACACGTACATCTTCTCGCCTTCTGGTAAAGCCGCATGAATAGCATCACTCATTTCATCTAGTTTTTGACCATATTCTGACATAACTTAATTCCTTTGTTTGTTGACTGTGGGGACATTGTTACATGCCCCCGTTTGTTTGTCAATAATTATTTTGAACATATCCAAACAGGTGCTGACTTAGTACCACCTAGAACTTGAACAGTGTTAAACTGTTCTAATAGTAATTGCACCATTTCAGAAACTGTGATATCAGCCTTGCGTGGCGACTGTGGAAAATTCGCGTAGAACCTACCATCGTCTTTTACTACTTCCGCAACCTGTTTAATAGTTTCACGCGCCATGTCGAACCCTGATTGAACATTCAACACGTTTGACGCATATACAATATCGTATTTCTGCATCAATGCTAATTCGTTGTGAACCCGTGGATCAATGTTGTCACCGAATTCGTATGCTGTTACCATCCAACCATCAGCCAACATTGCCTGTGCATGTGCTGCAGATTTACCTGCGCCAAAATCCAACACTGTTGCGTCTTCTTTATCGTAAAACAATTCTAAATATTCACGTACAAAGCGTGGCGTAATAGCGTTCTTGCCTACTGCACCACTATTACGTGATGTCTTGTTTGCTACTTCAATATCTGTTTGTTTGAACATACTAAATTGCCTTTGCTTGTTGACAGTGAAGCTATTATGGCACAAGGCATTGCCCTTGTCAACAAATGTTTTAATCTGCTTCACTTGACTATGTAATAATGTCTTGTTATAATCTTTATAACGTCAACAAACAGGAAGAACATTATGAAAAAAGTCAAATCAACATCAGAGATTATGCGCGCTATCTGGAAAAAACGTATGGAAGGTGGTGAAGATATATTGCGCATCGAGATAGGTCGTTACAAGCAACACCCTCAAACCGTAATGAAGTTTATTCGTGACAACGACCTTACTGTAATTAAAAATGATGGTATTTGGGTGGTATCTAAAAAGTAATTATTGACAGTTGCGTAGGGATGCGCTATAATTCTTTCAACGTCAACAAACAGGAAGAACAATATGCGTAAGACGATTAATATAAAATGGTTAATCGAACATGTCAACAACTTTAATGCTACCAGTGCTGATCAATATAAGACAGAGCGCGAAGGCAAGAACATGATGCTTGAAATGATCTTACATGAAGCGGGGGCATATAGTGGGTTTGGTTATTTAGAAGCCCGTGACCTTCGCAAAGATGCCATGTCGGTTGGGGTACGTGAACAAAAGGACGATGGTTCATGGAATTTTGATGATACAGATCATACACGCGTTTATTATTACATTAACAGGAGACTATACTAATGGCAGACTTAGCCTTTAAAGAAAAGATTACCAAACGAAAATTTGATGCAAAGATGGTTGAAGATTTTGGTTACGATAATATCTATTCATCACCCTATTCTGAAAATGGTGCAGATGGAGATGGATACCACATCGTTAAGAAAATGACATTGTACTATACTAATGAACATACACATATCGGCACATGGATGAAAGGTGAAGGCTGGATATTTGAAAAAGCATACCAAAAATAGTTATTGACAATAGTGCAGGGATGCACTATAATGGTTTCAACGTCAACAAACACAGGCAATAAAAATGTACACCTTTGAAACACATAATACTGACGAAAATATTGATCCGACTAATACTTATCTATGTGGGAACTTAGATTGTCCACGCCATGTATTGGTAGAATTATTTGGTGAACCATTTGGCCCAAGTGATAAGGTTATCAATGAATGGGACTTAGAAGTTACTGATGAAGTTGGTAAAACTGTTATCATTACCATATATGATTGGAAAAATTATCATCTAACATCTTTGCCCGACGATTACTATAATTGGAATATTGGTGGCAAAGGGTATGATGCTGTTACCTTTATTCATGAATTAATTGCGCAACTGAGGACAAAATAACATGGGATATACCACTGACTTCGAGGGTGTTATTAATATTGATCCACCCTTAAACGAAAAAGAAATTAAATACATTAACAAGTTTAGTGACACGCGGCGCATGAATCGTCGTAACGGTCCATATTATGTGGGTGGTACTGGCATTGCTGGACAAGGAGATGATGCAGATATTATCAACTCTAATAGCCCAGACCCAAGCCAACCGGGACTTTGGTGCCAATGGATGGTTAATGAAGAAGGTACTGAAATTGAATGGGACGGTGGTGAAAAGTTTTACTATGCTGGTGAGTGGATGAAATATATCATCGATCACTTCATTGGTAAAGACCCTATTGCCAAACGCAACAACGAACACTTTGATTTTCTTGAAGGTCACAATACCAATGGTGAAATCTATGCTAATGGTGAAGAGTCTGGCGACAACTGGAAGATTGAAGTAAAAGATGGTGTTGTAGTTATTAAAGAAGGTACTATCTCTTACGATTGATGTGATGATCATGTGATGCTTGACAACGGAACATATGATATGATACTATTAACATTAACAGAAGGGGATGGTATAACAACCCATTTATCTATAGGGGTAGATCCTATAGCAGTGAAGATGGGTGACTTCTTTGAAAATGTAATTGGTTTAGAAGTTGAATATGATAAAATTGATAGTGTATATCTACCCACTGTACGCAATCAAGAAGAATCACAACGCGCCGAGTATCTTATAAGAGAGTGGCGCAAATACGACAGCCACTTGATGGTTGTTAAATAGAATTCTTGCTGTTGTTTGTTGACGCTGCTCTAGCAAGAGCTGGTTGTTAGTATTGAGTTGTCACACATGGGCAACTATGCCAACGTAATAAGCCCGTATTCCTACATTTGGCATACGGGCTTTCCTATGGCCCATAGAAAATTCACGATACGAACCCCCACAATAACAAAGATAATTTTTAAAGTCAATAACTATTTGCCTGTGGATAACCTGTGGATAACTTATCGACCACCCAGGGGTGGCGTGGTATTATTATAGCATACCGCTGACCAATAGTCAAGAACTTTTTAACATTATTTTTAATTGTTTTTATTGACAAGCGCATAGGCTTATGTAATAATTACCATAGTCAACTAACAACAGGTAAGTAACATGATACATAAAAACATTCTATCTATGACCTTAAACGAGCTTAGGAATCTACACCATAATATAAGCAATACACCAAGCGCACATGGGCATGAATTATCAAAGAAACCGTTCATTGAATGGTTAGATATTGTCATGAATTGGAAAGGTAAAACTATACTTTTCGATACTACCCTTATTGATTTAACTGGCCTTAAATAATTCTTGACATTAGCCCAGTGATAGGCTAATATTACTACAATCAATTAACAACAGGAAAACATATTATGTGGAAGTATATAAAAGAAATCAACTGGGCGGTGCTTAGTAAAACCAATCGTGGTTATAAAGCTGGTAAAAAGTATATGTTGGAAAACTTTACAGCTAAACGTGGCAACGAAATCAATGAATTTGTAAGTGAACGCTTTAGTGAACTATACAAACGTATTAATGAATACGAACGTGCCAACGATACGCATTGTGGTGCTTACGGCGGCGATGATTCATTTGGTGATATGATACACCATGTTATCGGATTAGGTGAAGACAAGTTCAATGAAATCATGGAAGATCCAAGCAAATTAAACGGCATGGAATTTGTAGAATCATTTAGCTATTGTATGCCGTATGAAGAAGACTACAAAATGCTTAAAGAAGATTATCACGTTGACCGTGCCAAAACAGCCGTGGTTGACTTAGCGCGCATTGTAACAGAAAACGCGCCAAGCGGTCAAGACGTAATGGTCATTAAAGAACTAATGAATCGTTTCTTATTAATGATAGCTGGTGATATACATAGCGCACTGGAAGATTATAATTATGACAATGATTATAGTCGCCATTATCAATTTGAAGCTAATGATTGCCATGCGTCCTTTGCTAACTATATAAATGATTGTTACGAATATAAAGATATTCTTTCTTGACAAACAATTGGGGCTATGTAATAATAGCCCTAACGTCAACAAACAACAGGTAAAATATTATGTCATACGATCAAGATCCAAAATACGCACAAAAACCATGGACGATGTTTATAATGGATGGTTACGGTACTGATTTTATAGTCGCTAATCCATTACATGTGCCACGCAAAGGCGAAGCAATTATGGACTTTAACTATAATCCCGCGCCGTTAGTTCAGACTGTGGTGTATGATTACAAAGGCAAACAAATCTTTGTAAAGTGTGAATAAGAGTAATACGTTGTTGACTACGGCACATGGACGTGCTACTATTAATTACAGTCAACGAATAACAGGTAAAATATTATGACAAGAACAGCGATATTAATAATGGAAGTTGAAATGCGAATTGAGCAGGCAACACGGCGCAATGTACCCGAAGGGGAATTACAGGAATTGCGGCGCGAACTGTATTCACTTGAAGAACAACTTGAAGATGAACAAGATGAAAACTCCTAAACCAACTATATGGGGTATATTATAATTCTTACTTTTTTCAGCAACACATTTAGTACAATCCCTAGAACTAACATATCTATCATCCACATGACCATATTTACACGGGTTTCCAGTGTAGTATTTTTTTAGTCCCTTTACAAGTGCTTCTTTTCTTGATATAATATTCATTGTAGTATTTATCCGATGTGATGATCATGTGACGATGTGATGATCATGTGACGATGTGAAATCAGGAATAAACATGATAGATAATTTAATAATTGGTGAACCTATTGAAGGATTAACATTACATGACTTGGGAATAGGGACAGAGGAAACAACATTAACCATAGGGGTGAATGAAGCCATTGAAATGGAATTATTTCTACCACGAATCCTTGTACATGTTGGTATATTTAATACTACCTCTGAAATCAAGCGCATTAACAAAGACAGACAAAACAGTACGAAGATTAAAGACGAAAATTCACGTAATTTGTGGCGCAAACTCAACAAGCCAGAATTCACTTATATAAAATGCGGCAAAAAAACATTCTGGTTATTAGTCGGCGATATAACACAATAAGCGAATATTAGTACATCCTAATAAGCGAATATTCAAACGTACTAATACGCTCCCACTTTTTACAGGCAAGAGAAAAGCCCTGAATTATATCAGGGCTTTTCGTTTAATTCAAGTCAGCTAATACGTACTCGCCAGCTTGGATCTTTTTGCGGGTTATCGCGATGCCTTCACCTAAGAACTTGTTACGATACTTTCCTGTAGTTACTGAATAATCCCACTTATTCTCGTCGAGGGTGATTTTGCCGCCTTCGTTAATAGCGATAATAGACTGATAGCTCTGGAATGTTTCTTTATTCCCATCAGTAATAATAAACTGATTAGCAATATCATTGCCTTGCGCGCTTTGCATGTTTTGTACTTTCATAATATTTCCTTTCGTTTGTTGACTGGGGATATAGTACCAACATGGCGTGCAGTTGTCAACAATTATTTGCCTGTGGATAACTTATCGACCGCCCAGGGGTGGCGTGGTATAATTATAGCACATGGTCAAGCCCTTGTCAAGAACTTTTTAACACATTTAATTGTTGACAACCGTTGACCATTGCCCTATAATTACCACAGTCAACGAATAGGTGCAATCATGGCAAACCGTAAATTATATAAATTAGAGCTGTCTGGCGATGCTATAATCGTGTACAGGACTGATAATAACTATGGACGGCAAGGGGTTATATTTAAGGATGGTACTATTCGTAAAGAATACACACCATACGCCCTACCTCAATACATTCAAAGGGAAGCATTTAATATTCTGAACGCTGACAGTTTCGAATTGAGGCGCGGGTACACATACGGCGGGTATCGTTGCAGATTGATACTTAATCATATCATGTTAGTTCTTGACAATTTGATCTAAGTAGGCTATTATTACCCCAGTCAACAAACAAAGGCACGACCATGAAACGCTTTGAAAAGATTAAAAAGTCAAGATACCGCAAAAAGTTAAACGAGTCTAATGACTGTGTGGTCATTGCTATCGCTATCGCTGCGCGCATGACATACGAAAAGGCACATGGTATATGTGAATTCCAAGGCCGCAAAAAAGGCAAAGGCATACACACTGAGCACGTCTTAAAGCATCTTAAAGTTATTGGTTTTAAAATTGAAAAGGTTAAAAACCTTCGTCAAAAAAATGGATCACGTTATACACCTAAAACGATAGGCGATAGATTAAAACGTGGATATTATATAATACGCAAAAACCGTCATGCTATTGCGGTAGTCAATGGCGTAGTCGAAGACTGGACGAGTGGCAGACAACACCACATTAAAGACGCCTTTAAAATAACACGTATTAGATCTTGACAATCGCGCAGGCTTGCGCTACTATTAACATAGTCAATAAACAAAAGGAATAATAATTATGCTTTATATTCAACGTAAAGATAATAACACTCTTGAAACAGTGGACGAATTTGAAACCCGTAAAGAAGCGCGAGAAATGCTAACCGAATATCAAATGTCTGATGCAACTGCCTCTTTTTACATGTCGACACGTGCCTGTAAAGGTTGGAAATAAACTAGTTAAGTTATTGACAAGGGCAACGGATTGCCCTATAATTACCACAGTCAACAAACAAAAGGAATAACCATCATGTCTAATTCTAATAACATGCAACCGTTTAACTTTAATAAACAACAATCTTGGAACGTCCTTATCGGTGACAACGTAATCGACACCGTTTTCTATGATAAAAATCTCGATGCTGATTATGTACGAGATGGCCTTGTGAACCATGACGGATACCCCGCAGAGATTGAAGTATTAAAAGGGTAAAATAATAATTGACAATAGCGCAGGGATGCGCTATTATTACCACAGTCAACGAACAAAAGGAATACAGCTTATGAATATTTCACAATACGACGATTCAGAATTATCTAATATGGTCGATAACGATGAATACTTATACAATATTGCACTGTTTGCAGATGATTTTGAAGAACTAAAAACTGCAGTAATTGAATGCTTTGTTTTTAACGCCGATCAAATGGCAGAACTTGAACGTGATTTCAATGAAGGCCGGTGGTCTTAATACTTGACAAGGGCGCAAGGATGCGCTACTATTACCACAGTCAACGAACAAAAGGAATAAACACCATGCACTTATTTCATTCCACTAAAACCGATACCGTTTTTAACTTTTTGTTTTTAATTACCGCTATCGTGATCCCTGTATTCATCTTCATTGGTTCAAACATTCCCGCTATTTAATACTTGACACTAGCCCAGCAATGGGCTATAATGTTTACAGAGGCTAAGGAAAGCCGAAGGCCAAAAGGTCTACATAAGACTGGCCAACCTGCCTACCTATATCGGTATATCCTAATAAACTAATGTACTAACTATTTTAACCTAATTGCTTGACTTTTAATTTAAAAGATGTATAATTGCTTTAAATCAACAACTTAACACAAAACAAAAGAGGCACAAATCATGTTTAGAGAAATGACACATACGGGCACTATCGCGTTATTAAATGAACAGATGATCCAGAACGCGCCAAGTATTTTCGCAACCGAGCCGCATTCAGAAGTATCTGATCGCTATGGTTTTGTTTCCACTATTAATGTCATCGACGCTTTACGCAAAGAAGGCTGGATGCCTGTTGACGTATCGCAAAAGAATGTACGCGATAAATCAAAACGTGAACTAACAAAACACTTGATCCGTTTTCGCCGTTTAGCTGACGATATACAGATCGGTGATTCTTTTGTAGAGTTAATCCTTACTAACAGCCATGACCGTTCGAGCGCGTTTGTTTTACATGCTGGCCTTTTCCGTATGGCGTGTGCTAATGGTATCGTGATCGCAGATTCTACATTCAATAAGTTATCTGTACGCCACGGCAAAAACGTAGTATCTGATATCATCGACGGCGCATACGATGTCATCGACGATGTTCCAATGATTGCAAACGAAGTTGAAACAATGCAAAATGTTGAGCTTTCAGGTGCAGAGCGTGCATTGTTTGCTAAGACTGCATACAACTATATCAACGGCGATCAAGGTGAAAACCTGCTAACGTCTGAGGGTAATATTGTTAATCAAATGTTACGCCCTAAACGCCACGCGGATCAAGGTCACGACCTTTGGACTACTTTCAATGTAGTGCAAGAGAATGTTATCCGAGGCGGGATTCGTACCACTAAGCGCAATGATAAAGGACGCTTACGCCGTAGTACATCACGCGCAGTCAAGGCCATTGATAAGAATATTAAACTTAATAAGGCATTATGGGAGATGGCTGAACAATTCAAGCAATTGAAAACACAAGCCCATTAAAAAGGTTTAAATAGTTCTTTACATAGCCCACTTTCGTGGGCTATGCTCTTTACATTGTCAACCAATAAAGGATCGCATAATGTATTGGATTATTAAGATGTACAAGGATCATGATAGTTACTTAGATCCTATTGTTATTAATAATAGGAATCCACCGTTTTACACTGTGCAGGGGCATAAGAAGAAAGGCGGCCATTATTCTAATAGACGTGGATAATATCTAATTCTTTTAACCTAATTGCTTGACATTATCTCCCACTGTGGTATTATAGTTTCACTGTCAACAACATCACAAAGGCTTATCATTATGACTAGCAAATTAGAAACAATCCTTTCCACTGTAAACGGTGCAACCTTCATTAGTATGGACACTTGTACCACACCTATCTTAACAGGTGGCAAAAAGAACCCTATGCAAGGCCGCATACGCAAGCATAATACTGGTGCTAATATCATGGTATTCCAGAATAAGAATAGTAATGGTTATTCTAACATGGTTAAGCGCCGCCTTGAGAAAGAAGGTAAAGATCCTGTATCGTTCAACCTATCGCCGCGCAAATGGGGTACGCGTATCCCTAACCTGCCTATCGTTGAGCATAAGGGCGCACAATATCTCGAGGTTATCTACCTTAAATCAGGCCGTACAGCGTACACGTTAGACGGTCAACCAATAGACAAGGATAGTATCGAAGGCTTAAAGGATAAGCCTAAGCCTTTGCAAGGTGGCCTCACTGACAGCGTTACCGTTCGTACGTTCAAGGTCGGCAGTATCACACGCTTGAAGGTAGGCGGCAAGGAATACAACACCGTTGACCTGATCGACTAGCACACTAGCCCAGCCCTGTCAAGGGGCTGGGCATTGACTGCCCACTGTTGACACGACCACCCAGCTATGCTATACTGGTATGGGTAAAGCCTGTCAGTTTGAACTAACCCCCTTAAGCAAAGAGAAAAATGTATTAGGTACCCCCCGCTAAGAAATGTTTTTAGGAAAAAATAATTTTTTTGAAAACTTAAAATATTTTAATATACACGTCAATATTCCAAAATTATTTTTTCAGGAGAAAAATAAATGCCAGAACGTTTATGTAGGAATTGTGGTGAAACAAATCAACAAAATTTCTACAAACACCAAAAAACTTCATGTAAAAAATGTAGTAACGAAAAATCTAAAATTAGATACCATAATGGTAAAAAATCACCGAAAGTTAAAAAAACTATTCTTGAAAAATTTAATGAAAAATATGATATAGATAGTACTGGTTGTTGGATATGGAATGGTTCTAAAAATACAGATGGTTATGGACAAATAGGATTCAATTATAAACAATATTTAGCACATCGTTTAGCATATGAACTATTTAAAGACATAATTCCAGAAAGGTTATTCGTATGTCATGAATGTGACAATCCTTCTTGTGTTAATCCTGAACATTTATTTTTAGGCACTCATCAAGATAATATGGATGACATGGTGGCAAAGGGTAGATCACCTAAACAACGTGGCGAGGCAGGCTCTACGCATGTTCTTACAGAAGAACAAGCCCAATACATTTTAGATTTTAAACACTATCACGGTTCACTTACGATGCTGGCCAAAGAATTTACTGTAGATGTATCTACCATATTCTATGTAAAGAGTGGTAAATCGTGGTCACATCTTAAAAGGAACAAAATAACATGAGAATAATTATACCTACAGATACACAAACCACATATACGCCTACACCAATATACATGAGGTCAATACTTCCGATAGAAGTTTGTCCACATTGTATGATTAAACGTCCATTACTTGAACGTGTACATAGAATAAAAACCAGTGACCATTATGAAAATAACTATTATATATGGAGTTGGTATAGATGTTCCAGTTGTGGATGTCTTACAACAGCGCGTTCTGAACGTCTCATCTCTAATGATCCTGATGATATTGATGATATTGAAAAACAACATCTTAAAGTTGATAAAATCTATCCGTCTATTGTAGAAATTTCAAACGATATTCCAGATCCTGCTCGGCAATATTTACAAGAGGCAAAAAATGCAATCAACGATTCTCCAAGTGGTTCTATTGTAATAAGCGCAAGTGCGGTAGATGCCATGTTAAAAATAAACGGATTCGTCGATGGTAATTTATATCAACGAATCCATTCAGCAGGCGATGCTCATTTATTGACTCAAACAATGGTTGATTGGGCGCATGAAGTGCGAATGGACGCCAATGGACAACGCCATGCGGACGAAGGCGTAGGATTGCCAAGCAATGAAGATGCAGAAAAAACTTTTAATTTTGCATTAATGTTTGCAGAATACTTATTTGTAATGGATGCACGCATACGCCGTGAAAGATAACAACCGGCAAATATTTATTTAGTTGGTTTAAATAACCTTTTCTCACTTTTTTAATTTTTTCTAATAATTTTTTCATCCATAAATACTTTTTTCATAAAGGATGATAATTAAATGGTTTCCAAAGTTAAACCCCCTGAAGTCGCCGAAGGTCAACATACCGAAGGTTGGGGTCATTGTGTTAAGTGTAACGACTGGTCATATTTCTTAAATCGTAATAAAAAGTGTGCTACTTGTGCAAAATCTAAGAAAAAATAAAATGGCCGGTTACTTTAACGCATAACTTATTGATTTTTAAACAGTTTTTCAACATTTCCCACTGTTATTGGCCAGTTCTTTGGCCGGTTGGAGCACGATACTCCACTGTTTTCCACTATTCATACCCAAATTGTGAACCATCGTTCATAAAATGTGAACCTTTTAATTCTTGACAACTGTCGCGTGCACCAGTTGAACTTGACAACTGTTTTGCCACTGTGTTATAGTGGTAGCTTATGGAAACTGAAAGAATTAAATTAAATTCCAAATTTAGAACAGACACTCCCGTCATGCCTGATGTTAAGCTTATTGAAACATGGGCTTATTACGATGGTCCACTGTTTGGTATATGCACGAAATATAAGAGGCGAACGATTTGACACATTGGTAGACGGATTAATTGAAAATGAAAATTAAAATTTCCACTGTTATTAAACTGTTACTGACAGATCTTGATCGTCTTGACCCTATTACGGTCATTGCAGAAAATTTCGAACCTGGACAGGGTAAAATCACAATAGAATGTTATGGCCGACCATGGACTGCCTATTGGGGTAGTATGGGCAATCAAACTATTCATGAATTCTTTTGTACGTCTGATAACGATTACCTTATTGGTAAATTAGCCCCTGACATTAATAGTTCAATTTATGATGAAGGTCAGGCATTGATTGATGTTGCGTTATCTCGTGTTCAGACATTGCGAGGCTATGGTAACTGGGATGAGGCACGTTTTGCTGAAATGAACCAACGGGTTATTAATGAATTGGCTAGTGGCATAGAAGGGAATGAAGAATTATTATATCATGTATTCGGAAGTGAATGGTGGCACTGGATGCCAGAAAAGACAAATCCTGATTATGACTACCTATGGCGCATTATAGATGTTGTCAAGGTGGGACTGACCGAATGCAATAAGATTAAAAAAGAAAACCCCAAGAACAATGATAGTATTATTCATTGTCCCGATTGTGGGCAGGACACTGATCAGGATAGTAATAGTTACTGGTGTGATGGCTGTCAAAAACTGTGGGAAAAGGAAGGATAAAGAAAATGAATGTATTTGAAGAATTAGAAAATATTTTTGAAGAACAAGGTGTTGTTCAAATTTCAGGCGGAGTATTAAAAGATCATACTGGTAAAAGATTAATTCCGAATGATGACCCTGATGCTAAACCTGAATATCGCACTTTTCCAATAAAGGCGAATACCACAGTAGAACAGTATTGTAATCGCTTGGGCGAAATGCATAATGTTTCAGGCAAAGATTATGCCCTTGAATTATTAGCCATCGAAAAAGCTATTGCTTCAGGTAAAGCGACGGAAGTAGTAGGTGAATGTCGTCGCTGCTGGACGTTTATGTACAAAAATGAAGAGCACGTTTGCGATGAAACTCGGGTTAAAGAACAACAAGAAAATCAAAAATTGTGGGCAAGCCTACAGAAAAACCATGAACAGGAAATAAAATGACAGACATAACATGCGATGACTTCAATAAGAGATTCATTGTAGGACAACCCGTATTTCTGGAATTGGACGATGGTAGTCTGATGGAAACCTATCTACGTTCACCTGCATGGGTTATTGGTGGTGGGGATATTATTGCCAAGGTAAAAGGTAAAACAGGGGGCTGGCTTATTGAACGCATTCATCCGCGCACGGAAGATAACCCAACGTCAAACAATATAGACATTACAATCAACATAGCAGATGAAGATAAAGAAGCAACAATAAAACATTATATTCGCTCTACCATGAGCAGTGCGTCCTATGAAGTCTTTGAACGGGAATATGTGCCGGGTAGTTTATATGACGCCGCAGGCAAGGCATTGCTTAATGAGATCTTGGTTGAACTTATTATTAAGGGTATGTTAATGGACAAAAATGAATTATTTTTGAAGATAGAAGCCGAGAGAAAAACTGAGCTTAATAACGATGAATTATTTAATCAAAGAAGGTCGTGAAAAACTGAAAGGTGTGAGCGATGCGCCATGGACTATTGGTGATACAACTACATCAGAAGATAAAGGATATGAAAAAGATTTTCCAACTTATTCTTTGGATTTGCCCATAGACGATGCTATACATAAAACACATTACTCATGTATAGAGCTTTATTCGTGCGAAGAAGATAGAGACTTTATCGAGTGGTCGCGCGATAACCTAGAAGCAATACTAAAGGGTTGGCAAGAAGATAAAGATAAATTGGAAGAGTTAAAGAGAAGAGAGGATTTAACTAGAACCAAATGGAAAGAACTTTATATCGTAAGTATTGAAAATGCGGAAGAAGTAATCGAACAACAAAAACAAATTGTTAAGTTGCAGAAGGTTATTGAGGTTGCAAAAGCTTCACACTTTAACGCAATATTAAACAAAGACGGCAACTACGTAGTAGCGGGAAAAGACATTTATTTTTTAGGTATAGCCTTAATAGAACTGGAGATTAATAATGGACGATGAAAGAGAAATGACACTTAAAGAATGGGTTAATAGATTACCTGAGTTTCATTTAGTTAATAAAGAATATAAGGATTTACAGGAAAGATTAGACAAAGCAATTGCTATGCAACAACCTGTTGAAATGATGAATGCTTTTGGTATCTGGGTAGTGGGACATGATGCCTATCCTGTGGCAATCTTCCGATATGAGGAAGGAGCTGTAGAATGGGCTCGCGAAAATTTCTTTGGTGCATGGCTAATGAAGCAGGTACAGATGCCTGCCATGCCCTTTTGTACCGAAGAAGAATTAGCCGAAGCTAAAATAAAAGCTGAAAAAATGGCTGTTCTCTTTAAACAATCATCAGAAATGGATTAATATAAAGACATGCCAGAAATTTATGAACATCAGATACCGCATCGCAGAATGCTTAATTTTGCATACGGACGAATATGTGAAATTGATGAACAGGTAAAACAATTACAACTGGAAAAAGAATTAATGCAAACAATTCTTGAAAAATTTGAACCATTAGTTTGCCCGGATTGTATGGGCGATGGTCATATTATGAAACCAATTAAAGGTTGTGAGCTTGATGGTCCAAGATTGCATCATTGTGAAACCTGTGATGGTAAAGGTGTAGTATAATGTTAAAGCCTAATTTCCATATTGTTATTCCTGCCCGATACGGCTCTAGTCGTTTCCCAGGCAAACCCCTGGCCAATATTTGTGGCAAGCCTATGATACAACATGTTCATGAAATAGCCTGTCGTACAAAAGCCAAGTCTGTGACTATTGCAACTGACAATGTTCAAATATTGGACTTTTGTAAAACTATTAAGGCACAATGTATATTGACAGACACTACTTGCGAATCAGGCACAGACAGACTGGCAGAGGTCAGTCGAATACATGGTTGGTGCTCTGATGATATCGTGGTTAATCTACAAGGCGACGAGCCCTTGATGCCTCCAAGCTTAGTAAATCAAGTTGCGAGTTTATTAGAATATTTCACAGGCAGTGATTGTAATATAGCCACATTGTATACCCCCATAGAAAACGGTAATAACCCTAATGATGTTAAGGTTATTACTGACGAATATGGTTATGCAATGTATTTCAGCCGCTGCGCTATCCCACATGGAGCCACTATATTTAAACGCCATATAGGACTGTATGCCTATCGGGTTGGGTTCTTACAAAATTTTGAATACATGCCCAACTGTGGATTGGAACGTGTCGAACATTTAGAACAATTACGTGCCATGTATCATGGTGCCAAGATAAGGGTTGAAGAAGCCGTAGAGATTCCTGGACCGGATGTTAATTGTCCAGAAGACTTAGAACACGTAATAAAGGCAATGAAGAATGAATAATTTTGAAAAATTGAACGAAATATTAATAGCATATACACCAATACCTACACCAGGACCACTATTTTTTAATGGTATACCAGATAATGCAATAATTCCTATTATTATAATACTAGGTGTTATAATAGTATTTTGTATTGGATTAGTAATTTGGCAAGTAATAACGGTAATGAAAAATGAAAAATGAAAAATGAAGAAGAAATCATGGAAGCATTTAAAGAAGAATTCAGTCCTGAATATTTAGGATTTATGGATCTTAAAAGTACGCCCGATAATAATATAGTGGAATTGTTGTGGATGGCATTTGCGCGCGGGTATACTTGTAAAGACAAAGAAGCCGTAAATAGATCCAAAACAGAAGGTTTGGATTGACCCTGTAGTTTGTAAGGATTCTGTGCAATTATCTCTTGACTATTACAAGAGTTTAAGGTTATAATTAATACTTGAAATATTAGGAATGTTTGAATGGTAAATTGGAGAAATAACAATGCATAGTTCTAGATATGAGTTTGACGATGGTATCAAGTATGTTGTTCATCATGACGGTGACTGCACGGGCGAAGCCATTTTTATTATCGTTGAAAACAATGAGCGTGTTATAGAAGAGCATCAGGACATTATCACTGTTCAGAACACAATACAAATGGCGAAAGTAATAGGTTCTGACAAAATTAAGATTAATGATTCTACTTTTATGGTTGAAGGTATTGAATATATTTTACAAGGATTAATAATCCAACGCATTAATCACTTAATTGAAAATGAATCCCATTCACCCTATTCATTTGACACGCTTGTCGAATTGGAAGAATATCTTAAGGCTTTGGATTACTAATGAAACGCTATGAACCAGAAGAAATAACAGACGAAGATGGCACCTATGATCCTGATATGGTAGAATGTAGTGATGGTGCATATGTATTATATGAAGATGTGCTATCTGTCTTACGCAAAATTGCACAGGATGGTAGTCTTGATAAAGAAGCAATGAATATTATTCTTGATGTTTTGGCGAGTGATTGAATGAACTTGGAATCGTAATGGCAAAAGTGGAAAGAAAATTTGAAGGGTGGTCGGCTCTATGTCCTCATTGTTTTGTTCGTATGGGATATTATAGATTACGGAAACATCGTCCAACCTGCCACATGATTTCAGATAAGGAAACAAAAGATGGAAAATGATTTAATTTATTTTGTAGAAGTTTGTGACTATGAAGCCTGTTGGTATGTCAGCATTTGGGACAATGAAGAAGACGCTCGTGATCATTATAATGATTATAAATTAGATGATGGTAATTTTGAACAGGTAGTACGATTAGGTAAACGTAAGATAAACACGCGCAAGTTTAATGGTGAGTTTTTAGATACGGAAGATTAATATGCAAGAATTAGAGAAAAATTAACATGAAGAGATTACATCCATTTGTAGGCGTTGGGATTGGGATTATTGTAATGGTATTATTGCTTACTTTGCTTGTTACACTTATTGGTCATCAAATTGACCAAGCAGGTGGTACCAAACAAATCTTAATTGATGTTGGTAAAGATGCTAAAGATATTATTAATGAAATTCAAAAACATGAAGATGAAAAGCAATGAGTAACATCATTAAAGAAATCAATGTAGCATATTATGAAGCATTAGATGGTCGCATGGCTGCATCACGTAATAACGATACGGAACAGGCAGCAAAGTTTGAAAGTCTTCGGGTCCAAATTGGAAACATATTAGTCATGGTGGAAAGAATGGAGAATGAGCGTGGTAGATGAATTAGAAAGTGGTAAATGTTCATGTTGTGGAAACGTAGCCATTGTGAATCGCAAGTATTATCACTATGATGTAAACTGTGATTGTTGTAATGGTGATGAACATTTTGAAATAGTGTATTATTGTGAAGATTGTAAACCAAGACCGCCGAGTCTTATACGAATTGTATTAGAAATGCAACCAAGAGATTAAAAAATGAAAAATCCCGATAACGCAATAGAATCAAGTAGAATCAACCGCAACACGATTGAAAATAATACCCAATGTGGTTGTTATTTTTGTACGACTGTATTTAAAGGTAGTGAAATAACTGAATGGGTAGATGATGGTCAAACAGCATTATGTCCGCATTGCGATATAGATGCGGTTATTCCTAATGAAACAGACGTTGATTATTTAAAAGCTTCCTTTGAACGATGGTTTACGGGAATTGGAACTATAGACGAATAAGTGAGAAACGAAGACTAACGGAGAATCAAAATGGGTATACCGATTAACAATGTTCCACTTATTCCTATTCCCGAAGGTGCAACGGAAGAAGAACGGTTAGAATTGTTTGAAGAATGGAAGCGTCAATTTGCACAGGCAAATCCTGGACATTTTAATTCTGACGGAAGCAGAATAACTATATGGCAACAAATTAAAAATTTATGGAAATAAAAAAGAAGTGATGCAAGCGATATTTAATATAGACAATAATCAAATCAATGTTGAATTTGATCCTACAAAATTACCAACGAAAGTTGAATATGTTTTGGTTGGGGGTGAATCAGATGAAGATTTCCATAGTCGACGAAATACATTTGTTCGATGGTTAGTGGGTTTGCCCAAGAAGCGTAACGAATCTATTGGACGATTCCCTGTACCTCCTAAATATATTGACGTATCATTAAAAGTTAAAACAGAAGACTTGGAAATATTTCGGGAATGGATACATCGTGATTTTGGTAATCTTAAGTCAGAGTGTATAATCCATGCAGACGATAAAACCTATACTTTTTTAGGGGCATTTCCCTCAGAATTGATAGATGATGGTAATGTCAAATTATCGTATGATTGTTATAGAAGAGAAGATCGTCAACCACAAACTATCGGTGAATAAAATGACTAATTGGAAAAAATGGAAGAAGAAAATCATTGAGTGGATTATCTATGCACATTATGGGCAGAAGCATCCATTTTGCAAACATCCAAAAGTTGACATTAAAACAGTGTATCCTGTTACCTTACAATCTAAGACAGGTGTATGTAAGATATGTAAAAAAGAAGTTATTGCCAGAACGGTTTGGGAAGTAAAGCAATGATTACAACTATTTTCTTGTCTAAGCGTAATAGAGGATTAATATGATTAAAATACTTAAAAGAATTGTAGAAAAATATATAAAGTTTAAGCCTTGTCGTTGTCCATTCATAAATGCCGATGATCAACTATCGGGTAAACTATTTAAACATTATAAGAATGAAAAATTGTATCGGTATATGTTCCCAGCAGCTCCCGAGGCAGAACGTACTAAATTAGTCGTTGTCTATCAGGACATTGAATCGGAACAGTATTATACTCGTCCATGGAATGATTTCTTTTCTTCGGTTAAACAAAATGGACAAAGCGTTCCACGATTCGAGGCACAAGAATAATGACATCTTTAGAAGAAATTAAAAAAGAATATGAACCATTTATCGGAACAGTCGTTTTAGATTGTTGTTTGAAACCAGTTTTATTGCATGGTATTGTAGAAGATGAACGTGATGTGTATTATGATTATGAAACAATAGACAACACTCGGGTTCTTTATACGTGCGTCGGTTGGTGTATAGGTTTAAAAGGTTTAATTTCAGACAAGGCATATAAGTATGTTGAATATCAATATAATGTTAGTAAAGAACGCCACGAGTTAAAAAAGGAACAAGAATGAAAGTACGTATTATAGATGATGTGTTACAAGTAATACCAGAGACAGACGACGAAGTGAAAGAATTGAAATTCTGGAAAATGTGTAATACCCGCGTTATTGGTAAGGCTAATGCTTATTGTGCTAAAGCCATTAATATTATTGAGGAAGTACAACAATGAACGAACTTCATAATAATGGAAAACAATCTGAAAGTATGGCTAGTATGGAAATAAGTCCTATAAACGATGATAAATTCTTTGCTCGTTTAGTTGCGGCTGAGGTTGCGGCGAATTTACAAATTAATTTTGGCGACAGAGATATTGTTGTTAAATTATTAACATCCGCATTAGAAAAACAGTTATGTCAACATGGCGGACTGTTAGAACAGTATTTACATACCCAATTAGATATTCTTGTGAAAACGATTAAATTTAAATTTGATATTGCAGATGATGTAGGTGTTAACTATGGGTATGCCACACATGCTAAATTTAATGACATATTGGATATCATTAAAGAAAAATATGATCCTGAACAAGAATTTGGCACGATTTAAAACTGTAAAAACTGTAGGATAGTAAAATGAAAACAAAAGAAACGATAGCACCCTTTACAACTGACGGATGTTCTGGTGGAATGTCATGGTTGTATAATAATCTTTTTCATAAAGAATTACCATGGCGTGATGTTTGTGTAAAACATGACAAAGCGTATTGGCAAGGTGGAACTAAAAAAGAACGACGAGATGCAGATATTAAATTACTGTGTGGTGTTGCGAAATCAGGATATCCTATTATTGGATCACTAATGTATGTAGCAGTTCGTTTTGGTGGACATTGGATATTCCCTACGCCATATAGATGGGGTTATGGTTGGAAGTATCCAAAAATGTATACAAACAATTTAAAACTGTAAAAACTGTAATGGTCACCTTTTGAATAATTAGGTTACAAAATTAAAAACGCAAACCGAACCTCCTGAAGTGTGAAAAAGGGTTCTTAAATGATGAGGAAAGTAAGATGAGTAATAAAGACGATTTTGGAATGTCACCAGCGGCGCTTGCTGCTTTGTTAACTGGCGATTATAAAAATGCAATGGTAGCGACAATTCCGGGTGGTATTGAAGCACAAGAGGCACAAGGTCAGAAAGACTTTGTTGCTTCCGAAACATTGCCTATTAATTGTCCACGCGAACGACTAGAAAGCCTTGGATTTGTTTTTGGCGAAGCCGTTGATGAGCTCTTTAACGATGTACAATTTCCAGAAGGTTGGACGAAAACGCCGACTGAACATTCCATGTGGTCTGACTTGTTAGACGAACAAGGTCGCAAACGCGGCAGTATTTTCTACAAGGCGGCGTTTTATGATCGTAGTGCACATATGAGCCTTAATCATAAAATGTCATACAGTCCAGTATATGAACACCACGATGGTTATGTAGAAAATGGCATACAGTATTTCGTATCAGACGGCAAAGATATTTTATATGAAACAGAACTTGTAATGGTGGAAAAGAAATACGAAGGCGATTACTGGAAGCTGGACGATGCAGCATCAGCTAATGTCGTACAATGGCTTGAAGACAACTACCCCGATTATAAAAATCCTTTAGCATACTGGGATTAAAATATGAGATGGAATGTATTTTATGGTATAGCAGGGATGTATATTTTTATTAGCGCTCTGGAAAATTTAATATTGCAATTCGCGGATGGTATACTTGGGCGGGAACAAACGCTAGATATTTTAAATACACATTTAAATGAAATGTCCCAACAGGTATGGATCTTACCATGGGCATTGTTTTTCATTAGTCTTGGTATAATAATATGGGCATTGTTTTTTAGTAATAAAGAAAATGAATAATGCAACCGACATTATAAAGGATTGGAATCGTGAACATTCTGGAAGAGATAGTTCTGTATTTGTTGATAGGTTAGTTATTGGCGGTTTGACTAATGACCAAATCGTAACAGTTCTTCAGGTTCTTGAAAGCGTATGCCATGAATGTTGGGACGATGATCTTGATTGTCACTGTTGGAATGACGAATGAAAGAAATAACAGCATATAAATGTGAATATTGTAATATGGTCAGTATGTATAAAGGCCATACCAAACGACATGAACGCGATCATTGTAGGAAAAGTCCTGAGCGCAGATGTTGTGGTCTATGTGTATATCTTGATAATGATCAGCAAACCATTTACAATCCGATTCATGGTGGAAACCCAGGTTCAACAGACTATGAAATAGATAGTTGGTGGTGTAAAGAGTTAGATATGGATCTTAATGATCGTGAACTGAATGCGAATAATGAATGCGAATGTTTCATTTCCAAAATAGTAGTAAATACAAATAAAACATAATTTGTAGGAGAAGTATCATGTTAGAGCAAGCTAAATTTTTTATTGAAAAAGTAAATGAAGAAAATAGAAAATGTTGGGGATTTGCGAAATATTGTACAAATGTATTAACGTTTCCCATTGTTTTAACAGGTACTCTGCTTGTAATAATAAGTACAGGATTTAAACATGTTGAAGATAGTATTGACATATTAATAAGATTTATATTTAGATAACCAGATAGGAATAAAATAAAATGGTGTATGAAACAGACGAATACAGTAACTTACAAAAAGTTGAAGAAAAAGTTAGTTGTGCTGCACCTGCTACAGTAAGCATCAATCTCGACGATGTTAAACGCATGGCTGGTTTTATAAATGATGCACTACAACCCAAAGTTACATATACAGAAGATATGAGCGGGATGCGGGAAGCGGGAAGAAGCAGAACGTGTTTCAAGGCAAAGTATTAAAATGGTACGCGATATTTTAGCGCGATATGTATCACCAAAGTATTAATTACCAGATAATGGTTGATGTTGTTCCCGCCGCTAATCGTTCCACTGCTACATTATAATATTCATCATCTTTTTCAATACAAATATATTGGCGATTGAGGTCACGAGCTGCTGCTGCGGTTGTTCCTGAACCACCAAAACCATCAAATACTACGTCGCCTTGTTTAGAATGTTTTTCAATACATTGTTTAATTAAGTCAAGTGGTTTTTGGTTCTGGTGTAATTGGCTTGCGCCAACAACCTTATCAAATTCCCAAACGTCCTGTATGCGCTTGCCTTGTATCGGTGCATTGCCTTTATTAACTAATATGATAAATTCATGTTTTTTACCAAACGCGTGCACAAGGTCACCCGCAGTATGATTATTCTTAATCCAAACAATAATGTTGCGAACTGTAAATAAATTTTCCAATTCATTTATAAAGAATGCTACTTTGTTGGAATTACAAAACATATACATTGCAGTATCTGGTTTCATGATACGATAACATTCTTCAATATATTTAGATATTAGATCAGGATCATCATCACCATCTATTGTTGTGGAAAATTTATGTTTTACATCTTCCCTGTTAACGCTATATTTGTCAGCCTTATTATTTCTACGGCCTGTTTTGTAATCCATGAGATATGGGGGGTCGGTTACAACAAGATCAATAGATTCGTCTTCCATCGTTGCCATGTGTTCAAGACAATCCGCGTGTATTAATTCTTCTGTCATTCTTTTTCCAATATTCTTTTTGTTATATGTGCATTATATATGATTTCTTACGAGTCGTCAAGTTGACTTTGTGGTAATGCCGTGTTAAGATTAACACATGGATACTACTAACAATTATGAAGTTCAAAGAAAATGGTCAGATAATCTAATACCACAAGTTGCTCCGTTGATTCTTAGTGCATTAAATTGCGATCCTGTAATTTGGCGAATAGAAATCACCACCCCCGAAGTAGATATGAAAGAGGCAGCCGATTTAATATTAACCAATGGAAATGAATCTTTTTATATTGCACTAAGATTGCGCAATGAGCATTACATGATTAATTTTCCATTCGATTTTACAATTCGACGGGAATATACGCAAGGCTACAAAACTGAATATGAAAAAGTTTTAGTTGATGGCTTCGCCGATTTAATGTTTTATGGATTTAGAGTTAATAACATTGTGGTGCGTTGGGTGTTATTGCATATGGATAGTTACCGTGATGAACACTTCTTTGATAAAGAAACACAAACATGGTTACCAAAGAACTATATTAATCACGAAATTCGTGAAAACCACGATGGTAGAAATAATTTTATAGGTTACGATATTTGTTCTTTCAGAAAACCAAGTCTTATAATAAGCCATAGCCCTGGTTATTATGATGATGTGATAACAAAATGGCTTCCAAAATCTAATGGTACTAAAATACCAATGTATACTTTAAAACCTAAAGAGGAAAGAAAAGATGGGAATTGATTTTTCACACGGGGATGCACACTGGTCGTATAGTGGATTCAATAACTTTAGAAATAGTTTGGTTAAGACATTAGGTTATACAACATCCTTACACATTATGTACGAAGATGGTACATATGTACGAATGCAAAAAGAACCAATATATCCATTGATTAACCATTCGGATTGCGATGGTGTATTAACAGTTAAAGAAATGCAACAAGTTCTTCCACAATTAAAAGATATTGTTAATTGTTGGCCTGAAGGCGACTACGATAAAGTACGGGGGTTGAGTTTCATAGACGGCATAGAAGAAGCTATCAATGAAAATGAATCTCTGGAGTTTATATAATGAGTCTAGAATCTAATAGATTAGATTTTGAAAAGGTTTTGAAAGATGCAAAAGAAACAATTGAAGAGGTATGGCAATTAGAAAACTCAATAGATATTCTAATCAGTCGCGTTGAAACATTGGAAAATAAAAATATCGCATTAGAAGAAAAAAATACATTTTGGGAAGAAACAGCGACAACATATGAAGATTGAACGCATTTGGGCAATGCCCAACAAAAATACTTTTGTGATTCCGCCCATTAATTCATTAATTCGCCGACACGTCCATGGAAAGTCAATCGATCCGTTTGCAAATGTCAATAAACTGGCAATGATTACAAACGATATTGACCCAATATACCCAACCGATTACCATTTAGATGCTTTAGACTTTTTAAAGACATTTGATGATGAAAATGTTGACTGTGTTTTATATGATCCACCATATTCGCCTCGTCAAGTCAGTGAAGTTTACACAAAATTGGGTATGACAGTCAATATGGAGACAACACAGGCTTCTTTTTGGTCAAAACTGAAGAAAGAGATCAGCAGACTCACTAAAATGGATGGTATTGTTGTGGGTTGCGGCTGGAACAGTGGTGGAATAGGCAAAAAATACGGTTTTGAACTACTAGAAGTACTTTTAGTGCCTCACGGCGGTCATCATAACGATACTATCATTACCGTTGAAAAAAAGGTACAAAAATTGTATAAAAGTGACGATACTTTAATAGAATAAGGGTGTCTATCCACTAATATCACCCATAATAACCTACTTTCTGTTAAATTGTTGTAAGAATACCCATTTCTTGGCAATTTTGTATGAATCTTGCTTGTATGTCCGCATTTGGTACTATTTTTTCTACTATTTTAGTTTGAACTTCGCCATCCGATGTAATAATATCATTAAATGTGAGATCGAAGTCATTAATTAGTTTATATTGCGTTCCCATTACGTTACCTTTTGTATTTTAGATAAGATGAATATATTGTAACCTAATATGAACGCAGAGTCAAGGTTTAAGGTTACAAAAAATATTAACCGACAGTTTTGCGCTCAATTGCCAATTTTTTATTCATAATAGGTTCAATTTTTGATTGTAGTTGTTTAGTAAACGCTTCAATTGTACGTACATCTTCTACGGCTTTTAAAGCATTAGTGACAAATGTTCTTACGGATGGATCATTGCCAACCATTAAAAGACGTTGAAGTCCTGCATTGCTTTTAATATTGTCCTGATCGCCTGCATTGAAAAGAATAGTACCAAGGTCACCCTTTTCATCAAGCGCATCAGCTAAATCAGGATTAGAAATTGCTGACAATGCACCGAGTATTTTAACAACAGAGTCTTTTTTGGCAGGGTCTAGTTTTCCAGACGTAATCGTATTCCTAACTTTAACAAGCCATGTAGTAATAGCCTCGTTAAGTTGTTCTGTTGACATTGACAAATATTCCGTCAAACGGCCAATGTTACCATTAATAATTTCATTTTCTGTTAAAACAGTTTTAGTCTGTTCATTGATTTGGCATAATAAAGAATCCATTAAAATCTCCTAAGTATGGAGTATTTATACGTTTGTTATTGAACTTGCCACAATTCCCGCAGACAGGTTGCCATCAATCCATGCGTAGTAGAGACTGTTTTCTGTATCAAAAGTATGTGGGTTCGTTTTATCTTTATCAAAATACGCGCGCCAGCCTGCATTATACGCAATTTCTTCTGGCGTTGGCATTGTTGGGGGCAATTCTTGAATATCGTCCATTGTTAATCTCCACGTGAATATGTCCTAAATTATATATTAATTAGGTTACATTGTCAAGGGTTAATCGTTTATGGAAGATCCTTCTTTCGTCCATGGGCATTAATCTCAGCAGTACGATGACTTATAAAATTATGAAACTCCATGTCTGCCTCTTCCTTTTTAGAAGAATATTTCCAGTGCGATAAGTTGGGATTTTTCGCCGTAAAGTAAATCCAAATATTTTTAACATTGCGCCTAACATCCTTTGAAAATACACGAATGATTAATTGCATGATTATTGCCCCAAAAAAAGAAGAAAACATCCATCCGCGAACTGTGAAAAAATAATGGCCACCATAATTGCAATCAGTAAACTTATAATTATTTTTGCAAGTAAATCTGAAATAGCAACTACTACTTGAACTGGCAACATGTTAATGTTCATTTTTCTATCCTATTAAAATATTTAGTTTCTTGGGGATCATCCATCCAATAATCTTGCACTATAGGATAAGATTTAATCGTGTTATATTTCTGCTGAATACGCATTGCATGTTTTCGCAATTTTCGTAATCGCAAGACATTAAGAATATGTAGAATAGTAAATAGGGTTAATACTAACCCTAGAAAAATTACTGCAATTATTAATATTGTAATATTCATAATATTACCTACATATAAATTTCGCTAACGGACTGTCCGTTATTGATCCTTCTAATTGTTTCTGCTAATAATGAGGCGATTGATATAACACGTATCTTACTAGATTTTAATTCTGTTGATAACGGAATGGTGTCCGTTACGACAACTTCATCTAATACAGAGTTTTCAATATTATCATATGCAGTGCCTGAGAAGACCGCATGTGTTGCATATGCGGTCACAGATAAAGCTCCACGTTCTTTTAAGGCCGTTGCTGCTTTCGCCAACGTTCCTGCGGTGTCAATCATATCATCAACAACAATACATGCTTTACCTGATACATCACCAATAACATTCATAACTTCCGATACGTTTGCTTTAGGTCTACGTTTATCGATAATAGCAAGGTCTGCATCGTTTATTTGTTTTGCGATACTGCGCGCACGGGCAACGCCACCAGTATCGGGCGAGACAATAACAATGTCGTTAATGTTCTTATGATAATTTCTCCAAATATCACCAATGATTATTGGCGCTGCAGAAATATTTGTAACTGGAATTGTGAAAAATCCTTGTTGTTGTTCGGAATGTAAATCGACAACAATAAGTTGTGCAACCCCTGCGACTTGTATCATGTCCGCAACCAAACGTGAGGTTATTGGTGTTCTTGTATAAGAAGGTCGCCTATCCTGTCGCGCATAACCATAATATGGAATAACACCGATGACTTTTTGCGGCGCAGAACGTCTTACAGCATCCGCCATAATAAGAAATTCCATAAGATTATCATTAACAGGAGCGCATGTTGGTTGAACGATAAAAACATTTTGCATTCTCACCGTTTCATCCAATTCAATGCGAATTTCGTTATCGCTAAATTTATCGACTTCCACTCTTCCAAGTGGAATACGTAACGATTTAGCAATAGCCTTCGCCAATGCTGGATTAGCATTACCTGCAAATACTTTAGAATTTCCCAACGCTGTCATTATTATCTTCCTCGTATTCTTCAATATGTTCATATGCTTGTATTAGCATATTGTATGATTCACATGTGACATTAGTTTCTAATTTAATCTTCGTAAATGAAGGGAATATAATTATAATAAATGAATTAGTCAATGTCGCCAACCACGATATAAATAACCATGCAGGTGTTGCTTGTAATTCTGGAACTATTGCAAATAATAATATAGTAAGATCAACTAATAAAGTTAGCGTACTAAAATAGAACATTCCCTTAGATGCTTGAAAAGATTCTTGTAGTATCGGTATATCTTTTGTTGTCAATATCTCCGATTCTTCTGTATCATCATTTTCCAATAAAACATCATTTGCGTATGTTAAAAAACGTAAACCCTTTGCATTGTATAACATAATACTAATCATGTACGCGATTGTCATAATATTTGCTAACAATAATATTACTATAAATGTTATCAATTAATAATCCTTTAAATATTAGTATGTAATTCATTATTATATACGATACGTATAAAATGTCAAGAACTTTTAACCTTTGGTGTAATTTCAAACTTTTCAGTTGAAGACTTAGTAAACTCCCCAATTCCAAATACGATGATTACAAACACCGTTGGTATTAACATCATCCGCTAATATATTTTGTTGGGTTTTACCTTTCTGTTTTCATCCCCATGAATCGGGCAATCAGAATTCATTACACTTTCTTCACTACCAATACGATCAGCGTTGTCGAGTTTAGGACATTTACATTTTGGTACATCAAACCATTGATGCCAATTGCTATCTTTTTTAAATCCCCACAGCTCTTGTTGAAGGAATTCAAGTCTTTCAAACATCTTGGCAAAGTTTTTTAATGTGGTAATATTATCTGTGCGTTCCATCGCCGCAAAGATTAATGCACGCAATATATGCGTCTCTTTCAACATTTCAATGTTTTCTGATGATACATTTTGATCACGAGCCATATTACTATTTAAAGTGGTAACATAGTCGCCATTACTAAAGCGAACTTCCATATTTTTTGCGTTGTAAATGTCGTCAGACATAAGATACTCCAAAGTTGTTTATTCAGTAGGAGTAGTTTATATTAAAATAAGTTATAAGTCAAGACTTTTTAACCTAAATAATATATTAGCATATTCTAATATTAGAAATCTATTAACCCATTGGATTGGTAGCCTTCTAGCCGCTTCTCTATTATATTAATATATGCTTTTTCGCGTTCAATCAAAATAGCGTTTCTTCCTAACGATAATGCGGCTTCGCCTGTTGTTCCTGTTCCCCCAAAACAATCCAATACAGTATCGTCTTGATTTGTAGTAAGTGTAACCAACCATTTCATTAACGCCAAGGGCTTCTGTGTCTGGTGCTCTTTAATTGATTCTTTTCCGCGCGGCTTTTTTACATCAATCACGTTCGATGGATGTGTCAATTCCACAATTGATTCAGTAATTACATTATAAGGATGCCTGCCATTTTCATTCATTGTATATGGTTTATCGTCTAAAGCCTTACCATATATCTTCGCATCAGTATCACCACTATATCCAGGCCTTCCCGGATGTTTGCCAGTTGGTAAACCGGGTAATAACAATTCATCATGGAGAGTTTTAAATTCTTCTTTATATGTAATGCGACATTCTTCTATGTTAAGCGGCACTGTTTTATGTTTAACGCCAAAGTAAATTGGTTCATGACACGATTTTAAATTTTGTGCTTTGGGCATAGTACTCCAATATACCCATTCAATCATATCTCTAGTTTTAAACCCTGCTGTTTCTAATCCACAAGCCATCCAATGGTACGTTTTGGTACATCCAAATGATAATAAGTTTCCAGACGGTTTTAAAATACGGTACGCTTCTTTGCCCCATTCATTACACCAATCACTGAATTCTTTATTGGAAGGCCAAGTATCCCACTTGTCCATTCCCAAGTTATATGGTGGATCGACAATTATGGCATCGACGCTATTGTCTTCAAGTGTTTTTAATTGTTCAATCACATCACCATGAAGAAGCGTTAACATTTTGTGTTACCTATTGGTTTATTATAAAATGGTATTCCAGTATCATAGGCATCATATAATTGTTCAACTGTTATTATTAATTTGCTAAAAGGTTCGCCCTTAATAATTCCTACAATTGGCAACTCGAGGGGGGTGACGTATCCTTCCGTTTTTTGATCTGCTTGTTGTTCACGTAATTGAATTTTGGAGGGATTATATTTCGCTGGGCTTGTTGAGGGGTTTATTTTATTACTTTCTATCATATGAAATACCACAGCATCCATGTATATTAATGCACCTATCATATAATCAAATTTGGCAGGTTTTACGTGTTGATACATTGTAGAACCTTTACATGGATTAGTAGGGTCAAAGCGCAATGCACGCTTTGCAAAGGTTGAAAGGGGCATTTTGTGTTTCGGTTGCATTATACGTGATACTTTTATTTCAATTTTATTATTATTGATAAAGTCGTATCCATCGTAATGCGTATCGAGTGGTTTAGATAATCCTAACGTTGCAACAAGGGACTTCTCAGCATGGTCACCAAATGCTTTAGAATTTTCTTCTAAAAATTCACTAACGTTTGCATACCTTGTTAAGTCATCTACGAGGGTAGCAACTTTACGTGCAATGATATGATCTATATGGATTAATTCATTTACTGTTTTGTTGTCATTTGTCGTTGTTATGTCTAATAGGATCAATAGTAGCTTTTCATCGATACACAATTCTTCAGCCAAGCAAGCAAGACTTGTCATCTTCATATGTGTTCCTTTTTTGTGCGTTAATCACACTTATAATTATTATATAAGCAATATATCATAAACACATAAAAAAGTCAAGCAAAGCAAAAAGCCCACAACGTGGGCTTTTTGTTAGTTATTCGTGATCGACAATGTCACCATCATCATGATCGTCTTGGGAATTAGGCCAATCATTATCTGCCCAAATGACATCAATATCAAGAGTAAAATCTTCAACATAATTATTCGGATTGTTTGATGCCCAACGCCAACCAAAACCACCAGCAGAACGACGAGTGCCCATACATGCCTTTACAATACTCGCAGCATCAATACCGCTATCATTGCCTGCATCTTCAGGTGAATCAAACGTAGCAATAACGCTAGGATCTTTATCCGATGATAGCGCTTCTGCTAAATTCAGTTGTTCTACTGCCGAACTAGAAACTACTGTACGCGAATCGCGGAAGGAACATTCTAAATTTTCAGTTGGAAGATTGCCATAAGAATCTTCATCAGTCGGCAATTCTCTTACCACAGTATATGCACAACATCGTCCTTTGGCGTTGTCGTAATCACTCGGAATCGCAACAACATCACGTGGATTAATTTTAATCATCACCACCTTATTACTATAGCTTGTACCATAGTGTGGAAGATAACTACGTGCACAAAAATGTAAACCATGTGAGCACGTATTGTGTTTATCTTCATTTACTGTATTACGTTGCATTTCGACGAAAGCACCGGGTGTATTATCTACACGACCTGTATAGATATCTTTGAAATGTTCATTGACACGCTTATATGCGAGGAAATGACCATCTTCTGTAATAGGAAGTTTTGATGCTTCCAAGAAATCGTATAATTCATTCACTGCACGATTTGATGGATTGTCCATCAAGTTATCAAGAAAAATAGCCATGGGCGCAATATCAAAATCGTCAGCATACATTTCAAGCATTCTTGCTGTAAGTGTAGTATGTAGAGGTGTACCATTATATGTTACAAAACCACCTTCAATTGCAACGTTCTCAATTCCTGCAATCGATTTTTTTATTAATTCTACTGGCAATGCAAGTTCTTTCGCTAATTCCCAATCTTTGTTTCGTACTGCGTCGCAAACCGCGTCGTATTTGTTATTGGTGCTATAAACTGTTGCCGAATCACCGTCGTCAAATACAAGGGTTAGATGTGTGTCTGCTTTAATAAAAGCTGTCATTTTTTACTCCTGTCAATTAATTTAATATAGTCAAATAGAACTGACCAATCTCCATTATACGCTAATTCGGATACTAATGTCAACATTGGATATTTAGTAAACGCAGTATCATCATAAAATGATGGTTGATCAATATCAACCGTGTCCAGTAATCTATTGTATAACGTTTCGATTACCTTAATCTGTGACATTACTTCTGCAGAATATTTTTCATTTCCTTCGATTAACGGCAGAACTTGCTGCTTAAACACAGAATCTGAATCTAATTTTTTAATATTTTCTACGAACCCATCCTCCATGATGTGTTTCTTTATACCCAGTATTCCAGATGTCTTAGAGACTTGTTTATGGAATGTTAGTTCTTCAATATAATTGGGTAAAATTTCTTTAACAAAACTAAAAATGTCAACCCAGTCATCTAATTTCTTAACTTTATTATACGTGATTGTTGGCAATGCCATGATAGCTGATACTGTATAGTCTGTATCATTAATATCATTATATGCACTTAATATAAAATGGATAGTTGGCGCAAACATTTCCACGCCAAGATGTAACGGTTCAAGCTTGCCATCTGAATTAATAAAAGAAGGTGATGATGCATATTTTAATGGTATATATAAACCACCATCATCAATATTGCCAATTATGGAGTTCCATGCAATTTTATCATGATAATAATGCGAACCTGAGCCAGAATACGTCCCGCCATAACGATAAAATGATAAAGAACGGGAAATAGATTCTCTTATAGGTTCTTCTGTAATTTCGGATATTTTATGAACATCAGGGGAACCCAACTCTTCAATTAGTCTAGAAAATTCTAAATCGTATCCTTCAAATTTTACAGGGTTGCAATTGTTGTCCAAACGTTCAAGTGGCACTAATCGTTGTGTGATTACAATCGCATCATTATAGTGGCTCTCCATTAAATATTCTTTAAGACGCGCAAGACCACCTCTTTTTACATCATTGATAACGATAAGGGTAGTGTCATTAGGATCAACTGTACTGGAAACATCTGAACGTTTAAGCTTTGATGATTTTGTATAATAACCATTAATTCTATAACGATTGAGATCATGACCTAAGATTTGTTTATATCCAACCCTACCATTATCTTCAATATACCTTTTTAAATTTTTATTATGAACTTCATCGGCTTTAAGAAATGACCGAATAGCATCTTCCCTATTAAATAGTTCATTGGATAATTTATTTAATTCAATACATGCAAACCAATATTTTTTATTAATGTCGCCAAATTTTTTCACAACTTCACTCGTAAATTCTTTATTAAGTTTCTTCAACTTATTGGCGATAGCTTCTACAGATTTTGCATCATACCGAATTTCTTCGCGATTAGCAGATACTTCAAGCTCGCCGATATTATAAAACATAACAATATGTGAGCGATTGATAAATGCATATAAATCATCATCTACTTTGTCTTTGATTTGTTCACTATTTACACGGTAAGCGACATTTCCCTGTACAGCAATTAACGAAGAAGAACTATAACGCCCTGCAGATGAAAGCATCCATTCATCTGTTTCAATTTTATACTTCGGTAATTGGTCAAATTCAAAATTAAGCGCCCCCGTAATTTTTGGTTTAACGGGGAAATACATTAACGCGGTGGCTGTTTTATTTTTGAACTTATAAAAATCATTGGGTTTAATAGTTATTTTAACTTCAAGACCACTATGTTCATCTGTATCAATATCGCCCATTTTTGCAATTGTTGGGATACCATCCTCATTAAGGAAAATCGCGTAGGTACGTTTCTTGCCATTATATCGTGAAATAACTTCAAACGCATCAGAATAACTAAATGGACTTTTTGAACCAAGCCCCAGTGCTCCAATGAAATCATTAGAATTTGTCTTCGTAGAATCAAAATAAGTTGTATATAACCCACCAGTACGATTAAATTGTAACGTTCCATCTTCATTGGTTGCAGTTATTAATTCACCAGTGGGGTCTTCTACCATTACAGGAACCATCTCGCCTTGGATATCTTCATCAGACAATCCGATACCATAGTCCTTAATTGAAAGGAACGGCTCTAACTCATTTGGTAAATGGATCTCGAAAGGGGTATTACTATTTTTTGCGGCAATATGTGCATCGTAAGCGTTACAACTTAATTCGCGGACGATAGCCATTTCGGGATCGGTATATAGTCCGCTCGAAAGGATACTAAAAGAAAGTGCGTTGGTTTTGATAGTAAACGAAGATTCGGCTTGCACGCCGCCACGTTCAATATTTGTATGATTTGTATGAAGTTTCATAGTGTTCCTATACATTAATTATTAATATTGGAACTACTATATCAAATTAGGTTATAACAGTCAACCTTTTATTTTTATTCTTTTTCTTCTTGTTGTATATCAGTAAGATAATCTGCAACTGTCTTGCCTGTAGGTTCAGCGGGTTTAGTTGCTTCAATTGCGGCTTCAACTGCATCCTTTTCGCGTGCTGTGTTATTGATATCTTTTATTAAATCCATGGTTAATTATCCAATTCTTGTTTTATTTGTTGTTTGACTTCTTGACGTTGTGCTTTAGCTTTAGCATATTTACCTGTTTCTTTATGTGCGCCTGCGCCTGATTGTTGGGCGAACTTAGCCACTGGATTATTAGGTGCATCCATAGTTGGTTTTTCTGCCTTGTTTTTACGTGCACGCTTGGCTTCGCGCTTACGCTTTGTGCTACTTTTCGCCATTTCCAATAATTCAGCAACTTTCATAACTGCTCCACAATAAAGATTATATTGTATTTATCATACAGTAAAACTTTCCCCACATCCACATTCGGCAGCAACATTGGGATTATTAAACTTAAACCCTTCATTAAGACCTTCTTTGGTGTAATCTAATTCAGTTCCATTAATATAAATAAGACTTTTTTGGTCAACGATGAGTTTAACTCCGTTTGATTCAAACACTACATCATCTGCGTTAACAATATCAATAAATTCAAGAACGTATGCCATTCCTGAACATCCTGTTGTTTTTATACCTACGCGCAAACCTAAGCCTTTACCACGACTTGTAAGATAATCCTGAACTCGTTGCGCGGCAATCTCTGTTATGGATAGTCCCATTAGTATTCAAGGCATCCAATAAACGGTGATATTCCACCAATATTTATTGCATCGTATCCACGTTCTGAAAGGTATGAAGCCGCCGCGCCGCTGCGCGCGCCGCTGCGACAGTAAAGTAAAAGCTTACTATCTTTTTTAAGGGTTAGTAGTTGGTTGGGTAGTGCGGCAAGAGGAATATTAACAGAGCCAGTAATACGGCTGGCGGTATGTTCATTAGGTGTACGCACATCAATAACATGTGCACCACTGTTTACCATGGCTTTTAATTTTTCGCAATTCATTTATTTTTCTCTTGATAATCATTTATAGCGGCTTTAATCGCATCTTCTGCCAAAACCGAACAATGAATTTTTACTGGAGGCAGTTCTAATTCATTTGCAAGGTCGACATTTTTAATCGTACTTGCTTCATCTATTGACATACCTTTAACCCATTCAGTTAAAAGGCTTGATGATGCAATAGCTGAACCACATCCGTATGTTTTAAATACGGCGTTTTCGATTATCCCGTCATCGTTGACTTGAATTTGTAGACGCATTACGTCACCACAAGCGGGTGCGCCTACCATGCCTGTACCTACTGTTGAATCGTCCTTATCTAATACCCCTACATTTCGTGGGTTTTCATAATGATCCAATACTTTATCTGAATATGCCATAATATATCTCCTATGGAAGTATATATTATGGTAACATAGTAAAATAGTCAAGTATTATTTTAGCTTTTTATGTTCTACTATCCAGCGAGTTGCGGCTTTTACTACAGGTCTATGAAGTTCACGACCAACCCCAGAAAATTCATCTGGGGTCATCCAAGTAACTTCACCAGTTTCACTGTCTGGATCGCCAAACATATTGGGGTCTTCAATTTCTGCAAGGTAAATCCTTGTTCTTCCAAGGAAATTTCCGAGATCGTGTTTGTTTATAACATTACCGTTAAATAATCCTAATTCTTCACCGGCTTCCCTAAATGCTGTTTCTTTATCAGATTCACCATCTTCCTGTTTCCCCTTAGCTACTTGAAAACATTTCCCACCAAATTTTGGATTCGATGGTTTCATGAACATCATTTTGATTTCATTTTCTTCTACGTAGTAAGGGATTACACCCGCACGATATATTTTTTCTTTATTCATTTGAACCTACTTACCTTTGGTTACTTTTACTATATTTATCAAAAAGAAATATAATAAAAAACAATGGGTTAGGATATTACTTTTCTGCAGGTTCACGCCAAATCATCATTGTTTTAGTTAGTTTGTTTTTACGAACGAATACTTTGCCTGTTTCCACATAGCGGTCATGTCGCTTAATTTGGCGAAGAACCTTAGTAGAAACACTATGTGATTTCGCATATTCTTCAAAATTCACGGGGGTAGAAGGGACTTCTTTAAAAGCGGTGGCAATATTGTTTCCTTTTCTACCGCGTTTTTTTAGCTCTTTTGTAGCAGATTGTGCAGGAGCATTTAATACATGTGTTGTTGTGTTGTCGTTAGACATAATCATTTTTTCCTTTTAAAAGTTTTTGCAAATTAATTATATGGTAATAAAAATTAAAAGTCAAGAATTTTAGGTTATTAAAATAGGTTACATATTTAATTTTCGTGTTTCTTTTTAAAATCAAGAATAGTCCCTGATTCTAATTTTTCTATAGGTTGTGCTGATATACTAGCACAGTTTTTCGTAACCTCAACAAATTCATTTACGCCTTCCCAAAAGATGGCAACCATCCTATTCATTCGTTCTAACGGATCTTTAATCTTATCAAGTTCTTGCTTAAGTCGCCATTGTTTTCTGCGATACAACTCCTGATTTTCAGCCCGCATATTACTAATAGCGTTTTCAATCATCGCCGATGTAACTTTTTCAAATTCATCGGGACTTTCAATGTACAGATTTTTTAAGTAATCAAAATCGTATTCCATTGTCATTACCTTTAGAATATTAACATGTTATTGTCGATCCTTGTCCATGTACTAAAATCCCAACCCGTTAGAAAGTCAGCGCAAACTATGTTATGTTGCACTATTCTCCTATTTTCTACAGTATCACCAACTAATTCCAATAATCTGCGGTGACACAATTTAACGTTATCTTCCATTAAATCAATTCCAAATGTTGTCTCCAATGCTTCTTTGGGAGATTGTCCACACCTCAACTTTTCCTTAATTATTGCTAAGATAAAATTGCCATCACCACAAGTAGGTTCAAGTGTTATTTTGTCACTATCACATAATCCAGCTTCTGCTAAGTCTGCAATAATATCAGCGGTGTGTTGATGTGACGTAAAAATTTCACCTGTAATTTTTACTCTTTCAGATGAGCGTTTTATTTCACTAACAATTAAATCATTTTTAAGATTAATAGTATTATAATGATCCGAACCTACCGTTCGTACCCATTCAATTAATTCAATTGATAAATTTTTTGATTTATAATAAGCACGCTCATATTCTTCCTGTGAACGATACGCCTTGCCCGTTAATATATCATATGGCATCGATCCCAAAGATTGACGATTTACATGTGATATTGTTGTTGTCATGCACAACAATAATCCAAATATCCTCATCTTAAAATGATAATAGGCGTTCACTGCTTGAAATTCATCATCAAACGTGAGCATGTATCGTTTCGCTGCGTTGTCGGTGTGTGTGCCGTTCTTTAAATCTGGAATCCACACAACGGAACCATCTAAGTCTAATTTGACACCTGTTAATAATTTACTACCAGTTAAAAATTCAAGAGGTTTTGAACCGCCAATATAATTTATATCCAGTTTACTATTAAAATGAATCTTTGGTTTAGTAGAAGGTTGGTAAGGAACAAGTGGCATTCTTTTTTGACCAACCGTACAAATATTCCATAATTGTTTCCCTTCTTCACCTAAATATAATATAGTTCCATTAGATGTAGTAAAAACTGTCGTGGTATGCAATGCCGTGGTACCAAAATATCTTATCAACTCAGTTTCTTTTTGACTTTCGCCATTAGCGAAGAATATACAAGCACCAATACCTTTGATTGGTTTATTTGTAACTGGACTTATAAAAGCAGAGCCAGGATACGTACTTATCTTCTTAACGTTACCACTTAAAAAGGATGACCTTAATTCTTTATTACTATTACTACCACCGCGCAAATAACTGGCGCTGGTAATCAGTGCCATTTTACCAGTATCGCTTAATAAGTCATTCTTACATTTTTGTAAAAATATCTTATCAATTTCCTTGTCCCATGGGACATTTCCAACAATAAAGTCAAACATTTTACTCTGCGGTGGCATTAGCTCTAAGTTTCTCAGTCTCGTTAAATTTTTTAAAGTGTGTTTTTAGATAATCAGTTCCATGTGGATTGCATGGGATAGATAATACCTTTTCAGTTAGATCGCGGCAGATAATTGGGTCATGTAAGTATTCACTTACGACAATCTCATAAGAACTTGGATTTATAGTAAAGTGATAGTTATCATATGCGCTATGAATATCGCGTCTAAGAAAAATCCCATTATTACTATCAGAACACTCCGTTGGCGTAGCATCACCTACTTTGAGGTTTTCAGTTAATACACTATCCGGTATAATATGTGCTGCTTCACATGTGCCATATTCCCCTAAAGCTCCCGTTATTTGGCACATGTTGTTTGCATTATCCGCCACCTGATTTTTAAATTCGGGTTGATATTGCCTCACCGGTCTTGCGGCACCTAACTTTATTTTATAGTTTTTTGGGTTTTTCACTACATGATGATATGGATTGATGTTATTGCAAATAATCGCTGGCGAGGCCGCATCGAAGTCCAATAACTCTTCTTCTTTAGCGTGGATACGCGCTCGCATATCACGGGTCGTCCACCCTTTACTAATTTTTTTTATCCCCAAATCTTTTAATAATTTACTATTATGTGAAACTAAATTATTAAGCGCAGAACGCAAATTAGTTTCTCTAGGTTGTCCGTCAAGGCTGACAGTTTTCAAATCATCAACTTTGGGGATAAAATACTTAGACTGTACTAAGAGAAAATTATATATTTCTTTATGTGTCATTGGGCGATCAAAATGATCAAGAATCTTAGGAAAGATTGTTGCTAATTCTTTTTCAGTAGTTCGTTTGTTTTTTGTGTGTATCATATATTATCCATTATGTTATGATTACATATCGAACTTAGCAAATGCACGGAACGCAATCTTCTTATAGAGTCCTTGGAATCTACCATACATCCAATTCGCAAGTTTAACAAGTGGATCATTTAATATCGTCCAGAAAGCAGACGTAGGCCACCACAGAATCCATGTAACGATTTTTTCTTTATGATTTTGGGCAGATGGGATAACACCATCAAGTTTATCTTCGTCGTAGTCGTATCTACTACCATCTATAAAATACCGTTCTCTTAGAAACGTATTAAAGGCGGGAATAAAATGCACAGGAAGTTTTGTTTTAGTATTAACTTCTAGTTTTTCATCATCTGCGATTTCATTTTTACCAATCTGTCTATTACAACGCTTAATAAATTCTAATTTCAATTCACCAAAAGCATCAGCTTTCTTGTTAATAAATGAAAACCATTTGACGAATGACCAACCACCACCTACAACAAAATACACAACAAAGTAACCAATCAATGCAATAGGATCGTTAAAAATTGTAACGACAATACCAGAGTGATACATAATCCCCATAAAAATGCCAACTGTTAAAAATGCAAAAAAGTTTTTCTCATTTTCCGCGAATGCTAACACTAATACGAAACAAACTGCTGCCCAAATCCAAACCCAGACTCCTGCGGTAATAATTAATGCTGCTGCTAACCATTCTATCATTTCTTTCTCCTATAATTCCCAAGGGAATATTAATTTTGTATTATATTCTAAATGTTGCCAAAAACAATCAGGAACAAATCCATTACAATTAAATAATGTAATAACATTCAGTTCATGGCCACGATCTTTGTAAGTATCGGCAATTAATTCAATTTCAGATACGATGGTAACCATAGAACTTACTATGATTAATTTTGGAAGTACTGGCGCTACGCCATGGCCAGACTGTATTGGCTTACATATGTCAATAAGTTTTTCTGTTGGTCTTCTACAAAGTTCAGATTTATTAATTACGACAAGTGGTAGGCTGACTAGATTTGCAACAATGGAGGCGCTTACAAGATCATCAGATAACGCAAGAACTGCTTCTGATGAATTAAGCGCTTCTGCGTTATTCATTACAAGGGAAAGACACCCTTTAGAAATTTGTTCCCATGAAATGTATCTTTCATTATTCATATGCGTTGACGCCTATATTAGCATTCCATAATGTTCTAATTCTACGACACGAATCAAGTGCTAATCTGGCATCTTCTAATGCGTTATGACCATCTCTATCGTCGTACCCCATAGTAGAAAAGAAATCATCTGATATGAATGAGCCAACAGTCGCAAAGCCGATTGAATTAGTATCATAGTGTCTACTACCGAATGGAATCTCGACACCATGGCGTCTTAACATTTTCCGTAAGAATGGAACATCAAAAGTGTGTACATTATGACCCAGCGTTTTAACTTGCGAGGTCGGCCCCCAATACTTAACTATTAAATTGGCAATTTGTACTACGGCTTCTTCTTCGGCAATACCATACTTTTCAAGATGTTGTAATGTTAAACCATGTATTTTTGCAGCCGCTTTGCCAAATTCTGGATCGGCAATACGTGCAGCTAAACTTTCTTCATTCCACTTTATTTCAACGTAGAGTTCTTCTATGGGTTTTAATGTCTGACCATCCGCAACTATAATACCCCAAGAAATTGCTTGATGTCCATCAGATGGATTATCCGAATCCCAATCAAGTCCCGTGGTTTCACAATCTATCGCCAGAAGATGTTTAAAGTAACCTCTTGGTTTGTTTTTTAAATCTACCATGTTTTTATCCGATTCCCCAATTTACTATTTGTTTTGCCCAGTTTGGCTGTTCGGTGTGTATCCAACATTCTACGCCATCATCCCATTGATACCAAATTTCTTCTTTTGGTATTGAGTGCAACCCTTCTGGGATTTTTTCTATTATTAACCAATTGTACATGCATTCATGCATGTCTGCCCAATTTTTATCTGCAGCTTGTAATGCTTTTTGTTTATCTGAAAAATATCCAAAACAACGTTCATGTTTTGGTTGGGGTTCGAACCCTTCTTCCGCTTTGGCGAAGATTGCTGTTAAAAAATACATTATACATCCACCGCTTTTTCCCATTGGGCAAATTCTATTTCACCGTCAATTAGGATAGGTTTGTCACATGCTTCTGCCATGCGTTCAAATATTGTTTTTAGTTCTTCTATATCGTTACCTGATGGTACGATAGGGTTTTCAGTAATGGCACAAAGTTCACCATTTTCATTATAATGCGCCTCGTGAATTTCATAATAAAATTCATCTTCGCAATGGGCATCGCGTTTCCGTACTACTCTATGATTCCATGTTGTCATAAAAAATCCCCAGCTATTTTCATAACTAGGGATTATATAACACAATTATTTAATTGTCAAGGATTAATCTTTAACTTTACCTTCTTTCATCAGGTACTTCTTGATACGCTCATCAATTACTGGCATCTTCATACGGAGCATTTCTAATAACATCATTGCATGATCGGCTTCTTCATCGCGATTATGTTCAAGGAGTTCACGTAGAGCTTCATCTTCCGTGGCATTCATGCGCATATTGTAATCATTAAACGCAGCAAATTCTTCCATCATTGAATGAATAATACGTGAAATATCAATATTTTCACTACTTAATTCATTATATGGTTCATCTTCTGCTACCATGGCTTCGCTAATTGGTAGTGTGCTATCATTAAGCATTCTAAATATCCCAAATTTCTTCTTTTTCATATCCTATCCTATTTTATGATTATTTATGAAGGTAAGATAATAGTTTTCTTTGAACCATACGTCAGTTCTTGTTGAAATATTTCTTCAAGTTCATCATTCCATTCATCTAATTCTTTAAGGAGTGTTTTGGCCAATTCAAAATCACCACGCTGATGATGCATAAATGCCAATTCGCGTTTTTGCATAATTACTTGTTCACAAGCTTCAAGATAAGTAATTTCATAAATTTCGCGTAAACTTTCAATGATTTCTTCTTCTGGTGGGGAAAAATATACTGTCATCTTAATATGTTCTCATTTTGTATTGATTTTATCTATAATCAAATTTATCCTTTCTGACAAATCCAATGTCTTTATAGTAGTGAGATTATCATTAATTATCATCTGTTTGGTAATGTCCATCATTGTATGATTAATTAATTTACTATAATATTTATTAGTACTTCTAACACCATCATGCTCCACAGCATCAAACACCGTTTCTATATAAAAGACATGCGCATATGATTGACAATAATTATAACAAGTTTGAAAATAATCACCCAACCATGTATCATATTCATTGTATTGCCCAAATGAAATTAATGAATATGTGAAAAGGTCTGAATATGTTCTTTCTGTAAAAAATATTTCCGAGCTTAGGCTGGCTTCCAGTTCATCATTATATTTTCGGCGAACGAGTTCTTCTTGGAATGCCAATTTTAAATCAAAATCCGAATTAACAACATCTAAAGATACCCCCCAATCATCTAAAATTGAACGAGCTGTTTTTCTTTCTATGACAGGATATCCTAAAGATTTCAGTTCATTTAGAACTGTGGTTTTTCCTGAACCTTGTGAGCCTGATATTGCTATTAACATATTTTTCCAATTATTGTAAGCTTTATAATATTTTTCATTATCTTAGTCATTATAATTGGCTTTTTCCACTTTGTCAAGCGCTACAACTAAATCGGCTACAATTTTATTGTTCTTTTTAAGTTTCTTGAGATAAACGGCGGCTTTTGTTTTTGTTTTGGCTGATTTAATTTTAGATGAATATTCGGTTGATAACGCTATTGACGATTTCAATTCTTCCACTAATATGTTTTTTACTAAACTCATATTAAAATCTGCTCATCCTTAGATGCAGCCTCAGCCTTTTGTTGAAGAATAGCATCAATAGTATTAATGCCTACTTGTAATTGTTTGGCTATTTCTGCATGGCCAGCTTGTAATGCCATTACTGAACGATTATTTAGTATGATACGCTGATCCCAAAGAGCATTAATATCCATTTTACCCCAGTTTTCTGGAGACACTTTTTCTATTTTTTGTCGCGTGATTGGTGTGATATCACCATTAATATTTACTGCACCGGTAAAATCTTTTACATCTGCCATTATATTCTCCTTTATTGTTGTATATATCAACTTAAAACGCAACTAGTATAAATAATAGACATAGCACAGATTTTATATATTAAAGGGCATAGTATGAAACGTAAAACAACCAAGGAATTTATAGATGAATCTATAGCGATTCATGATAATAGATATGACTATTCGTTAGTTAAATATAAGAATAATAAAACTAAAGTAGAAATTATTTGCCAGCTACATGGTAAATTTTTACAAGTAGCTAAAAGTCATTTAATGGGTTCTGGTTGTATTAAATGTCACCATACAGAAACCTCGAAAAGGTTACAATACAACAATGCCGATTTTATTAAATTAGCAAAAGAAAAACATAATAATAAGTATGATTATTCTACAACGATTTATGTTAATAGCCATTCAAAGGTTAATATTGTTTGTCAGGAACATGGAACATTTATGATGTTGCCAAGTAACCATATATACGGACAAGGTTGTCCAAAATGCGGTCAAATGATAACAGGTAAGTATACAACCGCACAATTTATACAAAAGGCGAAACTATGTTACAATGGTAAATTTGACTATTCGTTGGTAGAATATAAAAATTCAACAACGCCCGTGATTATAAAATGTCCAGAACATGGGAAATTTAAACAACGTCCAGATTATCATTTGACAAATACCATATCTTGCCCCACGTGCGTGAACAATATACGTTCCGAAAATGGTATAGGTGGGTATTCAATGGCTTTATTCGAGGCGAATTCAGACTTAAAAACTAAAGCTGCATTGTTATATGTAGTAAAAATATATGACAACAACGAATCTTTTATTAAAGTTGGAATAACTATACAATCATTGAGCGCAAGATTTTCAAAATTTAATATCAATGGTTACAAAATAGTTCCAATTTATACATCGGCCTATTCGTTATATGATGCTTTTATAAAAGAACAATCTATTATACAACATTTTATTGGAAGTACTTATAAACCAAAAAGGAAATTTAATGGTTGGACGGAATGTTTTGTATCAAACATAACACAAAATATTATCAATTTTGTAGACCAACAATGTGCAGAAGTTGTCCATTACCCATAGTAGTAATACTATAAGATTGGTTACGATCTGCTGATTTCGTCTTTTTGACAGGTATATCAGTACCTGCTAATATATCCCTACGAATATCTAATTCATCATGTGTGGCATCGTGAAGATTGTATATCCACAATTCTTCATATGTTCCAGATTCGGATTGGCGCTTGTAAATTAAATGCGCATCTTTGACCGTTCTAATAATACCTGCACGATTAGGATCAACGGGTTCTTCCATATTTACATCATCAACAGGTGGGGTCAATACTTCTTCGCCGTTGCCCTGACTTGGTTGGTCCATACCACCGCCCATAGAAACCCCTTGTCCAAGGCTTTCAGCTCCTTCCTTGGAACTTAGTCCAAATTCATCAAGGAAACGGGTATAATAACTAACTGCTGTAGAATTAGTCACACCGACTTCTTTCATAAACGAATTGATTATATCTGCACGGGTTGCATTTGGGCGATTAAACATTGCTTGAAATAATTGTCTAGCTTGATCAACCTTAGCAGCCTTCATTTCTGGTTCTTCTTCTTTTGGTGTTTCGCTAGGATATGTAGTCATCCCAGCATCAGCATCATTATTGTTTTTCCCATATGCTGGTCCTGAAAGAACATTAGCCGAAAAAGAACTTGGAGTTATACCTGCTAATAATTCTAAAATGAGGCTTTCGCCCACAATACCACCAGAGGAACCTGCATACGAACCTGAGCTTGAATCAGCGCCTGCAACACCTGCGGTAAACCATGCGTCAGCTAGACCCCCTGGATTATATTCGCTTTTGTTGTATTTGATTTTCTTCAATTTTGGCTTTTTAAGAAGTTTCTTTTTAGAAATAGTCTTATTTTTAATAAAGTCTTTAAGTGATAATTTTTTGGTTGTCATTACAATTCCTCATGTACACTAGGTATTTATACAACCTGTTGAAGATGGTGAAAAATTGCAGCGATAAATATATTAAAACAACGAGGGAATGTAATGACAACCAAAAAACGCGTACGAGGTAATCCACTACCTTTAATTGTTGAAGAACATCCAGAAAATTATGACGGTTACCCATTTATAACATTAATCCAGTATCGCGACCAGCATTTATTGGGTATAATTGATAATACTACAGATAAAATGATAAAAGCGTATATTTTAGACTTGTGTGGGCCTGCTCGCGTGAATGAAGAACAGGTTATTGAGATTGCTAGTCAATGGTACGCTACAGCAAAGGATAGATACCCGTTATCGTTTGAATTTTCAAAGCGTGGACTTTCCGAAGAGGTGAAGGGAATTTATAGATCGTATGCTGTAGGATTCGTCACGCGCATTATTGGACCACTTCCTCGATTTGAAATGTCAGAAGTTAAGAGCGTGAAAAGACGCAGAAGAAAGCCAATTTCAAATAATATTGAAGTTCATAATAAAATTATGAAATTATAAGCTGGTTTTAATCTTGTGGTTTTTTAGAAATTTCTTTTCGGATAAATCCTGTTGAATATCTGAAATCATTGCCCATGATTCTGTTGCCATATTAGTATCTTCTTGTGAACTAATTCCCATAGGATTTGCAGGGGTTTCCATATCGTGATCAGTTGCAGGAAGTTCTGGTGCTTTGGTTTTAGCTGCAATTTCTTCAATAGCTTCTAAATTTTCAGCATAGGCATACTGTTCACCTAAGTCTGTTAAATTTCCCGTATCATTTGTAAGTCCTTCATTTCGCATAGCATCTTTACCTTTTTCAGTAATTGCTGCTTCATTTTCACCGACCTGCACCATGCCAAGTTTCACAAGAACGTCACGATTAGCAACGACGTTTTTATCATTTGAAATACTTGAATAAGCTGTCAGGGGCGTAGATTCAGGCAAGCTGAGTTTAGCTAACACAAATTTTTGAGCATGTGATAGCCGAATATTAGTAAGAATTTGAACTTCGTTTATTTTATCCATGAAGGTATTTATGATGATTAAATAATATTTGCTTTTATTAGGTGTAATTGTAAAACTATATTTAATGCATATGCCAGCGAATGGCTTCTTTTGAAATAATATTTCTTAGGATCTTCTGGTTTTTTATATAATTCTTCTCTAATTTTTTCTTTATCGTTTACATAATAATTGATAAGGTGTTTCTTCGCGGGTCTTATAAGAGAGATGGCATCGGCCAATTCTTCGGTTGATTTTGGTTTAATTTTAAATATAACATCAAAATGTCTATGAATTTGGAACATTTTTTCAACTGATTCACGATCTTCTAATATAGACCAATCAGGTTCCACCTTTAATAAGGTACGAATTTCTTCTTTACTTTCAAATATATCTAATAGTGACAAATGTAAAAAATCTACTTTGAAGTAACCTAATTCGTCTGCTTTTTTATACGGAATTGCTGCTAACTTAGATATTGAATCTTTGGGCATGTATTGAAGATACGCGCCTGCGGGATGTTTCTTTAATTCATCCTTGTCGACCATAGCGGCTCGAACCGCTTGTGGAAAATACTCAAGCGGATCAAAATCTGTTTTAAAATCAATATCAATATCCATATATTAATTATACACGGCTATTATTTATATGTCAAATATACCAACCGATATCATGCTAACGCCATCTCCTCGTCTGTTAGTGCATATGTCCAATCTCTGTACCTGATTAAAACACCATTCATATAAGATGTATTTTTTGTGCCAAGTTCAATACTGGATGTGGAAATATCATTCGGTGTTCCGTTATAGGTGGAACCATCCTGAACGCCGTTCAACCACATTTTAAAAACGCCGTTAGTATGTGTTATACCTACTCTTATAGGAACCCCAATAGGCAAAGGGGTTGTTCCCGTTATTCGAGCGCCTGTGTTATAGAACCATTCTAAATAGAAGTTTATACCATCAGCAGTAGTGTACACCAATGAATCATGGGTGTTATTATAAACATATATACCACCAGTGGAGAACGTTGTACCATACAACACAATATCTAAAATCCTTGTGTAATCATAAATAACTTGTAATGTAACATTGTCCTTCTGCAATGAAATTGTAGGTGAATGTTTTCTAGTTACCGCGACGGTAGTAGTTTCTATTCTGGATGATGGACCAGATGCATACTCTAGTTGATTATAGTCTATTGCTAGTTTATCACCAGAGGTGCTTATCTTAATTCCAAACTGGGGATCAAGTTGAGTTTGATTCATCCACACTCTTACCCATGGACGATTTAATATATTCAACTGAGCTGTCACATCTGTATAAGTAGCCCCACCATCCATCGTTATGGATATTGTTCCTGTACCAACCAGTCGTTTTATATCACAACTATATGCTCTTCTGGCTGAAGAAGCAGTAAAAGTTTGAAACACCGTAGCATCGGCTGCTGTTGCTAAGATAGATGATGCTGCACTCGCAACATTGTCCATACCTAGTTGATCAAACAACGCGGTCATGTTGGTCTTAACCCATGCAGCATTCGACATGTCACGTGAGTAAAGCACCTCATTAGTACGGTCATCTTCACAAACAGTACCGCGAAAATTCTTACCCTCTGTAGATATTGGGAAACTCCCAACTGTGTATGCTTCGGTAGCAACAGGAATACCGTCAAAAGGTCTGTTCAAAAATAATTGCGTGACATTATTGCCAGTTATCCAACGTGCTTCGCCGTCACCACTCCACCATACTAGCTTGTCTTTGTGTTCTCCAGGAGTCCATGTTTGTGTGGTGTCTTCCAATATAGACTGAGTTGACCCCGCGCCTGTCAGCGTACCTGAAAATTGTACAAGTGTTTCTACATACTCAAAGCGGTCTTTCTGTGTGAATGTACTTGTTGATGTAGAGTGTACTATAGGCTCTGGGAACCCGCTATTTATAACTGCGTTATAGTTTGTAAAACTATGGTCGTTAGTAGGAATTGCTATTGTACCAACAGAACCAACAGGAACACCACCTCCACTAGCAGGTGTTTCATTAACCCATTTACTAGTACCACTATCATAAGTAAGTACCTGACCATCTACAATGTCTAACGGTGAACCCGTTGGTGTAAGGGTAACATCAGTTAAACCATTTAATGAAGTAACACTGCTCGCACCACCAATACTAGTAAATTTTGCAGCTTCTATAAAGACCGCATCTGCGCTGTCGGATAAATCTATCGCACCACCGCGAATAATTAAATATCCACGGGTTATTCCTGTGGCAAATGCTGGATTGTATAGGTGATTAACATCCGGCAAATCTGCAAGTGCCTCGGCGAAGCTTCCATAATCCGTTTGCCCATATTCAATGCGATGACCTGCACCAGGACAATGGTTTATAATCTGGACTGTCCATGTGTTTGAACCAACAGTACCAGGTGCGCCGTCACCATCATCCCATTCATCAGGAACAATGGTATTAGTCTTGTTTGTTAATGTATATCCGCCAGAGCCATCTTGGTAACTATAAATCCATTCGAATGCTGTTTCTGCGCCATCTGTTGTAATATCGGGGACTGCTTTATTAATATGAAAATTGTTACCAACGCGATAACTTTCGCCAATGGATTTATCTAAGTTTAAATTTCCACCATTTGCACTATATACGTTACCACTAATGTTAAAACTTCCAAGAGCTAGACCAAGATCGGACAACCGCGCAGCTGTATCAAATGCAGCAATAGGATCACTTCTTATACCAAGAACATTAGTATTATTTGCATGGCCGATAGTACCAAGAATAATATAATCCCTTGTATTGGCGGGTGTGAAATTTGTTGTTTGTTGTATAAGATTAACTGAAGGCGAGCCGGAAATATCAATGGCAATAAAAGTTTGTGGCTCGGTCGCAATATTTGTAATTGCAACATCCGTATAAGCTGACCATGATACAAGTTGATATGTTGGATTTTCAGGATCGGTATAATTATTAACTACAATACCAGACCCTGCTGTTACTGAAAATGTTGTTGTTGTTAATGGAGAACCAGACAATGTACCAAACGAAAGCGCGCCGCCCGTAAACAATCCTGTTGAAATTTTACTTAATTGTATTGGCAATAAGCCATTTGCATCAGGAAAAACAACTTCACCTGGTTCGATTTGAAAACCTTTAATACGTGCCATTTTTTATATTCTCCTTATACCAATAATATGTTTTCAATTTGATTACCACTAGGAATAGTGTAATTAAATGTAACGTAACTAGAAAACTCACCAACTGGTACAATGTTGCCGCTTATATCTGTTTCCGCGTAATCGCCGTCTGTGCCTGCTATGGCAGCTTCTAATTGTGCAAACCCACCCATAGGCGTAAAGTGCACATCCCCATACGGCGATGGCGCGGGTGGTGTTGGTGACGGTGAGCCACCAGGTATATATGCACCTAATAAAGGTACATTTAATGTGTAATCTGCAACCCAACCGATTGGAATTGTCGTAACGCCTGGTGAGCCGCCAAAACTTGGACCTGATTGATATACCGAATAAACACTATCAAAGTTGCCATATGTAGCATCAACGGAGCCGCGAATTGTAAATGTTTTTCCTGCTGGGAAAAGTGCAGTTACATCGCCACTTATTATAATTTCATCTGGAATTATTGGCGAGCCAGAACCCATACTTGGTGCGCTTATAAAATTCGCGCTTATAATTACTGTAGGACTAGGATCGGTCGCGAACAAATATGTTCCATCAGGTGAACCAACACCTGGATCAGTTATGGCAATAGAACTAGTCGAGCCTGCTGAATCTGTTGTAAACTTTTCAAGATCATCATCTTCGAGTTCAAATAACACATGTGCTAAGTGCGGACTTCCTGAAGACATAATACTATTAATTGTTGCTATAAGACTGCCGTGTGTAACCACAGATGCCCCTGCTGGGATAGTTACGGTTACAGCACCACCTCCATTGATGCTTACGGCAAAATCATACGTCACTGTTGCATCTAGACCTGTATAAGTCGTTGAAGAAATAAGTCCTACGCTTGTATCGTATCTAACACGCTGTACACCATGGGTATGTGCATATTGTTTTAATCCATTTATCGTAATGGATAATTTGTTATCATTAACAACATGTGCTAAAATTTCATACGGCGCAGGAGTTGTAAGATCGGCAACAAGTGTTTCAAGATTACGGATAACAGAAAGTTCCGTTGGTTCCGTTGATGTTCCACCACTGCCAACGGCTGCGACATTATCAACATAATTTTTTGTAGCAAGATCATTACTGGCTACTGGTTCGGCAGCTGCCACTTGTCCGCCAAAATTAGCACCACCCGAAGATGTTACCGTACCAGTAAACGTAGGTGAGGCTCTATTGGCCTTAATTAAATCAATATTTTCAATGACAGCTTGTACTGACGCGCCCGCAATATCAAGGATTGGGGAACCAGTATTATCAAACGTTATTTCAGTCGCAGTATGGGCATGTCCTACCCGCGATACACCATCTATTGTAAGTATGCCTATATTTGGCGAGCCTGGATGTGTTATTGTAAATTGTAACGAAGTTTCAGTTATATTTGGTAAGGGTGAACCGCCAGCTGCTGCAATCCAATCGACTTGACTTAATACGCCATCGCCCCCAGCACCAGTAAGAACAAATGATTCAACATAGGCTTTAGAAGCTGCCTCGTCTGGATCGGTTGGAGTAAGTGGTAACCCTGTAATAGTACCACCACCTACAGTAACTGGTGACGCTGGACTACCAAGTGGTGCAACTATTAAATTGCCACCATTTATAGTTAAATTAGCACTGACATCCATTGTATCACCAGTGCGACTGATTTTACCATCAAGTTGGTTTTGAATAGTAATTGAACCAATCGGGGAACCAGTGACAATACCTTTTAACGTATTAACTTCGTCGGCGGTTAACGTTGGCAAATCCAATGAATCTAAGAATGTATTTTGTGTTGTTGTGAGGTGAATAGTATCAAGAACAGTATGGGCATCAACATATTGTCTAGGTACTGCTCCAAGCGCACTACTGGGGTTACCATCCAATATCAGTTCACCTGTCATAGCAGATGTGCCTGTGGCTAAAATAACAGCATCCCAAGCAGTTGCACTATTACGAATAAATAACTCTGGACCAAGAATAGGACTTCCAGTACCAATGTTGTTGTACCATAATTGGCCTTCTATCGCAGAACCAGGTTCAGTACCTGCTGCGAAGTTTTCAAGCATGTAGATTAAATCTTGCTCAATTCCCTGACCATAATCTTGCATACCTTTACCATACAATTTTAAGGTTGTAGTTGCAGCTACTGCATGATCAATAAAAATAGGATCGGATGGACTTGTTGGTCCATTCGTGGTATACGGATAAACGGAAAATTCCGGTTTCGTAGTATCTGAATAAAAAAACGTATATTTTGTTGCCATGTAATAAATCCCTATAAACCAATTACTTTCCAGTATTTATTACTTTGTAATTTAAACACTCTACTAACCTTTTTGGGGGTCAGTTGTATTGATTTAGGGGATATTTAGTACATAACTATTATTGTCTGTTTAGTCGCTCCGCAAGCAGCATTACGTCAGAAAGGGTTGGCTCTTCAATAAACGGTACGTCGTAACTATCATCAAATTCAAATGGTCGGGACATAACTCCATATAATTCGTTCAGGAATACGGGATTCTGTTCGGCAAGCAACCCATTTTGCATTTCTTCATACGTGTCTTTATGCACGAATGGGAGTTGACAATATCCGTTGACGGGTGCTAAAAATTCATCACCATTTAATAGTTTATTTGCAAGATGGCATTTTGAACAAAATTGTCTAGCTTCACAAGTACCACATCGTATATCTTTTTGTGGTACTGGAATATCCAAACTATCCTCAAGTTCTTTTAAGCTACTAACTTCAAGAATGTTACCAAACCCATACTTATCTTTCTCTTCTGGGTGTTCTTGTGCATACGCATAATACCTATGACATGACCACAAACCACCATCGGGCGATAAGGCAAGCAAGTATTTTCCTGCACCACATCCGTAATGATCTTGGTTGGTTGAACGGAATGGTGATAAATGTGTAATAAATACAGACGCACCATCTCTATAAGATTTTACGACCATATCTTTTATGCGCCTAAATTCTATGCGGTATTTTTCTGCATCTTCCATCGTCCATTTATCAACTTCAATAACAGGAACAATACCAATAGATCTAATACCAAGATTGATCATTTTTTGAATACCATCTGCAACACCATCTATTGTATCTGGGGTTACGGTAGTTTCAATATGTAATGTTCGTTCATTACCCGCTTCGCTTTCGCAACGCATACAACCAGTACCTTGGTATTCTTCTACATAACGCTTAATATTATCTTCGACATTTGTTAAATTGATGCCACCCATGGGGTGAACGAAATCTTGTCTAGTACCATCATAACTTATTTGTACCATAATATTTCTTTTAGTTTCTCTAAGTTTTTCCAATAGTGGTTCTTTCATGAAACTACCATTTGTGAAAATCTTAATATATGACTTATTGCCTTTTTCGTCTAAGCGATTAAGGATATCAATAATCATATCACTGAATAGAAGTGGTTCACCACCAAAAATACTCAATACATCGTTATCAGTCAATAGTTCGATAATTTTATCAACTACTCGTGGTTCTGCTTCTTCATTCTTAAATGGTACATAACAATATGTACATCTAAAATTACAGCGTCGGGTAAGATATAACTTAAGCTCCATAATATTTCCTTAGTGCGTAATAAACGCTTACTATTGTTTTTAGAACTTGTGTGGTACAATAACCGGGTTGTGTGGCTTCAACTGGACACGATACCCCGCAATATTTTAATACGTTACATGTTTTACACTTATCAGCAACAGAAGATGGGGAATCCTCTAAACCCACCTGTGTACAACGTTGAAATGTTGACGCTTTTGATGTTTCTGGTGTTACTACAGGAACGTCACCAACATACAATCTACATCCTCTTGCTAAGAAGAAATTAGAATCGTTGGCTTTTAATCTCTCGTAAATCTGTTCACCGCGTTCAATTGCACTTAGTGGCATTTCGGTACGCTTGCCATCAATTATTGCATTTACGTCAATAAGCAACAATGCCAATAGTGTATCAAACTCATTATCGGTTGGTAAGAACTTATCTTCTGAAACTACTTCAAATGTTAATGACAGTTCACGATTTAAGTCTGGCTCAAATTCCTTACGAATTTCTGTATAATCATAACTACCATTACACAGTGTCGCGCGAATACCAAAGTCATCGCCTGTTAATTTGGCTAATTCTTTCGCTCTGGGTATAATGTTTTCTTGGAATTTTCCTGGTCGGTATTTGTTAGTAGGGTCTAAACTAACTTGAAGAGCTATCCTATTTGGATATTTGTCTAAAACATCAAGTAAGTTGTTATATTCTTTATCACTCACAAATAGGCCAGTTGAGATCGATACCACATATTCTGTCTGTTCTAGAATATCTTTTATTAGTTCAAAATTTAATAATGGCTCACCGCCTAAAATCGTTATATCTTTTAAAGTATCTACACTATCAATAGCTTCTAATGATTTCATTAGATATTCAAATGTTACAACTTCACCGTTTATCATCCATGGCGTAGCGTAACAATAAGTACACTTTCCGCGACAAACGTTTGTAGAATTAACATAAATTGATTCCACACGGCTTGGTGTAAATTGACCCAATTCCACTTCTAACTCGGCAAGAAATTCTGTTCTTGCCATGTCTGCGTCTGTTGTGTCGCTTACAATATTAACGTCACCATGATACAACAATTTAACTGGTTGCTTTAGTGGATAGTCTGGTAGTTCTTGAAACATAGCAAGTTCTAACGAATAGGCAATATTTTTATCACCTATCTTAAACATCACAAGTTCAGGAATTTCATTTCTGCGGATCATTTATTACTCCTTTTCGTGTGATGAAAAACGTGGCATATAAACTAAATACATAATCAATAACTTTAACGTAACAATATAGTTCTTTAAATTTCTTAATCCCACATGAGCCACCACATAGCTTCAAGTAATTACATTCTTTACAAACGCCCGACGTTTCTACAACTTCCTCGACCATGCTTTCATTATATAATGATTCGTCTAAAATTGGACGATTTGGACTATCACAGTAAGATAAACTGCCGTCTGGTAATAGCGTAAAGTAATTAAAACCACAGCCACATGTGCGCATATTTTTAACAATACCTTCATCATGGAACATAGGGAAAACATTCATCATAAATGAAGTTCTTTCGGTTAGGTCGCCAGCTAAAAACGCATCGAGTTCTTTATCATACAATCCACGTACTTGATCTAATGTATTGTGATTAGATAAGCGGATATCTTCAAATCCATATCCCACCCCATCAAAGTTCACCTGAGCGCCGTCAGGAAGTTCACTACGTAAGGCATGGATGTCGTACGCTTCACGGTTTATTGTGGTTTTAACCCTAATGCGCGAACCAAGAAATTTATATAATTTATGGAACAATCTTATATTTCGTTCGCGCTTACCTTGTTCGCTACTTGCCTTATATCGTAGCGAATTGGGAGGATCGATGCTTAATGAAATTTCAACATTATCACGGAACATTAAAAAGGTTAATAGGTCATCTATCTCGCCATCTGAACAAGGAAATGATGTACAAATTGTCCAGTCTGTATTGGGAAATAAATCAATGATATGTTTTACAATTCCAATATTCTCAAGTGGGTCACCACCAAGGAACATTCCACCCTTAATGTCTTCTGGTACAATATTATATCGTTTAATGAATTCAGCTACGGTTTTTTCAGTTAAGACAGTCTTATCATTTTTTTCAGAAGCGGCGTAACAATATGAGCATTTAAGAGAACAATACCAAGATGGTATTACAGTAAGGCTAGTTATTTTGCGTTCTGCAAATTCACAACTGCGAGATTGTTGAATATTATTATATATTTCATTTTGTTTGTTTTTATTATCTTTTATGTCGTTGCATACATCCAACACTATTGGTTGATCGTATTTCCTTGGTGATACTTTCCAAGTAAGATTGATTAGATCAACCTCAACGGTAGTGTCGTCGTGGGACAGGAATGCCGTGTCCCATTTCATTAAATCTTTCATTCTAACCTTCTTTTATAAGGATGATATGTCTATATTATTATCTATAAGTGGAAGCGCTTCGCCAATATTTGCGTAAACTTCTGGATATGTATATGTTTCTTTATTTTTTATTACCCCGTATACATGTTTTGCTCTACCCATCATGATTACTCTGAATGGGAAGTTATGAAACGTATATACTGCAACCAAACTCTCAGGATCGATTTTTAAATAACTTCCTTCAACCCCGTAACTTTCTTCAAATTGATGGATTTCTAATACGCGAACATCTTCGCCATTTTGGTCTTTGACATATTGATCGTCGTTACAAAAACCATCAGTGGCCATAATATTTCGTACAGAAATTCCAATCTTTGAAAACATACGAACAATAGACATGTAAGTAAATTCCATTTGTGGAATTAATGCATCTATTGCAACGAGTTGCTCACCTTCATTTACTTTACTAGTAAGAATACGCTTAAAATTAATCATGGCATGATATAATCCCATGATGCCATTAACTCCTTCTTCTAAATTCCCACCAAACTTGTCAAGTATATTAACACCCATTATAGAATATGTCAAGCGTTCTAATATGTCATAATTTGCTGGCATATTAAATTTATTAAGAATAGAACAAACATGGGCAGTACCTGCCGAAACTGTCATTTCATTATTAACATCTGTAATTATTTGGTCATGTTTACTTAACACATCAAGATCTTTTCTAAAGGTGCAAGTAGATATTTTACCAAATTGTTTAATTACAACATTACCATTTAAGCAAGATACAATAGGAAATAGTAAGCTTGTCGGGGAATACATTTTTTTCATTTCTGGAACAACGTCTAATAGATGTTTAATATGCTCAACTTCATATCTTTCATCATTTTTCCAGAACCCTTCTATTTCATTTAATGGTTGTATTGCAACGTTAATACCTTGTCGCTTAACATCATCCATTAATGTGCGAATTTCTTCAGGTGTTTGTTTATCTGACATCATTAGGTTGGTCTGTACGCGCGTGGGATCGATATCCGACACCGCTTGAAGTGTTCGGCGTACATCAGCATATTGAATAAATCTTGGATTAACCATACGAGGGTCAGACGAAATAGTAATATATGAACGAGGATCTGAAAAATATTTAGTAATAGTATTGGTATCCATTCCGTTGGAAAACAATTCTACTTTAATGTGTTTATCAGGATCAATTTCATCAAGAAACCCATATAACTTTTTTAGAGCTGGTTCATTTTTGGCTTGTAACAGTTCACCACCAGATGTTTCAAGAACAGAAGGTTTAAATTCTGCAATACGATCCATGGTGTCTTTAAGTTTAGGGTAGTTGTTTCGCACTTCTGGGAAATTTTCAACAAAAAAACGTTCCAAACAATAATCACATGTAGTATTGCATTGTTTGTAACTTGTAATTTTTGTTTCCATTCGGGAAATATCTACTTTCGGAAGGGCGGCGATTTCGGATTTATTAAACCCATCGCCAGATCCATGAACACCCAAAGTATTTACCCAATGTTGGTCTGCTTCTGAATTACAAGGGTCGTTGAAGAATAGCTTGGTGCCATTTTTAAATGTTATCATATTATCGTCCTATGTTAAGGGTATAAATTATTATATGTTCTTAATTATTACGGAACGCGGAGCACCATCAATTAATAGTTTTAATTGTGCAAACGGTGTTTCTTTTTGAATTAAAAGATTATATACAATATCTTTTGTATTTTCGCCCGTATCTAAAGTACGATTATCCGTGAGTTTAATATTATTATCGGATATATCAACATCGATACTCATATCAAGATCAGCCGATATAATTAACTCTAACCTATTAAAACCTTCGGTATCTAAAGCGCTATTAGCAATCTCTACTACGACCACATCAGATGATGTGTTTACTACATCTACTAAAAATTTATTATTGTCCATGATATATCCTTTATTAAATTACAACTAATGTGTAGGTATATGTAGTTGGTACGCTAAATTCCATAAAATTATTTTTTGGAACTGAAGCTTTACCAATGGATATAACGTACATTCCAGATGTTGTTAAATTAAATTGCTTTGTTGTAGGATCATAATAATCCACTGTATTGCCCGTATTCATACGGAAACATTTAATAGATTTTAATAACTCTGGGGTACGAATATCAGAGAATGGACTAAGATCGAAACCGTTCAATGAATATGTTCCAATAGAACATATGTTACCATACGACGTTTTCATTCTAAGTTTTGTTGTTGTTTCCGTGATATCAATCTTCGGCGTAAGCATTTCTATCAACATAGAATATGTTCCGGCCATCATTCGTGCTTCACCAGTATCACTAAACTGTGTAGCAGGTGACAAAATAACTACCTTTTCTGAATATCCATTAAATTCTTCAATACTGCCAATTAATTCATCAGTTGGTAATATTACATCTTTAACTTCAATCGCTAACGTATTTACATTGAAAACGATATATTTTCCAACCGTACCATCACCTATCATGGTATCATCAAAACTGATAGTATCAATTGTGGCAATCGCATTTAATGAAATCTTGGAAAAAGATAACGATTCAACAACGTCTGTTAGTACAAATATTCTCATGTTATCCCCATTTAGCACATTTACTATGTGCGCAGTTACAAGTGCAAGTGCAAGTGCAAGTGCATGTACACCCACAAGTATTATTAGAACTTGGTATATATTTTGTAGTAGCACCAAATACTACTTCTAGTGAATTACCTACGAGGTTACTAGCAGAATCATAATAAGCTGCCCCATTATATGTAACTGTAGCGCCACCCGTAACTACAAAATTAAGTTTATTTGCACCATCATCATATGTTACATCAATTCCAGATTCGAAGTTTCCACTTATCATTGCACCGACAATATCCTGCAAACTTTCGGTTTTTTGTGTTTCAAAATTTGCGGCGGTTAATACTTCCGCACCACTAATGGTAATATTAGTACCATCTAATGTGGTTGGTCCAATCCACGAAATCGTTGCACCTATCGTACCTGATATTGCATGATATATCTCAATACCCGTAGTATGTATTCGCAGCATCACAGCTGGCTCGCCGGATTTTGCGTATGTGTGTACAGCACCTGTCCATGTAGCATTCCATAAATGTTCTACCCTACCTGAGCCATCGTCTTGGACAATTGAGTATTTGCCATTGGTTGATGTTTGTTCTAACAAGGTCGCAACAGCAGAAAATGCTAAGGTGCCTAACATAGTATCGCCAGTATCGTTTACATATCGTCCATCTGCATAATCTCGGTTTATTCCATCTGTGCCAACAACAGGAGTTCCAACATTATTAATTTGATTCGTTGCCATATCCAAGTCGCCTGCCATGGCATCGCCTGTTACATTAACAAATCGGTTGTCAGCGTAACCAAGATTTACAGCATCGTCTGCCGAATCAGGATCAGCAAGATTTTCAATTTTATGCGAGTCCATGTTGAGAGCGCCTTGCATAGCTTTACTACCGTCACGCGGTAAGTAATTTGCGGAAACGCGTGTCCAATCTGGGGAACCACCTGTAAAAATTCGTAAATTTCTTTCATATTCATCACTGCTAATGGCGTATGTTGAAGTTTCCCACCATAGATCGCTTATCGATGGTGCTGTTGGTGCTGTATCAGAAAAAGTAATACCACCAACACGTTTCCATATTCCTGTGAGTGGTGAACCTAAAAATTCATAAACGTAGATTTGTCCCCGTGTTTGGTTATACCACATCTGTCCTTCTATTGGGGTAGTTGCGCTAAATTGGCCTGCTTTATTTGGAACGCCAAGTTCGCCCGCACTAGCTGAAATTGCACCTGATGTAAGGTTCGGTGCAGTAAGAGGACTACCCGTAGATGCTAATGTAATTGTTGTTTCTGTAGAACCATTATATACTGCTGACTGAACGACATACGTTCCATCGTCTGTAGGTGACCCAGTAGAACCCCAAATATTAAAACTCCTTGTTGGGGGGAATGCTCGTTCAACGTCACCCACAATAGTAAAAGTTGTCCCTGTTGGAACACTAGTTATAATATGAATGTCTTCTTCCGATGAAAAATTTTCCAACATATGGATGAAGTTTTCGAGGATAGTTTCGCCCCATAGCGAATGCCCCATGCCAATAAGGTCTATGTCTGTTTGTCTGTTTCCACCGCGTGGACCAGCAACAGCATTGGGTAAAACGTTGAGAGTACTTTTTGTTGGATCAACAAAATTTATAGTGTAATTCTTAGCGGCCATGTTTATTCCTCTTATGTCCTTATGATGTATATTAAGTTATCGCCAGGTGACGCAATATTTGGCACATCAAATGTAGTTACAGACAGCGGACTTCCTAAACTAAAAGTATCACCAATTTCAATATAAAGTGCAGCAAATCGTGCTTTGTTTACAGATTGTCCAGAACATTCTAGTTCATTTGCCGACATTGTATTTCTTGCATCAATCCGTATGGTACCCGGTGAAATATTAACAGATACCCAATGGGTACCATTAAAAGTAAAGTGGTCTTTTGATGTCGTGTCGTACCAATGTTGTCCTATGATTGGTGTAGTTATTCCATTACCAATCCCAAGGTCGTTTTCGTCTTTTGGCATTACTGGATGAATAGTTTCATCATAAAGCGTCGTAGGGGAACCTACAATAAAAGTGTCGCCTGTTACTTTTCGTGGGCAGGAAAAATTTTCCAACATACGGTATAAATTTTGATCTACGCCTTCGCCCCATTTTAGTGAACCAAATCCAAATAAGCGCAGATCTGTCTGTCGGGCTAATCCAGCCGGACCATTTAACTCACCTGGTCCAATAACAAACGAATTGGCTTCCTTTTCAGATAAAATAGCTGCGTCATTGAAGGCTGTTTTCTTTATTACGAACGTTTCTGACATAATATATCCATTAAATAATTAATTATATGACTATTTATCACAGGCATATAATCTTTATAATCCTAATTCAGTCACGTATTGTTTCACGATTTCTACCTCGTTTGGTTGTTTGTTGAATCTTCCTGTCCAATAATCTGGATTTACGATAGTTTCCAGTACTATTCTTTCTTCCGAGGAAGTGGTATTAATATAGAATTTTGCGAATTTCTTACTATTTAATAACATCCATGGCGATAACCTGCGTTGATGTAATAATTGTATCACTTCATTTGGCGTTAATATATTAAATACTTCGCTTACATCTACTTCCGCCGCATCTGCGATATCAAATAGAGTTTTTATTGTTATTTTGACCAGTTCCCTAGTTGGCAATTTTCGTGTAATATATTCAAGATATTTTCGATATGCTGTGTCACTTGACCAGTAATTAGGATCTATACCCGAACCTACCATTAATTCTATAAATACGCCAATATCTGGTAATTGGGTTTTTTTCACAAATTTTGTGAAATTGAAAAATGTAGTGAAGTACCTAGATTTCTTAAAAGCCATTGCTGACGAGGGCACGCTTTTATGTTTCACTTTCATCCAAGATTTATAATAATTCCACGCAGCTTGACCTGCAACCGATTTAAAATCTTTCTCGCGAATCATTGCAGTACATTCATGTCGTAAAAATCTTGCTTCGGTTGTAAATGTTGCCCTGCAAAAATTACACCTATGTAAAATTTCTCTTGTCATATTATGCCTGTCTCGTCTTTAATTCCCTTTTTATTACAGTGATTTCTTGCGCTTGCCTGCCAAGTTGTTCTGCAAAAGAAAGTATATCGTCATTTGAGATTACGGGCAAGACATCTAATGCATCAATAGTATTATAACTAAAAAATTCTTTTATAACTCCAACAACTTTTGGCGTTGAAGTCGTTTTTTTGCTTTTTGTCTTATTGAACTTATATCGCTGAGTTTTACCTGACGCGCACAATGTTATAAGATTAACTAACAATTCTTTATGTTTGCCCAAATTAAAAACGAACGGATTAACTAATTCGTTTAAAAAATAAACCTGACGTGCATCGTCCGTACCAGACATCCATCTCATTAAAATTAATGGACTGATCTCTTTGGCTTGATCTTCGGTAAGCGATTTATAAAATTTTCTGTTCTTCCTACTTAGATTAGGAAGAACTTCATTAAACAAATCTAATTTATATTGTTTAACCATTTGCTGCGTTTATCCGACGGTTACAGAATTTGCATTCCACGTAACCATCTTTTTGAACCAAATGCTCATAAGGATGGATACAGTCTTTAACCATTACTTGTCGCAATGCTTGTATTTCATCAAGCATTGGTTGTTTTTCATCCTTAATAATATTAAGGATTTTTTCTTCAATCGGTCGAAGCTTTTCAATTAACTTTTCCATATTAGCAAGTTTACGCTTCCACGCAGTTTTTTCACTACGATCTGCATGGTTCGATATGCTCTCGAATAAATTACGTTCTACCGCCTGTTCTGGTGTTTCATTTTCTGGTTTTTTTCTTCTAGCCATTATTTTATTAACTCCTCAGAAACGACATCTTTTTCATGACAAACCATATTCAATTTTATATTAATTTCGGTTGGTAACCCAAATAACGTGATTGATGAAGCTACTGTTTCAAATTCTGTTATTGTTCCTTCAAGATTGTGTTGTTCTAAAAATACAATCAAATCTTCAGGTGTTGTTGGCATTATCATGCTTTTCATTTTACTAACTCCATTGCATCATCAAATTTGTTCACTCTAAGTTCTTTGATGAATTGTTTTCCAATATCAGAATCTTTATCAACTATCATACTTGGTTTAGTTTCAAGTTGTGCTTTTAGAACCTCATATTGAAGTTTCGTTCTTTCCATGTAAGATTCTGGAACCCTCATGGCATCAGAAACTTTGCGTTGGAAATATTCAAGATCATCTAACATACCAAGACCTTGACCACATGGTAATGTTTCAACAAGTGAACCCCGCCCTTCTGGATTTGATGAAGAAATGAAATCTTCTGTTATCCATTTACCATCACGGACAACTTTTGAGGTCATTTGTGGTATATACGGTGCATAAAAATATCCAGTATCTAATTGTTTCGGTTCTGTTTCAAAATCAAACACGAGTTGTTTTTCACAATTTTCTTCGTCTATATTAAGCAACTCTACCCCTAATGACTTTATGTGAATTGGTATGTGAATGAATTCTGCGGCATCATTTGGTTTAATAGTAACATCAACGTGCAATTTATTGTTATCAATACGACTAGGCGTATTATTGGTTTCATCACAAACTACCGAATAGTCAACGATGCTACTGTTTGAAAGAATATTAGTAATATCACATCTCACCCGCTCGTGGGTTAATGAATCATTTGGTTTGTCTATGTGGACTGCCAGTCCCGCTTGAATGTTTCTTTTAAGATCTATAAGCTGTCTGCGTACGTTTACCTTATCGAAAGATGAAGTGTCAGATAGTGCTTCACTTTTTATAGTTGTTAAAGTTAAAATCTCTGCTTTCAATTCAACAATCTCATCTTTAAGTTTACAAATGGTATCCTTGTCGTCCCTCATGTCGACTAAATCATCATAACTATACCCAAACGCCGTGTTATAATGCGTATGGTCAAAAGACCCATAAGGTATATTCATTAATGTATTTGTTGTAATATTATTAATTTGCGTTTGCACATCATCTGTGATTTTTGCTGTATGCATTATTGGAACGTGAACGTCTTCGATATGTTCGGAAGATGGTTTTGGCATACAACCACGTGATGATACACCGAGACTAATCGGTTTATTGAGCAATTTCATTGCTTCGTGTATTGTTTCTATATTTACTTCTGGTGCTGGGGTATTAGAATAAGTGCAGGGCGAAGCTGGATAATCAAACATATTTAAAAATGAAAAATTATCATCTATAGCCGATACACATGGACTTTTTAGTTTTGGTTTGGTTTCTTTTTTGTTAATCTCTGGTAAGAACTTATCGAACTCGTCTAAGAAATTTTGATTTTTTATCATTATTGTTCTCTTATACTTGTGATAGCCGTATGAACATCGCGGCGGCGTTTATTTCCTGGTCTGCAATGACGGCGTTTTTGTAAAGATGATCGGTAAGTATAACAATACCAGCTTCCCAATTATCTTCGTTGCTATATTTTTTTGATTTGTGTAGATTTTCATATAGGAATCTATATAGATCTTCCCATTCTTCTGTTGCAACATTCGCACACGTGAGTGATCTGGCACCTTTCCAATTATCTGCGCTAATCATATCCAATAACTTAAATTTATAATCACCTGATTCACTTTCCATGACAAGGGATTGAAGACTACCATCAATTGAATTCTGTTGTAATAGATTTATAATTTTTCGGATATCGGGATATCCGACTGCAATATACTTGTCTAATAAATCAATACCGAATTTTATTTTTTCAGATAACAATATTGTTGCACAATATTCTGCGATCTCATCGCGATCTGAGGCTTTAAATCTAAATTGCTGACTGCGGGATTTAATTGCTGGCATTATTTTATTTTCATAATTACAAGTAAGTATGAAACGTGCTGGACAATCTGGATCTTCCATGTACTTTCGAAGAACAGCTTGAGCGTTTTGTGTAAGGTAGTCCGCTTCTTCTAATTGTATAACCTTAAATTCGCCCATTGCGAAAGTGGTTATAAAACTTTTGATTCTATCGCGCATGAAGTCAACAGAATTATCGTCACTTGCATTAATAAGAAGAACGTCTGTTGGATCAACATCGAGTTCCTTTATTAAGATTTGAGCTATTGTAGTTTTACCACTGCCCTGCACGCCAGATAATAGTAAATGTGGAATAGTTTTATTTTCGACCATTTGTTGAAATGCTTTCTTATGGGATTCGTCATGAAAAATATACTCGTTGAGAGTAGCAGGTCTAAATTTTTCAACCCATAATACGTGTTTATTGGATTTCATTATAATTATTATTCTCCGTATTATGGATGAATAATACTATAATGGGTAACCGTTGTCAACTACTTTTGTTTATTAAAATTAATTTGTTCAGTGTTGCTTGGTTGCTTGGTTACTTTTTCATGAACTGTTCTTTGTTTTGTTAATCCTTCTTCTACCAATTCAGCAATTTGCCATTCTTTTAATGTTGGGTTTGGGATATTACCTACTGGTTCAGTTTTATTAGTTGCAGGAACATCAGCGGGTCGCTCAGATTTAATAGGCGCAATAGGTTCATCAAGGGTATCGTCATCTGATAACGTATATTCAACAATCTTATGTTCATGTTCTACATGTCCAAATTCTTTCTTGCGCTCACGTATTGCATGATTCACCCCTAACGTGAGGGCAACAGCTAATGGATCAAATGCAAACATTATTAATATTATCATCCATTTAGTTGCATCATCTGTTTCAGTTGAGAATGCTTTGGCAATGAAGATAATTGGACCAGTATGAACTTCGTTTATTAGTTTTTTCTGCTTAAGTTCAGAAATTTTTATTGTTTTTTCACTAATCTGTCTGGTATATAATTGAATATCATTGCGCAAGCGATCATATTCCGCCGCATTTGCGGCGATAAGTCGTTCTCTACCCTTAATATAATTATTTGGCAGAGATGCGATGTCAGCATCTATTTGTTTTCTTCGGACAAGTCTTTCTCTCTTAAAGGTTTGCAACTCATTACGTTCTGTTTCCAATAATAATATTTGCTGTTCTTGCTGCTTTAATGGTAGCGCATCTTGTTGGTAACCCATTGAAAGAAATCCGAATATACCTGCAGAGGTAATTAACATCAATACCAAAATTGCTAAAATAAGGTACCATTTCATTGCTTGTGAAATACTATCACGATATCGATAAATATATGATACTGCAACTAACTTACCGGCTTCAAGCGATGTCCCCATTGTGACAACAGGCCAAAAAATTCCTGAAAATATGGCAGCTAGGCCGTATATACTAAAAAATGCGGCAGTTCCCGCAATTGCAAGTGTGGTTAATATAAGAATGACGATAAAACCCATAAAAATTCTCCGATTTTAGATATATTTATGGGTTTAGAAAAGTTTACACCAAATAATCTTCGTCGATTGCCATCAACTTAGAATCATCTGTGCCCCAATAAGATATACCATCAACTTCTAACGATTCTGTCCATTGGAGTGCTTCTATTAAAACTCTTGAGCCAACTTTAATATCTGACATTACTTCATTGCCAATTGATACAACTATTCCCCATCTTGGACCTTTTGCGCTTTCATCATAACTAGACATCTCAAATCCCCAGTCAGTTTTTTCTTCAAATTGTGAACGACTTTGGCCGAAATCTGATTTTCTTACAATACTATCTTCAAATTGGAAGATGATACGATTGCGAATAGCTCTTAATGTTGACATTATTATTCCTTATTTTTTATAGTTTTTTTCTTTCTTGCTTTCTGTTTAGTTGTTGGTGGTGTATCCGCTACCACGTTGTTTGTTACTACTGCTTCGGTGGCAGGTAAATTTTCTTCTGCCGCTGGAAGTATTGGTGCAACCTCAACAGCCAATTGTTCAACAACAGGAAGCTTCTTCTTCAATCTACGCTTTAATCGATTTTCGATAAAGTTTTGACGGTTCTTAACTTCTACTGGCGTTGGGGCAGCTGCAAGTTGTGCTTTGATTTTCAAGTAATCAAAATCAATAATTTCGCCTTTTGCGCTTTTAACCTTCTTTCCCATTTTAATCTCCTATTAAACTGATTAAGTTCGTAAAAAATCTTTTATATCTAGGTCATAGTAGAAACTGTCAACATCATGAACACCAATGACGTATAACACGTACGAAGATACACTACTTCCACGTCCTACTCCCCAAACTATATTTTTTTCTACTAACGTATTTATAATATATATCACGGCTTTAATAGTGTCAAAAAGTCCCATTTTGTCGTAAAGTACTAATTCTTCGGCACATCGTTGCTCACGAAGCGTAATATCATCCTCTGAACCCGATTGTTCTAATAATTTATCTGCAACATACGTGACAACATTTAATGTTTTGTATTTTTCAGGCATATTCCAATCAAATGATAATTCACTGACGTTGGTTTTAACTGAAATCTTTTCCGACGCTGGAACCAACTTATTATATTGTACAATATCGTCTGTTAAACTCTCAACGAATAAATGTTCAATACTGTTACCATTCGTAATATTATTGATTATATTATTAGCATCAACGGTAGAATCTCCATCAAACCATAACGTGCGATTCTTTAATTTGATGCTATTATTCGAATGGGCTTGAAACATTTCCATCCGACGTATCTATATTTGGTGTTACTGCCTTACCGCCATTTGCCGCAGGATCTAATAGTTGACGAGCAGCCGGTGTCATTTCCACGTTGGTTGGGATAAAACCACCAACAGGTGGTGGTGGCTGAAACCCCTGCGGAGGTGCGGGTGCAGGCGTTGGCGTATTATATACGGGTGGCATTGGTTGTGTTGTTTGTACTTTTTCGATTACAATTTTCTCTTCTATAATTCCATCAATTTTATCACGGATTAATTTCCATTGATCAAAATTAGGACTCCATTCATCGGATTGTAGTTCTTCAACGCCCTGTAACCACGCTCTAAATTCTTTTAAACTTTGTTTAATTTTTCTTCTTCTTGTCGCTGCCATTTTTATTATTATCCTACATTTATTAATTTATTTCATGTTACTTATATTATGTCGCCGACAACTTTATCTTTAAGATACTTATTGTATGAATCAGACGGTGAGATATTTATCCACGCATCTGGTGATATTGGGTGACATAGCATTTGATATTTATTTAAAGATGGTCCAATGTTTTGGAAGTTTGGATAATAATCATTTACCGTAATCGTTTCCAGTTCTGGTAATTTCATATTCATGCCATATATCATCGCTTTAAATTCTTTGCCTGCCAATTCAGCAACTTCTACAACATCCAATTGGTAAGTTTCATCATCTGAAACCAAAATATTCCAATTTGCGGGTAAATTAAAAGTAAATCCTCTAATTGTAACCGAAATAGTTGGACAATTGATTTCTTCAAATACTAACAAGGGCGCGAGCGTGAAGTCCATCAAGGTCAAATCAAGAACATACATATATTCAGATAAGGTTGGACCTTGAATACTATCGAGAATTATTGGATCGTTATTTTCATTAAATATTAACATTATTATTCTTATTCTTATTTTATAGTTATTATATTATAATACACTAATATACTTCAATAGTCAATCTTTCTTTTATTATGAGGGTATTTAGCTTCAGAATAATATCGTATGCGTTGTCTTAGATGTTTTTTACTATATTTTAAATCTGAACATATATCGCTAATATTAACAAAATCCTTATCATGTGCTTTTCTTAGACCGCGACCAATCGCCTGTATTACACGAATGAACGATTTACCAATGTCTACTAAGACAAGATTAAAGATCCTTTTAATGTTTAATCCTGTGCCTGCGATATTGACAGTAGCAATAACAACAAGATTATCATTATCGTTAAAAGATTGGTATATTTCTTTTCTAACATCGTTGTGATCTTTACCATGTAGGAATACTGCTCCAGGTATTTCTTTAGCCAGTTTTTTACCAAATGGAACCCCATTGACGAGACATAACACATTTCCCTTGTCCAACAAACTCTTAGACGCAATATGGTTTGCAATCCAACGTAAACGCGATTTTTCGGAATGCAGAAATGCTTTTTCAGCGGTAAAATCTGGAAAATATGAATCTTTAAATTTCGTATATGTTAACTTTGGTACATCTGGATCATCTTTCGTATCCTCTACAAATTGGGCATATTGTGCTGTTAGATTGACTTCCAATTGTACTATATCGATTTCTAAATTAGATAAATGTCCTTGAGCAATTAGTTCATGGGCAGGTATCGTATATTGTACGTCACCAACCGCGATTCTTATTGACATTGCATCGTTTTCATCTTCAGGCAATGTACCAGTACAACCAAATCTAATCGGAATATGTTTTCCATGATCAATTAATAATTCATTTAATACCGGACCACGTAAGCCCTGACATTCATCAACGATTATCATATCAAACTGGGATATAACAATAGGATTATTTTTTAACGTCTGCCATGTCGATACTACATGGGTATGATTCAAGTCTTTAGAAGTACCACTATATTCGCCAACGTCTACGCCAAAAAATTCATACTCAGTTTTTGTTTGATCGGTTAATGTAGTATCAGGAACAACGATAATAGAACGATAATTCATCGCCCTTTCATATGACAGTGCCAATGCCGCACACATAGATGTTTTACCACCGCCTGTTCCCGCGATGCCAATTCCACCGCCGTTATTTATAAGGGCATTAACCATATCCACTTGATAATCCCTGACTTCCCATGGTTTATCTGTATCAGGATCGATAACATGAGAAAAGAAATCTTTAGTTATCAGAGGGATAGAAACAGGCATCGATTTACGATGATCTTCAAGTTCTAATTTATACCCAAGGTTAGCAACCTTGGGTATAATTTCACTAAGAAGATTAATAAATGTTTTGCCGCTTTTATGAAAATACCGAATTTTACCATCCCATGAACCTAATTGAAATTTGGGATTGAAAAAATGACTAGCTGTAAAAATACCATACATTTCATAAAAATAAATAATATGATCAGGATGCATCCCTACAAATATACAGTTTACTTCATCTAATAGTACTATTTTACATTTTTTATTTTTTATCATTAGTTTTATTAAATTTCTACAAATTCTAGCTGTGCGACTCTAATTTTAGTAATATTAGATAACGCATAATTACGTGAAATAAATGCATTCACTGTACTTTGATATAATTCGTATCTTTCTTCGACTTCAAGCAACAACGAATGAACGTATATATACGCGTCTTCATTGTCAATATATTTGTTAATTTCGCGTTCACCTAACGCTCTTGAATAATTTTCTTTGTATGATTTAAACAGACTGCCGCGTACGCGTTCTTCTTCAGCCGCGAAAAATTTAACCAATGTATGTAATTCAATCTTGCGCTGATCATAATAATGCAACCATGCAGAATTCTCACTGTTCGCAATTTCTAATTTCTTACCTCTTATTTCCAATTGTTCACGTGCGTGTAGAAGATCGTTTTCATATACTTCTAATAACGCGGGTAAATTTTTATAATCCTTACCTACATCGGCTATTCTACTCATTTAACTGCTGCCTTCATGTTGTAAAATTTTAACGATTGGAGTTGTTTATCTGATAACTGGGTTAAATCAAATTCCGTGGCAACAGGGTTGGAATTGTCTATTGTTTCCGAAAATTCCTCCATGCTTTTTTCTTCATGCATAGTATATAAAAAATCCATAATAGCATCTTCATCATTGGTGGTTGCCAGCTCGAGAGGAATATTCATATGCACTACCCGCTGAAAATATTCAAGATTTTCTTCTGTAATAGTAATCTCGTTGCCATCTGATTCAAATGTAGTACCTGGCGCATAATCTACCGAGCCCATGACAACTAGCAAGTCATCTACTATATTAGCGTCTTCCCACGTAAACGTGCCTGCACCACAGAGGGGATCGATATCTGATAGGAATGTTGTAACACAAACAAGTGTTGTGTTGATTAGTTTAAATATTTCTAATGTTTTTTCTTCGAAAGCAGAATTCCTTGCTTTTAACATTTTCTGTAAATCTTCCATTGTTAGTTACCTTATTATTATTATTATTTATGGTAATTTTATGAGTCACAATAGTTCCCTAGTTGTGTTATTGCTTCAAAACCTGTAGCTTTGTTTTCCATAATACTTTTTAAAACATACATCTTACCATATTTTTTAACAGCATCGCTCATATCTTTACAATTTGATCCAATATCTGGTGTAGATATACTCCATCCGAATTCAAGTGCTTGTTCTGCTGGTCTTTTACCATCACCAAACTTATCTGGAATATATATTTTTTCGCGGGACGAACGATTTAACCATTGTTCTTGATATGGTGTTATAACATTACCCAATGTAGCCACCCCATCAATCGCATATCCATCAAACCATCCTTCAGTTATTAATAGCGGCGATTCAACATGTTCAAACAATCTATCGAACCCATATAATACGCGTTCTTTTGGTGAAGCGGGGGTTTCGTACTTTTTGGCGGCATCGTATAATGCTCGACCAACATAATATATTAACTTATTATTTTTATATATTGGCATAATAACACGTCCAAGCCATTTATGCAACTTAGGATTTTCGGCCTTAGTGGATAGCATAAAGGGATAACTATCAGGATCAACGCCGCGCTCATCACGAAGATATTCGCGGGCTGCATCTGCAACATAATCATCTGGTTTGGCATCTTTTAATAGATAAAATATTTCAGGCAATTTTAATTCTTTTGGTTCAATGTTAGTAAACTTGGAAGTTTTATTGTTGGACTTTCTTGCGCCGTTAATGTAGGCATGGCTTGTTAAAATAACCTGTTGCCATTCATCCGCAGGAATGCCAAAAGATTCCAAAGTTTTGATCATTTTCTTTGGCATATATTCATGTTCATATGAATCATACACGGATGTATGGCCACAATTCCAACATTTGTATACTACTTTATCGTTATCGAATAAAAATGCACCACGTAACCCTTTAAGAGTGTGATCGTTACAAACAAGACATCTAACTGCGTGCCAGCCTTTGTGATTTGGTGTTTGAAGTTGAACGTATTGTCTTATTATTTGTTCAAGTGTTGGTAAATCCATTTCAACAGCATAACACAAGTACGATATTTTAGCAACTTACTTTCGTTGTTTTCCCTTATGCGCTTTCGTCATCATTTTAACCATTTTATTTAGGCGCTTACGAATATCGTCTGCTTGTAACCATAAATCTTCACCCTTTAAAATATCTACAAGCTCAGCTTCTGTTATGAATGGGATATAATAATCGCGCGTTAAGGTATTGAACCATTTAATAGTTGCTTCAAGTTGCTGTACTTGCTCATTTCCCTTGCCATATATTCCACCACTAAAATTATGAATCATCATAGTGCTATGGTCATGTATAAGAAATTCATCAGCCGCTAAAAATATTAGTGAACCAAGCGAATAGGCTTCACCTTCTAAGCTACAGACAATGTGCGCTTCTGAGTATTTCATAGCATTGATAAGTTGGATACCTGTGGATAAATCGCCACCTTGTGTATTTAGATGAATAATTACGGTTTCATCTGAACTGGCAAGGCGAATTTTGTGTATCATGTCAACATACAAGGCGGGAATATCAATATAACCACTTAAATAATAATGCTGAATCTTTGAAACTAACGTCTGTTCATAATATTCATATGCTTTTATTTCACTTTCTACTTCTTCTTCCGCGATTTCTGCTTTCATATATCGACCCGTGTTAAATTAGTATAATAAATGTATTTATACACTAGCGAGTAAGGGGTTTAATGCTTTTTTAGGTTATTTTTTAAATAAATTATGGTAAATAGTTAGGCTGCTAATGCAATATACATATATACATCAGAGGGAATTAACTATGGAAAAGTATTATGGCTATGTCTATATCTGGAGAGATTCTAAATGCAATATGTATTGCATTGGATCGCATTATGGAACCATTGAAGACAGTTACATTACATCTACGGGGTGGATGGTAGCCGCTTATAAGAAACGACCAAACGATTTTAAAATGCGAGTTTTAGAATATTTAAACGAGGACGATAAATCGCTTTTATTGGATATTGAACAAAAATACTTAGATATGATAAAGCCAGATGAATTAGGGAAGCGTTACTATAATCTTAAAAAATATGCATCAGGCGGCGGAAGGATAATTGGTCAAAAAAATAAACAAGACCATTTAGCGGGTGGTTGGAATAGAGGTTTAGATAAAGAAATGATGCAGTTGCGTAAAACTGGCAAATTTTGCATTTTAATAGATAATCCAAAAAGGAAAGCACCAGTAAGGCGAAAGAGTGGATGGCAACATACAGAAGAAACTAAGCAAAAAATATCGAAGGGGCTTAAAGGAAAGCGAGCGTGGAATAAGGGAATATCACTGACTGATATACAGCGGGCTGCATTGTCTGCTTCATTAAAAGGCAGAACAGCATGGAATAAGGGCAAATCTAGTTCCGTATCTGCGGATAATGGTAAAAGTGGTGCAAAGAAAATGAGTAAAACCGCACAGGGAAGAAAACGGCATTATAAAGAGGATGGTAGCTGGACATGGATTTATAATGTTAACGGCGAGTGGAGATTAACCCCACCCACCAATAACGATTAACTATTCTGTTGCCAGGTCGTCAAACCCCGAATCGATCACGCCGCGAGGCGAGTTTCTTCAAAAAAAGCGTCATTAGCTGCTTTTAATTTAATTTATGCCATTTACGATGGTCATCTGTCGTATCATCCACTAGCCGTTCTTAACCACGTCGAATCCATTTCATCCCCGTTGTACGTCGGCTGAGCCTTTTACAGCGTCGTAAGGCTGGAAGCCGTTCCAGTCCCCTTACCAGTTGTTCGGTGGAGATGTGGGCGTCGAAGCCCAGTCCGCAATTCTTACTAAATTCGCTTCATATGATAGTATTCTTATTTATCATCCTTCGTATTATCTTTTGCCCAATCTAAATTAAGGTCTTCGGCATATTCTTCCACGATTTCAATAGGTTCTTCAAATTTAGGAAGATCTTTACATTGTAAACTACCAACATCATAAGAAAGTGTTACATGTGGCTTATAGTCAGGAAAATCGTATGTTGCCTCGTGCTCTTTCATTAATTCCTTATGTCTTTTTGATAAAGCAGTGCAAGTATACTTCAAAACCAAACACATTGCAACCTTTCCATCATCATCAGGTTGCGACGGCCATTTTTCGAAGCCCGATGGTGTACCTTCTAATATATCATCATACTTACCTTTGGCCTTATAGTCTGGTAAATATTTTCTACTGTATAATAAAGTGGTATGCATTTTTTCGGGTTCTATGGGATTTGGTATATCATTATCTTTAATAAACTTTTTAATCGCATTGATAGTTTTGTTACTTAGTCTTACTCCAGCATAAGTTCCTTTTTGTATTTTTTCTTCAATAATCTCGGTCAATTTCATCACTCTTTTCTTCTATTTTTATTATAGTGTTATTTACCCAATCATGGGCAGCTTGCCAACAATTACATTTTATTTTATGTATTTCAGTTGGTGTAGTTACTGTGGCATTAAATTCAATACCGTGTCTTGCGTCATATCCAGAATCTTGTGGAAATATCAAAAATCGTGCAAATTTGACACTTCCAACACTTACCAGTTTTGTCAATATATTCTACCTTTTCTTATAAGTTACAAAATATAATTTTTCAGTTTCTTCGCCATTTACTATCCTATACTCTTTATTTAGTATTTCTATAGGAAATTTCTTATCACATTGATATCTTTCATTTTTTATGATAGTTAAATATATTGTGGTTGTCCATGATAACGCCTCAATGAACATTCTGTGGCCACCAACCACAAAAATCTCACGATTATCTTGTTCATCTAGTTGCTGGATTGCTCCCCGAATGGTTTGTACGGCAGTTGCACCTACTGGCGTATATTCAGCATCGCTTGTTACAACAAACGATTGCCTACCATGTAGGATTGCATCTGGTGGTATCGCAGATTGTTTTATATTTACTGTATTCTCAATAGTTTCTACCTCTTCGTCGACATCAATAATTTTTGGCTTCTTCCTATCCATAAACATGGCGTGCATATCTTCGTATGTCTTTCTCCCCATAATACAAACACCACCAGACGTAACTTCTTTGAAATGTCGTAGATCTTCGGGGATATCCCATGGGATTTTTCCATCTTTGCCAAAACCACCATCCTCGTCGACTGCGACTACAATTGATAAAGATGGTATTATTGTTTTATTATTCATATTTTTGTGCCCGCATTGCTTCTTCTATTCTCTTGTGATTTTGGAAATACTTTTCTGATGTTAAATCCACTATAATTCTAGCATACCTCATGGCACGCGTATTCACACGATCTGCTGTTGTAAAGTAAAAATTAACTGCGGGGATGGCTGTCGGTTTTTTAAAGAATGCAACCAGTTTACCTATAATGGACGTAGGGGAAGGGGGTAATGGAAACTCTGCATTAAATGTCAACGTGGATGGGGAATATTGGCAATAAGCGCCACTATCCAGAATCCAATGGTGGAACGTATGATAAATGTCACGTACATGGTTTTGATTTTCCCCAATAAAAAGATATTTATTGCCACCGTGGTGTGGTTGTAAATAGGAAAGCAACGTCACCATTTTTTCTATGGTTTTACCACAACCACGCCCGTATAACTTTTCGTCACGGACAAGCTTAACGCGTGCTGGATCTACTTCGTATAGAGGTATCATCCTGTAATCGTGTAGCGTAGCACTGTAACGTTGTAACAATTACGTTGACGATAATATACGTCAAGATGTGTTATTTTTTTGTTAATATCAGATTGTTTATTATTTCTAGTATCACAAATTATATTCCATTGCTCTATTTTATTTTCATTAACCATATATTCCATGTGGTCATCAAGAATTCCCAATACAACAATGCGGTGCGGATCACTATCCCATATGACATTAAAATCTACAATCAACACTTCAATAAAACTGGATATGTTATTACATAATTGTTTGCTATTGACATGTTGTGTTTTTAAAATAAAATCGGTCATTGCAATTACTTCTGTATAGTATAAGATAAGTGCGTTGTATTAAAACAATTTTTATGTTTATAGTAAATGTCAATAATGAATTTATTTTTTTTAAGTTCTGAAAATTTATTATTTCTCGAATCGGCAACTACATTTAATTGTTCAAGTTTATTACTTTCCGCTTCGTCTTCCAACATCATTTCAATTAAATTAATCGCAGAGTTCATATCTATCGATAAATCAAATAACATTACCACCGCACGCATATGTTCATCAATGCTTTCAAAAATTGATTTACTATGTACGTTTTTAGTTGTTGATGTAATTTTCACGTTATAAGGTTCCATTAAAAATATACCTATATTTATACACTAAATGCATACTTAATTGCAGGGTGGTGTTCATACCCCTCAAGTTCAAAATCTTCTAATGTTACCCATGTTTCCAAGTCTTCAAGACTTTTAATATCTGGATTAATTTTCAGAGTCGGCAATGCCAGTGGTTCTCTATTAAGTTGAACTTCTGTTAATAATTCAAGTTGGTCTTCGTAAATGTGAGCATTTACAATTTTATGAAATGCCTTTGCAGGTTTAAGTCCTGTAATCTGTGCCATAATAATAAGCAACCATGCGACTTGCACTTGGTTGAAACCGTGTCCTAACGGAATATCATCACTACGCTGATAACTGGTAAGATATAAGTTACCGTCTAAGATACTAAAAGTGTGCGTATGCATACAAGCTGCAAGACATGCCCTGTTTATTTCGGCAGGATTCCAAAATGTCAAAATTTCACGCCGATCATCATAGCCTTTACTTAGGTTATTTACAATCTTTTTAAGTTGGTCAAATGGCTTGCCGCGGCGATCCATAAACCTACGGCCTTGGGCACCATAGCAGTCGCCCATGTCATCTTCGCCCTTTCGGTAAGGATTATTAAGCCATGCTTCATTGTCGTTAGCGTTAGCGTTCCATGTATTACAACCAAGAGCGCGAAATTGTGCTGCGTTGGTATACCCACGCAGATAACCTAACATTTCTGCGATTGCTGGTTTCCAAAATAATTTTTTGGTTGTTAAAACAGGTAATTTTCCTTCACTAACATCGTAAGTGAAGTTTGCATCAATGACAGTTAAACAACGCTTGCCCGTGCGTTTATTTGTTACCCATTGACCTTCATTTATTATTCTATTGCATAGGTTAAGATATTCTTTCATTTATTATTATTCTTCTATTTCATATAAATCTGTTAGGCGAACCCATTTCTTCCATGAACCATGTTCCGCATTGGCAGGTTTTACTTCGTGCCGTTCATCTATTCTATTATTTTTTAATTCGCGCTTAGCAGTTCTTCCCGTAAAAACAACTTCAATATCATCCAATAGGTATGTCTTTGTCTGCTCTGATGAGTTTGGCATATTTCATCCCCTTTTTCTGTACTGCTGCAAACAATTCATCTGTTAGTTCGCGTGGTGTTTTATCGGGATTATGCATGGCCAACGTACCTATTAACACATTTATAATATCCGCTGCTTCTTCGGCAGGCGTATCTTTCCATTCTTTATCTTTGTGGCGAAGGTATCCCATTTCATGAAGCATTATTTCGCTAAACTCACCAACTTCTTCTGCCAATTTAATCGTCAATGCTTGTGGCGGCATGGTTTCATATGCGTGCGTCATTTCAAATAAATCACCAATTAACTTATTCCAATCTTGTGTTGTATCAGTCATCGTCTTTTTCTCCGTCACCATTTCTATATATTTCAAGCATATTTTCAAGCTTGTACAGTAAGTCTATCTGTTCTTCATCGTAACACCCAATATGTAAATCGTCGGCGTTATTAGTTAGAAAAAATATCGCTTTTTCAAGATTATATAGATGCCATTCAAGTTCACGAAAACCTTTTTCTGTAAATACTTCTTTAGGATTCCGCATCTTCGTTTCCTCTGAAATTGCGTAACGCCACGCTAATATCATGCCACCAATCTGCTTCAATTTGAAACTCTAAAGAAATTCCATCTTCATATGTGGTGCCTGGTTCTTCGCCATATTCGCTATCAATTTCCGCGCAGAATCTTGATTTGTAATATCTGTCTAACTTTTCACAGGCTTCCATTAATTCGGTAATGTTTGCTTTTTCAGGTGCGTTCTTCAAATCTTCTTCAACAGTCGATAATAGTCGCTTAGCTTGTTCAATGTTCCATAATACGGTAGTCATTCATCCGCTCCCAGTAATTGTTCAATGTAATTTCTATCCTTCGTAAATATAGGAATATCCTTATCATATCCACTAGTAGTGACACAAAATCCGCGTTTTTTCCAAGTATCCACATCGTTCCAATTTTGTTGATGTGATTTCATTAACATGTCTTGTACTTGCGAGACATTCTTACCGTGTAATTGTTTATGCGAAAAATAAAACTGACCAAGCATATTAATACTATTACGTGTAGCATCTTGTTGACGCCAAACGAAGTAATTAACCACTTCTTCTTTAGGAACATTAAACACTCGTGCATCAAATAACGCTGTACTTAAATCTGTGTCTTGGTTAAAAGATGCAGTTGCCAAAGAAGATGAAATGGAAGTAATTTTTTGGATATTACCATCAAACCATTGATCTGTAGCCAATCGTTTCCAATCGTTTAATAAAATTGATATTTCGTCACTTTGTGAATAGGCCAATACCGCATTCTGGATATTGTCCATTAGGTACTGTGTAGTCTTGCGCATTAATCTATACATTACACCACTATATGGTTCATTATTCAATGATTCATCCACAGAAAATAATTGCCGCGTCCATGTATGAAACGCCTTACCATCCAAGCGAATGATGACAGGGGTACGGCGAAGCAATTTAGATTTTGAAACTGCTTCATATCCCTTCATACGCGATCCTAAATTATCTGATTTGTGGCTCATGACTCCCCCAATTTTGATGTATTTTTTTGTGACATGTTCTGCATAATGTTAACCCATTTTTTAAATCTTTATCTGCAATTTCTGGTTGAATAATCAACCAATCAATTTTTTCTGATTCCGTTACAAATGTATTTTCTTTTAATAAATTTACTATAATCGTAGATATTGGTGAAATATGGTGTGCATCAAGATTCTTAGTTGCACCACAATGTTGACATATACATTTATCTCTATCCATAACTTTGTGAAACCATTTATTTTTTCTTTGTAATGCGCTTTTAACCCTTTGGTTGAGACTCTTTTTGCCGCCCTTCCATGCTGTTGCATTTTCGCCAGTTTTACCAATTCGCGATTTTGACATTTTATTCTTTGTTTTTTCTGTGTGTCTTTTCCCCCACATGGGATTATTTTCGCCTTTAAGGGAAGGCCGGTTCGCAATAGCATTATAGTATAGAACACTCGATTTAATGCTCTTACTATGATTTCTCTTTCTTTCTTCGTTTTGCCAAAAATCTTTACCACATTGTGGATTTTTTCTCGATGCAATTTTCGCAGCACAGTTGACACAATAATCTTTATCTATTTCTCTTTTCTTTCTACTTGCTTTTACTGACGATATTCTTCTATTATTAATTTTCCCACAATCGTCACATTTTACTGCAACTTTGATTTTTACCTGCAGGCCTTCAATATTGATCATAAACATTATAGATCTCCTTCTTATAATATTTATAAGTTATATTAATTCAATTACCAACAAATGTCCGTTTATAAGTTATCTTTGAGATATAACCATCGTGTTACGGCAAGGGATATAAAATATGCCCATCCCAGTAAAGATATAATGGCAGCATCTGCGGTTATTAATAATAATCCCACAAACATTACACCCCATAGCGGCCAAAACTGTGAAACTTTGCCTTGATCATCGTACCATTGGTTATATTTCTTTAAGTTATTTTTTATTGTCTTCCACATAATTTCTCTTCTCAAAACAGAATGTTGAACCTTTATTTGTACCTACGATAAAAATGCATTGCATATAATGTGCAGTCTGCAGTGTAAATTCATAAAGGCGCATATCGCCACCTGCGGCGGCGAGACGTGTTACACTGTCGGCGCTAACCGTAGCGGTCGTAAAAACACTACCATCATCAAACCATTGCTTTTTCACATAGTAAAGACCTGATAGGATAATTACTGTTGCTACAATATAAAAAGTTATTTTAAATTTGCTCATTTTGCCATCCCAAATGTGTTAAGTTTATTCATGAATTTTGCTTCCCATTTAGTATATTCTTCTACACGCGCAAAACCTGTGTCAGAAAAAAGAGTAATAGTACCATCTTCTGTTAAACTTTCTGACGCCAATTGTGAGAATCCTGAACGAAGAACCGCTGCCCCTTCATAGATCTTCTCGGGAAGAACGATACCTGCACAGGTTAACGCCCCATCTAGCGCTTCGTGAGATTCACAGAAATCTGTCCATGGGTATGGGTTTTGAGGATCATCTAGATCTACCAATAGATTACGAATGTTATCACCGTATCCACCATTTAACAAAATCATAGTCTTGTGATTTTTCGCCCAATCATATAATATTTCGGTTTTTTCCTGATGAAAGGCGATATTATATTTTACGAACATGTCAGAAATGACATGTGCACTTTGCAACCCAACCTGTATTGACGATAAATACATATTAGAAAAAGAATAGAATCTCATATTTTACCTCTTAATTTATAGTGATAGCATAACATGAAACCTTTAATAGGTCAACAAGAAAGTAACAGAAAACACCAAGAAAAACGCAGACGTGCGGCAGGAATTCCAACAAGAGAACAAATACGTGCAAGAAATATGCAAATATTCGTTCAAGTATCTGAAAAGGTTCATAAAAACAAATATAATTATTCGGATGTTGTTTATGTTAATAGTTTAACAAAGGTAAAAATTAAATGTCCTAATCATGACATCTTCCATCAAATCCCGCACGCACATAAAGATGGACAAGGGTGTCCAGAATGCGCATTACGAAAAAAACATAATGGTTTTAGAAAATCATTAAAAAGTTTTATTAGTGAATCTAATATAGTACATGACAACAAGTATGATTATTCGGAAACATTCTATGTTAATAATAAAACTAAAGTTGATATCATATGTCCTGAACATGGAAAATTTTCACAACAAGCCAAAGCACATCTACATGGGCAGGGTTGTCCTTGCTGTGGTGCGGCGGCGAGAATATCCATAACAATGTCAAAAGGCGAGACAAAAATCTTAAACTTTTTAAAAAACCACCATGTTGATTTCATACCACAACAAACTTTTAAGGATTGTAAATATTAAAGCTTTCTCAGCTTCGATTTTTACTTACCAGAACAAAATATGTTAATAGAGTTCGATGGCAAGCAACACTATGAATTTGTTAAGAAATTCCATGATAATATAGAAGGGTTTAAAATACAACAGGCGAGGGACAAGATAAAAACACAATATGCCCTTGATAATAATATCACGTTAGTAAGAATACGCTGGGATGAAGAGAGCGCGATCCATGATATTCTTTACAAATCAATATTTTTCCATTCCAAACAAGCGTCGTTATCTCAAGTCTAATAATGCCTACTTATGAAAATGGACTAACGGGATAACAGATGATTGTTTGGGGGATATTTTAATATTACAAACTGGCTGCTGTGCTGGCGCATATGATACATGATATAAGAAAGTAGCATACCAAATTTCAAGAAATATAATGGTCGACATATGAAATGCCGCGAAGGTAGTAAAAACGAACAAAATAAAAATAAGGGAAATGGCAATAACGGCGATTAGCAACATGCACCACCCGTTTGTAATCTTTATTGTTGGGTCAGTGGTTTCTGAATCACCAGTGAGTTTATATAATAAATATGTACTCCACGCGATCAATATTCCACTCATAAAACTAAAAATCGTAGGTAATAGTAAAAGTACTGTTTCCATGATAGTTCCTCTTATTGGTTTTCATTATTTAATCGACGCTTAACTTGTGTTAAATTTTTTTTAATGCCGACAATGTTTTTTTCTATATCACTAAGTTTTTTCAATATTTTAATAGTATTTTGATCATGTGTGTTATTTTGTTCAATTAGTAGCACATTGGGGGGTAATTCAACAACACGCAATGCCGCGAAGCCGATTACGCTTCCAATAATTATAATAATCATAATCTTAAAACCAATACCATGAGCACAAGATTTACACTTTTCGGTATTATTTCCAAAATGTAGCATGTATTCCTCCTGATGAATATTGTGATTGCAATTATATTTATAATAGTTGTATTTTTAACCCAAAAAATATTATGTATCAAGGTTAAAAATGTCCATAAAGAATGTAAATGAAATAAATAATATCAAGTACGCAAAGGAGCACATGATGACCAACCCGAACCAATTAGAAAATAACGATAGCGATCACGATAAGGCTCCTATGACGTTGACTCTTCGTGATGTGGTACTTATTATCGCTGCGGTAATATCAATGGCGACAGCATGGGGAATGTTTGGAACGCGACTATCTGTGGTTGAGCAGAAAGTTATATCTATCGGCGGGAATTTGGTACAAATAAGACAAATAATTAAAGAGCTGAGAGTGGAAGATATAACCGATCATACAGGATTGCACCTAGAGTTAGAAAAACTCGAGGCCAGGCTGCGAGCGATTGAGAATGAGCAGGCAGAACTAAAAGGGTTATTGCATTTAAATAAAATATAAACCCCAAGTGGGGTTTATATTTTATTTAATAACCGCTATGAAGTTTCTTCTGATGCAACAATCCAAGATTTAACAAATTGACTTCGTACAATATCATGTTTCGTGAATTGTACTGATTCAAATTCCGTCATCCTATCAAAGACATTAAGAGCGTGGCGCATACCAGACACGCCATTTTTCTTACCATCTAAATCAGATTGTTTTATATCACCAGTGAAGATAATACGCGTATTTTTGCCAATTCTCGTCATAATAGAATCAATTTCATGGAACGTCATATTTTCACCCTCATCAACAATGACGATTGCATTATCCCATGTTAATCCACGGATAAATGATGTTGTCATGAATTCTATTAGTCCGGCTTCTTTCATATCATGATAGGTAGAATTTCGTCCAATAAGTTCATACATAATATCATGGTATGGTAATTCGTATAGGGCAGTTTTTTCTTCAAGGGTACCAGGAAGATATCCGACTTCCCTTGTAGGAACTGCCGAACGAACTATTATTATTTTATTTTGATGTTTTCCGAGGATTTCGTGTATTGCTAGATATAGTGCTAAGAATGTTTTTCCTGTCCCTGCTGATCCGTGAGCACAAATGTGTTTATCATCATACCAAGCGTGGAACATGTCTTCCTGCGTTGGTGTGAGTGGTTTTACTGCCTTTACGTCGTGTTTTGACCAATGTTTCCTTTTGCTTCCTTCTTCCATTGCTCTCCCATTTTGAACTAATGCTAATGATATTGTTTCTAACTCAGCCTGTCGGCCATTGCGATGCTTCTTTCTCATAAAGTTAACCCTCCGGTTTTGTTTTAAAGAAGATTATACTTATTTATGTTCTTTTGCTACAAAACGAAAAAAGGACGCCATGTGGCGTCCTTTATCGGATTTATTAAATAAATAACAAGATTGTATTACTATTAATCATCTTCTTCTAAGAAAATATCAAGGACAGGTTCATCCTTCTCGTCAACGTAGTACACTGCTCTAACTTCTTCAGATTCATCAACAGATTCAAGAACTACCTTATAACCCCATAAATATTTCATATACCGTAGGGTATCTATTGTTGTTTCAGTCTCCAATGGTCGCTTATTAACCATATAATGACGAAGCGTTAAAGTACGGTCACCCCATCGATCAACATCATATACCTGAATATCAGGTGTCTGATATCCAATATTATATTGTTTCGAAAGTGCAGAACGTATAGTGGCGTAGCCTTGTTTATTATGAATTCCGCTAATAGTCAATTTTGGATCTTGTTCATCATCATGGACAGCAAACATTCTAAAATTACGCATCACCTTTGGGGATAAAAATTGTTGGATAAAACTTTCATCTTTGAAATTTTCAACTGCCCATTTCACATTTTTCAACCAATCGCCATTACCAACCCATTCTTGGTTACCAAACCACTCGCGGTCTTCTTCTGTTGGTTCCATTGATATGCGTTCAATATCTTGATACATGGCGAAGCCAAGTGCATATGGGTTAATTCCACTAAAATAATCATCATCAAAATCACGTTGATGAATTACACCAGTATGTGAAGTATAGAATTCAAGCATAGCTCCATCATCCAAAATCCCCTTATCATATAAGTCATGTACAATTTTATGATGAAAGAACGTAGCACACCCTTCATTCATGACTTGTGTCTGACGTTGTGGATAAAAGTATTGTGAAATTTTCCGAACAATGCGGATAATTTCACGCTTCCAATCATCTAAGCGTGGAGCGTTTTTTTCAATAAAATAAAGGATGTTTTCATGTGGTTCTTTTGGAAAACGATCTTCTTCTTTTTCATCTTCTTTTTCTGTTGTCCCTGGAACCGTCTTCCAGATATCGTTTAATTGTGATTGGATGTAGGCATCGCGTTCTTTTCTAAGTTCTTCGCTTTTTTCAAAAGAAAGATGATTAGGACGACTATACTTATCAACCCCATACACTTGCAAAGAATGTGTAGCATCAATTAAAGCTTCTACTTCATCTGTGCCATATCGTTCTTCACAATCACGTATGTATTTTTTAGCAAATACAAGATAATCAATAATACCTTCTGCATCTGTCCATTGTTTGAATAAGTAGTTATTAGCGAAGAAATGATTATGTCCAAACGATGCGTGCGCAATAACTAGCGTTTGCATCATCATGGTATTTTCTTCCATTAAATACGCAATACAAGGGTTAGAATTGATTACGATTTCATATGCTAATCCCATACGGCCACGCTTATAAGCTTCTAATTCTCGCACAAATTGTTCACCAAACGACCAATGGGGATAGTATAGAGGCAATCCTACAGCAGAATATGCATCAAGCATTTGTTCTGAAGAAATAATTTCCAATTGGTTAGGATAATAATTTAATCCGTATTTCTCGTTGGCAATTTTCTGAATTTCAACATAGATTTCATCTATTTTATCAAAATCCCATTCTTGTCCTGATGTAATTTTCATTGTGCTTCTCTTTTCTCGAATAAACTTCTAAAAATAGGATATATTTCAGTAACATCCCGAACATTTGCCATTTCAAGGTTTTTAAATTCGCCTTTTAGTGCTTCATAGTGCGGCCACAAATCACTTTCTTCACCATTGCGCCACTGGTCAACTTCAACGTATGCAAAATATTGGCTTTGTGGTAAAAGATATTTTCTCATAATATCACATGCTTCAATATTATCGCGACCCCAATTATCGCCGTCAGAAATCTGACAACCAAAAATATTCCATTGGTTTGTTGGATATCTTTCTGCTATAATTTCTTTCATTAATAACAACGCAGAGGATACAACAGTACCACCTGTTTCATGTGAATGAAAAAATTCATCTTCATCAACTTCCGAAGCACGTGTATGGTGGCGTATCCAAACAATATCAACACGTTCATAATTATAATGAAGAAATAACAACATCAACATAAAGAAGCGTTTTGCCATTTCTTTTTCCCATTCACCCATACTTGCCGATACGTCCATAATACCGAACATGACCGCTTGCGTAGTAGGCGTTGGAACTTTTTCCCAGCGATTATAACGAAGATCCATATCATCAATAAATGGCACTGCTTTAATCTTACGCTTGAGTGCATTGATTTGATCGTTTAACTTCTCAATACGAGACATGTTTTGTTCAATAACATCAATACCAGCTAGTTCCGCAAGAAGCAATTTTAATTTTTTCTTCTTCGGAGAACGGAGAGCTAAACGTCTACCCTTTGCACGCTTCATTGATTGTAGAATATTTAAGCGACTAGGGTTACCATCTACGGAAAATCCCGCCCTGTGATTTTCATATTCTTCTATCTTGGTGATAGTCTTTTTTACCATATCTGGTAATTCAAGGTCTTCAAAAAATAAATCAAGAAATTCTTCTTTTGTTAAATGAAAAGAAAAATCGTCTTCGCCTTCACCTTCTGGTGTACCTTCTTTACCAGCACCAGCACCACCTTCGGGCGGGCGGGCATGGCGATCACCTTGATTAAATTTTTTATTTCCTGGAGCAACAAAATCTTTAATACCACCTTTTTTGTCGTGGTGAAACGTAGGTTGATCTAGCCCTTTTCCTGGAATTTTAACTTTCTTTTCTTTACTATTAACGATATCGCCAATACTTCCATCGCGAATGGTATCTTTAACAGCATCACGTACTTGTTGTTTTACGCGCTTAACAAACCGACGACGATTATCGGTACTTTTACCTTTATCGTTCTTTCTTCTGTCTATTATAATATGTGCCATATAAACTCCTAGTTTATTAATAGAAGGGGCATTGCTGCCCCGAATACTATTAATTGTTCTTAGTATATCGCATATACCATTCTACGGCTAAGCGGACTTGCTTTTGTGTATAACCTTTTTCCATCATACGACTTACGAAATCGTTATGTTTGTCTTCTTCTTCGGCAGTCGATTTGGTATTAAATGAAATTACTGGAAGAAGTTCTTCTGTATTAGCGAACATCTTCTTCTCGATTACTTCACGTAACTTTTGGTAGCTCTTCCAATCTGGGCTTTCGCCATTATTGTTCGCTTTTACACGAAGAACAAAACCAACCACTTCATTACGGAAATCTTTCGGATTTGTGATTCCTGCAGGTTTTTCCATTTTTTCTAATTCAGCATTTAATACTTCGCGATTAAACATACTACCAGTATCAGGATCACGATAATCTTTATCTTGTATCCAGAAGTCAGCGTATTGAATATACCGTTCAAATAAATTCTGACCATATTCGTGGTAAGATTCGAGATAAGCTTTTTGTAATTCATCGCCAAGGAATTCAGCATATTTTGGTGCCAATGTACCTTTAATAAAGCTGATACGTGCTTCTTCCTCGTCTGATTTAAGTTGTTCTTGTTGAATCTGTTTCCCTAACACGTACATTAAGTGGATTGGATTCGCAGCAACTTCGTCAGAATCATAATTAAATACTTTAGATAAAATCTTAAATGCGAAACGCGTAGACGAACCATTCATTCCTTCCGAAACACCACCGGGTACGTCACGATATTCGTCTAGTGATTTTGCTTGCGGGTCTTTGTCTTTTAGATTTTTACCATCATAGATTTCCATCTTTGAAAATAATTTACTATTTTCAGGTTCAATTAATCGCGTAAGTACAGAATACTGTGCCATCATTTCAATTGTTCCGGGTGCGCAAATTGCATCTGATAATTCTGAACTAGAAATTAATTTTTTATAAATTTCTGCTTCTTCTGTGACACGGAGACAATAAGGGACTTTAACAATATAAACACGGTCTAAGAACGCTTCATTGTTTTTATTGTTGCGGAAAGTTGTCCATTCTGATTCATTAGAATGTGCAACGATAATGCCTTGGAACGGAATAGCACCAAATTGTTCAGTACCATTATAATGGCCTTCTTGTGTGGCAGTTAATAATGGGTGGAGCATTTTAATAGGGGCTTTAAACATTTCAACGAATTCCAAAATACCTTGGGTAGAAACGTTTAAGCCACCTGCCCAATTATATGCATCTGGGTCATGCTGCTCATGATCTTCTAATTCGCGAATGTTGACCTTACCAACCAAAGATGAAATATCTTGATTATTTTCATCACCAGGTTCTACTTTAGTAATACCTACTTGTTTTAAAATCGATGGCCAAACTTTAACTACTTTAAATTTAGAAATATCGCCTTCTGCTTCTTCAAGTCGTTTAACTGCCCAAGGCGACATAATGTGTTTGATATAGCGCGGTGAAATATTGTATTCTTCTTTTAAAGTTTTAGCATCGTCAGTAGAATCAAATACATTAAGTGGTGATTCATAGATAGGAGAAATTTCCCATTCATTTGTTTCATGGTTCAATGCCTTTAATGCAAATACGGGAATATCTTGCATAAGTTCTTTAAGACGTTCTGCTAAGGATGACTTACCGCCGCCCACAGGACCGAGTAAGTAAAGGATTTGTTTTGATTCTTCCAAGCCTTGTGCGGCATGGCGAAAAAATGCCACAATCTGTTCAATGGTTTCTTCCATGCCATAGAAATCGGTAAATGACGGATAAATTTTGATTTTGCGATTAGTAAAGATACGACTTAAACGATCATCTTTGCGGGTATCAACGATAGTGGGGTCGCCGATTGCCATTAACATCCGTTCTGCTGCTGATGCATAGTAACTTTTATCATTCTTACAACCTTCAAGATATTCTTCAATAGACATCTCTTCGGTTTGTTTTGTTTCATAACGTTCGTGATAGTTGGTAAATATATTCATAGTAACCTCTTTATTGAGTTGCTCTTCTGTTAGCAGGGACTATATAACAAAAGTGTTGTGTTGTCAAGATGTAACAAATAAATTTATATTAAATTTATTTAACATCCATCCGCTCAAGGACTTCACGTTCTTTATCTAAATCTCGATTGATTGCGTTTTCGGAAGTAAAATTTTGTGGATATCTAGCTTTTAATTTTGCAATAACGGCTGCAAGAATTGAATCCCATTCAATATCTAGTTCATCAACACCAATTGCCTTATACCAGTCTATGTCACCAAATTCTTCAGCAATATTTACATTATCCATAGTTGAGCCTGTAACATCAAGAGCTTCTAATAACTCAGTTGATTCGGTGGCAATGCCAACAACAGAATGAAATATGCGTGGGTTAATATCCAATTTTGTTTTATCGTTAACAGTATTGTCCAACTCAAGGCTGTCAAGAGAAGCTACGGAATCTTTCAACCCCGTGATGAGAAGTTTCAATTTAAAAATATCATACGGTTTATCGTAAAATACATTCTTCTTTATTTGATCGAGAATATTACCGGCATCTATTAATGCATGAAGGGTGTTTAAAAGAAGTTCTATATTTGCATTAACAGAATCAATCCTGCTTTCTGTTTTGATCGCGTCTTCGACGAATTGGTCTAATTGTGTCATTTTTTATCCTTTATTATTATTTTTTATATTTTTATATAGTGGCCTCAGATAGAATCGAACTATCATCTGTAAGTTAGGAACAAACTATGTTATCCGTTACACTATGAGGCCAATAGGTAATTACTTACGTTGTTTTTTGCGAGCTTGTTTTTGCGCTTTGCGTTTTGATTTGCGTTTCACATTAGAAACTTTTTTTCTAGTAAAATCGCTTTGAAAAATGCCCATTTCGGTACGCATCTTCGTTACCTGTCCTTGGCCAATATGGCCTCTATCAACAGCTTCGCTTAGTGCTTTAATGATTTCACTTTTTGATAGTTTAGGGGCAGTTGTGGATACTTCTTCATTTTCTTCGGCTTGTACATTGTCGTCAATTTCTTCAAAATCAGCATCAACGATATTTTCTTCTTGCATCTGTATTATCCTTTTTTATTGTATTAATTATAAATGTGCCTTATTAAAATAAGGCACATTTATCTACCTCGCCATCTACAGAACCGACAAGTTTGGTTAAACCATAAACCCTTACTCGCCGTTGTCCTTTTATCCATTAGAATCATGCAAACGGCTAACTTTTGGTACACGCTTCATTAAAAATTCCATTTGATCGGCAAGTACTTTACGGTTTTGTAATAACAACCATTCTGCGCGATTTGGAACATATGGAACATAAAGCAATTGCATATTAGTATCAGCGAGTAACTTATCGTCCTTCGCTTTATTACATCCTGCACATGCAGTTACAACATTCGTCCACTTATTAAGACCACCACGTGATACAGGGTGAATATGATCACGAGTTAAACGTGCAGACGAAAACGTAGTTCCACAATACGCGCATAAATTCTGGTCACGACGAAACAATGTCTTGTTCGTTAACGGAACTCTGTTGTAGTGCTTCATTGCCTTTGGATTAGGATGACCTTTAATAGCAATAATGGTATTAATCGTCAATATGCTTTTGATTCCTGTTGCAGCACAAACACCACCATGGAGATCAAAATCCACTTCACCCATTGACCATGCAATATTACCTTTAGAGTAATGATAGGCAGAATCCTGGAATGTAATCCATTGTTGTGGGTTACCTGCAACATCAAGTTGTAATATGGTGGGGAATTCGTTCATTTCAATCTCCTATTAATATATTTTAGAATTTTATCTTTTGTATTTATGGTAAAGCATTCAGTATAACCACCGAATTTTATATTGGGCGTATGTTTATCCATAACGAACATTTCTAGAATTGCATTTTCTATTGAAGCAGCGGTTGCCATTGGCAATTTTTCTTCAAATAAGTTATTAATTTTATATCCTCTGTGGGTAGTACCAAAGCGCGTAATTACACCAGCACCTGTCGTTATTCCTATTTTTACGAATTTTTCATTTTCTTGACTAAATTCGGCGAGATATATTATACCACTTTCATTCTTATTTGCAAGCCTTATTTCTCTACCAGCGTTATATGTTTTCGATCTGTTAAAATTTGCACATATTGGGCATCCACTACCATTACGCATATGATTTTCTGGAGTTTGCCAAAAACTTCCATGTTTATCACAAACTATTTCAATTTTTTTCTTTGAATTTATATACTTAATTTTATGATATTTATATAAATTATCATGACGAAGATTTGCTTCAATTATAAATTTTGATGCGATTTTAGTTCTATTTGATATATCGCATTTTGGACAACCAACAACAGATTTTAAATGTACTTGTGGTATCTGCTCAAAAATCCCATGATTTTGACATATAATTTTTATCTGCGTATAACTATTTACGTATACAACTTTACTATAATCATAAGTATCACCATGTTGTTCCTTTGCCCTGTCAACAAATACATTTGCACCAGATTGTGCTTCTCTGCTACATGTTGGACATCCACTACCATGATAAATGTGATCATGTATGCGCGTCAAAAACCTCCCGTGCTTGTTACAAATCGCAATAATTTTATCTTTTACAATAACAGTATCTTCGTATATTTCATATTCGTATAAGTTATTATGAATTTCTTTTGCACGATTAATAAATTTTAACGTTAACATAAATCATCCCCATAATAAAGTATATATGGGGATTGTTATTAAGTTATCCAATTTATACCCTATCTTGTAATGCTGCGTGAATCTGCGTAAAATTACTAGGTTTAAACTCCCCATTGATGATTTTATCGGCAACCTGTTTACTTTTACCATAATTGGAATAAAGTGGTGCCACGGTTGGCAATTCAAGGGTTGCTAACATATTTACCATATCAGCAACCATATCGTCGGTAATGCTATCACTTAATGGTGCAAAAAATTCGCGCAAGCGGTCAACTTCATAATCTGCTGCCTTCTTGCCAAAAAATTTATTACCTGCACCAATTTTTTTAGCAAGTGATTGCATATATGTAAGATCAACCATGGCATAATATAACCCATGGTTAAGATATGTACCATTTTTTAGTTTGTTAATATTTGTTATCGGCGTAAAACCATTATCAAATGGTTTGTTGCAAAGAAGATTGAATAATATATGATGGCTCGCATGTAGCCAAGCAACGGGTGGTCTCGCCTTGTTGTTATTGACGGCTGAAGCCCATGATTTGCGGAAAGTAAAGTATTGTTCTTTAGTTTTAAAAATTGATGTAGTCATTGTAATTCTCCTATTAAATGTGTTGTATTTGACTATTAAATTTGATTTAAATAGAAATACACACGGAGGATCGTGACCACTATGATGGGGATATACCTATGTGTGACTTGTTGACCATTCTTTAGTCATGGGTTTTACCTTTCTAATTGTACCAGTGTCAACTGGATCTGTTAATATTGATTGTATCATAATTGTATATATCATCTGCGCAAAAACTGGTGCCCACGGTGGGATTCAAACCCACGTACAAGGATTTAGAATCCCCTGCTATATCACTCAGCTACGCGAGCACTTCAAATTATTAATATGGTTTTATCGTGCGTACGGTGCTTTGATGTTGTTTTTCGGTACGTTTTTTCGCTGCTGCTTTAGCGCGTTTACGTTTTGAACTCGGTTTTTCGTAAAATTCGTTTTTACGGAAATCTTTTAAAGTGTCTTCTTTATCAACAGCCTTTTTAAAACGGCGTAATAATGAATCAAAATATTCGTTAGGATGTTTAAGTTTTACTTTTGGCATATTGAATTATTAGTCATTAAGTTAAATGTTGAACTTCTATTTATAATCAAAAAATTAAAGGTTGAGATTATACCTTCTTCATTTGTACCTTCGAGTCATTATCCCATCACCTGCGACAGTTAGGGTTCTACTCTTATCCACACCCCCAAGGGGTGTCTACAAACATGACTGCATTTTTTAAAGGGATGCGATACCCTTACCATGATAAACTACTCAAAGTTTTATCTACCGTCAATCCTATCGGACTGTTAAGGGTTCGACCCCAACGTGCGACTCTGCTTTAAAACCATAGACCTTGCGGGTTGTCTGGTCACTACATTCACCGAAGTGTGTAGTATTAAGCCATTTTAATTTATCACTGGAAGTGACTTTGCTTTTTTAAAAGATAGTCGGGATTGAACCGACAGTCTTCTGCTTTAGAGGCAGATGCCTTACCATTTGGCTATATCATTACCAACGACGATGTGCACTTCCAATAGCTTCATGTCTTTTTAGGACACAAAATACTACACACCGAATGTCTTTCTCCTACCGGATACTTGACTGTCTTTCAAGACTCATGGGTTTTTACACCCGCGAACCTAACAGGAACATCCGAAGATGTCACCTAAACTGAAACAACGCCCTTGATTGTAGTCTCGGACTATTCATTTCTACCCTTTATTCCTTATGGTTCGTGTTTTTGCATGATTGGTGATAACTGCTACACTATTCTTAATTAGCTCGTGTTCCCTATGTATCCGAAGATAAACACAGGCACGTCAACTAACATTCTTTACCAATCTAACACTTCACCACTAGCACCGCTGCTCTTGTCAACGATGCCACCCTTTCAGGGGGAATGAGGCTTGCATTAGTTTACCATTTCTGGCGATGGTTAAGTTGGATTACCATCTTTCCCCCTGTTGCCAAGGTTTATATCCCAATGCGATAATTCTTAAAGTTCGTGCATTATATAGAAAAATCTACCAATGTCAAGAACTTTTTGAAACTTATAAAAAAATATTTTAAACCTGCGAACAACTTTAAAACATTCCCCTAATCAGTGGTTGGCATTATACACAGTTTTTCATGTTTGTCAATACCTTTTTAAAATATTTTTAAAATATTTTAAAAATTAAAAAGTCGTTGATGGTGTAACTAAGAACCACCAACAATATCTATCCTCCATCTTAGTATGGTGCTGCCTTTGGCGGCAACGTACCCCCTCATGATCTTCGGTTCTACGGGACGAATCCCTCCCCCTACATGTCACACAGGCGTCTAACACGTCACGAACAAGGAAGTGCGCATTCCCTATCGTCCAATCGCGCGCTGATTATATATCAACGAAAATATGAAGTCAATATTTAATTGTATTCGGTTGCGTTTTTTCTAAGAATATACTTTTCGCTTACGCTTTTTAGAAAAACCCGACCAATAGTAGTATCACGTCGTTCAACCATAGGCTTAATTACAATACCTTCGCGCATATGCGAGCCAGAAATGGTATCATTCCCGTCAGTATGTTCAGCAACAACTGTTTTACTATATTTGCCAATATAAAGAACAGGTACAGTTTCAAGTCCAAGAAATGAGGCAATGGCACGCATCTCTAATGGATCAAGATAACGTCCTTCGCTAGGATTACCAATATAGATGTCAAATAAACGAAAACTTGGTGCAATCCCACCATATGTTAAGTCTTGTATCCCAGCACCAAAAATTTCACCAAACAAATAAACTGGTTCTTGTGTTCCCATTATATATTGTGCATCTTCAACAATAGTAGCACCATCTTTGGTTAATGAATGAAATGCGCGTACATATAAATTGTTGTCATTAGCTTCATTAAATTTAAAGGCTAATCCCTTATTACTTAATCCTTTAGATGTTACAATTGGGGTATCGACTTCTGGATGTGTACCCATGCAACACCATGTACCATGAAGTTTTTCAGTAAACGAAACTTCTTCACCATCTTGGAATATATCTGGGAAGCGTTTTATATTTTCAATATCGTACTTTGGCGTATAACCAAATGCATTAAAAATTTCACCTGCCATGTGAATTGGAATAGGCGGTTCCCATTTTGTAATACCAAGAAATTCTGTTACGTCCGTACCTTCTGGTGCAAACTCCACATACGATGCGTCATCCCTTTCAAGGTCAGGTTTACGTAGACCAAGCATCATACCTTTCGCATCATATCCAATTTTATCAACGTAAGTATGGAATGGATATTCGACCAAAGGGACGATTAAGCCTTGTGATAATATCCCGCGCAATTTAATCGCCTTAACGCGATTCTTATCTTTACCTGCAAGCTTACCTTCGAGGCCAAGTTCTGCGATTAACCAATCGGGCACAATAGCAGCTTCTGGAATATAGACACCAAGGTCACCAGTTTTAAACTGTCCCTTTCTTACAATTGAACGATAATCCCCTACTCTTGCTAATTCAATAACATCAGCGTTAGGATGTTCTTCAATTTCTAAGCGATATACTTTTACTTCAAACGTTGCCATTTTCATCGGTTCCTATATTTAATAAACAGTCATATTCTTGAGCGCGCTCTTCTTTAGTTTCAAAATACCATGCTCTACTACCCTGAGAAAAATAAAACACAATCGTATAAACGGTTGCTTCGGGTACTTGTGGATTCTCTTTGTGTCCCTTTCCGAGTGCTTCTACTAAAGATATATTCACGGGGATATTACTATAATCTTTATTAATAACAACGGGACGAATTTCAGGATCTTCACCATAGGTGCGCACCGTGTACGTTCCCAATGTAAACTTTGTAGTTTTTGGTAATATAAACATACAGGAAATTATATGTTATTTTTTAGTCAATGTCAACGTTTTTTATTTTTGCGTTTCTTCTGTAAGCGGAAATTATCCGAAACCATGCGGATTGCGCGCCCAATAGTAACAGGATTTATTCGTGGGTCTGAACCCGTTTCTTGTAGAACCATTTTATCAACATCTTCAATGGAAACGTAATTAGGTTGTACAGTTTCAAAGATGGTACATCCTTTGCGGGTGTCAGTATAAGTGTAATGTTTGGCCATAGTTATGTCCTTATCTGGTTGGTTTTACTTATAATAAATACTATAATATGACGGTATATATGTCAACTGATATACAACAATAAGGCTCTAATATGTTTACACACATTGAAATTCCAGAACTACCTAAAATTATACAACATACACTACCGAATGGCAAGCGGCATTATATTACCCCCGACGGCAATAAATATCCTTCCGTAACGACAGTATTGGGGGCAAAACCTAAGCCATATCTTGATAATTGGCGACATATGCTTGGCGATAAAAAAGCCGACAGGGAAACAAAGCGGTGTACTGATCGTGGGACTGCGGTGCATGAATTGGTCGAAAAATACCTAAATAACAATGAAAATTTTACTAAAGGGTATAAACCTGAATATATTAGCGATTTCAATAAACTAAAATTAGGGCTTAATAAGATTAATAATATTCGGGCACAAGAGGTTGGTTTATATAGTGATCGGCTAAAAGTTGCAGGAACCGTAGATTGTGTTGCTGAATATGCAGGGGTGTTGTCTATTATCGATTTCAAGACATCTACGAATAATAAAACCAAGGATATGATTGATGATTACTTTAAGCAATGCACCGCATATGCTATTGCTTGGCATGAGCGCACAGGTGAAGCAATCGAAAACATTACCATCATCATAACAGTGGAACGGGCATTAATGCCTTTAATTTTTACAGAAAGCATTGAAAATTGGATTTCTCCATTATTACAAGACATTGCAGCTTATAAAGATTAAGAATAAATAAAAGAAATACATAAGGGAATTCACATGGAATTTGCAAATTTAGACGAACTAAAACAACAATTTATTAGCGGGGGCGAATTTGCCTTCCCCGAAGAACTTACAATTGCAGGTATTAAATATAAGACTAATAAATCATCATCCTATACCATGGAAAAAATGATAAAAGATGGAATTAAAGCAATGTGGGTATTTTTTACCCATTCCCCTGAACAAGCAAAAGAAGTGGGATTAAATCACGCAATTGTATTTCTTTGGGGATTTGTACCTGATAAACATATCATGGTTCCGTACGATGTTCGTACTACATCAAAGGCTCGACTGGCTGGTCCAATTACAGAAAAGATCGATAGTGGTAATAGCGTCAATATTCCAAAAGAAAAAATCATTGGGGATGTAGTGGATGTTATGATTACGAGTATTCCTGGCAGCACGCCAATGAAAGGCAAAGTAGATACTGGAGCTGATGTTTCTTCGATCCACGCAGAAGATTGGCAGGTTGATAATGGACAGGTCACCTTTAATTGTCCAGAATTGTCAGAGAATAAAATAACCCTTCCGGTTATTGAAAAACAAGCAATTAAATCATCAAATGGTGATACCGAATATCGTCCTGTTATTGAATTAAATATCCAAATTAATAATCAACAATTGCCGAATGTTATGTTCAACTTAAATGATCGTGGTACGATGACATATCCTATGCTGGTTGGCCAAAATATTCTTGAGCGTGGTGGATTTATGATAGATCCAACTATAAACGATCCCGATAAAGTCAATGAAACCATAGACGTTAACTGGAATGCATTACAAGAAGAGTTCAAAGACGATATTATTCTAGACGTTATATCCGAAAATAAAAATGGTCATATGGAGAAAATTATTGATTTCATAAAAACAGAGATTGAAAATGAAAGTTAAAGACATCATAGTAGAGAGGGATGAGGGCGATGAAAGACAATACCCAAATCCAATTCACTATGATTACGAAAAAGCAACTGAAATCTATGATTTAGCAGATGCTGTTGTTGGTGAACTAGTATCATTATATAATAAAGAACATGGGATAACCGAATTTGTACCTGCCCTATATAGAAAGGCTGCAGTTTTACAAAAAGAAAAATATGGGAAAGTGATGGATGTTCCTGTTGATAATTTAATATCAATGGAAAGTCACTTATATGAACCACATATGAAAAAGTTATCTAAAAATGTACCTGAGCAATCTATAGGTAAACTTCCACATATTTTCAAAGTAGAAAATGTTTTATTGGTTGCAGATGGAAATCATCGCATCGTAGCTGAAATGGAAAAGGGTAATAAAACCATCAAAGCAATTGTACTTGATATTGTAGCACTAGCAAAACAATTTAAAATATAACATAAGGAATATTATATGGCAGTTCCAAAATCACCATTCTACGTAGTACAAAATTTTATTTCCCCAAAACAATGCGAGATGATTGTTGACAACTTAGGATATTATTCACCTGATGTTGATAAGGAAGGGAAGCCCATAAAAATGATGAGGCATCATGAAGAATCTGAAAAGATAGTCTATGAGAAATTCGCACCATTAATACCTACGCTCGAGAAATATTACGATTTTGAGCATAGAGGTACAGAACCCATGACGTTTGAATTCCATGCAGAAGGTGTTGTTCCAGAAGCAATTGCCGATAATTCTAAATGGATTAAAAAGAAATGGTCGCGTACGCGTGATAGAGATTTTAGTGCCGTATTATTTTTAAGTGACTATCAAGAACAATTACCGTTTGATTCCGATTACGAAGTATATGGTGGTAAGTTAGAATTCTTGCAGCACAAATTTGGATTCAATCCAGAGCGTGGAACTCTTATAGTATATCCGAGCAGTCCTCATTTTATTAATGCCATATCGGAAATTGCCGCTGGTGATTTGTTCATGGCGAGGTTTTATATGGCAGCACAAGTTCCATACCTATACTTACCAGAAAATTTCCCAGGCAACTATTTAAGTTGGTTTAGTGAATTATAGGCTTGACATCGGCAACTAAATAGGTTATAATTCTTCAAATTATGAAAAATGGAAAAGGTAAATATATGAAATTCATCAATATTAATAAAATTAAATCACAATTTAAAAAGTATATCAACGCCCAAAACTTTAAACGGGCATCAGCAGCGGTTAATGAAGCTGGGTTAGTGATACGTGAAAAAATTTCTATTTTAAAACATCACATTGATTCGGGTTCCTTTAATGCGGTAACAATGATAATGGTTATTACTATATCGGTTGTATTATTAACAAGTACTACGCATCATTATAACATAGTGATGGCTGAGGCAAAAGCGGAAGCGTCACATGCTAAAATTAAAATCGCACAAGAAGAAACCAAGCGAGTAGTTGCTGTTGCTAAAATTCGCGCAGATGCAATGATTGGGGTTGCCCATTATCAAGCGCGCACAGAAGAAGCGCGTGCAGCGAAAAATCCTTATATTGCTGCGGCAGAACACAGTAATACTCCCGTCAATGTTTATATTAATGATAAAGATTTAAATTATGTAATTAATACATCTGATGGTGCTACTGAAATTGCCATTAGTACAATTCACGTAAAAGGGAAAAAATATACACCCGAGCAACGTAAATTAATGACAATTGCCTTTTATATAGGTAAAGAAATAGGTTATCCAGAAACTATTCAATCTTTATTGTTACAAGAAACCCGTGCAGGGGCGTATGGTGATAGAATTGGCGATACTAATTTACCAATCGGCAAACGTAGTTATGGTGTAATGCAAATGAAAGTTGCAACCGCACGTAAAGTATTAAGAAAACATCCTGCCCTCGTACCTAACTATTTTCCAAATCGCAAAACGTATAAGCGCATACGCGATGAAGAAATTATTATTAAATTGATTCAAGATGATGAGTTTAATATTCGCTTGGCCACGTTGAATTTTGAGATCCACCGCAGATTATCTAACAGTTGGGCATTATCTGTCGTCGCTTACAATACTGGACAGGGTGCAGCTAATCACATTACTAAACCTAAAGAACATATTTATTATGGTCATATTCTTAATAAATTAATTAAAGATGTTCGTCCTTTCAATAAAGAATCAAATTTAACAATATAAATAGTTGTTTTTCTATTCCTGTTATGTTATATTATAAAAAAATAATAATAACAGGAGTAGAAAATGACAATAGTTGTAGATCCAGATGATCGCAGAGCGATGAAAGCAATGATTGTAGAAATGACATATTGCTTACAAAAAATAGAAGATCAAAGAGAAGCGATGAAAGATATCGCAACCGCAGCAGAAGAAAAATTCAGCATCAAGAAAAAGTTTGTCAATAAAATGGCAAGAACAATGTTCAAACATTCATACGCCGATTTGCAATCCGAAAACGAATCCTTTGAACTGTTGTATGAAACTGTAATCGAAGGTGCAGCAAACCAATAAAATTAAAAAAGGGGCATTTAGCCCCTTTTTTAATGCATTACAATTAACCACCAAAAAACACATCTTGACAAACAAATGAGTATATTGTATTATGCAAAAAAGAGGATAATAAATGGGATATATCGGCACAATAAAAAAAAATAACGATATTTTAGTCTGGGAACGAAACAACGGAAAACGCGAAGTAGTTAATTATAGAGCACCTTATTATTTCTATACAAAATCCAAGACTGGTACATATACCAGCATGTATGGTGATAAATTAGAACGTCATGATTTCGCAACAAGTAAAGAATTCAATACGGAACGGGCAAAATGTAATAGCATGGGGATTGAGATGTTTGAATCGGATATCCCTCCCGAACTGAAACTATTATCAGAAAAATACTATAATAAACCTGTTCCAGTTCTTAATGTAACCTTTTTCGATATTGAAGTAGATTACGACAAGCAACGCGGTTATTCGTCAATTGAAGATCCATACGCCCCGATTAATGCTATTGCATTATATAATACTTGGCAGAAGCGAATGTTGGTATTAGCAGTACCACCCGAAGAATATGATGGACCGACAGACGAAAAAACTATCATTGCATTAATGAATGAAATCGCCGAATTATCAACAGATTATACCATTGAAGTAGTTTTGTTTGATAGCGAACGTGAATTATTAATTCGTTTTTTGGAAGAAATTGAAGATAGTGATGCTCTTTCGGGTTGGAATAGTGAAATGTACGATATTCCAATGATGGGTAAACGGTTGGAGTTGTTAGGGAAACAATATTTCAATAAATTATCGTTCCCAGAAGGCAGACCCCCAAGGTTCAGAGAAGTTGAAGATCAGAATAAAAGAATTAACTGGGTATTAGATTTATCTGGTAGAATCAGCGCGGATTACATGCTTATATTTAAAAAATATGAGGTAGTTGAAAGGCCGACTTATCGCTTAGAAGCAATTTCCGATGAGATATTAATTGATGCAAAAACTAAAGAACCTATTCTACCAAAATTAGAATATGAAGGGTCGTTGGCTAGTCAATACCGTAAGGATTTTATTTGGTTCTTACGATATAATCTCCGCGATACTGAAATCTTGAAAGGTTTTGAAGACCGTTTAGGATATGTTGAACTTGCAAATCAAATGTACCATCTTTCAACTGGCCAATTCAAACACGTAACAGGTACATTAAAATTATCAGAGCTTGCAACGATTAATTACTGTCATTATGAATTAAACGGCGTGGTTGTTAATGATGTACATGTTCCCGATCAAACAGAAAAAGCTAAAGGTGCGTTTGTATTACTTCCACAAATTGGGGAACATGAATGGATTGGAGCAATTGATATCAATTCATTATATCCGTCAGCCATTCGTTCAAACAACATTAGTCCAGAAACTATCATCGGACAATTCATTGAAAACGAACGAGCTTTTGTAGAAATCAAGAAACGGTCTTTTGTCCAATTGACCCTTGAGATGGATAGTGGTGAAAAACTAACTGCAAGTGCCGACGAATGGCGCGAGGCATTGTTGAACAAAAACTGGTCAATTTCTGGTTACGGAACTGTATTTTCCCAAGAAAAACAAGGGATTATGCCAGCCATTCTCGAATATTGGTATTCTAGTAGAAAGAAATATCAGAAATTGATGATAGAAGCTAAAGAAAACGGCGACCAAATAAAAGCCACATATTATGATAAATTACAATACGTTTATAAGATTAAACTGAACAGTTACTATGGTTCATTGTTGAATGGATATTTTAGATTTTACGATAAGCGCCTTGGTGAAAGTACAACTGGTACTAGTCGTGCTATACTTTTACATCAATGCGCAAAGGTTGCCGAACTTCTTGACGGTGAATATGCTCAAACCGACAGATTGGAATATGATAAGCACGGTAAACCGCATATTGGATATTCTGATAAATGGTCAGTTCTATATGGCGATACTGATTCAACTTACTTTGAAACACATGCCACATGTGAAGAAGAGGCAGTTATAATCGCAGACGCTGTTGGCGAAAAGACAAGTGAATCTTTCCCAGAATTCATGCGCGAAACTTTTCTATGTGCCCATGGATTCGACGACATCATTAAAACAGGACGCGAGATCGTTTCAGACAAAGGAATCTTTGTTGATAAGAAACGTTACTTCTTACACATCGTTGACAATGAAGGATTTAAATGTGATAAGATTAAGGTCATGGGATTGGACACGAAAAAGACTACACTACCAAAAGAAGTATCTAATACATTAAATGGATTTGTTGAACGGTACTTAAAAGGCGAAAATTGGGATACGATTGCAACCGAGATTGTTGATTACAAAGATGTACTTTTTAACACAAAGAATGTTATGTTTATTGGGTTACCAAAAGGCGTTAAAAATGTTGAGAAATACACACAAGCATATGAGGATGATAAAACTACTAGACTTCCTGGTCATGTGGCTGCTAGTATATTTTATAACATTTGTCGTCAATTATATGACGATAAGGAAAGTTTTGAAATTAAATCAGGCATGAAAATAAAAGTATTCTACTTGAATAAAATGTATGGTAGATTTAAGAGTATTGCAATTCCTGTTGACATTGAAAAAGTCCCTGATTGGTTTATTGAAGACTTTACTATTGATAGAAAAGCACACGTTGATAGGTTAGTAGATAATCCTATGAATAATATAATTAAAGCAATAGACAAGGTATCACCATCACACCAAAGTCTATTGACGGATTCACTGTTGGATTTTTAAATGAAAAAGATATACACCTCAAATTATGCAAGGCATGGAAATAATCCCAACGCGTTCGCTATAAGTTTAACCATACCTGAATGGTATGAAGGTAAGCGACTTGAATATCTCGCACCAAAAAGTGACATGGTTGGTAAAATTAAAAAAGATTCTGCAAATTACAATCAACGAAAATATACAAGAGATTATCTTGATATTTTGAGGGCACGTAATGTAGATCCAAAAAAATTAATCGAATCTTTACCAGACGGTGCTATTCTGTTATGCTACGAATCCCCTGGTGAGTTTTGCCACAGAAGAATTCTAGCAGATTGGATTGAGCGGCATACAGAAGTTATTGTACCCGAGTGGAAAAACGAAAAAGAGATTGAAGCAGAAACGCAAAATAAAGTAGTTGACAGTATATTAGATTTTTAGTATACTATGAATATAACATAAAAATAATAAAAATAGGAAATAAATAAAAATGAAACTTACTCAAGATCTCATTGATTTCATCGAAACCGTAGTTAAAACTGGTCAAAGTGTTAACATTGATAATGTTATCATCGAACCTGATATGGTAAGAGCAATTGATGACGCTCGCACCGTAGTTCTATATCAAAATACTAATGTACCTGAAATGCCATTTGGTTCTGTTGGCTTAAACCGGATTAGTGTTTTATTATCACGACTTGAAATCGCAAAATCACAAGACAATTTCACGCTCAATGTTGTTGTTGATAATGATAGTGAATACGCCCGTTCTATTACTATGAAGAGCACAGGAACAAAGATTGATTACCGCTGTGCTAATCCTTCAACTATCCAAGCTCCTCGTCAAATAAACGATAATCTGATATACAGCATCCAATTAAATGCCGAAGCGGTTAGTTTGCTTCAAAAGGGGCAAGCTGCAATGGGTTCAGAAACCGTAACAATTGTGAGTGCAGATGGTATTTCTTTTGAATTAACCGATATAAACAGTGATGTTTTTAAACACACTTTCGCGCCTGCAGTTGATGTATTAGATGAAGATGCAAATCCTAATTTTTCGCATCGTTATCCTGTAAAAACGTTACTAGCATTGTTTAAACAGAACCCAGATGGCCAATTTAAAATTGGTGAGAAAGGTATTCTTAATATTAATGTCAATGGTCTTGACATTTACGTTTTGCCACAAGTATAAACAATACATGACATAATGCGAACCATTGAACGACTTATAGATAACGATTGGTATGTTTGTCGATTGTCAGAGTTAAATAAGGGTGACGTATTTAGAATGCATGAACCCACAGGTGAATTAGTCGGAGGTCAAAACTGGATCGCAGAAAGCGAGCCAAGCCCCGACTATTCCAATGATGTTGGGTGACCCATATGGGGCATTAGAGCAAAAGGAGAAAATGATAATGACTAAAAAAAATACAAAATCTAATCTAGATGAACCGATAATTGATATCGATGAAAAACCTAATCTAAACATAGAAGCACCAGAATTTGATATAACCACTGAAAGTTTTCCACCAACGAAAGTAGATGATTCTGAAAAAAAATCAACAAGCTCGCTTCTTTCAGGGGATGATTTAGCTGAAATAAAAAAACAATTAATGGAACAGGTCGTTGATGAACTCAAAGACGACAGAACGCGAAAAATAGAAGAAGCAAAGTTTCGCCGCGAAACAGAAGATACTGAACAAAAAAGATATATTGAAAAGATGAAACAATCCCCAGATCCATGGGTCGATATTATTGGTTGGGTTCGCACCGATGAAGGTGTAAAAGTTGAACTTGAGTGGAACGAAGCATTTGTTGATTACTTGCGTGGCAATGGAATTAAAGGTGCTGACGATGAGCAGGTTGTTCAGAAATGGGTAACATTATTACTACGTGACATGGCCGATGAAATGGAAGAACGTTACGGTAGCGATTACGAATAAAAATAGGTAACATATAATGAAATTTCTATTATTAGATATTAGCAATCTACTATATCGAGCGTTTTATGCAAATAAAAATGAAGACGATATTACAATTGCTGGTCTGGCAATGCATTCAGCCCTCTTAACATTAAACAAATACTATAAAGCACATAAACCAGACAAAGTAATTATGGCGTTTGATCGTCCGAATTGGCGTAAGGGATATACCAAGTCCGATAAATGCGTATCTGGTAAATTGTATAAGGGTAATCGTCGTAAGGATATGACGCAAAAGGAACGTGAAAAATATCAAATATTCATGGATCACTTAAAAGAATTTGAAGTATTAATGCAAAAACATACTAGTGTTATATGTTTGGCAGCTGAAGGATTAGAAGCGGATGATTTAGTCGGTGGATTTTGTCAGATGCACGCCAACGAAGACAATCAAATTGTTGCTGTTAGTACAGATAAAGATTATATTCAAATTCTTGGGTTCCCTAATACCAAACTTATTAATCCAGCGGACGATAAAGAACGTACATTAGATGAATGGAATGGTGATGCAGAATTATTCATGTTTGAAAAATGTATTCGCGGGGATGCTGGGGATAATGTTCAATCAGCGTATCCGCGTGTTAGAAAAACAAGAATAATGAAAGCTTGGGAAGATCCATTAGAACGCGTCAATATGATGCACGAAACATGGACTAATCATGAAGGCAAAGAACTCATGGTTAAAAACGTGTTCAAAGAAAATGAAATATTAATGGATTTACGTAAACAGCCTGATAAGTATCGTGAGTTAATTAAAGATACAATAAAAAAGGAAATGGAAGATCCCGGTGAATATTCCTATTTCCATTTTTTAGGTTTCTTGGGAAAGTACGAGATGAAAAAAGTTGCAAGCCAAGCCGAAGTATTTGCTACCATGTTAAGTAGGTAGCTATTCGCTACCTTTTGAGTTTTCTACATCCTGTTCGGGTTTCTTTTTCCATGAAGTAAACCCGTTCCAGTTCTTACCAGTCCCAACATATAAACCAAATACTGCTGCCGCAATCCCTACTACAGCTGTAACTACCGCGACATGTTGGTTGGTAGGTGCTTGTACGATACAATCTGTCACTGTTGGCGATGAACACTTTTCCAAAATATATGGGGCAAGATCCATATACCACACAACAACCTTATAAAGCAAATAACAATATCCTGCTGCCAATGCACGAGGGATAATGCGCCAAGCATCTAAGCTTTCGGCCATTGCCAAATGAATCCGTCTAAATTTATCTATATCCATAGTTACACTCCTTGTAATCTGTATAAATATTTATCATAAATATGTTAAAATAGGAGAAATTATGACACTTGCAGTTGCTAGGATCGGCGATACGTTTACTGATACTGATGTTATTAAGGAGGGCAGTGGAAATGTTTTCGTCAACAATATCCCTGTCGCAAGATTGGGTGACCATACAACAGGACATACCTTGCCATTTCATACTTTTTATCCTTCTGTCCCAATTAATACTGGTTCGGGTTCTGTTTTTGTAAATAATATATCAATCGCTAGGCTTACTGATACGCATATAATACATTGCGATTCACCACATCCTAGTTCTGATTGTCATGATGGCGTAATTAATAGCGCATCAGGTAACGTTTTTTCGGGGTAATTTATGAGTATTTGTGTTCCAAGACATATAGCGTGTGGGTGGTATGAACCTAATTTTATCGCAGGTAATGAATCCTGTGAATTGCAGATATTTACTGAAAGTAGATCAAGATTATTGGAGGGTGGTACATTTTTTCGCAGCATTGAAATTGGCCAACATACAGAGAATATACAAATTGGTTGTAAATGGCAAGTTGCCACAGGAGGAAGTCCTGCGTGGAGATATTATGGTGGTGGGGATACACTAGCGGATGTTGGACAAGTTGAATTAACAATTACCAACGGCACCACAACTGAAATCTTTTTTGCTGCACAGCAGATAGTAGGTAGTCCTAATGGTAGTCCTATTATTTGGGTGAATGCAATTCCCAATCTTCGGGCGCAACTAATAGGTTCTCCTAGTGGTTCGCAGCTTGTCGACATGCCCGAGGATGACATCCAAACTATAATGGGTGGGAGTCCTACAACGTGGAAAGCTTCATTATATGACGCAGATTACATTGGTGAATTTTTATTGAGCAATTTGGTAGGTGGTTCAGGTGGACCAACGACTGAAACAGAATTGGATAAGATTCGTACTGGTTCAGTAATGACAATGTTGTACATCGATCAAAGCGAAAGTGATAACCCAGATGGTTCATTATCCGATGTTAAAGAAACAAGATACTGGAATGGTGCTTGTTGGAAATATTATGACCCCATAGCCATAGCCCCCGACTGCGATGGTTTATCTTTATGTGGTTCACCATTAGGATCGCCTTTACCACTTCCAACCTGTCCGTAATTTTGATTGGTAACTCTCTAAATTTTAATGGTAAATAATAATAGAAATTTTGTTTACAATATGAATTAAGGAGATAATAATATGGCTATAACAAAAAGAGCAGGTGGACATCAGCATGTTTACTGGATGGATTTAAAAGGAAATGGCGTATTAACAGAATGTGCTGTTTTTAAAGAAGATGGATTTGGTAACATATTCTATCTTGAAATTCCAACCTTGGATGGAATTGATAAAAATCGTTTATTGCGCATCATTTCTAACCGCAATGCGTCAAACTTTGAACTATGGGATTTAATGAGTCAAATAACACTTAACAATGGTCTTAATGCTCTTGAGTATTTCCATCAATTAGTTAAAGTTATTACACCAGATGGTGTTGTTATGAATCCTAAATCTGGTATTGTTGGTACCGGTTCTGTTGATACTACATCAGCGACCCAGATGGCTTCCATTGCATTAAACAATGCACCAGTTGAAAGTGTATCGGAAAGTGTAGCACTTACCCCTGCCCAGAAACGAGCAGCCACTATAGCAGCCAAAAAAGAGTTGCAAAAGGAAGCAGCAGCTAAATAATATAGTGATATATTAAAACATAAAAAACCCGCTTTCGCGGGTTTTTTATGTTTATTATTTTCTTATTACGTTTGTGTTCTTGCTACGGAAATTGTAAGCGTATAGGTAATCGTAAGAGTCCTATTTGCCGCTTTCAATACTGGCGCAAAAATTAAATGGGTAAGAAGTCTTTCTTGTTCTGTTGCGGGCGTTATTGCATTATTCTGCACGCCTTTATCTGAACCATCTATTGCTGGTGTTACTATTACGCCCGGTAAATTCGCAAAAAGGTCACTTGCGGGTGGTGAACCAGCACCACCTAAACCAAGACTAATTGAAGATGTTGCTCCAGAAGTACCACTTGTAAATCTCACAAATCCATATGTTTGTAATCCTTCAATTGATGGATATGTTCCAAATGTAGTATCCGTGATAGAAATAGTTGCACCACCCGGCAACGGTGCTGACACAAGCCATGCAATACCTGCAGCAGTTGTTGCATTATTTAACGCTTCACATAATTCACCATAGGTAGGATTGTCTGCAGGTGGTGTTAAATAAATAACAGTTTCTGAACCACCATCAACGGTAATTCTGAAATTATATTCCGTCCCACCAACTAAAACAGTTTGATCCGTTGAAGATTTATCACTAACATCAACATCCTGAACACCAGCCGAAGCTGCGGCAGGTTTGCCTGTTGTAAAAAGCCCAAGTTCATCAAACGTAAAAGTACTATTAATATTATTTGGGGTTTGGTCATTCTCTAATTGCCCTGCGGGTTCAGTCGGGTTAAGCACTGCAACAACCACGACTTCCGAAGTTAAACCAAGTTCTCTGCTGCGAGTGCCCGGTCCTGAAACATGTTCGACAGTAGCAGGATCACTGGAAGGATCACCACCGCCGCCGACTCGTGTTCCAACACTTGGACCTGCTGAACCAGGATCTGTTCCTAGTAAAGAAGAATTAGAATCATCTATTACTTCTGAATACGTTTCATTGTATAGGCGAGATTCCCATGTTTGTGTATCTGGTGGCTGGCCATCATTTGGGGTTTTAAATGTGATGGTAAACGCCGCATCGATTTCTGTACCGCCGTTACCAAACGCTATCCTATGAATAAGATAATTATTTTCATTAGAAAGGGCTCTAGCAATGATCCGTGCCATGTTTTGCGGATGTACTGCGTTCCATTTATCTACATATACTTCGCCAAGGTCATCTTCGATCTTAACATGTCCATCTATTTCAAATGGTGAATTCGTTGAATACATTAATTTAACTCCTGTTTATTCCCTGTATTTATGTAATTAGTTGTTACGATTAAACGACACATTGGTGTTATCTCTGGTCATTCGTCTAACGCTCGTAGTTAACTGTTTAATCATATTGTTAAATGCTACAGGTTCTACCAGACATTTTCCAAGATCGTATTGGCTAATAAAGCCATCATCTATATTAGTGAATACAAATGTACCCTTATTACCTACAACTTCTATATTTATTAATTCAACATCTGTTAGGCGTAAAGTAGCTGCCAAAATAATGTCTGACGTTCTAAACGATTCCATCTTATTTCCTTTTTATATCATTTATATTATTTATATTAACTATCATAAAGACTCTACCCAACCACCCGTATTACCTGTATTTGGTATAGTTTCAATAGTAGTTATTGTAGTATTTCTACCATCATACGTCGGTGTTACCGAAACAGTATAAATCCCATCGTTATTTATTTCCGGCGAGCCAAATATAGGCGAGCCGCCCGCATTAGTAGAATGTGATATTCTAATGCTATCACTCGGTGAGCCGCCAGTAATATCCCCAGTAGCATCGCCCAGTACGACAATTGTATTTGCCGTAGTACCGACAATTAAATATTGGAACCATTGTTGGTATAGGGCTTTGCCGCTTTCTGTAAGTGGTGAACCACCGAAAATGCCGGTATTGAGGAGGATTTCTGCCACTGTTAATATTACATGGCTATTTGGTGAACCATACTGCGTAGCGTCTAATATTGTATAAATTCCATCATTGTTTGGGGAACCTATAGAGTTCGTTATTTCGATTACTGTATCGGCCAATGTGGGTGGTGAACCAGTCTGCGGTTTAAAAATATTAAACACATCACCAGAAGCGGTATCTGGAATGTATATCCTATTCACTAATGGTGAACCTATTGATTCCGTCCCATCAATGTGAAACTTATACCCTTTTAACATATCAAAGGTTTCAGCAATGGCCGCGTTTGTATCAAATGCACCAATGAATGTATTACTAGGATCAGCAGTACTGTCGAAAACACGGGCTTCAATAAAATCATCTATACGAAGTCTTGGACTTAATATTTCAAAAGAAGTAGTAGATAATATATTAACACTCGCAGGCGCGCTATTTACATAAACTTCCAACATTAGGGGGTTCGGAAGTATAGGCGAGCCAACTAGTGGAATCGTTAATGTAGTTAAATTGAATACTGTTTCCGCTACAAATATACTCGATTCTGTCGCAAAAAACGTTTCAATTCCAATTCGTTCTCTAGACGAGTTTCCTGTAAGAAGATCATTATAACCAGGAATTTTAGTATATTCCAAAACCCAGCCAGTATCGAGATTGTTTCCAATTGTTGGCGATGGATATTCTGGAACCGAATTATCATAATATTGATATATCATTCTATAATACATATATCCTGTATCAGTATCAACCCAATGTGCTGTGTTGCGCGGGATTTCTACCCAACCTTCCGACGGCGAACCTGTAAGTAAAAAACTATATTGTTTTAAAATACCGGGGGCTGACAATACATCATCATTCGGTGAAGTATCAAACCACATGGTATCTTCTACGGGTGATATTGGTGCGGTATCTGATACCGTTACAGTTGGTTCACTACCACTTGTAAAAATTGTGGATGGTGGAAGATCAAACCCAGCATGGGAATCTTCTATACCATGTGCTATAATATCATCAGAAGCCCATACACCAATATTGTCAATATATAACCTATCTTTAATTCCAATCTTTATGAGTGTTTCAGGTACGACTTCACACAATTCTGGTGTTTGTCCGAAACCAGGCGATAAATATGTTAGCACGCCTTTTACAAATTCGTGGAGTTCACCTGTAGTATCCGTATCGTCATATGCCTCAGCAACTGCAATTGTTGTGCTGTTTGTACTAGAGCAATATATTGAGTCTGTTGCAGTATATGAACCATCATTTCTAATAGAAGATGTAACATTAAATTGCGTACCTTGTTTAAATATTGTTTGTACGTTTCCTTCAACAATAAAACCATTTAATAATGGACTACCACAAGCAGAGGCACCATTGCCAATAATTAATCTACCACGTACGTGGCCTATAATATCTTCGTGTACGCGAATGTGAGTTTCATTATTTGTAAATGTTGAATATAATGTTGTATAATTGCCGACTTTGCTTCCTGTAATTACTTTTATTCTGACGCCTTGTTTAAAGAAACTAATATAATTACCATCGACGATAAACACATTTGATGGTATTTTTAATTTTACGAAACCATCAACAGAGGAATCGTGAATACTACCTACACCAAATGTAGTGATGGGATATTCTGGTGAACCTAAAACACCATGGGCGATGGATTTTATTATATAAGTCGTATTGTTATCTGTTGATTTAACAACAGAAATCTCATCACCTACAAAAATATTACTATTTTCATAATTTCCTTCTACTACAAAATATGTTGGCGAGCCCTGTGAAAGTCCTACAATAGTAGCATATGCGACACCTTCATTTGGTGTCTGTAATAAAGTGGCAGGCGATGTTGAATTGTAATATCGCAATGCGTTACTATATGATAATATCTTTTTGTATTCAATTGCGACAATAGAAATCAACGATACATATCGTTGATTCTCCGTAATATTTGCTACAACAGGTGGGACTAAAACCATTCCTGTAATAAACACGGTAGTATAAGCACGGACAGAATTAGTGCCTTTGGTAAATACCGAACTAACGATCAACACAGATCCATTATTATTAACATCTACGGTTTTTATAAATCCACTAACATCATCAGAATTTACAATTTGGCCGTCTACTTCTAACGTTGTTGATGGAATCGGTGACCCAACATTAGGCGTGACTGCGGTAATTTTATATCCAGTATCATTATATAATGATCCTGAAACGGTAAAAATATCATTTACACTATATTGTGCAGTTTTATCACCTAACACTGTAAATAATCCACCTGTAACAGGCGAGCCTGAACTTGCTGTCACATCAATTATTCTATCTTCAATAAAGCTCGTTATTTTAAATGTAAGATTAGAGGATGGTGTAAATAACGCACGTTGATCGCCAAGAACAATAAAAGAATTACTAGTAATTGCAGGAAATTCAGGAACTGTTTTTGACGGATCAGGTGATAATATAGCTATAACATCTGGATCGTCATATGGCAATGAGCCAAATCCACCATCAGAACATCCAAGTTTATTAATATCATATAGGTACTCCATTTCAATATCGAGTAAATAGTTTTCTAATAAAGTAACATCAACCAATTCTTGACTGACGTATTCAACCAAAGACTCAATCACTTTAGTATGATATGGTTTTATATCATTTACGTAATCTACGAGTCCTTGGACTGGATCTAAACCTTTAATATTACTTGCCATTCTATATTGCCTTATAGTTAATCATCGAAAATGCCACTAGTTTGAAAAGGTCTGATTCCGTGAAGCGATATCATTGACGTTTTAAATATTTCAACATATTTTGACTTTGTGGTAAATGCGTCTTTTAATACAGAAAAATACATTCTATTTACGTTCGTAAACGTAAACGTGTTATATATTTCATCCATTGCTTTAATTATATTGTCTGTCGTGTTGAAATTATTATTTTCAAAGAAAATATCAATATCAATTGGAGTAAAATCAATATTAGGATCAACAAGATAACTAACGATAGTATTTAGTGCTAAGTTACCATTCACAAATGACTGTCCAATATCTAAACCATATTGTGTGTCTGTGTCATATTTTTCATCATATAATTCGCGTTCATATGAAGGGACACGAACAGACGGATCTGTTAATTTATATCCAACTATAGATTCTGTTATTTTATCCCACTGCCATCTATCTATATTAAACTGTTGTTCTTGTCTAAATATCTTCCATTCTTCATGTAAGTTTTTTAAACCAAGGTTGCTAACATTTTCATTCTCAACATCTAATGTATCACGCAATGTAAAGTTTCTAGAAAATCTAACAGTATAGCGGTTGTCTGCATTAACAATTCCCTGTAGACCACGAATAACCGTCTGTGTAAAGCGGGTTGGTACATCTACACCTTTATTATCTATGCCAGTATATGTAATCGTAATATCGTTGAGTGGGCTACCTGTAGCTACAAAAGAACTCGGGCTACCTACCTCAGACGTAAATGGTGGCTCATGAAGTCTTACAAATGTTTGTAGGGGTGAGCCGGTATTATAAACATCATATTCCGTTGATGGGATATTCACCCCATTGACTTCTACTATAATATCATTTTCAAAGTCAGGTGATATCAATAATGTTAGCGCGAAAGCATCTGGTGAACCCGAATGTGCAAAAAATTCCGTACGTAATACGTTTATATTATCCGTTGGTATTGTTGCTGCTGGTTTCACTTCTTGGAAGAACATATGAGCAGTTGGAATACTTACTAATTGATGTTGTGTTTCTAAGATCGACATAGTTCTATTTTTACCAGATGGTTTAGTTCCTTTATTTCCTACCCAGAAGTAGTACTTATATGTAATATTTCCCAATTTATCATAATATGGAACCTGTGTATATTCATATTCTTGACGATGTGTTTCTGGAGAGCCTGCTAATAATAAATCAATTCCTGTTTGTGATTTTGGAACTAATTGTACAAATCTTACAATATCCGCCACGTTTGCGGCAACAATCGTACTAGAAGTTAATGGACTTCCAATTGGTGAAGTAAGAGGCATGTTCTCTACGAGAAGTGAGCCATTGACGTATACGTTCACTAAGTATTGAAGAGGTGAGGCAGACTGTACAAATTGTGACACAGGAACATCGAAAGTAAATGTTCCATCTAAATTATCAATCCCATCTGTTGCTGCGTATAATTCTTCGAACTTATTAACTGATTGTATCCAATCAACTCCATCTTTTTCAAGTAATACCTTCCGTGCAATACCTGCCTTACGAAGATGTTCAACAATTGTTTTATCACCTTCTTCTTTCGCAGCTAATGCATCCCATTCTGATGGTGGTACGTCGGATTCTACCCATTCAAAGATTTCAATATCAGCCCAGTCAGTAAGTTGTCCCCAATTACGGAAACGTTCTGTGGTATCTGTAAAAACTTCCTTACTGTAATACGGAAGGTAATCTTGGTTTTTTGTGTTTAACCATGTAGTTCCCACGAACGATTCTTTCCAGATTATAGTATTCGTAATTGTTTTTGATGTATTACCATAAAGTGCAGGATCATTATCATTTTGCAAATCTACATTATGTATCGCATTACTGTAGTGAATGCCACGCGCTGGATCCCAATATTGTATAGGCGAAATATGTGTTGCTGATTTTCTATCAATTATTCTTGCAGGATCTTGAGCATCATTGTTAAATACCATACCCCAAATAGTAACATCATCAGTTAAAGACATCGTAGGTGAGCCACTGAATAACATTTCAATTATATTATTATTAATAATCCTATAATGAATTCCTTCCTTAAGGGTTTCTGTTGTTTGTGTAGCACTTACATATTGGGTGAGTTCAATCGCATCTGCATCCAAATCATGTCTAATATAATTAAGCATAGGCGAACCAGAAATACTAGCAACCATTTTATTCTTTACTTTCAGCGCAAAGTACAAGATCTTACCATTGTTACGCAGTACACGTGACTGATCCGGTTGGTTGTACCAACGATCAGTATTTGCCATTTTTATCGGCGTGAATGTATCTTCAACAATAGAATCGTCGTCTTCGTTGCTAATAAATTCTAAACGAAGTTCATTAGATCTCGCATCCACAGTAGTAACGTACATTTCAGGAAATTCTTTCTCGGCAATAGAACCAAAGCTGCCAAGTTTAATTGCCCAAAAATCATCAATCTTCGCATCAATAAATCTTCGCGAATTAATAAATGCATTAACCGCGTTTATGGAACCTTTACTTTGGATTTGACCTCTCCAAAATAAGAACTGTGATTTTTGTGATAAATTCAAATTAGATAGATATTCTACTGGTCCGTCATAGCCTAACGTTTTACGTGAATATTGCGTCATTAAATTACTTTCAAGAGTGTTATGCGTATCATAAGCATTTCTTAAATTTTCGACTCCGGCTTCAATATTTTCTTTAATATTTGCGCCTTGATTAAAGAACGTTTCGAGGTAATAACCACCAACATTTGGTCGTTGCGTAAACTCTGGCTGTCTATTAAATAACATTTCATATTTAGTTACATTTAATCCGATAAATGGATCGTATAATAGATTTCCATCTGATGTATAATTGCTTAATATCATAGCATGTTCATAGGCATCAACAAATAGGTGTAATCCACCAAGATGTGTAAGCGTATATTCTGGTGATATTAGTGGAATCGTAGGTGTAGCATTAATCGCATCAATTACACTGACCTTGGTTTGCGTATCTTGACGAAATACACGAAGTTGATCTATATTAATACGATTACCATCTTGATCGAATATCAATTGCGAAGTTCTAATATCTTCTGATGGACCTGTAATAATATTTGAAACTATACCACGCGATGGATTGAACCACGCAGCATTTCTAAACGGATTGATTTCAAAATCTTTAATGATTGCACCGTATTCAGTAGGACTAGAAACAGATAAACTACCAACGCTTGTAATTGATGTTATGTCGATGACGATGCCATCTTTTGCATCTTGTTTAGATGCTGCTAATCTAAACGTATACATGTCGTCGCGTATTAAATAATAACGTATACCACGTGATAATGGTGTTGGGTATATTGAATTTGAGGATATGATAGTAACAGGCTCGCCTGTTATAAAAGTTTTATTATCGCTCACAAATGTCCATATATTAGTTGCCGCATCGACAGTAACAGGATATCTATCATTAACCTGTTCTCTTACAACTCGTTGCGAATATGCATAAGTAATAAACCGTTCTATTTCAATCTGCCAATTAACAAGGCGGCCACTATCAGGATCTTGTAATGAACTATCTTCATTTATCTTCCATCCACTGTCTTCAATATATGCATCGTATCCATGAATGACATTAATAAGCGTTTGCATTCCCTGTACTGCTCTTGGAGTAATCGCCTGCAAGACATGGGATTTATCTATTGAATAAAATCTCCAATTATTTGTTGTTCTTTCGCCTGCGTTTACTAAGAATGTATTTAAAATTTCACCAATAAAATGATCTTTGTTGCCAGTTGAAGTTATATCAATTGCGAGATTCGTGTTTGCATCTTCTAATGTTTCAGAAAGAGCAAAAGTATTATTAGATAATCGTATAATAAAATACTTCGTTAATCCATTTACCGTATCACCTTCTAATGGTATTGGAAGTACTTCTGCGGTTGATAAGTATACACCATCCCCCGTGCTCCATGGAAGTGAACGATAGTCCGCTGTAATTGTTCCGTCTTTAATATTAGACAATAATGCCGCATTAACAAATATTGTAGTGTTTTTTGTTATACTATCGTATGTTGATAACACAACAACATAATCGCCATTATTACCTGTAGAATTTGCCACAACAAATTGTCGTCCTGCTGAAAATACATACGTCTGGTCACCCTCAACAGTAAACGTTTTATTAAAGGTATCGAGGTCAGAGATTTCCCAAGTATACATTGTACATACATTGGTTGTAGGATTTGTGTAAAATTGGTAATTATGTACATCATAATACTTAATGGTTCTACTAATCGGCAAATTTGTTTTTAATTCAAATCTCCAATCAAGTTGATTATCATACCGAGCAATATTATAAGGGATATTAGTAATTCCAATTTTAAGGGCATCTAACCAAAAATCATCAACGCCTGGAGCTCGCTTTGAAGTTATATTATAATCAAAATTAGTAATATTAACATATCTATGTGCGATATTTAATGATGGGGTATCGACAAATGATGCAAATTGATACGTTAATGGTGCTTTCCAACCAGTCCACAATTCACGGAAATCAGAGAAATTTGCATCGTAGCCCGTGTACCTATTGTAGTTTACATACCATTGATTTAATCCATTACTCTTAAATTGTGTGTTATTTACAATTTCACCATGAAAGGTAATTCTATTATGACTAGGTGTATTTTTTGCATCTCTATCAACTTGCAAACCACCAACCTTAGTAAAGTTAAATCCAAATGTTGAAGACACATATCTTACAGGATCGATACGATATGCTACAGTTAATTGGTCATATAAAAATTGTGAACTTACTCTCCAATTCCATTCAACATTACCAGAATCCCCGAACGCGTAACTTGAATTTGGTGCGATAACTTCTGTACTATAGTCAAAATAAATCGACCGTATGATACGATCAAGAAATAATGGCACTGCTGTAAACGCACCAACAAAATCCCAATAAGGCGGGAATACGCTATCAGGTTCATATGTTGTTGTACCGCCGTCGGCGCTAACAGCAAGGTTGCTTATATTAACACTAAAATAATTAAACGTAGGTAACTCTGGAACGGATAAGAAATATGGCGAGGCGCTATCCGTTGCAGGAATGCCCGTAATACCAACAACCCCATTAGGATATGCTCTACCTTGTGGAATTTTACCAATACGAATATTCTCCCACATACCGTAGGCTTGCTCTATTCTTCCTGAAGGAATATCATTTGCAACCAAACCCACAATTTTTATTTCTGTTAAGTTTGTGGTTGGATTATATAACGTACCATTAATAAAACTAACACCTGTCGTAATATCACCAGTTACTATTTCTTCTTCTACTGTAATAGTGAAGGCGTTTAACACATGATTCACATTTTTGATAGTATATGTTTTTATAATCTCGTTCGTACTAGAGAATCCTATTGGCTCCGCAATAGAGAAAACCATTCCAGGAAAATATATTCCAGCAGCAGGATCTGGTGGGAAATCATCAATAATAATAGAGGCGGTGCCCGCTATTCCTACGCTTACCGCCGTAATTATATCATGTGCACCAACTGTATATTGTCCAGTATGTGATGGCGAGCCTGTTGCACTATCTATATTAAACGTGGCATTTGAAACGAAGTTAGCATGATAATCCCCTTTAATTGCGAAGATACCGTAGGTGCTTGGACTTCCACTACCAATGTTATTGTTGTCCAATGCAATAATTTCAAACCCGTGTTTATATTTCCACGTTCTAATACCCCATTGATTGATATCATCGTTATAGTATTCAGCATCCCACCAGTCAGGTTTATCGCTATACCCTTGAAGTATCCATGGCTCAGCATGTGGATATGGTGTACCATATATCTTGGTGTATAAATCTTTCCAGTATCCACCAGATTCAGAACCATCATTTAAGTTATTTGGTTCAGATGATAATATTGGACTTGGAAGGATTCCTGCGTATATTGTTCCTTGAAGTGCGTCTAATACATCGCCTTCTACAAATACATATGTAACGTCATTTATAGTATCATAATATGTAGCGGGCTTCGTTGGGGTAGAAATGAGAGTACTCCAAGAACCATCGTTGTTGCCTGAATCTTTAACGTAAAAATCAACTTGTGAGTTACAACTAGCAAAAGCGGGTGAACCAGTTCCTGATGCCGTGCACGGATCGAAGAACCCAACACGGTCACCTGAAACAACAAATGCGTTAGTAAGTCCATCGGCTTCTAATATACTAATCCCACCACCTAATACAGAACGGGAATAATTCCACGTAAATGCATCAGTTGATGAATACTCAGAATTGCTATATGGATTTGATATTTCAGCTTGCGAAACATAATCTAAAAACGCTTGTTCAAGATAAGTCAAATATTTAGTAGGATTATTTTCTTCCATCTGCGTAAAATCATATGCTAAATTAGGAAACGATGGAACGTTATCATAAAGACGGTTTTCCAATTCAAATACAGTATCAGCGAGTAATTTATCAAGATCTATTTTTTGCCAAGCAGATATTGTGGCAGTTGTTAAATCACTTGGGTCTGTTCCATTGTGTAGTCTACCATCACCGATTGTTACACCATCTACAATATCCCATGTAATATTTCCAAGAAAATCAGTATCCTTTATGCGCAACGTTTCAGTACCTGGCGTTAGATCCATCCACAACGTTCCGTCAGGATATGCTGGTGATGGTATAATGATGCCAGACTCTGCTACAACATAACGATATAATACATTAGTGCTGCTAGCTGCCATGTGATACCAATAAACGCCTTCTCTGCTTAACGTAGTATCAAAATTGGCATCAAATTCGCCAATATTGTTGGGCGGTAAGTTTGATGAAGTTCTGCCAATATCACTAGACGACGATCTTGAATCAGGGGATTTTATTATTAATTGTGAAATAATGTCTTTTGTCGCAGTAGTTAATGTATATTCCTTACGATGTCCGTCATGATGAACAACTTCATTAACCGATAAATTATCATCTATAATACGATCTGGAACATATCGGTTTACAAGATTGACATACGGTAATGTTGCGATCCAGTTTCTTACGCCAATATCATCTGATCCAACAACATCTGTAAGTGTCGTAGAATCGCCGTATATGAACTCGGCTTGATCGTTTAATTCATGTATATTAATAACATTAGTTGCAACATAATCGGATAAGTTTAAAATATTATCTGTTTCTATATTAGTAAGAAAAGCTATAGCATTTTTACGATAAATTTCACTAAGGGAATTTAATAATCCTTCATACTGATCATGCGCGAATTCTATTAACGAGCGCGGTGTTACGTTATTAACAAACACAGATGATAAAAACGTATCAAACCCATCATTGAATTCTTTTATCGTTCCACCATATCCATAATTAATTTCATTTATTGGCAATAAATTAAACATTGCATCTTTTGCGCCAATAAATCCTGGTATTCTTGGTTGGTCTTCAATAATAGTATTGAAATGTGTTAGCAATTCACGCGTATCTAAGTATTTACGATTTTCATGTAAATGATTGAAATATAATGGATCGGGAATTTCCCAGTCACCAGTCCATACACCCGATGGTGATAAATTATTGGATTGATCGTCGAGCCATTCTTGTGTTGCTGTTGTTGTTGCTTGTGATTCAGATAATGTTGGATCTGTAGTGCGTAATTCTATTACACGAGCAATAATATATGTACTTTTTTCATCTTCATAAACTTCACTAGAACGACGTTCCCAATCAACCTTATTAGGAATATACAATTCATTATTGAGTCCTATTTTCCAAATTGTTTGTAAGTTTATATCAGTCACAAAATCATCAATTGGGGTGATTTCATTCCATGTCCCAATAAAAGTATTAGGGTCAATGAATCGTTTAAATAATTTATTTAATGTTGTATTATACCAATACACTCCATCTATTTCACGCTCACGTATGGAAGGTTCAATATTACTGATGACGGCCTTCCGATACTGATTAGACATTTCAGTCTTATTGCCCCATTTAGTTCCGTGCCAGAAATTTAACGTATTGGTTTCTGGGTTATACCAATAATCCTCTTGCTTATTAGCATAATCGCGGTAAGCAAGCAATTCCCCATTATCTTCGGTTAATAGAAATTGATCAAACTCGTATATGACATCAACTGGGTCAAACACAATTCGCAAACCCGTATTTAAATTAACATCATATTCTGATGATGTTCTATACCCGAAAATAGGGTTTGCTTTATATGCTGGGTCGCCGTTAACGGTAAATATATCAAATAATGGATATTGGTTAATTTTTGTTTTTACTTGCTCTACGCGCCGATATTGTATTTGGCTTACAGTAGTATTGCCGTTAATAAGATACAATTCGTCGTCTGGTTCCATTCTAACTTTACTGAAATTATTTTGCAATTCGTTCATCGCAGCAGGACCAACTTCAACCGTTACGTTAAGTCCCGCAGGTATCAAATCAAAAAATTCAATACCCATTACATAAACAGTTACATTTTTTGTATTTGTAAATTCATCGCCCTGTAATGGATTAGTAACATTGGATAATTCACCATCAACAGCAACATCACTAAAGGTATCTGGGCTGCTAATTGGATTTACCCTAATTCTGGTAGGATGGGTTGGTGCTGTTGAAGAAACAGTAAAGTCTAACGTACCGACAGCAGTGTTCCCATGTAAACGAATAGTATCACCAGCAGTGAAATAAGATGTCCAATCGCCGCCGACAAGAAATTCATTAGTACTATAATCTATACCAACAACATCTAATACTGCTTCACCAATTTCATCGTAGTTACCAAATTGCCGAGTGTATTCTTCCCCTGCAGCGTCGCTGATATAAACACGAATATCATCAAATCCATATAACGCTTTGCGGCGTAAAGATCTTGTGGTTATTGATGTAGTAGGGGAACCTGTCCCTAAATCATCAGAAAACACAAAACTTCCATATCCTACTGGCAATGGCGAACCTGATTGTGGTGTTATTGAGTAAGTTTGTGAATATAATGATAAACGGTATTCATATACTTTTTCAGCAGGTGAACCTACCATAAATTCTATCGGTATCGTCCCTTCTATAATCGGGATGTACGAATTATCTACCTGATGGGGGACTGGTAATGCGTCCTTGGCACCAAGGAATAACCAATGCGTACCATATTCATACCATGAATCGCCGAATGTCGTTTCAATAGGATAAATTTCATAAGTGTTTGGTATTTGATTAACCAAATCACCCGTTGATGTTACAGGTTTCGTTTTCAGCGTTACGTGTGTTCTATAAGGGTAATTACTAGCCGACGTTTTATATTCAGCGTAATCTACTTCATATACTACAATATCAGTATCCTTGCTTATGTGTATTCTTTTTTCTGGCTCAAACCAGTCGGTCAAATCACCGTAACGATCATCAAGAATTATAGTATTGTTGTTAGCGTCAAACTCGTCTTCTAATTCCCACCATGTAATAGACTCTAATTCTATTAATGCAGGGGTATTTTCTGTTTCTTTGAATGTAGCGTCAATTTCTTTTCTATATGCCCAACGATAGTCAACATATGTCCATTCATTTAATTCAAGATCCCAATCATATTCTATAATTGGTTGTAGGGCGCGTTTAACAGTCGCAAAATTTGTAATATCACTTTTATGTAACCACTTATTTGCACGAATCCATTGTTCAGTTGCTTCTATCCTTGGACGGGTATCACATGATGGTGTTTGATCCCATAACGCAAATCCTGTGGTTGCGTCAAGAATTAAATTGAAGTTATTCCAAATTATACTCCAACCTATAGTTGTATCATATTGATATAATCTATTGCCTAATGTATCATACCATACTTCGCCTTGTGTACCTGCGGTTGAAGGTGGCACTAAGTTACTAATACGATCAAGAAAATTTTGATGATCTGAAATACCATCGGGAATTTGCTGTTCTAATATATTTTCAACATCACCCCATAGTGGCGATGAAGGATTATCATCCCATAACGTTCCATCATCCCAACCACCTAATATAGAGCATTGGCAATTCTGTTCTGCTACATAAACAGAGAGTTGTTCTTCAAGGGAGGCATCGCCACCAAGAAACGTATTGTCAGTGACAAGACTGTTTATCGTTACAATTGTTGTATTGTTGGCAATATCTGCAACTGAACTAACTACTTCAACGTACGTATTGTTCAATTCAGTATTACTTATGCCACGTAAAAAGAATATAAATCCTTCTTCAAAAAGTTTAGTGTAGTCTCCGATTGGAATAATTTCATTAGCGCCAAGAATAATCTTATCAAATCTACGCAATGTTACGGTACCGACATTTTCATTGGCGATTAATCCATCGACTGCGATTTTCGTCAAATTAGTAGTACCATCATACGTTGGTATTGTGGTTACTTGATATGCTCCATCATTGGATACAGTACCCGTAATATTTAAAAAGTTGGTAGTTAATATGTAATCGGTAGCATCGCCTGTAACAACAACGAGACCTAGCCCAACATCTATTGAGGTAATAGTATACGTTGGTAAACTGCTCACTATATCTGCTGCAAGAATACCCTCTATTGGGAAAGAGGAGCCATATTGGGTAATTACACCATTCCAAAAAGTGACGCGAGAAGTCGCATTTGAACACTTATTACGAATTGTAATATATTGTGGGCTTTTTCGTTCACTATCAACCCAATAATAATCCCTATAATTTATCAACTTATTAATATCTATAGGCGGTGCCCAGTTGAATTTTTCGGTCGCACCCCAAGAAATAAAATCTTCCACGTCAATTTCCAGACGTTCTAATTCATTTTGAATATCTTTCCATGAAGCCATGTGCTCAATAGAGCCGATTTTATTATGTAAGATTGGCTGCAATTGGTATGCTTGACGATGGATATTGACTTCTTCGATTTGACGAGAAGCGATTGCGCTTTTATTACCAGTTCCAATATATCCAGATATCTTATCGATTTCTTGCTTTGCTAGAAATCGGTTAAATAGATTATTAAATAAACTAACATTTGTATCAGATTGGTATGGTTCTGGTAAATATTTACTCAAGTCCATAAAAGGTTTATTATAATCTGATTTATTATTCTCGTCTGCCACGGCTTCATATTCTCCAATAGTTGCAAGTATTTATACAATGCTCACATGGAGAAAAAGTGCACTATTGGCGAATGTTTTCCTTTGTAAAGGATTGAATAATTTCAACGTTTTCCGTGGAGATATCAGGGATGAATATTTCATTTTCCCTGGATTGCACCTGGAACATATCACCAAATTGATTCGTGGTATACGATGGAACCAATACAACTGAGTTTATTTCTGGTCCTAATGCTGAATGTATTGCGGTTGATAATTCGGTAAAGAAAAACGTGCTTCCGAAATCCCAATCTGAGATATTAAAATAAGTTCGTATAACATCAACGATTTTAACTTTAACTTCATTATCCGTTAAATTGTTGATTGTAGGGCGGATTACTTTAAATTTCGCACGAATTTCAGGTATCGCTCTACTTCCAAATAATAATTTAAATTTACCAGCCTGTAAAATTACAGTATCTGATATCATACCATGTTGAAGTAAAGTATCATATGCCGTACGTAAATCCAATGGACTTGGTTCATCGGGTTTAACGTCAGTCTTGTTTTCAAGCCAGCGGGTTATTCCTTCATAATAACCAGTAGTAATAATGAAGGTATCGATTATGTTTGATGCGGTAGGATCAACTAAGTGGAATCGTGGTGTAGTATAGAACCATGCAAAATTTAATGGGTATCTACCATATTCGCGTTTATATAAGTTCGTCGTATTTGCTAAGTCTGAATACCACAATGTCCGTTTTATTGATGTATCATCAACAGGAACCCATGTATCAGTGCTTGATGCTCTGTTAAAATAAACATATTGTTTAGTACTAACCGTCACAGAAACTGGTAACGGTGAACCCGTTAATACGAAATTTACAACCAAGCCCGTTAATTCAGTTCCTAATGGAGAACCCGTAGGATATCCCCATTTTCCTACAGCAGGCGAATGTGGGTCAACACTATCAAAAACATATGTAACACCATCGTCAGTAGTAACTGTTACACTTTCAGCTTCTTTGCCTAATGTATAGTACATTACTGTATTAGTAAAAACAATTTCGCCATTTGCAGGTGAACCACTTACTATAAAAGTATCCGTCGCATTTAATAACGTTGATTGTGTTAAATTATCAGGAACGCCGTCATCATTTGTGTCGGTAGGCAAAACTGATAATCTATTATCATCCGGTACACCTGCGTTTGGTAAACTCTGTGTTACTAATTCTTGACCTAGTACATTATAATCTTTGTTCTCGCCCATCATTCCTGTTTTACTACCATCTAGGTTAGCACCAAGAATCTTAATATTATCATCGCTCGACTTTAATGTATTAAAATTTACTATACTTGTAGTCGTATTACTGTGTCTAAATTTAGTAGTTTGACTTTGTGCGTTCATACGCTTCGTCTTCCATTGTACTACCCAGCCAGATAATTTACTCGCAGAGAATTGTGCCTCAATACGAACCATGAAAAGGGATAATAACGCTGTAGGATGTGAATCAACTGTCCATGCATCTGCATCTGCTGAAAAATATAAATCAACGCGTGGGTTTGCAGACGTGGCAGCGTTGTCAAGGGCTGCTTGTATTGTTGTCGATTCGGTGCTAGTAAAAGTACAGCGTAAATCATTGATTGTGTTTGATGATTTTTCAAATTCTTCTATCATTATATTATAGAAATCAGCACTACATAATAATGGCTCAACTAAATTCGTTAATATTTCATTGGAAAGTAATGCCCTATTAGATGACATAAACCCACCGTTCTCAACGTCATTTTCAAGCCAATAGAGAGCAAGATCATCGCCAAAAATTCTAACATCTTCATAATATTCTTTTGGATCATGCCAAGTAATATATTTAGAATCACCAGAAAATGTTCTATTAACTGATTGAAGTTTTAATATTGAAGGGTCTTGTAGCATGAACGAATTATAATCGCGGCCATTAACCATTCTATCTTGTGTGTAATATACAGACGGTGCCACTCTACGAACGTGTTCAATATCTTCTGATACAGATGCATTCTGTAAAGAATTTATTAACGAAAACGTAAACGTAAGTGTTTGCGTAGTGTTAGTTAAATCAAGATACGTAAATGATGCTATTTTATCTACGACGGATGTCTTTTGTATGATGCTATTACGATTGGATGATGTTCTATACCAAACATCAAAATCACCCGATGGAATATCTGAAAATTCACCGTCACCAAAAACTAAACGAACCTGATCATTATCAAGTGTTTCGGTTTCAAACTTCTGCCTATTCTTGTTCGTATTAAATAATATATTTTGCGCGTTCGCTAATGCTACTTCTATCCATTCACCGTACCTACTTGAGCTATCATCTAAGTGTGGTAATATTTTGGCGTACGGATTTGTTTCGAGGACGGCACGTGTATTAGAATCTACATTATTCATCCATACATCGGTTTCATTTATGTTATTAATTGCGAGATCAAATGTTTGGTTTGGGGTTATACCATCAAATGTTTCTTCTTGACGCTGCAGCGTACCTTGTTTGGTAAAACAGAAAAAGCCTGTTGTATCTGAACCATCACCAAGTCCATCAGACCCGTATAATAATGAGAATTTTAAATTTCGCTCTGGGCGTTTTTCAACCGGCGAGGTGTCGGTAAGTGTTACAGGTACCAATTCCATTGGAAATGACGTACCAGCACTAGAAGCTGAATAATTGAAAGTGGTAATACCATTACCCCTTAGTGACAAATTGCCCCACGTATACAATTCAAACAATACATCTTCTATCTGCACGCGCTCATTAGGGGCAATTGTACCAAAATCTTGTTCTAATACTCTATTCATTACAAGAAGAAATTGTTCTTTCCAATCAGGATTATTTAAATCGTTCCAAACTATTTTAGCGTTTGATAAATTTCTTCCCTGTGCGTCTGTTACTAGTTCAGTAGTCTGTATGGTCGTAATTTTTACTAACCCACGAGCTGCAATGTTTCTAGATGCTTTATATGATATAAGTTTAGCTAATCTAAGAATAGATTCCTTACGCTCAGCAGTTGTAATAAAATTTTCATGGGCATTTAAATCAAGACGATATGCCAACACTTCACCAACATAGGCGAAGATTTCAAGGATGGCAATAAATTCGCTTGATTCTATATAATCATTGAAGTCTTCTGGAAAGTATAATTTTACATAATCCAATAAACTTTCTTTAATAGTACTATAGTCGAATGCGTTGAAGTTTACACGTGTAAATACTTCATGTGCTCGTGTCCAAGCTTCCGCTCTTGAAATTTCTATTGCCATGTTAACCCTCAAATTGGATGTTTAAATTTAAATCATCCACTGTATTTAATTCTACGTAAAATAATGTCGCTTCTACGTATACTGAATTTGTATCAAACTCAGGTGTTAGTACTAAATTAACAATATTCACCCTTGGATCATAATCAAATATCATAAGTAATTCTGCGTATAGTTCATCCACTAGATCGCCATCAAGCTGTTCAAATGCTAATTCAGGTATACCGCTGCCAAAATCTGGCATCATTACACGCGTTCCACGTGAAGTGAAAATATGAGATAGTATATCCATTTTTACTAATTCAATATCCCGAATAGATAACGATTTAGTGTTTTGGAACTCAAAACTAGAATATCCTCTGTATAAATTAACGCGATTTGTCATATTAAAACCTCAACATTTTCTAATATTTATCTTTTGTCGGTTTAGGAATTATCGATGCCATTTTGGGTTCCTATTAAATGGTGGTTCATCCCGTTCTGTTTTACGACCCACATCTGTGCTATCATATAGATACTCTGCTGAATTCTCATGAGTATTCTCATTTGCAAGACTACTAGCATTGACACCATTATTATCTGTTGAACCTATACCTGTCTCCTTTGTCATGACTCTTGCCCATGGTTCATGTTCTGGAACGCGACTTGTCCACCATGCTTCAAATGTATTAGTAGGGTCTGATTCTATTGCCGACGCGGTAATAACAGCTGGCGGACCGTTAAAATGTATCTGTGCGCCTTGTTGTATAATGTTACCACCTGCATTCATTTTAGTATCTGAGCCAGATTTTAAATTTAATATACCACCTGCAAGAACGCTAGTGTCACCTGTAGCTTCTAAAACCAAAGCACCCTTGGCTTTTATGTCAATATTTGTAATCGCTGTCAAGAGTAGATTTGGAACTGACATATTCATATTACCAATGGAATGCATCTCTGTGGTACCACCTGATTTCAAATGTAAGTTTCCTGCTTTCGCATGAACCCGCACCTCATTTTCGGATATCAAATGGATACCATTGGCCTTTACGCGAAAGGTCTCACCTGCGGTAAAGTTAATATCTTTTTCAGCATGTACAGAAATATTGCGTTCGCCGTAGATATCAATGTTTCCTTTTTCATCGAGCTCAATCCACGTCTTACCACCAGCCGTACTAATATATACGCGCTCGTTGGTATCATCCATAATGATTTGGTGGCCGTGTGTTGTTCTAAAGCGAACACGACAATTCGCTGCACTATCTGACATTGATATGGAGTGAAATCCTGGGGATGACCATGAATATACTTGCGAATCTTGCGCAAATTCTGTGGCACTTGACAATAATCCTTCTTGGGTTCTACTTTTAGTATAACCCTGTGTATTCTTTACTTCGTTTCCATCTGCTTCTGTAAATGGTTCTTCTTTATCATCAGACGAAGCACTGAATACCATATCTTCCGTATCAATATACTCTGAATCAATTCCAGCAACGGATGAATCTGCCCCACGTGTACGATACTCGAAATTTTTTCTTGGTTCAGATGGGATGCCTGAGCCTGTCGTATCATTTAATCTGGTGAATGCATCTGTTTGTGTATCATATAATGGTTGTATCTGATTTTCCGTAGACGATAATGGTCCAGATGGTTCGTCTTGTAAGTCGTCGGTTTTCTTGTAAGTATATCTACCATGCGGCAATGTATGCACCATAAATTGGTCATGCATCGCGCCTAAATATATGCGGAATCTTGGATCGCCTTCAATACATGCCACTAAAACATACGATCCAACTTTGGGCGTATTAAACATACCATATGCTACAGGTCCATTCGTTCTATTATTTTCACGTCCTCTTGTGGTTGTTGAAGAAGATCCTGCTAACGGCGAAATCGGCGATGCCCATGGAATGCTATCAATTATTGTATTTTCAAGATCACCAAAAAACGGACAAGCTACACGAACCCTGCCCATTTGTTGTGGATCGTTTGTATCGACGACTTCACCTAATGTTAATTGGTCGTAATTATCATCAGCATCTAATAATTTTTTTACGTCATTAAATATAACCATTATTATTTACCTCGTTTTCCGCGATTTACCCGTTGGGATTTTTGTTGACCAACTGTTATTTTATCGCCATCTGTATCACTTGTTAGATTTTCATAAATATCGTATTCTGAATCTTTCATTCCCTGCCATGTAGATCTATCATCTTCTGTTGCATCTACTTTAGTTGTAAGTTTATCTGCCACAGGAATACTCATCATGTCTAATTCTTGTAAAAATTCACCACCTTCAAATAGTTGTTTAACCGCAAATAGTGTATAGTAACCCGTATACCAAAAATCTTCATATTCAGTATTAACATCATTTGAATCCGTTGGCATTTTAATATTTACCTTTACTAATGTGGGCGTATCAATCCATCTTGGATTTATTGTTTTATGTTTCTCTGGTTTTTCCGCTTGCCGATTTTTTAAATCGCTTGGTATCATCTGCATTTCACTTAACAACTGCGGGTTTCCAAAAATCAACATTGTTGCTTCAATGTTTTCTAACGCTGCATGTCTATTTAATAATGCTTGAAATGATGCGCTATCGCCTGGACTTTTAGTGTTTCGAGCAATTGATTGTTTTATCTTACTACCAAGAAATAGAGGGGTTTTAGGTCTCTGTTTCTTACCTTTAGATGCAATATAATTTGCGCCTGTTGTTCGTTGCATGGTAGATGTCTTCTCACCTGCATTGTTTTGTTGATTAGACAACGTATCCGTTGTTGCGGCGATTTGAAAAAATGACATACCCATTTCCATTTTGATATCAAAATTCTTAATATCTATATTTTTACCAGTAAAAATATAATTAAATTCTATAGATTGGCCATCTTTTGGTTTGAATTCTTCGCCATTGAACGCTGCATCATATGGGAGTTGCGCTACTTCATATTTATTAACGTAATATTCTACAACAAAGTTGTCATGGGATGATTGTAAACCAGACACAATTTTATAAATATACTTTTTACCTTCGCTACCCTCGACGCCATCCTTTATTACACCCGTAGAAGATGCCATTAATTTTTTAATTATATCTTCTATACCAACATTTTTACCAAAGTTAAAACTGCCAACTTCGCGTTTGTTTGCAATTCTAACACTCTCATTATCGCCTGCTACGTATCGCGCGTCGTCGTAATCAGGAGCGATAATTTTATATGTAACCCCACGATAATTGTTTTTGAAAAATTGTTTTGCGTCTACTTCTGCTTGTTTGGACGTTAGTGAATTTCCTTCCTTCTTAGCCTCTTCATATAATGATATTGCGAATTCTTTTATTGCTTGTTCCTCATATCCATCATAGGATGCATTTAACTGTTCTGCCAATCCATCAAAAGTTTTTGCTAACGTATTGCCTTTATTTACAGTAAATGAAAGGCCGTTGGCGATTTTTTGGGTATGAGGGAGTTTACCTAAACCATTTACCGCACCCACAAATAACATTTTATATTTTGCGCCTGAGCTATCAAATATTGAACTAATGTCATAAACAATAAACAATAGTGGTTTTATATTTGATATCATTTCAGTGGTGCCGTCGTCGTTGTGGCCAATAAAGATTGTTTTTAATACAAAAACCAATCCAATGGGATCTGATTCTAGTGCATCACATACGTCTGTTAATCTATTAAGAAATTTTGCTCCCAATGGTTCAATGATCTCGAGTTCCCCTTCTAACGACATTGATGTTGACTGGGGAGTATCATTATCACCAACATAATTTTCCATTGCGATTATATTTTCCCATGATGCGACGGTTATATAAAACCTCGCATCTGTGGTACCATCTATAAGTGTAATGTATTTGCTGTTTGGATTTCTACCGATTTGACGCGGTGAATATCTAACGTTTTCACTTGGATGTTGAAATGTTGTTATTTCGCTTGTATTTGTTAATTCTTCTGCTGCTTCCGTATTATTACATACCATAAGTATGTGATGGTAGGAATAAGATTTAAACTTTCCAAGAATATTTTGTGGGTTTGACATTAATTTCTCTTTATTATGTTATGGGTTTGCCGCCAACTGGTTTAGTAATTATATCTAATACCAATCTCGATTGTGTTGGTAAATAAATTTCCGCACCCGGAACTAATTCAGTTACAGGATCGACAATATTATTATATTGTAGAACTAACCACGCATATTGGGCTTTTCCATATACACGATACGATATTAAATCTGGGCGGTTGGCCTCGTATTCTTGGATGGTAATAATGAAATCGTTATCTTGACGTTCAAGAATTCTTTTTTCCCACCAACCAAGACGGTTATTATATCTATCAGTCAGACCACCTTGTACCATTCGGGAACTGCGGTTATCTGTTGAATTTTTATTGATATCGGTTATTGTAAATGCCATAATTAAAATCCTTGTAATATTCCTTGTTTAAACGCATTTAAGTTAAATCCTTCATAACTATTCGGCGAATGTGTTTCTATTAATGTTAAGTCTATATTCATGATTATTGGCATTGGTACACCTGTTGACGTAGTAATATAGTCTACATCGTTTGGGTACGGTATCGTAAGTTGTTGTATAACGACAGGGATTCGGTTTATATGTTGCGAGACAGTCCATACGTTAGAAACGCCTAAGCGTGTTTCTTTAGTGGCACTAGTAACTTCTTTTGAATATGCGCTTAGATATAATATCGGTGGTGGTGCGCCTAATAGTTCCGCACCAAGCGACAAATTTTCGCCTGTGTTGGGATCTTTTTGTACGGGATTCTTAATACCCGCACCTTTCTGTGCATTATAACCAACCCGTGCGTTATATTCTTCTGTCTCAAGGGTAGTACTGTTTAATCCAAAACGTGGCATACACCATCCACGGAGCATCCATAATTTTTTTAAATTTACATCAGCTTCGGTAATAGTTCTTGATATAAGACGAATATCAGATATTTGAAAATTTCTAGACGATGTATTTTTATACACCTGTATTTGTCCAGGAGCATGTAACGGGTCTAATGAACCATAATTAATATTTCTATTTTCCGATACGGTTGGGGATGCGTCAAACGTAACACGCCCTCCGCCCTTCGATGCAGATGTTAATTTAACTTTATACGGATTTTCTATTGCCATGTGTATATCCTTGTCTGTGTTATTGATATTTATCATGGTTGACATAGTTTAAAAAGTGATATATACTGTCAATTATTGGAGAATAAAATGGCAATAAAAAAAGAAGAAAAGCCGCCAGTTAAGAAAAAAGTCAATTATATAAAGAATAAAGACCTCCTTGCAGAAGTAATAGTTTGCAAGGAGGAGGGTAAGATGTCCGATAAATTAGCGAACATGCTTATTCTTCTAACTGCAAAATATGGACGTTCATCCCAGTTTGGTGGATACACATTTAATGATGATATGCAGGCATATGCCTTAATGATGTTGTGTAAAACTTGGATTGGATTCAAACCCGAAAGAAGCAGCAACGCATTTGCATATTATACACAAAGTATTAAAAATTCATTTAAACAATTCTTAAACCGTGAAAAAGTACAACGAGTTGTGCGTGATGAATTATTAGTAGATAAGGGATTAAATCCGTCATTTACATATACAAACGAACATACAACTAGCGATTCACATTATGTTCATGATGAAGAAGACCATGGTCAATCTGTGGAAGATCTGAAGAAAATAAATGAAGATGCTAATTCAGAAGAATTAATATCTTACAAAAAATAATAATAATAATACAGGAAATAACAAGATGGGTAATAGCACCCCCGCATTAAGTAAAGGTGCGTACTTTACTGACTTGCATGTTGGGGCTAAATCCAATTCACAACAACATAACGAAGATTGTGTCAATTATATTGATTGGTTCTGTGCTAATGTAAAAGCAGACCCTGAAATTGATTACATTTGTTTTGTAGGTGATTGGCACGAAGTCCGAAGCGCGATTAACGTGTTTACATTAAAATATTCATATGAAATTGCTACAAAAATCAATGACTTAGATCTGCCTGTATATTTTATCATTGGCAACCATGATCTATATCATAGAAATAATAGGGACATTTATTCAGTTGTCCCTTTTAATGAGTTTAAAAATTTCAATATAATTGATAAACCTACGGTAATTGAGAATATTGGGGATGGTGTATTAATGTGCCCATTCCTGTTCCATGAAGAATATACCAAATTATCACAATATAATAAGATTCCTTTCTGGGTAGGACATTTTGAATTCAAGGGGTTTGTTGTTACTGGTTACAATATTACAATGAAAACCGGCCCAGACCATACGGACTTCGATGGACCAGAAAATATTATATCTGGTCATTTTCACAAAAGACAAACTAGCGGGAACGTAACCTATATTGGGAATACCTTTCCGACTAACTTCAGTGACGCTGGGGATGTTGAACGCGGCATGATGATTTTTAACCATACTAATAAAGATATGAAGTTTCTTGATTGGGAAGATTGTCCCAAATATATAACAGGTACCTTATCCGATATAATAGCTGAAAAAATCAAATTGTATCCAAATTCACGAGTTCGTTGTGTAGCTGATATTCCCATAACATACGAGGAAAGTTTAGAATTGAAGAAAACTTTCATAGAGGGTTATGATTTGCGGGAATTTGCTATTGAGGAATCTAGTGAAATCCAAGAAGCATTGACCGAGACAGAAACAACCATCAACGAAAGAAATCTTGGTACTGTTGATGAAATGGTAGTAGAAATGTTAAACGACATCGAATCGGAACATATCGACAATGATTTACTTTCCGAAATCTACCAAAACTTATAACATAAAAAAAATAAAAAAATAGGGTTATGATTAAATTTAAACAACTTTCAATTAAAAATTTTCTGTCATATGGCGAAGTTCCAACAATAATAGACCTTGACGATACGGGCACTACGTTGATTGTAGGGGAAGATCTGGATAATACTGCATCTGGAACTGGGGCTAATGGCGTCGGGAAAACTGTATGGATAAATGCGCTTATCTACGGATTGTATGGCAAACCAATATCTAATATATCATTAGATAATCTCGTCAATAATATTAATAAGAAGAACATGGAAGTTATTATTGAATTTGAAAAAGATGGAAATGTGTGTACTGTTAAACGTGCGCGCAAGATAACGGGTTCAGGTAACTATGCTAAAGTCTTTATCCGTCCATCTGGTACAGATTTAGATGAAAATAAGCACGACAAGACACCAGATAGTATAAGCAATATAAATGATTTTATTGCCGAGCTACTTGGGATTCCCTATGAACTATTTGTTCGCATTGTTGCTTTTGCGGCAACCCATACACCGTTCCTCGATTTACCTGTTAGACATGCGTCACAAGCAAATCAATCTGATATTATGGAAGAACTATTTAGACTAACACAATTGTCTGTTAAAGCAGAATCCCTTAAAGTTGAAATTAGGGATACTAAACAATCGTTAGAAATTAAAACTTTACATAATGAACATCTCGAAAAAGAACATGAGCGCCATAATAAACAATTACTATCTGCAAGAAATCGCGTAGATGATTGGGAAGATGACCGCGATGTTGAAGTGATTGCTCTAAAAAAAGTATTAGAAGATTATGAAGCTGTTCCTATTGAGGAACAAGAAAAACTATATGAGCGCGTTGCAGAATTAAAGATTACGCTTGCAGAAGAAAAAGAAAAACAACAGACCCTTGAAACGATTATTACTGAAATTAGTGCAGAATTCACTGTATCAAAATCAAAGTTAGTGGTTATTACAGAAAGTAAAGAAAGAATTATAAAGTGGAAGGAAGAAAATATAAAGAAGATTGCTGATTATAAAGCAGCAGCTGAGAAACTTCCTACTGCATATGTACTTAGCGAACAACAAAAATTACATCAGAAACTAGATACTTTAACAGAAAATTTAAAAACTCTTACGGCTAAAGAAAAAGAAATAGAAGGCGACATTACACTTACCACTAATGAGTTAAATGAAGCCGAAGATGAATTAGTACATCTAGAAGAAGCAAAATGTCCATATTGTTTACAACAACTTGAAGATGCTGCAGCGAAAATTAATAAATGTAAAGATGATATAAAAATTAAAGAACAAGAGTTGTTTAATTTTTCAGTGCTTTTAGATGTTGTTCAAAAAAACATAGTAGTTACATCTAAGGATGTTAAAACAGTTTCCGATGATATTGATTATTCTATAAACGAAATAAACAATTATGAATATACGCGCAATGAATACGTTGTAAAATTACAAGAGTTGTTTAATGAACAGTGTCCACATGGTAATGCTAAAACTGTAGGTGATATGATTTCAGTTATTTCCGAAATGACCGAAGAAAATATGCACTTAAAAGAAACCCTTGCAAAAGAAGCCGACGGGTTAGTTGCGATTGACGATGTAATTGAATTAATCAATAATGAATTAATAGAATGTGAAAGCAACATTACAATTTCATCCTTGAATGAATTATACGAAATAAAGAACAAAATTAAACAACAAAAAGATAAGATTAAAGAATTAAAATCTGCTATTAATCCATATCTTGCACCATTAAATGAGTTACTAGATATTAAACTGGAACCTATTGATATGGATGCAATTAATAAACTAACTAACTTGATAACACATCAGAATTATTTAGTTAAATTATTAACCAAGAAAGATAGTTTCATTCGTAAAACATTGTTGACTAAAAACCTTGTATTTTTAAATCAACGATTAAAAGAATATCTATTAGCTTTGGGATTGCCACACAAGGTAGAATTTACCCATGAAATGACTGCAAACATATCACAATTTGGTAGAGAATTGGATTTTGGGAACTTGTCTAGTGGACAAAAAGCGCGCGTAAATCTCGCGTTGTCTTTCTCGTTTAGGGACGTATTACAAAAATCACACGATAGTATTAATGTTTGTATGCTTGATGAAGTTCTTGACGTTGGCCTTGATTCGGTTGGCGTACAAAACGCAGCACGAATGCTGAAGCGCAAGGCACGTGATGAAGATTTGGCACTGTTCATTATTTCACACAGGGACGAAGTTAGTAATATATTCGACCGAAGAATGACAGTCCAAATGGAAAAAGGTTTCAGTTCTGTGAAGGTAGAAGAATAATGGGAAACAACAACGAATCATATCGCATTGTGCAGGATTTTCAACTTATCAGTGTATCGCTTGTTGCTAATCCTGAAAAAGGGATGGAAATACAAACTCTAATGGAACGCGACGTTAATATTCTCATAGATAAATACGATAGAACTATGAAATTATTGGAGATGTATATAAATGAATAACGTAGAAGCTGTTGATTATATCAACCGTGCAAAACAAGCAATGACAAATGTAATGGAATTTTTTCTATTTGAACCGATAAATGATAATTTAATGGCACGAATGGAAACCGCCCTTGTTGGCGAATTAATTACCGAAATTGATATTGATTTTGGTGTTGATGTTAAATATGAAGACAATGATGTATGTGTGGTAGTTTCACTCGACGGAATTAAAGTTGATAAAGGAATTCTAGAAATTGAAGGACGTTATACAAACTGTCCAGCATTATTTGCGGAATTGGAAACGTTAGACGCTGCTATTGAGTTTACAGATAGTGAAAGTAATATCGCATTTGACAGGGCTATGGAAATAGTTTAATGAAATATTGGAGAGATTCAGAAGCCGAATATCTTGAATATGAAGAAGCTGGACGAATACTACCGTATAAACATCCTGCTGCTATAGCAGCGTCTGAGGACATTCGTACAGAAGTAGAGATAATTCCTAATACTATGGAATTTCGTGACTACCTTGATCCAACAACATTCGTTACTAGTTTACGGAAATGTGTTAAGGTAGAACGTAGGTTGTTTCGTTTTGGCAAAGACATGCTTGAACAAATTGCATGGATTCCATTAGATATAATGGGTTACAAAGTACCACCTAATAAATTTGCGGCCTTTGAGCGCGCAATGGAGATTATATAATGAACAATGAAATAGAAATTTCAATGTTAGATTTTACGAATATGTCGAGTGAAGATACGCATGTATTAATTAACGTGAATATTGGGGCAATGCCTCCTAAACGAGCGTACGATTATCTTGTCAATATCAAAACAACACTTCCACTATGTAAGATGTTGAATGAAAGAGGTATCACCTATTCCCTGATTGGTTGTAGATCTGATGGGGCTGGTAATATTGTAACAAGTATCGAATCTAATGATAATATTGTTGATACAGAAAATACAAAGTTTGATGACGCAATGAATATTGTTTAATTTTAACATATTTTAAGTTATTGATTTTGATAATAAAAAATTAATTAAATATTCCTTATAGGTGGTATACTAAATATTACCAATTATAAGGAATATTTCAGTGTCATTAAAAATACTTGGTATAGATCAAAGTTACAATTCGAGTGGACTAGTAGTTTTAAGCGATGATAATATCATACATTCAGAATGCTTTAAATCTAATAAAGAATCAAATCGTTTTGGACAAGCGCACGAGGTTGCAATGTATATTGCATCTATAATAGATACATTCAATCCAGATGTTATTGCCATTGAAGGCTTGGCGTTCGGCATGAAAGGTAACGTCACCCGCGACTTAGGTGGTCTACAGTTTGTGATTATTTCGCACTTACAAGAAGTAAAGAAGCGCGAAGTAGTAATCGTTGCGCCGTTGACCGTAAAGAAACATGCGACGGGTAATGGTAGGGCTAAAAAAGAAGAAATGATAGAAAGTTTACCCAAATATGCATCAGATATTTTTCTGGCATTAGGGGTGAAAAAAACAACTGGACTTGCAGATTTGGCAGATGCGTATTGGATCGCTAAAGTTGCAGAACAACTACATAAAGAAGAAAATAATTAATATGGCCACATACGTATATAAATGTACAAATAAAGAATGTGAAATACATAACATTGAATGGGAAGTAAAACAAAGTATGAAAGATGATGCTTTAACTACATGCCCAGAATGTGGGAAAGAGAGTTTGATTAAAGTAATATCCAGTGGTGGCGGATTCCGCATTGGTGGTCTAGGCGTACAAAAACCAACGGCGCACTGGGGCGATTGATGCGCCATTGGAGCGAAGATATTGTAACCATAACTTCCTCCAGTAATATAATATCCTTTTTTAATAAACATAAACACCAATTAGATCTCGAGGATGTAAAATTAATCGTTGACAAGTGCGAAGAATGTAGATTATACTTGAATGAACATAGTTGTTCGTATATAGAACAACACGAAGTTAATCCAAATATTCGTAAATATTTAGAAAAAATAAAGTAGAAGTGACATACAAGTCCCATATTAGGACAATCTCATTGCCTGTCACCAATGAGTCGGTGTACGTTGCCCAATTTATCGAAAGACGTTGAGGCTAGTCCATCGTAAGATGTTAAAAACATTAAAAGGTAGAAGTTAAATACGCTACAGTATTCCAGACATCCCCCGTTATGGCTGTAGGCAGCTAGGTCCGCTTTACCCTTCAGCGACCGACCTTGGTTATTTTTTGACCTAAATGGGAAGGGACTGTTCTCTCAACTGTGTTGAGACTGTGTTTATATAAACAATAAATTATATATTAATAACAAGGGGGGGTTTATCCCCGAAGTTATTAATATATAATTTCCGTCAAGCGCAGCGATGGCGGCATTATTGTAACTATTGCTTTTTTCATTTTTTTGTGGTAAACTTCGTAGATGGATAATAAAAACAACATTTTAAATTACTGGCCAACGCCTGAATTCACACCCCGTACTAATCAAGTCGCTGCACTTGAATGGATTACAAAACAAGAAGCCAAATACATTATACTTGAATTGCCCGTTGGCTCAGGTAAAAGCATACTTGGTCTTAACTTATCAAAATACCTTTCAAATGGACAAGGTAGCTCTTTCATATTAACCCCACAGCGTATTTTACAAGATCAATACGAACAAGATTTTCTAAGTAAAGGTAAGAGTTTCTTGGCATCGTTACATGGCAAAGGTAACTATAAATGCAAAAGCAAAAATACCTCTTGTAATATTGGTTCGTTAGTTAAACCCCGTTGTAACAACTGTCCCTTTGCAGATGCAAAAAAAGAAGCGATTGATTCACATAACACCGTACTTAATTACAAATTGGCATTAACTTCTTTTTCATATACAGAAACTTTCAAAAAACGGAATCTAATGATTATGGATGAAGCCCATACATTAGAACGTCACTTAGTCGACTTCGATTCAGTTGACATATCATATGTCAGATGTAAACGATACGATATAAATTTTCAAGTACATACGTCACTTGAATCTGCGATGGCGTGGGTTAAAGACGCATATTTACCAAGAATTGAATCTATTTTTAATGACATGGAAGAAGAAAACGAATACCTATATGAAAAGGCGGGTACTGATATTACGCGCAAAGAACTCAATAAATTGAAAGAACTAGACGAGCTAGGTGATCACGTAAGTGAAGTACTATTGATGTCAGCCCGTACTACTGAATACCTAAATGAAAACTTTGTGTTGGTTTGGGATAAAACAATGTTCAAATTTAAACGCCTCAAAGGATCTTATTCATTCAGAAAAATATTAGAACCTATGGCTAATAAGTTCTTGTTTATGTCTTCAACTATTTTGAATAAGAATACATTTTGTCATGACCTTGGTATTAATCCTAAAGATACAGCTTTCTTATCATTACCTTCCGATTTTCCTGTCGAAAACAGACCGATTTATTATATGCCTGTCATGAAAATGAATGCATCGTGGAATAAACCAGAAAATGTCAATAATCGTAAACTGATGCTTTCACGTATTAAAGATTTATTAGAAATTCATAAAGACGAATCAGGTATTATACATACTGCTAATTATCAAATTGCTATTTGGTTAGTGAAGGAACTTACTGGAAAAATCACCCATGATATCCATCACCATAATCCAGATGAAGATATTAATCGCAATAGTGCCATTGGTAATTTTATTGAATCTGATAGACCTTCAATTTTAATTAGCCCTTCTTCTACAGAAGGACTAGATCTCAAAGATTCTCTTGCAAGATTTGCCATTACGGTAAAAGTACCATTTGGGTACCTTGGTGATCAATGGATTAAGCGTCGTATGGAAATGTCAAATGAATGGTATCGCCGCCGAGCCATTACGGATATTATTCAGGGGGGTGGTCGTATTGTTCGTAGCGCAGAAGATGAAGGTACGGTATACATATTAGATGGTAGTTTTGCATATTTGTACTCCCAATCAATGGCAATGGTACCACAGTGGTGGAAAGACTCATATAACGTATTGTAAGTTATTGATTATATTAGTTAAATATTATAACCTAATTGCTTGACTTTTGTAACCTAATTTGTTATAGTAAGTTTAATATATTAATTAAGGATATACACGATGTTAACTAAAATCATGAACCTCATATCATATTGTATAGTTATTGGTTTTGGGTTTATATTACTTAGTCCCTCTATACCATTTTGGGAAACATTCATCGGCGCATTAAGATTTGTAGTTTGGGGTTTGCCTTTTGAAATTATAGCAAATCCGTTCGCGATATGGATGGACACGCTTGGAAGTGCACAAAGCACCCTTGGTTTGTTTATTTCTTTTGCATTTCTTGCTACATATTATCTTGGCTGTTTTGTTGCTTTCACATCGTGGGTACATGTCCCAGACGCACCACCATCAGACCCATTTTGGGATAATGAGTTTTATTGGTTATTGGGACTTAAGAGCACGAAAGAATTACAAGATGTAGAAGTTCAAGCGAATGCAATAGTTCACGCAATGAACAAACAGAAACGAACACAATAAAAAAGGGGGCATTGCCCCCTTTTTTTCACCTTATTATCATTAAAATTAGTAGGTAGGATTTGGTGACTTACTTTCCAAGTCTAGTCTATTTTTTAAGAACTCTGAGACTAATTGACGTTCAGCATATGACATGGTTAAAAGGATACTTTCATACGACATCCCGCCTCGCATAAAATAAGTCATATCAATGATATTATTAATTAACATTTTTGCTTCATCTTGTAATGTTAAAAACATATGTTGAATATCCTTCACTGAACCTGATTTTAATGTTACATAAAATAAGATAAGGGATTTATCGGCGCGGTAACTTTCATCTTCTTACCACAATCTTTACACTTTGTTTCGTATACGAAATCAGGACCCCAGTCACTTGTTTTTTCTATAGCTTCTGACAATTTAGTCATCCAACCAGCAGAAATAGTAGTCAACCATTCTTTGATCATGTCCTTATTATCAATATTATCTACTGAACTAATTACACTCATTATTGTATCAACAATACTCGCGGTTTCTTCTTCTGGGGTAAGATTAGCGCTTGGATCATAGCTTTGCATCATTTTAATAACATCTTTAAATCTTGGTGGATGCATTTTTATTACTTGATCGTTGGGGAGTTTGGTAGTATACATTTTTCCAATTGTTGTAGGATCTATACGTTTAGTGTTGTTGATAAAATAATCAATACTAATACTATATTCTTGTGATTTTGCATCCTTACAATCATGTGTATATATTAATTGAAAAGTATCCCCGTATGTTATTTTTCTCAAGCACACCATAAGAAAATCTATATCTTTACTAAACAACTCCTTCGGTTTCATAATTTGTGGAATACATCGCTTGAATATTTGCTCAACCGCTTCACCTGAGAATAATAGATCTGGGGTTTTAAGTAATACTTCATCAAATGCGGTCATCGGATGTATGTGTACTTCACCGTCAACCACTGAAGCATCTAACTCATTATCTGTATAAAAAATCCCACCAGATGGCAATTTGAACGTAGAACCTGGCATGTGCACGCGCGCCAGAAGGGGATTAACTGTTTTTTGTGCCGTTTCAGGCAATATTGTTTTCTTTATTTCATCTACCCTATTGTTTTCAGGTGATGAATTATCCATATTATCCATTCTTTTCTCCTATGGTCGTATGTTTTTATATTTAGTTTATATGCATTATATTTATTATGGGGTTTTTCCGTATGGTATATAGGATAAATATAGAATAATAAGTATCTATTTAGGTTAAAATAATGGCATTTAGTTCTGAACAAAATGAAATTCTACAAGCATTAGCGGCTATGATTAAGCAATCAGCAGGTGTACGTGAACCCATTGTGGGCGTTGAAGCGCGTGCGGAAAAAGAAAACGCAGAAGCGAATAAGAAATTACTCGAAGCAAATAAACAATTAATCGCTGCCCTTAAGAAATATAAAAATGTAACAGAGTTATCCAATGATCAATTTGATGAAATTGCAAAGGCCGCAGATAAGGCAGGTGTTAAATTAGATGACTTAATTGACGCCACCACATTGACAGTTAAAAGTTTTGACGATTTGCAAGAAGAAACTGACGAACTTGCCGCTGCAATGGACAAGACAACAGATAAAACTAAGAAACACACAAAAACAGTACAGACCGCAATCAACATATGGGATCAACATTCTCAGAAAATAAAAGATTCATTTGGATTATTTGTTGAAGAAAATCGCATAATGAAAGAACGTGCTGCAAACGACGCAACATATGCTGATGCTGTGATAGGGTTGGGAATATCAATGAAAGAATGGTCAACTATTCTTGCTGATAATCGTGGCGTGCAACAAGCAATGGCATCTAGTGGTAGGGATTTTACAGAAGAACTATCAGCAGGTTCTGAACGTATGAGAAGTTTTAGTAAGGATAATGTTCAAGCCGCAAAAACTACGGCAGCACTTATGAAAGGTATTGCAGGATTCGGTGTATCGCAAAAAAATCTTGATGGCGCGCTTAATGAACAAATAAACATGTATGAAAAAAATTATAGAGTATTTGGAATAACAGCTGAAGCTTTTGCTGAATCCACCGCCGCTCTCGTTACAGATACTGATATTCGCAACAATCTTTCAATAATGGGCGAAAAGGAAAGAAAAGCATTTATTGTTGGTCTGCAAGCGCGCGAAGCCGAAAGACTTGCAATGGGTTATACCGCAGAACAAGCACGTGAATTAACGAAAACTTTTGCGGCGTTGGCAGGCGAAACACCAAAAGAAAGAATGAAAAAGGCAGCTAAACAAAGAGCATTAGCAGGCGCATTGGGGATGGGCGAAGAAGGTGCTCGTTTGCAACAATTAATGGTTAATATTAATCAGTTACAAGGCAAAGAGCGTACCGCAGCTTTAAAAGAAATTGAAGATATTCAACGTGGAATGGCGAATGCGTTACAAGTCAAAAAAGGCCAAGGTATTGCTAGTGAAATGTTCGCAACCGCATTTGCAGATAAAGCAGGATTTCTCGAACTTGCCCGTACCCTTGAAACACGTTCAAAGGAAGGTCAAAAAATTGATAAAGCACAAATGGCAGCAACTGCGGCTGGTCGTGAAGTTCCATGGTTAATAGATAAAGGATTAACCGTTCTTAGTTGGATAGAAGGATATCAAGCAACATCGGTTGCCTTGCTTGGGACTATTGCCTTTGCACTTACAAAAGGCAAAATATTAAGTCTTATTTCCAATGTATTTAAAGGTGGCGGCGGTAAAGCAGCTGCTGCGGGAGCAGGCAAACTGGCATCAATGGCAGGTGGCGCGAAAAGCGTTCTTGGTAGTGTTGTAGCAAAGGTTGCAGCACCTCTTGCAGGTGTTATCGCGGGCTATGAAAAATATGCAGAATTGAAAGACAAAAAAGAATTAACCGCAGGACAAAAAACTGCTCAAATTGGCACGACAGCAGTCGGTGGAACAGGCGGCGCATTAGCGGGTGCTGCGGCGGGTGCTGCTATTGGAACACTTGCGGGACCAATTGGCACAATTGTTGGTGGATTAATCGGCGGCGCTGTCGGGGCGTGGGGCGGCTCGGAAGCAGGTGCATCTATTGGGGAAGGTATTAGTGACTTAATGGCTAAACCTGAAACACAGCAAGCAGCAAAAGAAAAGATCGCCGCTGAACCTGCTGTTACAACAGAAATTTCTAAAAAAACCACAGACAATGATTCACTAGTTGCAACATTAAAAGAACTTATGAAATATATTAAAACTATCAACGAACAAAATAGCGAACAAGCCGCTGCTATGAGAGCATTGGCAGAAGTAATAAAAGACAATAAAAGGTTCGCAGTTAATAATAGATCAAGAGTTTAATTAAACGCAAGGTTTGCTAAAAAATAGTCCTCATAAATATAATTATAATAGTAAACATACACTAAGAAGAATTAATTTTATGACAGCAAAATGGACGGGATATTTTAAGGTTGTTTCACCGCAACCCTCTACAACCAAAATGACAGATAGCCAGGAAATGGCTGACTCTGGCGCGTACAACAACTATACATGGTATCAACGATTAGTACAAGGTTCCGCATCACGTATGACGCGGTATCGTGAATATGATCTCATGGATAATGACATTGAAGTCGCGCGTGCACTTGATACTATCGCAGAAGAAATGACAGGGAATAATCCTAAAACAAAAGAACCTCTTATTCTTGATATTATGACAGAAGATGAAGACAATGTTGAAGGCATTGCGGTTCTTACGTTGAAGGCAGCATTACGACGTTGGGCACATTTGCACAATTTTCCAAATCGTTTATATGCCATTGCACGCTTAACAATAAAATATGGCGATGTTTTTTTCCGCAAAGGAAAAAAACTAAATGATAAGTGGCAATTCATTCATCCTAAAAATATAATTGCAGCCGTTGTTGATGAACATGATGCAACTAAAGTTTTGGCATGGCAGATGAAAAAAGATATAGAAAAACCAAGAACTGGTGGTTATGCTATGCCAATCGGCGCTAAAGAAGATTCTGCACATGAAAGTGAAATTGTTTCAACTAATGAACTTATTCGCTTTTCGTTAAACGATGATATGTCAGATACCCAACCATTTGGTGAATCTGTTCTACGTCCAGTTTATCGTTCACACAAACAAAAAGAATTATTGGAAGATGCTGTTATTATCTATCGTGTACAACGTGCACCTGAGCGTCGTGTATTCTATATTGATGTTGGTAAGATGCCTCCACAGCGTGTTAAACAATACCTTGAAGGTATTAAGAATGAAATTAAACAAAAGAAAATCCCAACACAAAATGGTGGACAATCAGAAGTAGATTCCGTTTATAACCCACATTCAATGAGTGAAGATTTCTTTTTCGCGTCACGACCAGATGGTCGTGGTTCACGCGTTGAAACATTACCAGGTGGTCAAGGTCTTGGTGAATTATCCGATCTTGAATACTTCCAACGTAAAGTCTGGCGTGGTTTGAAAGTTCCAGTCTCTTATATGATAGAACAACAAGAAGGTGGCCAAGTCTGGAATGATGGTAAAGTCGGCATCGCATATATTCAGGAATTGCGTTTTTCATTATACGTAGAACGACTACAAGGTTATCTTGAAAGAACATTAGATGCTGAATTTAAAGAATTCTTACGCAAGACGAATATCCGCATTGATGAATCAATGTATCGTATTATGCTTCCAGAACCTTCTAACTTTGGTAAGTACAAACAACTTGAATTAGATAGTCAGTTACTTAGTGCATATACAACTCCAGATGGAATTAGTTATATGTCTAAACGATTTGCAATGAAACGCTATTTACAAATGTCTGATGAAGAAATGATTACCAATGAACGGTTAAAGCGCGAAGAATTAGGTATTGATGCTGATAGTACAGATCCTGCCGACTTACAAGCAATCTATGGTGCACCAGAAGAAGGTGCCATGGGCGGCATGACAGGTGGCCTAGGTGGTGGATTTGGTGGTGCAGAATTAGGCATGAGCGGTGAACCCGCAACCCCAGAAAGTGGCACTCCACCCGCTGCTGCAACGCCAACAACATAAAAGTTTACATAAATATAATGAACCGTATAAATAAAAGGAGATAACAATGGCTGATACTGAACAACTTAGTAAAATGCTTGATAATTTAATTAATAAAAAGGATGAACAGGCGCAAGTTCACTTCCATGATTATTTGCAAGGAAAAATGCAGGAAGTAATTCATGGTGATGAAGAAGTAAGCGAAGAACCTGATAATTCTATTACCAAATAAGGGGAACACAACATGAGCAGCGGCACAAAAAAGGTATTATCTGCCACTAAAATAAAACAACAAGCTATCCAAAAGATGCTTGAATCTTTAATTACAGGTAATCCAGAAGAAGCAAGTGTGCAACTTCATGAATATCTTCAGTTAAAAACACGCGAATTAATCATTGGTGAATCGTCTGAAAAGGATGAAGATGAAGATGATAAAGAATGTGATGACGACAAAGTCGATGACAAAGATGACAAAGATGACGACAAAGATGGTAAGGAAGATGTAAAAGAAACAGTTACACATCATCCTGACGGCGCAATGTCGCGTACGATAAGTGGTCTTTTGAATTTTGAAAATGGTGGTAAGAAAACACTTAAGAAGCATGATAATTCTACCAAAGAACTTGATGGTACTAAAGTTGTAAAAACTAAATTCAAGTCTGGTGGTAAGCAACCTGCTAAAACACTTGAAAAAACCCCAAAACCTGAAAAGTTTAATGATGGTCGCTCTAAAGATTTAGGTACTACTAAATCTTAATGTGGTGGTTTAAGGCACTATCTGTAATCAAAACAACATATACATGGATTGGTACATTACAGATGGTAGCCAAAATGGTTAAATGGTTAAAGAGATTTAAAAAAGAAGCAAAGGAAAGCTAAGGAAAGATTATGTCACAACAATTATTATTTGAAGAACTAACACCATCGCAGGCAGGTTTGATTAAAGAATCATCTCATGATGGTAAAGACACATGGTTAAATGGTATTTTCATGCAAGGTGGTATAAAGAACCGTAATGGGCGTCTTTATCCTATGAATGAAATCCAAGCCGCAGTATCTTCTGCACAGATGCGAATTAAAGAATCAAATGGTATATTTGGTGAACTTGATCATCCGCAAACACTAACAATTAATCTTGATCGCATTTCGCATGTTATCACTGAATTAGCAGTTAATGGTAATAATGCAGTCGGTAAGGCTAAATTACTTAATACCCCTATGGGCAATATTGCAAAAGAACTTGCTAACTCTGGTGTTGCGTTAGGTGTATCTTCGCGTGGTGCAGGTCAAGTGAATGAAAATGGTGGTGTTCAAGGATTCAACTTTGTTACTGTTGATATTGTTGCACAACCTTCTGCACCGAATGCTTATCCAACTACGGTCATTGAATCATTGGACATTGCAAAGAATGGTCATAATATTCTTGATCTTTCCGAAGCAGTTCGTTACGACCCAGCAGCACAAAAATATTTCAAAAAAGAAATTGAAAAGTGGTTAAATACTGGACTTTTTGCAAAATGCAAATAAACAAAAATAAAAGTTCAATTATTTTAACTTTTTATTGCATCGTAAGTGCATGAAATTATTAAGGATTTTGTCTGTTAAAAGACAAGATCCTTTTTTTGTTGCGTCTTTAATAAATATTTAACATAGAAATATTACTAACTACTTGAAATACAAAACAGTTTTAAACATTAGGAGAAAAAAATGGAAGAACTACTGCAAAAACTATTGGAAGCAGAAGTGCTATCTGAAGATACTAAGAAAGAATTAGAAAGCGCTTTCCAACAAAAGTTGGACGAAGCTATAACTGCTGCCAAAGATGATGCAGCTGCCGATGTCCGTGCCGAGCTTACTGAACAGTGGGTTGTAGAACGTGATCAGCTTATAGAAGCCGTCGATTCCAAAGTAACAGAATTTCTTGGAAAAGAAGTTGAAGAATTAAAAGAAGATATCGAACGCTTTCGTGATCTCGAAGCTGAATATGCTGAAAAATTAGTTGAATCTAAAGCAGCTATGTCAGATGAGTTGAAAGATGATTTGATGGAACTTGTAGAAAAAGTTGATGCGTTCTTAGAAATCCGCCTTGGTGCTGAAATCGAAGAATTACGTGAAGATCTTGAAAGCGTTCGTAAGAATGATTTTGGTCGTCGTGTATTTGAAGCATTTTCTGATGAGTTCATGGTTAACTACTCTGATGAAGAATCAGCAGAAGTATCATTACGTGAAACTCAAGAACGTCTTCGTGACGCAGAAGACGCATTAGTGGAATCTGAATCCAAGCGTGCTGAAACAGATCGTACTATCGCAATGGAAACAATTTTATCATCACTTGCTGGACGCCAGCGCGAAGTGATGGAAGCAATCCTCCGAAACGTTGACACGGATCATTTGGAAGAAGGCTATAAGACCTTTATTGGTCGCGTAATCCGTGAAACAGATAACTCAGAGAAGGAAGGTTCAGTACTAGCTGAGAGTGAAGAAAAAGATGACGACAATGACGACAACGATGATAAGAAATCTAAGAAAGCTAAGTCTAAAGAAGGTAAAGACGAAGACGATAAGAAAGAAAAGATCGAAGAAGGCACAAAAGTCACAGGCAATACCGAAGAAATGATTATTGAGACTGCAGATCCTGCAAATAAAGCTCAACTTGATTATCTTCGTAAACTCGCAGGCATTAACTAAAAATTATTTAAACTTCTAGGAGAAGAAAAAATGAACGAATTATTCGAAAACTGGGCAGAAACTAAAGCAGCATTGCTTGAAGGTCTTGACGCTCAAAAACAAAAGGTCGTAGCACCGCTGTTAGAAAATCAGAAAAATCATTTGATTGCTGAATCTGCAGCCGCTGGTTCTACTGCCGCACACGATATCGCTGGTTTCAGAAAGATTTTAATCCCAATGATCCGACGTATCATTCCAGGTACAATTGCTACTGAGCTTGTTGGTGTTCAACCAATGACTGGTCCAGTTGGACTTGTATACACTTTACGTTACCGTTATACTGAAAGCGTATCTGCTACTTCACATGCTAACCCATTTGGTCTTCCAGGTGCAATTACAGCTGGTGATGAAGTATTTGGTAACAGTTCACCAATCCGTCAATGGTATTCTGGCGCAGCTGGTCAACCTGTAGGTTCACCGTTAGTTGCTTCTGATGCACAGCCACAAGCACCTGGTGCCGGCGCTATCGCAGGTACAGACGCAGATGGAACAGTTGGTGCTGAAGCAATTGATACTGCATTGGCTTCTGGTCAAGCATGGCCTTCAAGCTTAGGTGCTTCTGCTGGTAACATTGGTTACGTTGACGGTCTTGGCCGTACAGTAGCTGGTTCAGTTTGGGGTGGTTCTGGTAGCTTTATTGAAGGTTCTGGTGGTCGTAAGATGACTATGGACGTTGTTAGTCAATCAGTTGAAGCTGGTTCACGTAAGTTACAAGCTGGTTGGACTATTGAAGCTATGCAAGATCTTAATGCACAGCACGGTTTAGATCTTGAATCTGAAATGACACAGGCATTGTCTGCTGAAATCGTTCAAGAAATTGATCAAGAAATCATTACTGATCTTCTTGCCCTTGCAGGTACAGTAGATACATTTGATGGCGCTGGCGCTGGACAGTACAGCTTTAACAGTACTTCTGGTAACTATGCACCTGCATATGTTGGTGATCGTCTTGCTAACCTTGGTGTTATCATCAATCGTGTTGCAAATGAAATCGCACGTAAGACTCGTCGTGGCGCTGGCAACTTTATCGTTGTTTCTCCACTTATCGTTTCTGTTCTTCAGTCTGCTGCTAAGTCAGTATTCGCACCAGCTGTTGAAGGTTCATTCAAAGGTCCTAACAACTCTATGTTAGTTGGTACTTTAAACGGGACTATCAAAGTATATAGTTACCTTTGGAACCAAGCAGGTGCAAACCTTGATCTTGGTGGTGGTGCTTCACCGCTTGAAAGTGCAAATGATACAATCCTTGTTGGTTATAAAGGTGGAAACGGAGAAACTGATACTGGTTACTTCTACTGCCCTTACATTCCATTGATGTCTTCTGGTGTTGTTGTTAATCCAACTACATTCCAACCAGTTGTTAGTTTAATGACTCGCTACGGTAAGTCTGTTTTCACTAACACTGAAACATCCTTGGGCAATTCTGCAGATTATTACGGGAAAATAAATGTTGCAAATCTTGACCTTGTATAAGGTTCTTGATAAACTACATTAAGTTTATTCTATAATATCTACATGTACGTAGAACAAAAAAGCCACCCAACGGTGGCTTTTTTGTTCCTAATTGTGGATTCGCACATACTATTATGGTTGTGATATATAATATCGATAAAGGAAATAATATGACATATAACTATCCAAAAACTAATGCAAATCTTAATACAACATATCCTGACAAATTGAAAGATATTGGATTAACGTTATTAGAACAATATACTGGTTCTAAAAAACACCATTTAATGAAATGTAACACATGTGAACATGAATGGTCGGCAACACCAAAATCTAAGATTGCAAACTTCAAGAAATTTGGAAAGGGTGGATGTCCAGAATGTACTAAACGACTAAGAGAAGAAAATGATTATATTCCAAAACGCAAAGCATTCATCCAAAAAATTCTGAATAACGGATTTGAAATATTATCAGATTATGATGGTAGTCAAGAATTAAATAATAAATTTACTGTTCGTAATATTAAATGTGGTCATGTTTTTGAAACAAGACCAAAGAATATTATATCAAGAAACGTAAATTGTCCTATCTGTAATACGCAACGCAAACGCGAAGCTTTCCAACAATTCAACATAGAAAGACAAGAAGAATACCAAAAAACAGCATCTGACTGGAACATCTATCGTCATTGTGTATATCAACTTACGCGTCAAACTTATAAAGAACACCAATCTACTATAAATCCCACAAACCTTCCACGAGGTAAAGCGGGAGTTGATGGTGCTTATCATCTTGATCATATCGTACCCGTTCGTTATTGTTTTAACAACAATATACCATCCGATATCTGTGCTCATTCATCAAACCTTCAAATGCTTAATTGGAACGATAACGTAGGTTCGCGAGATAAATTAAAACTCGACTTACCAATCCCAACCATATTACAAGAATATGTAAATTCAACATCATAACGTTCATAAATATAAATATAATAAACAACAAAAACAATATATGGATTTTTTATAATGGGAATCAATTTAACCTTTAAAGAATATCTTGAATCGAAAGAAAAGTTGCGCGAAGCGATTAAAATCACTCCTCAACAAACCGTCCAGTATACGGTTAATAAGTATTGTAAACTTATCGTCGGTGAATCTAAAGATGAAAAGCAACAGATAAACTTAAAACCAAATCAATCGATTATAGTTGAATGGCTCTATAATGATATTGATAATCCAACTCCACTAAACATCACATTTGAAGGTGTTTGTCCTAATATAGATACACTTAAATATAGTAGTTATTGGCAACCACATAAACTACAAAAATGGTTATTAAATAATACCCGCGAACAAAGATCTTAATTTTTAACACCTCACGTATAAATATAATAAAGCCACAAACGGGGATTGGTCATGACTAAATTTAGTACTTTTAGAGAATTTTTACTTACAGAAAAAAAGAAGCCAGATGTAGATAGCGATGGTATTCCTGACTGGGCAGACAAAGACAGTAATGGTAAGGAAGAAGAGAAAGCATCAGATGATAATTCTAATAAATCTGATAAAGCTACGGAAAAGAAAAAAGACTAATATCTTATTTTATTCTAAATCCTACAAAAGAACAAAAATGTCGTCTTCAAAACAAACTTTCACCTGCCAATAGTATAAATACTTTGTAGCATACTACAGGAGTATTATATGTCCGGATTTGACCCGATTGGCGATTCTGCAAATAGCCTACGAACAGAAGGCCAGGAAATAAAATTAAAATTCAAACAAGGCGTCCCTGCGACTAGTCAAGGGACGATTGAATGGAATATACCAGTACCCGCACATGGTTGTGTTTCTGGCGAAACAGGCGCATATGCAGGTATTATATTTCTTCTTAGCACTGAACCCCTTGATGCCACAAATATTCCACAAGATGGGACAGTTTATGTAGCAGATCCAACCGCAGATTTTGATTTAAGTACAGCAGATATGATTGGCAATGCCATTGTTGTTGGTGCGGTATACGAATGTGAACAGAAAGGCCGTGGTGAAACATTAACAACTTCTCTTGTTATAAGTAATTTACAACAAGGTATATCATACTACTTGGGCGGTTACGCAGTAGATTGTCAATATCGTTATCATTCCGATGGTATCCGCTCCTATTCTGATTCTTATGGTGAAAAGGATGGTACTAGTATACCATCTACCCAAACTATTAGTCTTGGCAACGAGTCAACAGGCGTGTTGCCAACAGATGGCACAGGATTAGTTCCCAGTGTTAATTATGAGTTTGATTTGATCGTAGATAATTCATTCCCTAATGGGTATGATTATAAGACGATACCGATTACAATTGATGGTATTAACGCAGGCACGTATCAAGATTTATTAGACACAATTAAAGCACAGATAAAATTATCCGATAATCCACCACAATCGCCTGTTCCACCACATACTAATGATTTTTATTGGAACGCAACAGAAGAAGAATTATATCAATACGATGGTACTAATTATAATTTAATAGACGTTATAAAAGAACTTACTGATCCTGCTAATGTAGTGGTAGGTACATATTGGTATAATCCTACTAGTAAAGTTTTACAGAATTATGATAGTCTCGCAGGCTCACCAATACCAGCCGCCACGTGGAACGTTGTTAACTTTTTGGAAACTGAATCTGATCCAACAAATCCAGCATGTGATTTATATTGGTACGATAGTACGCTCGCACGTAAATGGGATGGTTCTACTTGGTGCAATCAAGTAACATTAATATCATCAACAGACCCAAGCGATTACCCTACATTAGATTGTGGTACATATTGGTACGATTCAACTAATACGACATTATTCGGATGGGACAATATATGGGTAGAAAAATCAGCTATTTATTGGCCAGAGGCTCCCACCGCGTTATCTAATGGTACTTATTGGTTCAACAATACGTCTTCTGAAATGTTCCGTAGGGTTTCATCTGCGTGGACTGACATTACAATAACCACAAAGATTCAAGAAACCGAGCCAACTGTTCTATTGGATGGTATTGTATGGTATAAACCATCAACAGAAGAATTAAAAGTATATTCAACAGGCTCACCTTTTGGATGGATACTAACAGACGTATTAGTTTGGGCAGACGATCCAACAGATATAACATCATGTGATTTATGGTGGAACCAAACAACAAACGTTTTATCTGTCTGGGATGTTGTTAATAGTGAATGGGATGCGGTTGTCAGTTTTACTATTTCCGTATTAGATCCTGCTTTACCTGTAGTAATAGTAACTGATACTGTTTGGTATGAACCTACTAATGGTGTTTTGACGCGCTGGGATGGTAGCGATTGGGTTTCTACTACACATGTAGAGAAAGCAACCGATCCAACACAACCTAGTGTTGGCGAAGGTTGGTATAAACCATCAACAAACACATGGAATATATGGAATACTCCAGTTGCAGGGTGGAATATAATAGATCCTATTGATGCCATTATTGATCCAACTAGTATACCAAATGGAACTTACTGGTTTGATACCACCACCATTGCATTAAATGTTCGCAACGGCATTAGTTGGATTTCTGTAACATTTTCTACAGTGCCATTCGTTCCAGCAAGAAAAAGTTTATGGTTTGATACTTCAACCTCGGTACTAAATGAATGGAATGGTACTATGTGGACTGAAGCCACTCCTACTGTAGAAGTATATTTTAATACGGCAGGTGGTATAACTTTCCGTACAGTAAAAAGAGGAAGTGATACTGCTATTTTAGTACCAGTACCTCCTGGTTCTCTTTCAGCAACTGATACCGTTGTTAATGGTTTTGCAGATTTTTCTGAATTCGATATAGACCCCGTATCAGGATATACATTCGAGCGTGAGACATCTGGACGAATATACACAGCACGAAATATTCCAGCTAATTCGTTTCTATGGAGTAATTTAAAATACGTAGGTAAAATTCAATTTCCAGGTGCTGGTAATGATGGTAAATCTGGCGTACCTTCTTATGCTGAGCTTGGTGTTGGTGATGACGGAACTCCTGATGAACGTCGTGAATTAATGGATAGTATTCGCTCCCAACTTGGTTATCCCGTAGTCGATGTTGAGTTAACCAATTATCAATTAGATACTGCAATCCAAGGTGCACTTGAATCATTCAGAAAACGTTCTGGCGCTGCTACGCATAGAGGGTTCTTTTTCTTAAATATTGAACCAGGAAAACAACAATATATATTAACAAACAAAGCGTTGGGATACAATAAAATTGTTACTATTATGGAAGCTAAACGCTTTACATCTGCATTCTTATCATCTGCGCATGGTTCAGGGGTTTATGGTCAAGTAGTATTGCAGCATTTATATAATATGGGTACTTTTGATTTAACTAGTTTTCATTTGGTGGCACAATATGTTGAACAATTGGAACACTTATTCTCGACTAGGTTAACGTTTACATTCCATGAAAGTGATCGTGTTTTTTCATTGTTTAATTCTTTTACCCGCCCTGAAAAGATATTACTTGATTGTATGGTCGAGCGAACAGAACAAGATTTACTTAAAGATAGATATATTAAAACATGGATTGAGCGATATGCGTTATCAGAAGCAATGATGATGTTAGCGCATATTCGTGGTAAATTTGCATCATTACCTGGTGCAGGCGGTGGTATTGCATTAAACGCAGGCGAATTAATTTCAATTGCGCAATCTTATCGCGAAGAATTATTAAATCAGATAGATGAATTTATAGTTGATTTACCAGAAGAAGTTGGAATGTATAGTACGTTTATTTTAGGATAATACACGTAGTACAAAATTATTTTACAAAATATAGGTTAAGGAGAAAAACCAAATGTCAAAACGGTTAGATAAAATTATTGAAGAAATGGGAAACTATTCAGATATGGGAATGCCCGATGGACAAGGTGCCATGGGAATGGGTAGCGCAGCATCAATGGGCGGTTTACGAGGTGGTTCATCAGATGGTCGCCCAAAATTAAAAGCATATAAGCTTAATGATCTTCTTCGTTCACGTAATCGTGCAGAAGAAGAAGAAGGTTTGGATGATAACGATAATGGTATGGAAGATACTGGTATGGAAGATACTGGTATGGAAGATATGGACATGGAAGACGAAGGAGGAACAGCAGAATTAACGCAATTCTTTACTGACAATCCTGAACCAGCTGATGACGAAATCGCTGCATATGCAGAAGAGCATGGCATGGATCTACAAGAAATGCGTCTGGCTGTTTATCGTTTAATTCAATCGTTACTTCCTAGTGATGAAGAAAATATGGATGATGAAGACACTATGGGCGATGAAGACACTATGGGCGATGAAGACACTATGGATTTCTCTGTGTCAGGTGATACAGGTGAAAAACCAGCATCTAATGAATTAAACATGGGTTCACGTCGGACATCACGCGATAGAATGTAAATAGTAACATGAAGTTATTTGAAGTAATTGGATTCGAAGACAAAAAAACTGGTATGCCAACATACGATGATATGATGGCAGACCCAGATTATTTTGCACGTGCCAAGCGCAGAAAACATGGGATAGTGATGATGAGTCCTGATGAATATATTAATAAAGCCGTCAAAGGATTCAAGCAATCTGATCCAGATGCTACAGCTGAAAGCGTTATTAGAACAAGAGATCCTGACTTAATAAGTAAATATGCTAAGCAGATGCAAACAGGAGCTAAATTTCCTACTATAATGTTAGATTATTCAATTGGTTTTAGTCAAGAAGGATTGCATCGTGCTCTTGCAGCTAAACAACTCGGATTAGATGAAATACCTGTTATGATAATTAGTATGACTAGACGTAGTGACAGAGGAACTAAAAGGGCATCGTATTAAATGAATGATTATAAAAAAGTTAGTGACTCGTGTAATGGAACAATTGGTCCAGATTATAATTTAAACCCAGATGGTACTATTAATACTGCCGTGTCTGGAACACAAGCGTGCCCAACGATTCAAAACGATAGTCGCCGTTTGCCTGATCAAAGCGACGACCTTAGATGTAGACCGTTCCAATTAGAAAATGGAAAAAGTAATCAATATGTTGATCGTTTAGTCAATGAAGCATTGAACATTGGTGGTGCTACTTTAAACATTTATAAATTATTAGGAGTACATGAACAAGGTAAACTTGTGGATTGTACTGGTAGAGGTGAACCAATATCAAATGGTGATTTGCCTAATTTCCCTGCTAGTAATGCATTTGATAAGTACGTTACTGAATGGCGATCTATTCAACGTGGTACGGGTGTTCTTGTGTCTACTTATATTGGTTATGATTTTGGTAATATTAAAACAACCAATGGCACAGAACGCGCCTATGGTATTAATACATCCATTTATAAACATGTCGCAACAATTGCAATTAAGCAAAGCGCACAACAATTACGTCGTGTAACGCGCGCAAGAATCGAGCGTTCCGATGATGGTATAAAATGGTATGGTGTTAATATTGTATTATTTCCAGATGATGATTGTTTGAATATTATACAATTTAAACATTCAGTGCCATCACGTTATTGGCGCATTCGTCCAATGGATTTCAATGGCGTCGATACTAATGATGTATGGGCAGTTCCTGCAATTCAAATGTTTCATAATTATACTGGCACAGACGAATATAATATTCAAGATAAGGTGTTGTTGGAAAATAGAGATCGTGATTATTCTACCGATGTGATTTTATTAAAAGGATATTATGATTTAACCGATAACCTAAGCGAACTTACAGCACTAGGTTTAGAAGTACCATCTATGACAATATACATAACAGTAAGTTTTTCTGCATGTGTAGCAGTACTTGGTCGCCCTCTTGTCGTAGGCGATATTATGGAAATTCCAAGTGAAGCACAATATTCAGCAGAAATGAAAAGAATTTTAAAATGGATGGAAGTCACAGACGTTTCTTGGGCAACAGAAGGGTATACTCCTGGATGGCAACCAACGCTACTTCGTATAGTAGCACAGCCAGCATTTGTTTCACAAGAAACTCAAGACATATTTGGTGACCTTGGCGAAACGTTACCAGATGGGGTTGGCACAGTATCTGGTGAAGATGGTAAAAATCCTATCTACCAAGATTATTTTGATGTAAGTCAGACAATTGAAGCAGAAGCACGTGATGCTGTTCCTGAACGAGGAGCTGAAGGGTCAAGTACTATTAGGGCATGGGAAGAATCAGAGATAGAGGCCGCCACAGACAAAGGCGTAAACAATCTTCAAAAGATTGGACTAAATCCAACAGGATTATATGTTGAAGATGCGATGCCACCAAACAATTCACCGTTTACGGAAGGTGACGAATATGAGGCAAATCCAACCCATGGTGATTATCATAGATTGACTTATTCTGGGTTAGCAGGCGATATACCTGCAAGATTATATCGTTATTCTTCATCTAAAGGACGGTGGATTTATTTAGAAACTGATTTGCGTGCGCAATATGATCCCGCCAAACCAACAATGAAAGAATTTATAGTAAGTCCTGATGCAGTACCAAATAACCAAATAACCAGAAACAGGGAAACTATCGACAAGGATTGTGAGGAAACTTAATGGCCACATCAGTATTAGATAATTATCATTACGACGCGCAATTGCGTAAGTACATTGTACAGTTTGCGGCAGTATTTGCTGGCATTCAAGTAGAAGTTGGAAAGCGTGATGATATTGAACCGCATTTAATTAGCGTGCCTATTAAAAATGCCAGCGTGGATCGTGTCGTTGGTCATATTAAAAGCGAAAACACCCAAAATAAACCAATTAGATTGCCTATTATGTCATTCCAACTCGTAAATCCTGACCTCGCGCCAGACTTACGCAAAGGAATTGGTACGAAACGTCGATCCACATACATGCCCACTGGTGGATTATTTCCAGATGACATGAAAGTAGTAGAACAACGCCAGCCCGTGCCTTATCGTGCCTTATTTGAATTAACTATATGGGCAAGTAATCAAGATCAACATTATCAGATTGTGGAGCAAATTCTTACACTTTTCGATCCGATACTTCAAATCCAAACCACCGATGATATATTTGATTGGTCTAAATTAACATCCATAGAACTGACTGATGTTAGGTTCGATGAGACTGTTCCACAAGGTTCAGATCGTCGAATCATCCAGAGTAGACTCGGTTTTTCAGTACCAATATATCTATCTATTCCTGCGAAAGTACACAGTAATTATGTTAAGGATATTTACCTTAGAATTGGAGCGGCGGGCACAGATTCCGAATCTTCATATGACATAATTGCAGATCTTGATTCTCAAGGCGTTGAATATGAAAAAGTATTCTCTTTAGATGATATCGATATAGATAAAAAATAACATATTTTATCATTTTTCGGTACGTCCGTATAAATAGTAATAGCCACGTTATGTTAGTGAAGAAATAACGTTTAGTTAAGGAGAATCCCGATATGGCAACTTTGGTAAGCCCAGGTGTAAGTGTAACAGTAACAGATGAAAGTTTTTTCATCCCTGTATCAGCGCCTACAGTCCCTTTGTTTTTTATTGCGACAGCCGATGAAAAATTCCGCCCTGATGGTTTAACGCCAGCAGAAGGCACATACGAATATAATGTTGTTCGCACCGTTACATCTTTAAATCAAAGTACACAATTATATGGTGTTCCAAAGTTTCTTGAAGATGATACATCAGGCAAACCACATCATGGTGATGCCCGTAACGAATACGGATTATTTGCTTTAAACCAATACTTGGGATTAGGCAATCGCGCATATGTTGTACGCTCAAACGTTAACTTAAATGATAATATTACAGATATCCGCACTATGTGGGATACAAAAATTCTTGAAGCGCAAACAGTACTTCAAAACTTAATTCAGAATTTTTTAAATGAAAAGGATGCAATTGGCACACCAGCGCAAGTACCTGATGGTTCACCTGTTGGTTCACCAATAGTATATGTAGACGGCTCACCGTTAGTATACGTTCCGAATCTTCCAGGCACATCAACAACCGTAACCGCCGCCGAATTACAAGATCTTGCAAGAACTGCAACTGCAGAATTGTTTTCTTCATATTCGTTTAATATCGTAGATACTGATTTCTTTGGTGCCGTGGGCGTAGCCTCTGGGCTTCTTGTTTATGCTAATGGATATTCATTAGCATCAACGGGGGTCTTTGATGGATTTGATTACATGACATCTAATATTGGCTCATATCCATCTTATCCTGGTGGTACAGGTTCACCTCCTGGTGAATTTACTGCAGTAGAGGGCGCGGCGTTCTTAGTTGCTGCTGCTGATGATATGAAATTCACGCTTGAATTTTTATCACAAACAAGTCTTGGTGCTAATGATGCCGCCCGTCGTACAGCGATTGTAACAGCACTTCAAGCATCTATTGTTTCAAATACAGATATTCGTGCTGAAAACTTTGATTATAATTTAATTACATGTCCTGGTTATCCAGAGGTTGCAGACGAGTTACTTAGTCTTGTTGCAGACATGCAGGATGAAGCATTAGTTATTGCTGATACTCCAATGAATTTAGATCCAGATGGTATTACCAATCCATCAACGGGTTGGGCTGGTACTGTTGCTCGTCAACGTTCTACGCACATTGCATATTATTATCCATCAGCCCTTGCCTCAAATCTTGATGGTAAGAATGTTGTTTGTTCGGCAGCAGGTGTTGCTCTTCGCACATATACTTATAGTGATAATGTATCATTCTTATGGTTTGCACCAGCTGGTATCCGTCGTGGTCTTATCACAGGAATATCAAATCTTGGTTACGTAACAGGTGAATTAGGTACCCCAACAACATTTGTTGAGGTAAGTTTAAATCCTGGTCAACGCGATGCGTTGTATCAATACTTGGCATCTGGTGATATTAATCCATTAGTATTCTTCCCAGGAAATGGCTTCCTTGTTTGGGGACAGAAAACTTCTGCACCTGCTGCAAGCGCAATGGATCGTGTTAGTGTTTCACGGCTTATGAAATACATTAAACGTCAACTTCGTAGAAATACGTTAAGTTTCGTATTTGAACCAAATGATCAATTAACACGTGATAATTTAAAAGCGGTTATAGATGGCTTCCTCGGTGACTTAATTGTTAAACGTGGATTATACGATTACGCTACTATTTGTGATGAAAGTAATAACACACCGGATAGAATTGATAGAAATGAATTATATGTTGATATTGCATTGAAACCCGTTAAAGCGGCAGAATTTATCTACATACCAATTCGTATAGTTGCAACTGGTGCAGAAATTTAAAACTTTATGTAAACACGTAAAGAAGACATAGAGAAGGAAAAAATAAAATGGCTACAATTAATGATCAAGGTATCCCAGGCGTAGGAACGGGTATCCTCCATCCTAAACAGAAGAATCGTTGGAGAATAACATTCGCTAACCTTGGCGGTGGTACAGACTCACAACCGCTTAGCTTACAAGCGATAACTGTTACTCGTCCCGTGTTATCCTTTGAAGAAGTTCAATTGGATCGTTATAATTCTCGTGCGTGGATTGCAGGTAAATATACATTTGAACCTATAACGCTTAGCTTTGAAGATGATGTTTCTGGTACAGCTACACAGGTTATTCAGGAACAATTACAGAAACAACAATGGTTAATTGGTGCAGAAGGTCAATTTCTTGCTGCGGCAGGAGAAGCATCAATTTATAAATTCGTTACGTATCTGGATATGTTAGATGGTAATGATCAAGTAACGGAAAGATGGACAATTGAAGGGTGCTGGTTCCAACAGGTTGATTATACTGATTTGGATTATGCTGCATCTGATGTTGTTATGTTAACTACTACAATTCGTTATGATCATGCACGTCAGAACATCGGCGGCTATAGCCAAGGCAACGGCGTAGCAACTGGTGGTGCTGGTAAGATAGGATAACATTATAAGATATCATGGACGATAATTTCACAGGGATGTGAATATTTGTAAAGGGGGACTTGTCCCCCTTTTTTGTCTGTGTGTTTTATATAAATATATTATTATAGGAGTTCAATATGGCACAAGATCCAAGAAGATTTACAGTTAAAAACTGTCAAGCTGCGAAAAATAGCGTAGCTTCTGCTGATCAAAAAAGGAAAGATTTTTTTGGTAGTTTGGGAAAAATGGGCGATATTGAAATACTAAACAGATTCGGTGGAAGTAAGATAACTGCTGGATTGCGTGCATTAGCAAAAACTTCTGATTCAATAAGAACAGGCGCAACGAATTCTGTCATAATTCCTAATGATAGGGGTTACGTTCTTGATGCAGTTGGGATAAATCCAACTGCCGCAGTAAAGGCTGGCGAATTCAACCCAGGTGTATTTAACAGAGGAGTTGCTCAAGCAGAATCAGTGCTTGACAGCGTTAAGGGTGGGGATTTTAAACTTAACGATATCCCCGGTGCATTAACAGATCTTCAAAATTTGGGATCATTAGTAGACGGAATATACACGGATGATTCAGGACAAAGTAGTACGAAAAGTATTGAGGTTTGTGGTGCATCACCATATGCTGTCGATCTTGTTCAATATGCACCAAAATATAAATTTCTATTCATTGTACAAGTTACCGTTAAAGAACAATATTTAACAGCATTGTCGGAAAATGCAAGACAATTGGCTTTCGTAGTTAAAACGAGCACCCGACCAAATGTTAATATAGAACATGAAGAAGTCAACGTATATAATTTCTGGACTCGGGTTCCAAAAAGAGTCGCATATGAACCAATAACTATGCGTTTTTATGATGACAATAAAGGATTAGCTCATCAATTCTATACATCATATTTAAGATATATTAGTCCGATTAGTAGAATCGGTGGAAAAGAAAGCGGATATATGAGTACTAAATGGCTCGAAGAAAACGGCATGAATTTTAATAAATATAGTGAAAAAAGTTCCGCGTCATTGGGAGCGCTAGAAGGTGATATTACTACTGTCATAGATGAAATAAAACTTTTTCATATTTACGACTATGGTAAAAAAATGACCGCCTATCATTTTCATCATCCAAAAATTCTTACTATGAATCTTGATGATTTAGACATGGCCGATAATGGCAATGGTAGTGAAATAGAATTACAATTTGCCTATGATGCATTGCACATAACCCCTGCCATTTCTATTGTTGGAAACCCTAAAGGCGTTGCCGAATTAACAGGTGATAAATTAGGCGCACTTTATCCTATTAGACCAAACATTAAAGCGGATGAACCTGATGCATATCCAGAAGGTAGTGATGACGAAGACGGAATACCAGAGCCAAACGAAGAAAATATTCTTCAAACTGCAACTTCTGCTGTTTCGTCGGGAATTTCCTCTGCTACAGGATTAGTAAGTAGTGCCTTTAATAGCGTTTCTGATTATGCAGGATCATTATTCAAATAATTAATGGATTAGAACATGGCAAGGAAAGGTATAAGAAAAGGATTATTCACTCCAAGGCATCCTGGAAAGTATGTTGGTAATGTAAACAATATTGTTTACCGTTCTTCTTGGGAACTTTCCTTTATGAATTTTTTAGACAACAATACTAACATAGAAAAATGGGGCTCTGAAATTATTGCTATTCCTTATCGCAAACCAACTACAGGCAGAATACACAAATACTATCCAGATTTTTGGATAAAATATAAAAGTAAGAACGGTAACGTAGTTCAAGAAGTTATTGAAGTTAAACCAGAGAAAGAAACCCGCCAACCTACCACTGTAGGTAAAACTAAAAAAACACAATTATATGAAGCTATTACATGGTCAATAAATAAAGCAAAGTTTAAATCGGCGGCTCTTTTTTGTACTAAGTATGGGATGAAGTTTAGAGTGTTAACCGAAAAACATCTTTTTCATTAACCGAAAGAACCATCCTAATAATTATTGATAAATAGTTACATTGCCGTATTATAGGAATTATTTAAATGACTACTGACACTACTGAAGTTGAAATGATTATTGAACATCCATTAGAAGAAATATTTGATATTGAATCAGGTACGACGCTAATACCTCGTACGGAGAAAACTACAGAATTAGTAGCGGGAGAAGAATATGATGATAAAGATAAAGAAATTGAAGATCAGTTTCAAGAAGTATATGACCATGCCCTTTCCGCATTCGAAGATCAAGTAGCAGAAGCAGAAGTTATTGAAGGAAAATATAAAGCACGCAACATGGAAGTTGGTGTTCAGTTATTAAATACCGCCCTTGCCGCAGCAAAAGAAAAATCATCACTGAAACAACATAAAGATAAGACAGCACTCGCCAAAGGAAAACTTACAGGGAAAACGGTCAACCACAATAACCTCATTATAGCTGACCGCAACGAGTTATTAAAAACGTTGATGAATAAAAAAGATTAATCTAATATTTTCATCGCAGATTCAAAAGCATCAGATATTAGTTCATCAACTTCAGTCATACTTTCAATATTATCCGATTCTTTTTTTTCTTCAATCTTAAATGTTATATCTTTTAGTTTCGGTAAGTTATCCAATGTTAATTCGTAATAATAGTTACATGGTTCTTTTGTGATTGTAGTTGTCGCACCATCTTCCGTAGTAATTGTTTCTGTCGGCTGATTAACGTATTTACCGTAGCGTGACATAAATGTTGCAAAAGGTGCAAAAGTATCAGGATCTACTACAATCTGAGCCATTGTTGGAATATATGGTGCGTAAATGTAACCAGTATCAGTTTCACCATTACCGCCTTTATATCCAATAATAGTTTTACCATGTTCAAGTCCGAAATCACAATATACTTTTATAGAACCATACAATGTTCCAATGTATTCGATGTAGCCATAATCGTATTCATTAAGTGCTTGTGGTATAAAGTTGTTACTATTTTTTAGGATTTCTGCAACGGCTTCAGACGCGATTACAAAATTACCACAACCTCGACGTGATTTCCTTGCAATTGAATTTGCGCATGAACTTATAGATATCCCAATCTTCACAATTTTATTTTGATCAATATCCTTACCATCCCCTACGATTTTTTCAACGTCAAGTGACGCTTTATGTGCAATCCCAGAAATATCATTTCTAATTTCTTCGTATATTTCTTTGGCGATTTCTGTACAAGGATTTACTTTATCATCAAATACCCCTGCGTTTATATCTTCTAAGGCTTCAAGTGATAAACGTGTTTCTAATTTTCGCGCCCCTGCTTCTACTGCTTGCGAATTTATAGTTAGACTAATTCTGGTACCTACGTTGTTTTCTTCGTCTATAGGTTCTTCGTCTGTTATTTCATATTCTAATGAAAATATTAATCCAACAGGCGCTGTCATTGGTTGCACCCCAACAAAATGTCTGACAGCTAGACTATCAATCACTTCTGATGTAATATTTCTAATCATGTCTGCGCTTGAACTTGCACCCATGCCCGCAACGCTTTCAAGATAATCGTCTGTATTTTTAAGCAATGTATCCTTAATTATGTCTTTTGTCTGCTCTGTATCTACTACGTTCATAATTCTATCCTCTTTCTCTTTATTTACTACTTTAAAAATTAGACATCCCAATAGATTGGTAACCCAAAAATGTGTGGTAGTAAATAAAGATATGAAAAAAGAAATATTAAACGAATTACATGAACGACAGAACTTGCTAAATCTTGTGATAAATTCTGCAAGAGATCCGTCTTATTTTATAGAACACTATGCGAAGATACAACATCCAACAAAAGGTGCTGTTCCTTTTAAACCATATAAAAAACAAGAACAGTTGTTATATTCGTATCAGGAAAATCGTTGGAATATAACATTGGGTTCTAGGCAGACAGGAATCACTATAACTAATGCACTATACGCCTTCTGGTTTGCTATGTTTAAATCAGATAAAACTATAATGATTGCGGGTGAAAAGTTGCGACATTCTAAAGATATTTTACATAGTATTAGATTTGCGTATGAAAATTTACCCAAGTGGCTACAAGCCCGCAATAAATTAGTGATCAATAATAAATGTATGATGCAATTTGAAAATGGTACAAGGATTTTGGCGATAGCGCCGACTATATATGCAGTTAGAGGATTTTCGGTCGATCTTATGATATTAGATTGTTTTGCATATATGTCACCAAATAAACAAGAAGAATTTTATACGTCACTATATCCTGCAACAATGGGTTCAAAAAATAGTGTAATGATTATGAGTTCGACTGGCGGCGGATATGACGGGGTATTTACCTCCATTTGGGATGATGCTTTGGCGAAAAAGAATAAATTCGTGGCAAACTTTATTAAATGGAATGATGTACCTGAACGGGATGATGGGTTCAAGGATTCAATGGTTTCCATGCTTGGAGAAACACGATGGAAAGTGGAGTATGAATGCTCTTTTGATAATTAAGGAAGATTATAATGGCGCGCGCAAAGAATGATAAGTTAAAAACCCCCGATCAGGAAGTTGAATTTACATATGAACAGGTACAAGAGCTAAAGCGTTGTGTTCAAGATCCTATTTACTTTATAGAAAATTACGTTCAAATACAACATCCCGTTAAGGGTGCCGTTCCCTTTCGGTTATATCCATATCAAAAAAATATGATTCGTGCATATCAAGATAACCGTTACACTGTAGTACTTTCTGCACGTCAAACTGGTAAATCTATAACATCCGCCGCCTACCTTCTTTGGTATGCAATGTTCCAGTTTGATAAAACCGTCCTGATTGCAGCCAATAAAAACGCAAATGCAATGGAAATGATTTTACGTATTCGTTTTGCATATGAAAATCTTCCAATGTGGTTGAAAGCTGGCGTTAAAGACGATGGTTGGAATAAACATGAAATTGGCTTTGATAATGGTTCCCGTATCGTGTCAACCGCAACATCGGAAGATTCTGGTCGTGGTATGGCTATTTCACTTTTGTTCCTTGACGAATTTGCATTTGTAAAACCTAATATCCAAGATGAATTTTGGACATCAATAGCACCTACATTATCAACTGGTGGTTCGTGTATAATGACATCAACGCCTAATGGTGACATGAATATTTATGCTCAGGTTTGGCGCGGTTCGCAAATGGGTACTAATGGATTTTTCCCTATACATGTTAAATGGGACGAACCCCCAGGCAGAGATGGTAAGTTTAAAGAGGAGGAAACTGGAAGGATTGGTGTCCGTCGTTGGCAACAAGAATATGAATGTGTCTTTTTGTCATCAGATTCATTGCTTATTGATTCGTTATTTCTTACGAACCTAACGCCGTTAATTGAAGCAATCGTTCCTAAGCTTACTGTAAACGATGTTGTTTTGTTTGATGAAATAAAACCAGCAAATACATATTTACTGGGTGTCGATCCTGCTACTGGCAGTGGTGAAGATTATAGTGTTATCACTATATTTGAATTTCCGTCAATGACTCAGGTTGGTGAATATCGTAGTAATACAATGTCCACAAATGATTTATATGGTGTTATGAAAAATATATTAAAACATATAGAATCAAAAGGAGCGATGGTATATTTCTCAATAGAAAATAACGGCGTTGGTCAGGGATTAATTGCATTATATGAAGCTGATGAAGAGCCATTAAAACTTGCTGAGTTTGTTTCAGAAGACGGCAAGAATAAATTAGGATTCACAACAACAGCACGTAGTAAAATGCGCTCGTGTGTTAACCTGAAAGAAATGCTTGAAAAAGAAAATATGCATATTACTTCAAGAATCCTTTTATCTGAATTAAAGTCTTATGTTCGTTCACGTGGTGCATATGCAGCGCAAGCAGGTGCAACAGATGATTGTATAGCTGCAACGCTTATTGTACTTAGATTAGTAGAAGAGATCGCGGCGTATGAGCAGGCGGCGTTTGATAAACTATATGCAGGCGATTATGATGAATGGAAGCAATCAGACTGGGATGGATATGAAGAAGGATACGATGAAAACGACGAGGGATTGCCTAGTATATTTTAAACAACATTATCATGAATAATGTTGTTTAATAATCTCAGTGCTTGCCCCAACATCAATAATAACGGGTTGGTTTTTATATATGCCCCAATTTGCTAATCGCGTAAAATCGGCTGGCTCGATATCATAATTACCAACTAGATCTACAAGACTATTAAGAGTTTCGTTTTCTTCATAGATCTCTTCATATCTTGCTTGGGTTTCTTCATCAACACGAATATTCCATTTACCTGTCATAAATTTTACAAGGTGAATTGCTTCATCTGGCGTTAAACCATTAAAAAATTGTTTGAACTGCGTTGGTTTCATTTTTTCAGCTTTTTCAACATGAATCCATGTAGGTGGATTGTTTTCTTCATCGAAATCAATCATAGGAATTGTAATACCCATATCAGTAAGATAGTAATCGCCAAACATTTGGGATTCGTATTCATTCTGGGCAATACCTTTTTTATTTTTGGCAATTTTTAATATCGTTGCACGTCCTTCGTATTCAATTTCAAAGGCGATTCGGGATGAACCTGTTCCAATTTTTGCCGCCCGTTCTTGAGCGTAACGAACGCGTTGTGCAAACGGAACATTCTGTTTGTATTTTGATTTATCCCAATCATCGGGTAATGGCGCTTCTTTTAATAATTCTTTGATTTTCATGATATAGTATTTATCCTTGACATTTAAAAATAGTCATGATAAGCTATATAAAATTATTATGACTGGTAGAAAGATGAGAGATTTAAAAACATTATTTATTAGATGGTATTTCAACGAATTCGCAGATCTTGATCCGCTACACGTTGAAATGTCTAAATTATCCGAAGATTCTCCATGGCACAGGGAACGAACTATTGCTGTCCATACCAACATGGTAGTTGGGGAGTATTTGTCCCGTGTGTGTGCTAAATATGGCGAAAATGAATGGTCTGCTGCTGATCTTTATGGGGCTTTTGCCTGCGCTTTTCACGATGTTGGGAAGCCCGCAGCACGAACAGAAGCATATACACCAGCGCGCGGCACATACTACCGCTACGGTGGACATGAACTGATTTCTGCACGCTTGTGGGAAGATTGGGCTGTTCGTAACTGGAAATTCTTGGAAGAAGAATTTGGCCTGACATCACATGGAATTTATGCGACAGGTTGGTTAATTGAAAACCATCTTCCTTGGGATGTGAAGAAGCCAGAAAAGCGCCGTCAATTAGCACTTGGTGTGAAGCACGCTGTGCGCGATCCTGAACGTTTCATTAATGTGGTGCAAGCGGATACTTGGGGTCGTATTTCTGATGATGCCACGGAAAAGCGACAAAAAACCGAGGATTGGTGCAATGATTTCCTCCGCCTTTTTAAAGAGGTTAAGGAAGAATATAAAACACGATACGTGAATCCAGATGCGCCTATTATGTATATGCCAATCGCCGCTTCGGGTTCAGGGAAATCTACGTTGCTTAATAGTGAAAGTATGGATTGTGTGCTGGACTGTGATAATGTTGAAGGTGAATTATTGCACTTCTCATTAGATACGTTACGCCATGATTGGTATGATCCTGACGATTACCGAAATGCATTCGCCTTGGCGTGTGATGATAAAGATTTTGCAAACAAAGCTAATAAAGTTTTTGCAGACATGGTGAAGACAGGTAATAGTATTTATCTTGATAATATCAACATTTCCAAGAAGCGTCGTGCTAACTATATACGTGAAGCACGTAAGTATGGGTACGTGGTTTATGCTATTTTGCTTCCTATCGAATTGCAGACAGTCATGGATAGACAGGCTACGCGTAGTGATAAAATGGTACCAATTGATGTGGTGAAGAACCATTATATGGGACTTAGCTTGCCTTCCTTGGGTGAAGTTGATCGGATTATTGTATATAGCGGTAATCTACCTTAAAAAATCCCCGCTTCGGCGGGGATTTTTTCATCTACGATAAATAGATACATGGAAAATAAATATGAAATTATTCGCGGAAAACGCATTGAAGATCAATTAGATGGCTATGAATTATTTGAACAATCTACATACAATGATTTAGAACGGAATGTACTAAATTTCACTCCTGTTTCTACTAAGCGCCAAAATGCGGTCGATCCTGTTAGGGTAACTAGTATGGCATTGCTTCCCTTTATCGGTACAAAAAATCTTAATGTTGATACTATCGCGAGTAGTGATGGTACAAATTATAGTCCTAAAATTATCTTTAATAATGTTGAATTTGAAGAAGAAGACTTGCCAGAGAATGTGACGTTTAAAGGTAAAGATGGTAATGATTATCATATTAAACCAATTAACTTGGCTCAGAATACATTACGCGTTAGATGCGATTGTCTTGATTTTTATTGGAGATTTGCCGCGTTTAATGCAAAAGATAAAAGCTTAATCGGAGCACCGCCTAGAGCATATCAACGTAAAACCAATCGTGGTCCAGTAAACCCACAAGAAGTTCCGGGTGTATGTAAACATCTTATTGCCGCAATGAAAGCATTAAAACATTCAGGCATTGTGCGTTAATCAGATTCTGGATCTTTCCAAAAAGTTTTCAAGATATCTTTTATATTTTGTTCTTTTGACTCGTCAAAGGATATAATTTTTTTATCATTTGTAATTTTCTTAATCGCGCCAGCTTCTTTAATTTCAGCCTTTTTATATGGTGTATTGTTTCTTGCCGCAATAGTTTCTTCCTTGATAATATCTTTAATCTTATCATCGTTAGACTTTTCTTTAATCACGTCAACTTCTTTATTACCACCTAAACCAGTAACTGTTTCAATGATTTTTTCCGCTATACTCTTTGTGGCTGTTTTTTTATCTTCTGTTTTTTCTTTGGCTTTTTTAACAGGTTCACTTTTCTTAGATTCCTTCTTAGGTTTCTTGATTTCATTTTTCGCTTCTTTTTTCGGTTCTTCCTTCGCAGCATTAGTTACTGCCACTTTATCTTCTTTGGCCTTTTTCATAATGTTTAAGATTTGATCATCCAACTTATCGTTGGTTTTTCTTTCAACCTTTGGTACACTCATTAAATCATTGAATAGTTCTTTACCGTCTTTAACTTTAACTGGTTGCATCTTAAACGTACTCTCAGGTTTATTAAGTGGAATTTTCTCAGGTTTAATAGTTTCTGTTTTCGGTGGTATTTCTTTCCCCTTAGTAGTTTTAATAATATCTTCAAGTTTTGGTTTACCAGGTGATAGTGTAATATTTTCAGGTTTTGATGCATAAACAGTATGTTCACCGACAACATTTACTGAACCACACAATGGTTCAAAATAGTATCCATCAACGATTATGTCAATATGAAAAGGATATGATGTTTTTTCAAGAATAGCAAGCGCAGGTATTTCAACAGACCATTTAGTCTTATCGCCTTTTTTAGAATCAAATCCCAATTCCATGCTACTAGCTTCAATTATGAAACGCACAGCCATATCAGCCGTATCAACACCATTGATTTCAACATCGAATTCTAATATATTCGCTTTTGTATTTGATATTGTTATTAAATTATCCATTTAAAATCCCTAAGTATCTTGTATTTATATTATTTCTTTCTTTTTAAATTACGGACAGAAACTTTGATATTGTGTAAAACTCTACGTAGATTATTCACGCTAACATTGATTTTTTCTTTCGCCGCTTCTACGATATTTAATACGGATACAATCGTGTCTGCCCGTTGTATTGGAACCAAGTAGACTTTCTCAACATGTATATCACCAATATCAATCTTAACTGTAACCTGTTTTTTAACCTTGAATGTTTTCGTTGGATCATAGAAATCTTGAACCGGTTGGAAAAAGTTCTGAATATCATTAATTTTATTCCATGCTGGTCCAGGATACGGACCGCCACCGCCACCAGCGGGTGGCTTAACTTCTTCAACTTCAACGGTAACAAACCCGAGTTGATATTGCGCTATTAGGAATTGATTAGCCGATCCAGTTAGGCCGTTAACAAGTATTGTTGGAATACCAGACATAATGGCTCCTTATCCAATTAAGGAGAACCAGAAACAGGAACTTTATCGAATATTTCAAGAATACTTGCGACGTTATCTCTATTTTTCAAATTATAGCGTTGTAATTCAGTTACGCCGTCATTTTCGTAAATAATCATTTGATAGTTTACAGGATCAATGCGTGATCTATTTTTCCCATATTTTAGAACTTCTTCTGTTATAGATAATATATTATTAATTGTGACATCAATTGTATCAACTTTACCGTCAATGCTCGTAACTGTAGTGTCTACGTTGTTAACTACAAGTGTAAGTGTATCGGTCTTACCATCTATCGTAGTAACATCTGTTTGAATATCGTCGACAGAAGTCTGTGTTGCACGTGAAGATATTGAGGTATCTACGAGTGTTAATTCTGGAGTTAATTCTGTTCTGACAGCCGTAGCGTTATCACCAGCAGATGGTATCAATAAGCCTGATAATGACGGCTGTACAGCCAATACTAAATTCGATGCTTCCGCAGGATATACGGGTAAGGTTGTATTTAAAAAATATAACCAAGCAGTATCATAGTCATCTGAATATATAACACCCGTTACTTTAACATGTGTTGGATCATATACAATACGATAACCATTAATCATAAAGTAAATATCGCCAGCAAATTTATCACCGGGCGTCGGATCGCCGCCGATTGTTCGTATGGGAAAAGCATATCGTGAATTATCTAATATTGAATACCAAGTTTTCAATCCTTTATAGATATCCGCTTTAATATCTAATGTTGTAACATCAGGATCAATAATAATATATCTATTTGCAGTATCGACAGTGAATTTTAAATCCGCTGTCATATAATCCCACATTGTTTCAGCGTAGAAATTCATTACCAGATTTCTTCTATATTTAAACTACCAAAGAAATTACTTTTAGTTCCGGCTTGCAATGTCACTACGTCACTTGTTGAACCAGTAAAAGTTGTTATTGATCCATCAATATTCTTTACGGTAATAGTTGCAGCAGTTACTGCCACTATAATGTAATAACCATCATCAGAATCTGAATTGCGAATTTTCAACATCATGCCAGCGGCAAATGCTACACCTTCAGGGGAATTAGGATTTACAGCATTAAAATCCCCATTACCTCCTGTTTTAGTAATCGTTGCTATCAAAGGACTACCAACATTACTAAAGTTACAAGTATACGTACCTGCATCCTCACCCCCTGCAATAGGTGACATATTCCAACAAGTAAACGTGTACTTGAAGGTGTCTTGGTTATCATCTGCGGTGAGTAATATCTTTTCCTTACGATAATCAAATACATCTTTTAAATCTATATTCTCAGTCGAATTGGGTGGTATTGCCCACATGCCAACTTGTACACCCCCATTATCTTGATCAATATCAACATCTTCACAATATTCCATAGCAGATGCAGGATGAAAAGCTACCCATGTAGGAGTACCTAATAAATCAGCACCACGTCTTACCTGAATCCACATACTTTCAAAACCAGTATTAGTTACTGATAAGCGAACGGGATACGCCACTGTACGATTTGATAAGCCATTGATAGTTAATGCTGGACGAATACTAAATAGAGCTTTACCAGGATGCCAATTAGTGATGGCCGCCATATAAGCACCACCATTTTGTTTTTCTTGTGCTTCAATGTGACGATGATGTTCAATAAGATTAGGGTTGAACTCACCATGTGTTTTGATTGTAGTACCCCATATGCGCATCTCTGAGCTTGATCCTGCTGTCGCTAAATTATCCATACTAATATGAACAGGCAAAGAACCCGTACGTATATAAGGCTGAGTATATAAATTAGCATGGTACATTTCATGACAGACGATACGAACACCTTCAAGCATAACACCAAATCTAACGCGCCCGGCTCCTAGCCATTGGAAATCGAGCCAGTAAATATTATCTTTTGATACATCTAAAGTTCGTCCAGAAGGATTAAATACGTCTCCGCTTCCGTCTAGTCTATCTTTGTTCCATGTTGCTTGTGGCACAGTATGGTCGCCTATAGTAGAGCTGCGAATATAGGTTTGAAGAACAAGTTCTTCCATACGGAAAAATAATCCATCAGCATCGTCTCCATAGCCCCATATTCGTCGAACATCAGCCTTACCTGTATCGCCTAATGCTACTGTCATTTCAAGTGATTGTCCAACTCCCAGTTGATAATTGTGATACAAATGTGTAGTTGCAGCAGCTTTCGCACCAGATGTTAAAGGGATTGTAAATAAAGTACCTTGATTACCAGTAATATGAGTTACTGTACCAGATAATAATTCTTCATACCACCAATCTTTTTCATTACGTTCATAAGTATTAATATACTTGCCTAAAACCTCACCCGAAGAAACTTCCAATTTACCAAATGCGTCAAATTGATGCGATCCTTCATCAAAACGCATTTTAACAGCGCCTTTCTTATCAATATCCGCATGGTTAACCATATCCTTGCCAACCATAACATTTTGTTGAAAATAATATAGTCCACCAGCAAGGTCGGCTACTTCGGCATATTTAATCGCATTAACATGTATTTCTTCGGTTGCTGTCATTAACAAGAACGGTGAAGGAATAGGTTCCTCAACCCTTACGTGAAGTTCACCTGATGTGGTTGTACCCCCAACTGCAATAACAGTTCCAGTCCATGTAGATGTACTAAATGTAATAACGTCGTCTTCTTTAAAATCAATCGTACCATTATTATAATTAATTTCTTGCATTACGGATTGCGGTATCTGTTCACCTGTTGGTAATTTAATTGCGCCGTGCGTTCCTGTTATAGCCATTATTTGTTATTCCTTAATAATTCAAATCATATTGTTGTTGGATATCAATTGATGTATCTGTTGCAGGTACTTCATATCCTTCTACTCGTAGAATCTTATACTGTTTATTTATTAATTGATAATCCACGAGAGTTGTAGCTGGTTGTGCCCAACTAAAGCTACGATTGTCTAATGTTCCTGCGGTAGCATCTTCAATCCCTGCTATTTCGGTCGTCGTGCCTGCAAGAAATATACGAACTTCTGTATTTTCTTTTAGTTTATTAAAGGTAATTGTAACATCAGCTGAAACTGTTATTACGCAACCAGCCGTTCTTACATGACTTGCCGCCGTTACGCCAGTTCCACCTGATATGTTAATAGTCATTGACCCTGTTGCAATGTTTACGAATATTGCTTTATCGGCATCAACTGTTAAAGAATACCCAGTAAAGTCATCTCCAGATAATGTGATATCTGCTGCTGTTCCAGTAATTTCTAGCCCATTACCAGTTCCTCCAGATATTAACTGGGTATCACTTATCTTTGCTGCGTTGGCTGGACTTGATGTAGTAACGGCAATAGCATTAACTGAATCATCAATTGTACATCCTGATAATGTTGCTCCACCTGTTGTTATTTTATCGCAACGTCTAAATGTGGTACCAGTAAGAGTATTAGGATTAGTACCATCATTAAAAATGAATGTGCCCATATCAGTAAAACTGCATGTAATAAAAACTACTGTAGCATTATCAACTACTTCAAAATTGCCACGACTTGCTGTTGCTGCTACAACATTTTCAACACCATCTTGTGCTGATATACTAATTGAAGTCCATTCAACATTAGAATCAACATGGTTAATTTCTATTCTATTGAAATTAGTACTAACTTGAGGTGTATTATCAACAAAAATATTTGCATTAGAATTTCTAAAATCTACTGCTGTTGCAGTAATACCCAAAGACATCAAACCTTTCCATTTATATCCACCAAATATCTTTTGAAATAATGCATATCTTTGATCTGTGCTGGTATCAAAAGTACCCATACCAGTAAATGTGCCGTAATCTCCTGCCTGTCCGTCTATGACTTCTAATGAGCATCGACCAACTCGAATAACATCAACAGCAAATGGATTACCACGAGACTGTGCTGTTGCATTTATAGCAATACCTACAATACTCCAAGTATTATCAGGAGTACCTACTGTTGCATCTGATATAGCTGTATTTGGGTCAATAGCGTAATTAGCCCAACCACCAATTGGATTGGGGTCAAAATCACTACCCGATGCTAAAAATGTATAAAAGTCGCCAGTCGTATTGCCAACTATTGTTCTAATACCACCATTAGCATATGTTGTTAAAGATGTAGGTGATGCCCAAAAAGCCCATATTAAAATAGCTCCATCAGTATCAACAGTAAAAGCACCAGCAAATTGATTAACATCATTGAGAAGTGTACCAACACCAGTTTTTGTAAACTGTGCTGATATACAATCTGAACCTTGAATATAGAAGTTACTTTCCGCTACTTCTGTACCACCATCAGCCCAAGCAGATACAGAAGATTCATCCCAATTATCTAAAGTAAGGGCTTCGTCCACTAAACCATTATTGGCAGAAGTTAAATCACTGTCATATGCTGCTATTGCCATTATCTACTCGCTATCTTATGAACACGTTTTAATAAAGATTCTGGGGTTACGTTATTAGTATGAAATACAACTGGTATACCACTTTTAGATAAGACGGTATTAATACCTTCTTCTAAAAATGCGTTTATTTGTCCATTCATATACTTAAAATCTTTATGTTTTGGGTTGACTGTACCAAACATCAAATCATCATTTAACTTTTCAAATATCACCCCAAAATTATCAGGGCGCATTTGCTCAGAAACATTACTCATTTGTGTATAGGCACAATCAAACTCTCTACATCTATCATCTTTAGTATCTTGTATAATACAACCTTTGTCACAGTACTTACATGTATCCCCAGCTTGACTATTCATCCATGGGATATTAAGTAATGTGCAACAAAGAGTGCATGAACCACATTCCATTATGCAGGTACGTTAAGTTCGTTAGAAGCAGTTAACACGATAGTTAATGGTGTACCAGTCACGATTGATTGTACAGAAGACTGAACAAACTGTGCTGTGGTAATACCTAATGCACGTGCAACAACAAAAGTTGTTGTTGATACAACTCTACCACCTTGGATATTTCCGTCAAAATCGTATGAGAAGGCATAATCGCCAGCGGATGTTAATCCAGATACTGCTGCTGGGCTACCATTACTATCTACAATAATCGCATCAGGTGTATCAATTGCATGTTCATCAATAGGGAAACTGCCTGTTGTGGTTGTAACGATTGTTGTATTATCCCACCGACGGACAGCCCATTGTGAAGTAGAAGTAAGAGCAGTCACTTGATAAACACCATTCATTGCACCATCCACTCCTGTCATACCAGAGACACGAACGTAAGCGCCAACGCCTGCATCTAAAGCCGCAGGGAAATTAGCACCAACCGAATCAAATGTACCAACAGCACCTGTGCCCGCTGTGATAATTAAATCACCAATCGTATTACGAATTGTTCTATCGTAATATAAGTCATAAGTTGCTACTGAGTCACCAATTAATGCAGTATTGAAATCCAATGTTACGGCAATTGTTTCTGGAAATGCTCTTTGTGTTGCTGTGTTATCAAAGTTTTTAACATTGTTGGCGTCAACAGCATTAATGCCTGTAATATAAACACCAGAACCACCACCATCAGGATTTGTTGGAATACCTTTACCAGAGATAAGGGTGTCGCCTTCGAATACTAACAAGTCATCCATTGCACGACCGATTGCAATATCTGCATCAGAATCAATATCACCTGTGCCGTTACCACCGGTTGAACAAAGCGACCATTGAACAAATTCGTAAACTTGTTGAGCAGTACCATCATTTGCTGTAATCTGGATACCGAAGTTATATGAACCACCTACATAACCAGGAACTGATTGTGGAGTTGCGTAATAAGTTATTGACATACCATTATAGGGTGCAATATCAGCAGCACCATCGGAGTTAGCGTCTATTTCAATATCTGCTACTGAAATTTTAAGATCGATAACATTAGATAATGGAAATTTGAATAAACGGTTACCAAGTGTGGTTTCACCAGCCGCCGCTAAGTTAGACGAGTTAAATGTTCTTGCAGCAGTTTCGCCTGATGTAGAACGAATACGAATAGCCGTGCTAAATGCTGTTCTGTTATCAACTGCAACTTGGGCTAATGGATCAGCTCCAGCAGTATCAAACGCACCACCCGCAAATGTCATCGTTAATGCAGATACGGATAAAATTAGATATGTTGCATCATTTGCAGAGGTTGTCGATGCACGCGTTGCCATTGAACCACCAACTTTAAATCCATCATCAATAAATGAACCAGTATCACGGGTAACAGAATCAATGAGCGGAGAACCACCAATTACATATGTAAATGTTGAAGGATTGCCAATTTCTTCATAGCAAAGTATAGCTTCATTAACCGGTCCTGTGAAATCAAAATCGACTGTATCATCAACCGTTGTATCAGTACCAAAACGATAATATGCTTTATCGCCCGTTACTGCCGTTTGGTCAACGAATGTTCCCAACGTAACAATACCAGCCCACTGAGACAGCACGATGCCATTTGCATCTTGTTCTTCCCAACCAGCTGAACGAATCAACTTACGGGTATTGATTGCAGGAGAAGTAACATCTCTCCAAGTCCAACCATTTTTATTCTGACCGTCAGTACCAATCTGGTACTTACCAGCATCCGAGTCGATGTCGAACATTGGGAATGGGAAGGCGTTAAGATAATTATCATCTTTCCACTCTTCTTTTGCGAATTTGTATTTAGCACTAAGTAATGCACCATCGTCAGATAATGCACCTTGTTTGATAAGATAAATGTCACGCGCTGCGGTATCATACATGACATTTTTAGCTGCGGTATTTGAATCACCAAGCCATGTTACTGCTTCTGATGCTTGGTTACTTGGATTCGCACCACTAATTTTAGTTGCAGTTACGCTTGTAGTTAATGGTGTTCCACCTGTTTCATAATATAAGCCATTATTTTCAGCTTGCGAATGATCGCGGATTTCAAAGTATTCGCCCGCTGCGATTGCAGGAAGTCCAGTACCCGTTAAAGTTGTTACTGCACCTGCTGATGCTGTCCATGCTAACGTTTCGGCACTAGGTGTACCTTGGTTAAGCTCTGATGATAGGGTTACTAATGCCATTTGTTTAATTCCTCATTATTGTTTTAATTTTTAACTTATTTATGGGTTTGTCCGCAATATGCACGATATCCATTTAATACTGTATTTATCATAATAAATATCCAACAAGACTAAATATAAAAGATATGTTAAGAGGTTATCGCGATATGAAAGATTTTTCACTAATACAACGATTGAATAAAAAAGATGATGTCAAATCTTCGCCGTTGGCGGAAGGCGTTTCTTACCAAAAATACGAATTGGAAGTGGACGGGAAGGTTCAAGTTGTTAATATTCCTGTAAGGGAAACAGACGCATTTGAAAATACGATAGTTGAAGTAAAAGAACCATTAACACGTAAAACACTAAAACAGATTCTTAGAGAACATCGCGGCATCCGCGATTATGGAGAAAAATAATGCCATCATTTGGAAAATCAAGTACAGCGCGCTTAGCAACCTGCCACCCAGACTTACAAAGACTTTTTAACGAAGTTGTAAAAAACTATGATTGTTCTATTTTACAAGGAATCCGCTCAAAAGAAGAACAAGATGAATATTTCTTTGGTACGCCACAACGAAGCAAAGTACAATATCCAAACAGTAAACACAATAAAACACCGTCAATGGCAGTGGATGTAGCGCCATACCCTATTGATTGGGACAATACTAATCGTTTTTATCATTTTGCGGGTTACGTTTTAGCAACCGCCGATCAAATGGGTATTAAAATAAGATTTGGTGGTGATTGGGATTCGGACAAAGATTTTAGCGATCAGACGTTTAACGATCTCCCTCATTTTGAATTGGTCTAACATAATATAATAATAAATCCTTTTCGTAAAACAGCCCCCCTAATAAATACAATAAATCTATTATTTGTTAGGGGTATTAAATGAGAATCAACTTCCGTCAAGGTGTGGCAAGTCATCAAGTAGGTGGCTTTTTACAGGTATCTGGCTCAGACGTAAATATTTTAGCAGCAGACCGTCCAGTTACTGTCACTCTCGCACACAAAACTACTAATTATACGCATTCGGAAGATAGTTCTGTTACTTCTGCATGGGTTGGTCCATTCACGGAAACTAATTATTGGTTATATTGGGATTTTAACTCCCTTACATTTGTTAGAACCTTCGCACATACTATAATTGAACCGATTGCCCAATCAGTAGAACCAGGTAATGGCAATGCTGCTATAGTGGGTGTTATTCCTGGTGATGCTGGAATTGGAGGATTTACTGTAGATGGATATTTTACGCGACCACAGTATAAACCTTTTGCTATTGTAGGTTCAACAGGAAACGATGGTAACTATACCGTAAAGAGTATCTCTTACAATCCTTCATTAGGTGAAACTACCATCTACGTATACGAAGAAGTAACCGATGACACAGTAGATGGTACTGCAACATTAGATATTGATTCATATGGTGTAGCTCTCTATACTGAAGGTCGCCATTGGTTTAATACTACAACAAATGTACATTCTGTTTTACAAAGTGGTGTGTGGGTGCCTATTATACGTGTATTTGCAGCACAATTAATAAATGCGACAACACTAATTAGCGTAAGCAATGATAGTCACGTAGGAATCTTCACAGGTACCCAAATTGGCAATAATGAAAGTGCTGTCTCTGGTCGCGTTTTAATTGACGAATCGACTAATCCTATTCGTAAAGACGATGGTATATTTTTTACCACAGAAGATCAATTTTTCTCCAATCAATCAAGAGTTGATGCCCTTCGTTTAGAATCTAATGTTACGAAAGCACAATGTTTAGTAGCTTCACTTTCAGCATTTAGTGTAGTAGCATGGACAGATGATGGTATAGTAGATGCAGCACAATATAGTGACGTAGGAAGTACTGTTATCGGATTGCTTGTAGAAAATTTAACCTACCTTGATGTAGGTGCTATTATCGTACAAGGAACAATTACCAATCCACTTTGGGATTGGATAACTGGTGCTACACCAACGCCAGTCGGTTCAGCGTTATGGGTTGATAATGGTCTATTAGTTACCATAGATCCGCACAAAAGTGATCCTGTTACGTATCCAATAAAACACGTTCCTGTGGCTCGTGTTTTAGACAAAGATACTATCATATTTGAACAGGGGCTTGGCGGCGTTGGCCCACAAGGACCAATTGGTAGCCTTTCCAATTTTCCAGTAGCAGACACGACAGATATTGGTGGTGTTACACTTCTTACCCCTTCTTCTGATCCATTGCGTGGTTTTGTTATTAGTGATACAGACTCAAGATTGACAAACGCACGGACACCATTATCACATACGCATAATGCGACAGATATTACTGTACAACCAGGCGGAGGTGTAGTATCAAACAACGTACAAAGTGCCATCGTTGAACTTGGAAGTGGTAAACTATCGTTAAGTGGTGGTATTATGACAGGTGGTTTAACATTAAGTGGTGCACCAACAGCACAAGGCCATGCAACAACAAAATCATATGTAGATAATCTTGTTAATGGTCTTTTATGGTTAGAAGCCATTCATATAGTTAATTTGATTTCCGATACCGTTACGACACCACCCGTATCACCAATAAAAGGCGATGCTTATATTATACCAGCTGGTGCAACAGGTGCATGGGCTGGAATAACTGAAGGAAATCTCGTACATTGGATTGAAGGTTCACCTGAATGGATTGATTTAGGACCAATATCAGCAATTCATCAAACAGAAGAATCTGTTCGGCTTGGTATTGCAATGCGCTCAACAACAACACCAAGTGGTTCCTTTTTAGGAAAGAAAAATCAAATAGCAGAATTTGATGGCGATACTGGAGCGTTTATTGGTTTTGAAATTCCTATTGAAAATAATGCAGTTTACGTTGAATCACATGCGTCGGTGTTCTCATTTGATCAATATGCCTTTGATGGTACAAATTGGATCAGATTCGGTGGTTCTAACCAACCAATCGTTGGTGATGGTACAACTATTGATGTTATAGGTGGATTGATTGGTGTTATTCCTACAACGTCGGGTGGTCAAACTGACGCATTATATTTAAGCGGAAATGATTTAACCGCATTAGATTTACGATGGTCAGCTATTACTCATGCCCATACTGCTTCAGCAATCATCAATGTTCCAGCAGGAACAATCTCAGCCACAAACGTACAAGCTGCAATTAACGAATTAGCTACAGAACATGGTGTTGGTATTACAGATAATGCTACTGGTTCTGTTTTAACATTAAGTGATACAACGTCAACGTTTAGTACGTCATTAATAGTTTCCAGTGGTTCACCTATATTAGCAGACTTGGGTCCTGGTACAATCAGCGCAGAAGGAATTTATGTAAATGGTGTTGTTGAAGCTATAGTGTTTACTGAAACCCAATTATCAGCCTCACCAACAACATCTTATGTAGCAGATTTTGCAGCAGGCGCAGTGTTCGAACTTACGATGGGTGGCGACACAACAATAACATTTACGAACGTACCAACAACAACTAAAACGTTAACTGCTACCTTCATACTTAAACAAGATGCAATCGCAAGCCCGCTTACGGGTGGTAATCGTGTACCAAGTTTCCCTGCATCTGTAAAATGGGATAACGGCACTCTTCCAACATGGGGTACTGCTGCAGGTGATGAAGATATTGTTACTATGTTTACGTACGATGGTGGCACGACTTGGCGCGCAAACTTAGCAGGACAAAATTATGCTTAATATTTTACGGTTTGTAGCAGGACATAGAAGAATACAGGGTGCTGAAGTATACGGATTGTGGTTATGGGGGTTAAATAATTATGGTCAACTTGGCGATGAAACAATAGTTGATAAAACAACTCCGGTAGAAACAGTCGCAGGCGGAACAGATTGGTCTCAGATTGCTTGTGGATATTACCACTCTGGAGCTACTAAGGACGATGGAACGTTATGGGTGTGGGGTCGAGATACACATGGCCAACTTGGTGATAATACTGTCGTATCTAAATCATCACCGATTCAAACTGTAGCAGGTGGAACAGATTGGAGTTCTATTTCATGTGGCCAGTTCCATACGGGAGCAATCAAGTCCGATGGTACATTGTGGATGTGGGGAGATAATAATGCTGGGATACTTGGTGTGTCGGGTGATGATAGATCATCACCGATTCAAACTGTAGCAGGTGGAACAGATTGGGTACAAGTATCTGCAGGAACAGGGCATACTGCCGCAATTAAAACTGATGGAACATTGTGGTCATGGGGACAAAACGGAAAAGGTCAGCTTGGTACAGGTACAACTGGACCTGGTAGTTCATCCCCAGTTCAAACAATATCAGGTGGAACAGATTGGGTACATGTATCTTGTGGATCATTTACCACAGGGGCAATCAAAACTGATGGTACATTGTGGTTATGGGGCGATGCCTCCGACGGACAATTAGGTGACAACTCAACAGCATCTAAGTCATCCCCAGTTCAAACTGTAGCAGGTGGAACTAATTGGTCTCAAATTGTTTGCGGATATTACCACACACTCGCAATTAAAACTGATGGAACATTGTGGTCATGGGGAGCAGATTGGTATGGCGCACTTGGTGACAACTCAACAGTATCTAAGTCATCCCCAGTCCAAACAATATCAGGTGGAACAGATTGGGCAAAGGCTGCGTGTGGATATTCTATTACCGCAGCAATTAAAACCGATGGAACATTATGGACATGGGGAGCAGATTGGTACGGACAATTAGGCGATGGTGGCGAAATGGTACATAAATCATCCCCAGTTCAAACTGTAGCAGGTGGAACTAATTGGTTAGAAGTCGCAGCTGGTGGACAACGGGTTAAGGCAATTGCTGGTATATAGATGGAAATATTTAATGGCATATTGTGGACTGGAATAACGTAGGTACATTAGGCGGCGAAACAACAATTAATAAATCTGCGCCTGTTCACACAGTAGCTGATGGAACAAATAGGACACAAATCAAATGCGGTCAATATTCCCATATGTCCACTATTAAATCATAGATTTGTTGATATATTAACAAACCATTTCATATTTTACGATAATAAATACTCTCATACTATAAACATATGAGGATATTATGAAACAATATTATTTTATTTCAGGCTTACCACGTTCTGGTACCACTCTTCTTTCAACAATACTAAACCAAAACCCAAAATTCCAAGCATCTATATCTGGACCGCTTGCAAGATTTTCACGTGCGATTATTGATCAATCATCTGCTATGTCAGGTTATCGCCACCAATGCCCCGCAGAAAAACGGGAAAATATAATCAAAGGAATATTTGATAATTACTATGATGACCCTAAAAAGGAAGTATTCTTTGATACAAACAGAGGATGGGGGTTACTTCTTCCATTATTAAAACAATTATATCCTTATACGAAAATTATAATGTGCGTACGAGATATTAATTGGGTACTTGATTCGTTTGAAAACTTATACAGAAAAAATCCACTTGATAAAAATTTAATGATACCAGACGAGTATGCGACATCTGTTTATTCCCGTTGCGATTATTTAATGGGCGAGGATAAGACTATTGGGTTTGCTTACCTTGCGTTAAAACAAGCGATTACTTCTAAAGAGAAGAATATGATCATGCTTGTTGAATATGAGCAGCTTTGTAAAAATCCAGAAGGAATGATGTCAGCAATTTACAATTTTATTGATCAACCACAATATGAGCACGATTTCAACAACGTGGAATCATCTTATGATGAGTTTGATGCCGATGTTAATGTTAAAGGATTGCATACTACAAGAAAGAAAGTAGAATGGATTGAACGAGAAATGATCTTACCACCTGATATCCAGAACAAGTTTGCGAATATGGAAGTATGGCGGTAACATTTAAACCCTGTGGTGAATGTACGGCTTGTTGTACAGGAATATTAGCTGGCAATATATATGGCAATATTTTTAATAAAAATAAACAATGCGTATTTTTAGTTGAACAGGAATGTGCAATATACGAAACAAGGCCAGATACTTGTAGAAACTATCAATGTGCTTGGTCACAGGGATTATTCCCAGACTGGATGAAGCCAACAGAATGCAATGTAATCATATCTGTTGAAAATAAAAATAAAAAACAATACTTAAAAGCTGTATCTCTAACAAACGAAAAAATTAGTACAGAAATTACAACATTCTTAGATGAATGGACAAAAGAAAATAATACATATTATACGGTGGTAGAAAAATGAAAATTAATATTGGTGGCGGTTAATGATTGCTTCATATGTATATAAGATTATTAATAATCACACAGGCGAATTTTATATTGGATCAAGGTACCAAAACGTAAAATTTAACAGATCTCCTGAAGAGGATCTTCTTGTACATTATTGTACATCTGGTAAATTATCTAAAAATATAAAAGAAAACGTGTCTGATTATATTGGACTTGTATTATTTAACATGAATGACAATGATGTAGTGTTTTGGTATGAACAACTTTTAATTAAAGAGAATATTAAAAATCCTCTTTGTAAAAACGAAAATTACATAGATCCAGATAAAAATATCAAAGTGTTTTCATCGACAGGAGTAAAAAGATCTGAAAGCACAAAACAAAAAATGAGAAAACCCAAATCCGAAGCGCATAAAAGAAATATGTCTGCTGCTAGGACAGGAACTACTAGAACCCAAGAAACAAAAGATAAATTATCTAAATTCCATATGGGGTTAAAAGCTAGTGCTGAAACAAGAAAGAAAATGTCCGATACACGAAAAGGTATACCACAACACCCCAATACAAGAATAGCTCTAGCAAAAGTTCACAACGGGCGAAAAAATACAGAATCATCTAAAGAACGAATGTCGTTGGCAGCAAAAAATAAACCAAAAGTAATGTGTCCATACTGCGTGAAAATGGGAAATATTAGTATAATGAAGAGATGGCATTTTGATAATTGTAAGAGGAAAAATAAATGAGTAAATTAAAATTAAACATTGGGTCTGGGTATAAACGATATGAAGGGTTTTTAAATGTAGATTTTGATACAATGACAAACCCCGATTATGTGGTTGAATTGGGAGTTGACAAATTTCCTTTTGAAGATTCAACCGTTAGCGAGGTTCGTGCCTATCATATTTTAGAACACATCGGGGAACCATTTTTTGCATTGATGCAAGAGTTATATCGTATATGTGATAATGGAGCAATTCTTGATATTCAAGTTCCTCATCATCGTCATGAAATATTCTTTGGCGATGCTTCTCATATTAGACCAATTACTGTTGAAATGATGAGACAGTTCAGCAAGAAGTATAATGAGTATCACATTGAGCAGTTCAATTCAAGTTCTGGATTTGGGTTGCGATTAGAGGTTGATTTTGAAATTATTGAATTTAATTTTATACCAGATGATATTTGGAAAAAGAGATTTGAAACTATGTCACAAGAAGAGATTCAAGAAGTATCAATGAATTTTAATAATGTATATGGTGAAACCCATATTAAATTAGCAGCTATTAAATGAATAGTGCATTAGAACATATAACCAAATTTCTTCATGGGCATGAAGAAGATGACCAAGTAGTTAGTTTACTACATACGTTTGCTAAGTATGCTTGGCAATTTGAAGAGTATGATGATATTGCAAAATGCTTTTTTAAGATTAAAGATTATAAAGAAGCGATGAAGTTTGGTGAACTAACTTTAACTACTGCATATACGAACGAGAAAATGTGGACATCAAGAACAAATTTAATTAATATATTCAACCATGCTAATTATCCAGAAAAGGCAATGGATTTAATTAAAATTCAGGAACGACTCATTCCTGATGACCAAGATACAAGACTTGAAAAAGCATTTTCTTATTTCTTAATGAATGATAGGGATAGTGCAGAAGCTATTTTATTAAAAGAATTAGAACGCGATGATTTAAAAGAAGAGACAAAAACTAAACTTGAATTCAATCTTGGGACATATAATTTATGGCGGGATGAATTTCAAAAAGGATTAAGACGGTTCTTACTTGAAGGCGAGAAGTTAGATTACTGGCGCAAAACAAAATTACCATTCAAGTTTTGGGATGGTGGAATAATGCCAGGTAGGAATATTATTCTTTATGCGGAAGCAGGTATCGGCGATGAGATAATTAATGTTCGTTTTATGAAACATTTTGAAGATGTTGGTATGAAGCCCATCTGGTTTTCGGATAGGAAAGACTTGGTTGAAATTTTCAATGCGTGTGGATTTAATGCAACTTCTGATAAGAGTAAAATTATGGGATTGGAAAATCCTGTCTGGACATATCCAATGTCTGTACCAATCTATCTTGGATTAGAATATAAAGATTTGTGGAATGGACAATATATTAAATCATTACCAGAATATGATGAAAAGTGGGATTGGTTGAAAAGCGACAAGTTAAAGATCGGCATCAGATGGGAAGGAAACCCAGATTATGATCAAGACTTACACAGGTCAGTTCCACTTGATGGAATAATGAATGCACTTGATGGTGTAGATGCAGAATTTATTTCTTTACAACGCGATACAGGATTAGAACAATTAGAACAATTCCCTGACATTCTTAATCTTTCGGAACGGTTGGAAACATTCAAAGATACATTATCCGTAATACATAATCTTGATGTTGTGATAACATCTTGTACATCTATCGTTCATGCTGCCGCCGCTATGGGCAAAAAGACAATTTTATTAACACCAATATCAGCGTATTATACTTGGTCACATTCAACGGAATTTAGTCCTTGGTATAATGATAATGTAACAATATTAAGACAACAAAGTCCAAGAGTATGGGATGAGCCATTGGAACAATTAAAACAACTTAGTGTGGATTTATAACCTATTTTAATAGCAACTTAATATTTAATCGTAATAAATAATTGACAAGGGGTTTACAATAGTGTAAGCTTCTTTCCATTGATGGGCAATGGATAAAAATAACCCATTTATATAACCATTAGAAGCGAAAGCATAATAATAATAATAAGAAATGAAGGAGATGCGAATAATGGCATTATCATTAGAGCAGCTAACGGCTGCATTCAAAAAACAAGATACAACAGAAAGTCGACCAAACAACTATTACCGTTTTTGGGATATGAAAACGGACGAACGCGCAGTTGTAAGATTCCTACCAGATACAAACAAAGACAACCCACTTGGTTTTATGGTTGAAAAACTAATGCACACATTGGAAATCAATGGTGAAACCAAATCAATACCTTGCTTAAAAATGTTCGGCGAAGAATGTCCGATTTGTAAAGTTTCGTCTGCGTATTACAAAGATGAAGGTAAAGGTAGTGTTAACGGTAAGAAGTACTGGAGAAATAAGCAACATATTGTTCAGGTACTTATCGTAGAAGATCCACTTGCACCCGATCCAGAAACTGGTGAAAATAATGAAGGTAAAGTTAAGTTTCTTAACATGGGCTACCAATTATATAGCGTAATCAAAGAAGCATTTGAAAGTGGCGAATTAGATAACATTCCATACCTTTATGAAGGTGGTTGTGATTTCATTATCAAGAAATCTGATCTTGGTGGTCGCGCAAAATATGACGTTGGTTCTAAATTTGCACGTCGTAGTTCCGATCTTACGGAAGATGAAGTAGCAGCAGCAGAAGATGAAATGGTAGATTTATCTACACTTCTTCCTGCAAGTCCAGGTTTAGAAAAAGTAGAATCTATGCTTGAAGCGGCATTAACAGGTGCTTCATATGAAGACGATTCTGCTGGTGAATCTACACCTGCAACACCTGCTGCTGAGTCAAAGGCCACCCCTGTACCTGAGTCAAAAGCAGCTTCTGCTGAATATGATGAAGATTCGGATGATATTCTTGCAATAATCCGCAATCGTAAAAATAAAGCCGCTGAATAAGACTGATGAGCAAGAAAATCAGCCACGCTGATTTTGTTAAAAGAGCCAAGGTGGAACATGGAAGTAGATATAATTATAATGAATCATATCATTCTATGTCCACCAAACTTTCTATTATATGCAAACATCATGGTGTCTTTAAACAAACGCCGAATAATCATCTACGTGGACAAGGATGTCCGGTATGTGGCGGCTCGATAAAAAGAACTATATCTGATTTTATTCGTCGCGCTATTGATGTACATGGGGACAGATATGATTATTCACATTCAAGATACACAAATTCGCATTCAAAAATCAATATTAATTGTAATGTGCACGGTATTTTTAGTCAAAACGTATTTGATCATTTGAACGGTTCTGGTTGCCCAAAATGTGCAAACAAGCATAAATATACCACAGCAGAATTTATAGAAAAATCTAATAATATCCATAGATGTAAATATGATTACTTAAAAACAGTTTATAAAAATTGGAATACAAAGATATCTATTAAATGTCCTATACATGGTTACTTTATGCAAGTCCCAAATAATCATTTGCGTGGCCATGGTTGTCCTCGTTGTGCTATAGTAAAATCAAAGAATTATTCATTGAAAGCGATTAAATGGTTAGATTCGCTTGCGACCGATTCTGATATCAATATTCGTCACGCTCTCAATGGTGGTGAATATATAATACCCCATACTAATCTTAAAGTTGACGGATTTTATGAAAAATCTAACACTGTATATGAATTTTATGGCGATGCGTTTCATGGGAATTTGAATATATTTGGCGGTAATTATAAATGTCATCCATATGATAAAAATATTACGGCCAAAGAACTTTTTGAAAAAACACAATGCCGCGAACTAAAAATTAAAGATATGGGCTACAATATAGTAACCATTTGGGAAAATGAATGGGATAAAATAAAAGGTAATATATGATGGAATTTTTAAAAAATATAACAAAAGATTTAAAAAAATCTGGTTTTGATGTAGGTGCTTCTGAGCCTCCTAGATATTGGTTCAGTACGGGCAACTACGTAGTTAACAAAACCCTTGGTGGTAGTTACATGCGCGGTATTCCACAAGGTCGAGTATTGGGATTCGTTGGTGCATCTGGCTCTGGTAAGTCTTTCATGGTTTGTAATGCAATCCGTGAAGTACAGGAAGAAGGTGCAATTGTTGTAGTATTAGATTCTGAACATGCATTAGATGATGACTTCGTTAGAAGCGTCGGAGCTAATCCAGATGCAGAAGATTATATCTATATTGATATTGACACCATTCCACAGTGTAAAAAAGTTGTCAGTAAATTTACCACAGATTATAAAAAACAATATGGGTGTTCACATGATGCTCCTAAAATTGTCATTTTTATTGATAGTCTTGGTATGTTGATGACTGAAACAGAAACCGTTAATTATGACAAGGGTGTTTCAAAAGGCGATCAAGGTCAACGTAGTAAACAAACCAAACAAATGTTACGTGAATTCGTACAAGCCATTAAACATTTGAATATCTCAATTGTTGTAACCAGCGACGTTTACAAGAACCAAGATGTTATGAATGGTGAAGGTGTTTGGATTGTGAATGATGCTACTAAGTATTCCTTGTCACATATTGCCTTGTTAAGTAAACTGAAACTGAAAGACAAAGATGACAAGAAACACGTTCTTGGAATTAACATGAAAGTTGAGGGATATAAGACGAGATTTACGCAACCCTACCAAACCGTAACAATTGAAGTTCCATATTTAACAGGAATGGACCCGTATAACGGATTAATAGACGTTGCTAAAAACTTGAATATTTTGACACAAAGAGGCGCGTATTATTACCTTGAAGGCCATGAAACAGGTTGGATGAAAAAAGATGGTTGGGACATTCATAAGGTTGCAATCTTGGCACTTTGCGAAGCCCAATGTGATAAGTTCTTGGATGCGGAAGTGGATGATGCGGATATTAATACCAGTGATGTTAAGTCGGCTAAATCTAAGCGCGTAGCAAAAGGAATGCCAGACGAAGAGTAACCTCCGAATTAGGGTATTGACTTTAGTAGCCATATATCGTATAATGTGATATATGGCTATTTTTTTATGGAAATCAAATGTTTACACATCAAATTAAAACTTTAAGAACAGCACAAGAGCTGATGTCCGACAACATGTTGGTTAAACACTATGCGGGTTCTATTTCATATGGAACAAATTTACCTACATCTGATGTGGATTTTCGTGGTGTATTCTGTGCCGATCCTGTTAATATTCGTACACCGTTTTACACTGTGCGTGAATGTGAAGACGTGGCTGAAGAAGATACTAAACTGTATGAACTTTCCCACTTTATGAAATTATGTTTAGAATGCAATCCTAATATTATAGAAACCCTTTGGGTTGATGATGAAGATATTGTATTCAGAACACCCGCATATGATTTGCTTCGCGAACATCGTCATAAATTATTATCTTCTAAAATTGCCTTCACCACATCAGGATATGCAATCTCACAGTTGAAGCGTATTAAGGGGCATAATAAATGGATCAATAGTCCACAGCCTTTTGATGCACCAAAACCTAAAGATTATGTTTCGTTGATTCAATATTTTGGCGAAGACAAGATGTTGAAACTTAATATTGTTGATTGGAATGAAAATCATCGGTTGATCCCATATGGTGGCGATGTTTTTGGTGTGTATGCTGAACAAGGTCGTCAGATTTTTGATCATGTTGGTAAATTAAATACCAATTATGAAGGTGACCGTTCTGAATATGAAAAGAAAGTACCGATGATGATTATTAAATTCAATAAAGATGTTTATAAGGAATTTAAAGTTAAACATGAGATGTATTGGAGTTGGAAAAACAATCGCAATGAATCACGTGCGGAGTTGGAAGAGTCCCATGGATTTGATACGAAACACGCTATGCACCTTGTAAGATTGTTGCGTATGGGCGTTGAAGCACTTCGTGACGAAGAAATTATTGTTAAGCGTCCCGATGCGGAAGAATTGCTTTCTATTCGTAATGGCGCATGGACATATGAAGAAATTGTCGCGTATGCAGAAAAGATGGACAAAGAAGTCCGTGATGTTTGGTATAAGAAAACTAATCTTCCAAAGCGTCCCGATCTTAAATTTGCTGCTGCATTGTTGATGGACGTACAGGATTCAATTTGGAATGGTTAGAAAAAAATCAAACGATGGTCTTTTAACATTTGATGAAGATTCGCCACTTTACGCTAAAAAGAAATTTAAGCGTAAAGTAAAACCAAAGTCAATAGACATTGTTACGATGAGTGATGAACTTTTACCAAGAAGAACATCTACAATAAAAAAATCTGTGAATCTTAAAGCGCCAAAATACGCGATTAATTCACCTGCTGATTGTAAACATATATTGCCTGCGTTTAATAAAATGCTTAACAATAAATGGAAGATACTTGAAACGGGTAATAGTATGAAATCTGCAGAGGTGCCTAATTATATTAGAGGAGCGGCTGTGATCGCAAAAGCAAAACATCCACTTGAATATGAAGAACTTATGGTTCTAGTGGCAGTAGCCAAACGACGAATAGTTGAAAAAGTAAATTAAAAATGATCAATGAGCAAAAAAATACAGAATTAAAATGGTTGCGCCAATTATATATTGAAGACCTTAGTAAGATTGTTACTTACAACAAGAACCCTCGTCCGCGTGTTACTCATCCAGGAAAATGGGCAAAGCTTGAAAGCGTCGTGGCATTGAATGAAAGTGTTAACGAACCATTAATGGTTCCGCCAACAGATACAGATAGGAAAGTTTGGATCTGGAGCGATCAACATTTCTTCCATAAAAATATTATTGAATTTAGTGAACGTCCATACGATAATGTGGAACAAATGAATGAACATCTAATCGCCAACCATAATGATTATGTCGGTGAAAATGATATTAGTATTTGGGTTGGCGATGTCGGGTTTAAAGGTAATACTATCATTAATGAAATGTTAGACCGTTGTAATGGATATAAAATTCTTATTATTGGTAATCATGATTTTAATGGCAAAAAATTGCGTGCATTAGCTTTTGATGAAACACATTTGATTTACACTGTTGATTATCCAGACGTAAGTTTGGTACTTACACATTATCCGATGTATAATGTTCCTAGTCCATGGGTAAACATCCATGGACATCTACATGCATACCCTAATCCAGATTCAGGCCATGCTTTACATATTAATGTGAATTGTGAAGTGCAAGGATATAAACCAAGGCTATTAGATGATGTTGTTGAACAAGCAAAAATGCGCCTTATTTCATCAAATATATAAAATATGAGGGGGGATTGTGCAATCAAATGAAAATGTTAATAATGTAAAGTATAAAGTGTATCTGGATCTTGATGGGGTCTTTGCAGATTTTGTTAAAGGTGTTAAAAAGTTAATACCCGACTACGATGATACCAAATACCAAAAAGATCCCCAATATCGTAAAAAGATGTGGGATGTTATTGGGGATTATACTACAAGTGGTGGTAAACATTGGACAGAACTTGACTTAATGCCAGATGCTATGGTATTATGGGATTATATTAGTCGCCATGATGATATTGAAATTCTAAGCGCCACAGGTGATACAAAAACGAACGAGTACGAGTACGGTAAAGCGAAATTCGCAGCTGAAGATCAAAAACGTGAATGGGTTAAAAATCAGTTCGGCGACGTAAAAACTAATATTGTTCAGCGTTCGCCAGACAAAGCGAAATTCGCAGCTCCAAACCATATATTAATCGATGATATGTTGAAATCAATTGAGCCATGGGAAGCTGCAGGCGGTATCGGTATATTACATACTAGCGCAAAAGATACCATTAAAAAATTAAAAAAATTAGGTTTATAATAGGAGTTATATTAAAGATGTATACTGCATATGTTCTTACTGATGAATCACGTAGTCAGTTAGAAGAAAAATTTCCACCAAAATATTCAAAATTTATTGGGCATCACGTTACTATTGATTTTGGGGTGGCTGCTGACACTGAAATACCAGAAGCAGCCGAAATCAAAGTCCTTGGTAAACGGGATAGTGCAGACGGAATAGAAGCCCTAGTAGTATCAGTAAATGGCAAAACAACCCGTTCCGATGGCAGTATTTACCATATTACATGGTCATTGGAATCTGATAAGTATTCGCCTAAAGATTCTAATTTGTTATTAAACTCTGCATTTTTTAAGTATAAAATGGTGCTGCCAGTTTTGATTGAAACGCAACCGCAATTGTTGAAATAATGAAATAATGTAAAAATATTAAGGTATAATAAATATATTAAAAAGGAATTTAATATGAAAGTTATTGAAATATTTGAAGCAGATGGTGATGTAGGTATTGGTAAAAATGATTATCATCCTGAAAATTATTTTGCCCCTATAGTCGCCGAATTTGTAAATGATGAAGGTGTGGCGTATTGGGAAGATATATATGCCTATGTTGAACTTAATACCAAACTAACAAGTGCAGATCGTACATTAGTATCCAATAGACGTATTCCTAGATGGCAAAAAAATATACAAAACTTACACGCCCATCGAACATTAGAAGGTGGTAGATTTGGCAACCTTGTTAGAATTCAAGGCGGTTTTGCCACAAGAAAAGCAGCTCAAGCCCAAAAAATTGATATCTTAGCAGACAATAGCCAAGTTGCAAGAAATCCAGGAAAACGTTCACCACAATATATTAAGAAGAAGACAGGATTCATTGCAAATGCAGCTTATACCGAGTTAGGATCGCCAGTATTAAAGGATAAGAAGCGCGCTCGCGAAGATATTGAACATATGGTAGGTTTACAACCATGGGAGTCTGATGAGGAACTTATTATAAAAGCCAAAGATATTATTTCTAAAAACATAAAATAAAAAGGATATTGCATCCTTTTTATTTTATAAAATCTCTATCTAATAACGATTCAAGGTATTGTTGATCTTTTGTTGTTAATTCGTCCCGCCCAATATCCAATATTTCTTGTGGTGATAAACAACAATCAGTATTTTGTGGTTCATTGAAAATAAAAGATATTTGTGCACACCAACAATTTAAGCCAGGGTTACATTTTAACTCTGGCTTTTTTAATTGTTCCTTGAGGACACTTAATGTTTCCATTCGTTTACTCATTGGAATACCATATTTTTGGCTTTACTAACCATTTTTGTACTACTTCCCAACCCTTCTTACCGTGTGTGACAGTACATTCGGAACAATCTTTACGTTTAACACCTACAGGTGATTCAATTATAGTGTATTTACCAGGACATTTTAACCATGCCAAAGGACAGTAACAAAATAAGCAGTTGATTGGTTCTTTTTGATGACACGGAAAGAATTCACATTCTCTGTGTTCGAAATGTTTGAAATGTGTTGTACTTACTGTATCTTTTGGTTCCGCCATTTGACCGCCCTATTATAAAAGAAAATAACACAATAAACATGCCATAGTATAAATACTATAGGAGATTAAAAACTATGATACATGATGATTTCGTTATTAATAAATATTATAACATATATATGCGCATTATTCAACAAGCGGGGGTAAGAAAAGAAATAATCCAGGGTGAAAATCACCATATTATTCCAAGATCTATGGGTGGTACGAATACCCAGTCAAATATTATTTTGTTAACATATAGAGAGCATTTTTTGTGTCATGTATTATTGACAAAATTTACTAAAGGTGATTCATTGCGTTCAATGATAAAAGCCAGATGGGGAATGTCTAACCAGAAAAGAGATCTTAGGGATATTAAAATGAATTCTACGCTATACGAACAGTCCAGAAAATTATTTTGTGAAAGCCAAAGTATGTATATGAAACAAAATAATCCAATGAAAAATCCAAAGACTAGGGCAAAATTAAGTGCATCTAAACTTGGGAAGAAATCTAATTGTGTGTTTACTGATGAAATAAGAAAGAAATTTTCCGATGTAAAGAAAGGTAAAAATAATCCTATGAATAAGGGAAAGTGGCTCACACCATGGGGGGAGTTTACTACCTCTACCGAAGCAGCAAATATGTCCCCTTTGCGAATCCCCCAATGTACCATTTATAAGTGGTGTATTAATTCATCTTCTATAATAACAATAGGTTCAATTAGACAATCAAAATTATTATTAAAAGAACACGAAGGTTGCACATTTAAAGATATTGGATATGATTTTATATTATATTAACCACATTTTGAACTTCCACAAGATATACAGCGCTTACAGCCCTCACTAAACACAATTGAAATGCTTCCACATTCTTGACATATTTCGTCTTCGACTTTTTCTCCGTCTTTGATATACACTGAAAGGAATTTCTTTATCTGGAATACAAAAGTACCAACATATGCACTTTCGACTTTGTCTAATACTGCAACGATATTTTTTATTAAAACGCCATGTCGCAATAAGAAACTAATCAATCTCGCTACTTTGCTTGAATTAGTATCTGAGCCAAGTTTATTATGTACTTCATCAATATGTCGCTTTGGAATTTTCTTCTTGCGAGCGAGTTTAAATAAAAGATCTACTGCATCATCAGCGGTAACACCTTTTTCGATTGCGTTTGTTTTTACAAATAAAGCAAATGGACGATTTTGGTTATCTTCATGATATACAACAGTTAAATACCATTTGCGGTTTTCCGCACGAATAGTTTTCATTGTTGCATTGGCTGAATCTGGAAGCTTTACATCTTCCTTAATAATTTCTTCATCGTCAGCTGTTGCATTTTTTTCATCTTTAGCAGATAAAACAGTTGTCATTATACCAGCCCTATACGTGGTTACCCCTTTAACATAACCACTACGATAAGAATCTAAATAAATATTCTGAAATTTTTCAAAAGGATAATTTTGTGGAACATTTACTGTTTTAGACATTGCGCTATCTACCCATCGAGCAAAACCTTTTAGGTCTTCAACATGATCTTCAACGGAAAGATTGGTGGTAGTTACCGCCCAGTCAGCATTTTCGTCCCATTCACCAAGACGTTTAAGATAACGAACACCATAGTCTTCACATAATACTTCTTTTGTTAATCCACGGTTTTTGTCTATCTTATATACAGTTCCATCAGGAGCGGTTCCCTTAAGAATATCTTCATCCCCTTCTTTTCTAAACTTAAACATTGAGGTTTCATGCCATTCACCTTCATACCATACGGGTGTGACATCAGCAATTTCATCGGGCATTGTATTTACAATAACAGTTCTAATATATTCAGGCATGAAAATAGGTTCAAGACCACCTGATACTACATTGGCTTGAATTGATGTATTTCCTGTAGGTTGAATTGATAGTAAAGAACTATTACGTATCCCACTCGTTGAGAGTTTTTCCATATATTCTTTTGGTAATTTTAAGCTTTTGACAAAATGACCATCAGCATGTTTTTCTGGAATACATTCTTTGAACATGCCTTTTTCTATTGCTAGATCGATAGAAGATATATATGCTTCTCGTGCGATTGTACTCATTATTTTATCACGCAATTCTGCGGCAGCTTCTGAACCAAAACGCGTTTTAAGCATAAATAATGCTGAACCCCAACCAAGAATACCAATACCAATACGTCGTTTTTCGCGCATAGATTTAATATATTCAGGAAGCGGTGCTTCTGATAGTTCACTAATATTATCAAGGAAACGTACCATAATATTGACATATTTTTTAATGCTTGAAAGGTTGAATCCTGTTCTTGTTTTGTTTATAAACTGTGTTAAATTTAGTGATGCAAGATTACAAACACCACCAGGAGCCAACATTTGCTCACCGCATGGATTGGTCGCACTGATGGTTTCCTTGTATGATAGCGGTCCAAAGTGGTTTGCACGATCTAAAAATAATATACCAGGCTCGGCTCGATTATATGTAGATTCCATAATGAGATTCCACAAGAATGATGCTGAAACTGTTTGCGCTACAATCACAGGATATCCTTTTTCTTCCCATTTATATATGTTGCCATCCCATTCTGCTTTATATTTTTTAAATGTAGTATCGGGAAATTTTAAATCCCAAGCATCTACTTTTTCAATTTCTTCTTCTGACGCGTTTTCATTTGTCATATCAATAACTTTAAGTATTTTTTCCATAAACGGATCAGTACAGTTTACAGACATATTAAATTTAGTTAACCGACCAGGTTGTTGTTTTGCAGATATAAATTCAACAATATCTGGATGCCAACAATCAAGAACTCCCATCATAGCCCCTTTGCGAATTTTACCTTTTGCTTTTTTGTTCTGTGCTTTTTTGCCAGCGCCTGCTGTTATAATTTCAGATGTTTTGTCAAACACTTCCATATATTTCACAGCACCAGGAGTTTCTACACCAATGCCATGAATAAAAAAGCCACGTGGACGTATATATGAAAAGTTTTCACCCCAACCACCCTCCGATTTTAATGTAAAAGACTGATTACGAACATTTTCAAGAATTCCATCCAAGGAATCAATATCATGTTTACGTCTGGGGGATACAAAACAATTCATGAGTGTGGTGCCTTTCCATTCAGTACCTGCATTAGAATAAATTCGTCCGCCGGATGTGGCTTTGAAATCGCTTAATAAATCATAGAATTTTAATGTCCATTCTTCTCGTGATGCTGCCGTGGTTTCAATACCTGCTGCTGCTTTAGCAACACGAAACAATGTATCGTTTATTGAATTATCGTTATGATCTTTGTATGTTGTTCTCCATACCTCTTCCGAAAATGAATCTTCAAATTCAGTAGTAAATATATTGCGTGGGTTGGTTTTAGCGTTTCCCATTTATATCTCCGTTTTTAGTTATTATTATTATTGTTTTCAACGTGAATGTGTTGTACTTCTATTCCACGATCTTTTAAATAGTCCAGCCCTTCAGTGTTTTTATATATTTCATCATAATATACAGTGCTAACCCCAGCGGCTGCCAATCTTCGCGCACAACCTACGCAGGGGCAAGTTGTGACAAATACTGTACTATCTGTAGCATTACTTGGACTACGGATTAATTTACGAAGAGCATTGTCTTCAGCATGTACAACATTTGGTTTTGAATTGCCACCATCATCTTCGCATATATTTTCTTCGCCAGGATTTGTGCCATTGTATCCAATGGCAATAATAGTATCGTCTTTAACTATGACACAACCAACTTGTCTGCGTTTGCAATAAGAAAGGGTCGCGTATACGTATGCGGCTCGCATGTGAGCCAGTGCGTGTTTCTGTTTCATGGTGAAGAGTATGTTTATTTATAGTTGTTATTATTTTTAGCGATAATATCAGAAAATCCTAATATAGTCAACACCTTCTGCGTGGAAAATATTTGATATTTTATTTGACTAAATATTTTCATGACAAACAACGAGAAAAATGCCTTACTATTATACATGGAATATCGTTTATTTGATTTTTGTACACAAATTGAACAAAAAGAAAAAGCTGGCGAAATTGGTTGCATTTACGATGAAATGTATGCTATCTTGTCTGACATGGACGAAACGTTAGAAGTTTACATGGATTTGACAGAAAACGGTAAAAAAGGCACTTGACAGCAAAGTGCCAATGTAGTATAGTAACAATGTGCCACTGTGCATGGGTGTATTGGGGCAACCTGATATTTTGTATAACATTTTCGAGGAGTAATCCATGGAAAAAGATTTTAATAGAGAAATCAATATTGATGAAGTCGTCAAATATCTTTCTCGAACCTTTTCCAAAGCTACCGCAAAAGCTGCTAGTAGAATCGGCAATAAAGCGATCCGTTCGAAGGAACATGGAAATGTATGGATAACCACATTATTATATGACTATCAGGTAGAATTTTGTTACCTAGTCGATAATATTCAACGTGGTCCGAAGTATATTGCAACGAAAAGCATTCAGCGCGCAAATGAGTTGATTGCGGAAATCGAAGCACAACACGGGTAATACATGTGCCATTAGGAAGTGGGAAACTTCCCACTTCCAGAACGCATAAATAGATATATGCGTGTAAAAGACTTAATTTATGATTATAAAATTGGTGCTCTGGAACCAATTAAACAACAATGTGCCCAGTTCTTTGAAGAATCGGCTGGGCTTCCTATGGTTAAAAGTTTACCACAAATCTATGAAGATTTTAAGAAAGTTAAAGTACGCAAAAGAAAGCATACTAACACATTTTCTAACATGTTCAATGGTGCGTTTAAGAATGAAATAAATAACTTACGGGAACGTTCAATATTTGCCAATGGTTTGGCGGCAATTGAACACAATATCATGGAATCCACCGAACCGTTCTACATTTTCCCCATAGATGGATACAAATTTCTATATAGTAAGGAAGTAGAGGATTCGAATAAAAATTATAAACAAGTATTTGAATCAATCCTTGACCAATTAGGAGAACAGTCTGGTAAGGATGTAGTGACAGATCTTCTTAGGTTTACATATATATCTGAAAATCTGGTAGCTGGAATTGAATCTGGTGCAGAAATTATATTATACGGCGTTCCATATTATTATGCGGTTCGTGAATCGTGTATAGATAATTATGATGAGCTCTTGACAGTACTCACATAAGTGTAGTATTATAGACAAATACCAATAAAATAATAAAAAGGGTATGAAAATGGATTCATTTATTTTTTCCGTGCAACACGTATGGTTGCTCATTAACTACAATAAGAAAGCACAAGAAATTGCCAAATGGTGCGCTAACGCATTCATGTACGTCAGTGCTATACTTCTGTCGGTTTCCGTAGCAGCCTCACTAATACCAGTAACCTATATAGGTTTTCTAATAGCACATATCATTTGGGCATTTTTCGCGTGGAAGATTAAAGACATTCCTCTTTTCACGCAATTTATCTTCTTCATACCCATCGACCTATATGCAATGTATATTAGGTTATAAAATAATAACAATAAATAGGAGTACGCCGTGAAAAAAGGTGACGTAATAGCAATAAAAACAGTAAGTAACGAAGAAGTAGTAGCACAACTTAAGAGTGTACAAAATGATCATTTTGTTCTTGGGAAAGCAAGGGCATTGGTAATGCAGCAACTGCCAGATGGCAGCGTGACACTAGGTATGTTGCCATTTATGGCAAGCGCACATAATCCAGAATTTGATACTGAATCGAATGTTAAGTTGTATAAAAAAGATATAATGGGTGAAGTAGTATCAGTTCCAGAAGCACTAGTAAAAACATATTTACAACAAGTTTCTGGTATAAAGTTAGTATAGTAAGGACACACCATGTCAATTGTAGTGTATAAATGTGATATATGTAAACGGGAAAAGGAATTTCGGCGTAACATTGAAGGGCTTGAAAAAGTTCAACGTTGTACGATTACGCATGGTTGTCGTGGTAAATTGTTTCAAACTGGGGTCTTCCCCGACTATATTCGCGCCAGCGCACCAGACCGTGTAAATGGTTTAGATGAATGGCGTCAACGCAAAGTTTTGCATAATCATACGCAGTCTATTGCTAGAACTGAATGGTTAATTGAGCATAATCTTGGAACTTTCCCAGCTATTTCTGTTTTTGTCAATATTCCAATCGAGGGCAATCCAGACAATACTGAGGAAATTACCCCTACTGATACGATTGTAATAGACAATAATAATATTACATTGCGATTTGATCGTTCGTGGTCTGGTATTGCGCAATTAGTTGCCCGTCAATCAGACCCAGATCTTTTACGACCATATACACGTACAACGTTAGTTACTACAGCACTTCAACAAATTTCTAATCTTGGTGAAATTGCGATAGCTACAAGAGTCTCGACCGTTGGCGAAAGTCCAGAAGTTTCATTGATTGCGGCATACACCACAACACAAAATACTATTATCAATAAAACATATTCTGTAAGTGATAATTTATTAAGCACCGTTTCGCCATGGAACGATTATGATAAGGTAGTAATAAAAGGAAAAATATATACTATCCGTAGTTTCCAAGGCGTCGGGCAAGAAATGCATGATGAAACAATTTCCTCGGGCTCTACATTTAGATTCACTAACATAATTGACAACTTAGGTTCGCCGCCAACATCTAGAACTATTTTACAAGATGAAGTGTATATTTTATTTGCAAGTGCACCGTTTGCTATTATTGATAAAGCAGCTGACCGATATATTGATGTATATGATGTTACGGAAACAGAAAATATATTCGCACTTTTATATGATTCAGGTGAATTTTATGCAAAAACAGATATCATACAAGATACTTATCCTGCAATACGTTTAGTAAATCAATAAAAAATAAAAATAATAAAAAATAAAGAGAATAAATGGATAACAAAAAACAAAAACTATTAATAGAATTATTAATATCTTCTTCTGATACGTTTGCATTATGTCAAAATATCGTTGAATCTATTTACTTTGATCCTGAGTATCGCAATTCTGTAGAGTTTATTAAGAACTACTACGATGATTATAGTACTACCCCAAATGTACTTCAATTAGAAGCAGAATGTAATCAAGTTTTTAAGATTCACGATGTTGCCCCCGATGAAGTAAAGTACTGTGCTACGGAGATAGAAAAATTTTGTAAACACGGCGCAATGAAAAAAGCATCATTGGCATTACCAGGGCTCATTAAAGAAGAAAAATATGCAGAAGCCGAAACGATGGTTAAAGAAGCTGTTCTGGTTTCATTAACTAAAGAGTTAGGACTCCGTTATTTTGAAACGGTGGAAGACCGTTTGGAAAGAATGCTTAAAGAAGATCCAACGTTTCCTACGGGTTGGACAGGTATAGACATCGCATTATTTGGTGGTATTTCTAGAAAAGAATTATTATTGTTGTCGGCAAACTCAGGTGGTGGTAAATCAATTACATTGGCAAATTTAGCGTTTAATTTCGCAAATGCTGGCATGAATGTATTGTACATTTCATTAGAATTATCCGAAGACATTGTAGCCCAACGATTTGATACGATGTTTTCAGGCGTTAGCCGCAGGGATTGGAAAGATAACACTGATACGATAACAAAACGGGTTCAAGCAGCAGCCAATGACGCGGGTATTATTGATATAATCCAAATGCCAACAGGCACTACTGCTAATCAAATTCGTGCTTATTTAAAAGAATTTTATCTACATTACAATATGTCACCCGATTTATTGATTCTTGATTATCTTGACAATATGTCACCAAATGAGCATGTTTCGGCTGATAATGTATTTGAAAAAGATAAGCGCAGCTCTGAACAGTTACGCCAAATTGCAGTAGATTATAATATGTTTGCTGCAACTGCCTCCCAACTAAACAGAAGCGCTATTGGTGCAACTGATCATAACCATAGTCAAATTGCAGGTGGTATTAGTAAGATCAACGTTGCTGATGTCTATTGGTCAATTATAATGACAGAAGAGATGCGTGCCATGGGAAAAATTATATTCATCCTTCAGAAGACGCGTAATAGTGATGGATTGGGCGTACAAGTCCACCTTAAATGGGATGGAAAGTATCTAAGAATTGTTGATGAAGAAGGCGATACACCAAAACCATTAACATTTAATAAAAAAGAATCTAACAATTCATCTGATTTTGTGGATTCAGATAAACCAACCGGCGATAAATTAACCGCGTTGCTTAGTAGTTTTACATAGCAATAAATAACGATAAGTATCAAAATGTATGTATAACATAATAATATAGGAGAATATACAAATGCCAAAAGTAACAGATATAACAGTATTGAATATCGATGAGACCCCTTATGCGGTTGAGTCGTTGTCAGCGGAAGTGCAAGCCTTAGTTGAAGTTTACAATGAATGGAATCGTAAAGAAGCTGACGTGCGCGATGAATTGACACGTTTTCAAGCCGCAAAAGAAACTCTTTCGCGTCAAATTATCAGTAAAGTACGCGAGGGTATTGAGGAAGAAGCTGAAGTTGAAGCGACTGCACCAGAAGTTACCAAAGTTGCAGTCGAAGAAACCACGGCTGATGAAACCGTAGCGGCTGAGTAATAGTCTTATTATTTGCGATAAAAATCCCCACTAAGTGGGGATTTTTACTCACATCAAATAAAACGTATCTTCATAGTCCAAACGTATAAATACATTAAATATTTAAATATGGGAAACTTTTATGTCATTATTACATGATTTGATACAAGAAATGGACGCAGCTGCGCCAGCAGCTGCAACAGGCGCAGGTGCAGTAGCCGCAACCCCAGGATCATTATTCGCGGGCGGTATTGTTGATTCTAAGAAAGAAAAACGAAAGAAAGCAAAAATGATGCGTCGTATCATGAACATGAAGGAAAGTCTTGGTGTCGATCTTGGTGGTGTAGATTTTGATGCATCTGATGTAGTTTCCAGAATTGATGCTGCAGTAAAGAAGACCGAACAGAATGATGATACGACCGCTTTTGGTTTAGAAGATGAAGATGGTAACATGGTAAAAGTATACGTCAGAGATGACCAGGCGAAGGATTTTGAAAATCAATTAGCTACTATGTTGGCAGGTGAAGACGATGATGAAAATCAAGAAACCACATCTTTAGAAATCGCCGAAGTGTTATTTAAGTTGAAAGATAAATTTGATATTGTTGATGTAGAATGGCCTGGCATTGCAGGTGATGAAGAAGAACAAGAAGTGGACAGCTCTGGCGGCGGTTTAGGTGCCGAAGGTGGAGCAGGTGCCGAAGCAGGAGCCGAAGGCGGTTTAGGTGCAGAAGGTGATGTAGAAGGTGGTGATTTGTCTGGTATTGAAGGTGATGAAGCTGGTCTTGATGCAGAAGGCGACATGACTGCGGATGAAGAAGGTGCGGAAAGTGCATTGAAGCAAGTTATAGACATGATGAAATCTGATGCAGAAGCTAAAAAAGCAGAAGCTGATGCAAGAACGGCAGAAGCAAAAGCAAAAGAAGCGGAATTTACTGCACAATCGTCTGCGAACAAAGTGCGTAAAGACGAACAGATTTATGACATGGAAGCAGCGGAAAAAGAAAAATCGGAACAAGAAAAAGAAACGCAACAATTAGCGAAGCTTGCAAGATTCCAACATCAAAAAGCACAAGATGCTGAAGTAAAATTATCAATGAAGGC